>Ga0126378_10000960_pt1 | contig 21451 bp, 16 predicted proteins | sample PanSoiMetPlot_23_FD_92587 | JGI IMG/M metagenome (GOLD analysis project Ga0126378, IMG submission 92587) | Tropical forest soil microbial communities from Panama - MetaG Plot_23 | ecosystem: Environmental > Terrestrial > Soil > Tropical forest > Bulk soil | place: Panama | collected 2016-02-17
ACGTTTCCGCTTGTGTTTACGAAGAATCCGGAGACGGGGAAGCGCAACGTGGGGATGTACCGCATGCAAGTTTACGACGAGCGGACCACGGGAATGCACTGGCAGACGCAGAAGCATGGCGCGGAGCATTTTCGGCGCGCCCGCGCGAAGAATCCGGAAGGACGAATTCCGGTGACCGTTGCGATTGGTACCGATCCGGCGACAGCGCTAGCAGGGATGCTACCGATCCCTCCGGATCTGGACGAAATGATGTTCGCGGGATTCTTGCGGCGTGAGCCGGTGGAAATGGTGGCCTGCGAAACAAATGATCTGGAAGTGCCAGCGAATGCGGAGATTGTGCTGGAAGGGTACGTCAACCTGAACGAGATGCGCACAGAAGGGCCGTTCGGCGATCACACCGGATTCTATTCTCTGGAAGGCGAATATCCGGTGTTTTACGTCGAGTGCATTACTCAGAAAAAAGATCCCATTTACCTGACCACTGTGGTGGGACCGCCGCCCCAAGAAGACTTTTATATGGGCTACGCGGTTGAACGCATTTTTTTGCCCGTGATGAAGATGCAGTATCCCGAGATTGTCGACGTTTCGATGCCGGCCGAGGGGATTTTTCATAACTTGATGATTGTGGCGATCCGAAAGTCGTATCCGGGGCACGCGCGAAAGATAATGAACGCGATTTGGTCCTTGGGGCAGGCAATGTTCACGAAAGTGATCGTGGTAGTGGACCACGACGTGGACATTCACAACTACAGTGAAGTGGTCTGGAAAACGCTCTGCGCACTGGACCCGGAGCGCGACGTACAATTCTCTTTGGGGCCGATGGACACGCTGGACCATGCTGCCCGTTTACAAGACTTTGGGTCGAAGATGGGGATTGACGCCACCCGTAAATGGCCTTCGGAGGGATTCACGCGGCCCTGGCCAGACGAAATATTGATGGATGAAGAGACGAAAAAGCGGGTCGCAGCGATGTGGAAGGCTCTAGGGTTGTGAAGCCCTTTGGGCCGCGGAAGGGCCACTGTACAATTACCGCCCTGATGGCAAAGAATTACTGTCCCTGAGGACAGGAACCGGTAAAGCTGCAAATACAAGAAATAGTGGTATTTCTGCGGAAAATACACAAATGATGCCAGTCCTTTCGGCCAATACCCATCAAACACCCTAAAACTCCCCCTATTGTTAGGACAACAACCGCATAGAACCCCTTGACGCTCGGAGCGCGGAAGTGTCATAAAGCTCCCACGGGTTGTGCCCTCAATGCATTCCGCAGCGCAAACGGGGTACAACGCACGGTTGTGAATGCTCGCGTATTTACGAATGCCGGGGTGGCGTTCCTCGTGATGGAATCGCGCGAAGTCATGAACGTGAGGCAAGCGTCGCAATATCTGGGCATCTCCCCGGATACTCTGTACCGTTACATCACCGAAGGCGAGATTCCCGCATTCAAGCTGGGCAACCGGTGGAAACTGCGGAAGACCATACTGGACCGCTGGATGGAGCGGAAGATGAGCCAGTCAACCGGCAGGCGTAGGTAGACAGGCGCGGTAGAGGATAGAGCAGCACGAACGTAGGAGAAGAGGCCGCACTATGGGGCTATTTGGCGGGAAAAAGAGTAGGCAGATCATCGGCCTGGACATCGGATCGAGCTCCATCAAAGCCGTCGAGCTGAAATCCACGAAAGCCGGTTACGAACTGGTGAGCTTTGGCATGGAGTCGCTAGCTCCTGACACCGTGGTGGATGGCGCGATCATGGACGCGCCTCAGGTGGCAAACGCCATCAGCAAGATTTTCGATGCGGAGCGGATCAAAACGAAGAACGTAGCGACGTCGGTTTCGGGACACTCGGTGATCGTCAAGCGCGTGCCGCTACCATTGATGACGGAAGATGAGCTTTACGACCGCATCCCTTCGGAAGCCAGCCAGCATATTCCATTCGACATCGCGGACGTGAACCTAAGCTATCAACTGCTGGAGTCGATGGACTCGCAGATGGACGTCCTGCTGGTTGCGGTGAAGAAAGACAAGATTCTAAACCATACCAACGTGCTGGCGCAGGCGGGCAAGACGCCGATGATCGTTGACATCGACGCGTTCGCACTGCAGAACTGTTTCGAAGTGAATTACGAGCCGGATGCGGCGCAGACCGTAGCGCTGCTGAATATCGGCGCAAGCGTCATGAACATCAACATTGTGCGCGGTGGTATTCCGCTGTTTACGCGCGACGTCAGTGTGGGCGGGAATCAGTACACCGACGCGCTGCAGAAGGAATTGGACCTGAGCTTTGAAGACGCGGAGCGCCTGAAAAAGGGAGATACTCTGCCGAGCGTCACCGATGAGCAGAAGCAGCAGATCCTCCGCAGCGTTTCCGACATCCTGACGCTTGAAATTCAAAAGACCTTCGACTTCTTCCGCGCTACAGCGAGCGGCGAAAACATCCAGCGAATTGTAGTGGCGGGCGGGACTGCTCGAGTTCCGGGGCTGGTAGACTTGCTCCGCGAAGAATTCGCCATGCCCGTCGAGGAATTGAATCCTTTCCGCAGAGTGCTCATCAATCCCGGCCGGCACAGCGACGACCAGATCCGCGAATATGCGCCCAGGCTGGTGATCGCTGTAGGTTTGGCACTGAGGAGCTTCGACTAGCCATGATCCGCATAAACCTACTTGGACAAGCCCGACCAAAAGCTGCCCGGCGGCCCTCAATGCCAATGGACACCGGCGGCGCTCTGCCGATGTTTTTCATCCTTTCAGGCTTAATCGTCGGTGTCCTTGTGTTGGGCGTTTTGTACTACACATGGCAGAAGCAGCTAACCGACGAAAACAACCGGATCAAGACGTTGAAGGCGCAAAAGACAGAACTGGAACAGACCAAGCAACAAGTGGAGGCTTTCGAGAAGCAGAAAGCCATTCTGCAGCAGCGCGTAGCGACGATTGAACAGTTGCAACGCGACCGTACCGGCGGCCAAGAGTTACTGGACATGGTGGCCAACACCGTCTCGCGAACAGAAAATCTTTGGCTGGTTGACATGTCGCGCCGGGGCAACGCTCTTTCGATGGATGGGGCGGCCGCGTCGATCAATTCCGTGGCAAATTTCATTACCGCCCTGAAGCGGTCGGGTTATTTCCAGAAGGTGGAGATTATCGAAACGAGGCAGGACGAGAAAAATCAGGCGATCCAGACGTTTACGTTTTCGATGACTGCTGAAATATCTCCACCCAAGGCGACACAGGCGCTTCCCGCAAACACACCGGCGCCAGGGTCGGCTGCCAAGCTGCCGGCGAAGAAAGGGTAAGGGAAGGCCATGGCCAATCCGCTTCGAGATATGTCGGTGATTATGCAGGTGCTGGTGGCTCTGGCCATCCTGGTCGTAGTGCTCCTGGTTGGGATTTATACTCCCTTTTCGCCCGTAGCACAGGAACGGGATGCGTACGATAAGGCGGTTGTGGAGCGGACCAAGCTGAATCAGGAAGTCACTCAGCTTCAGGTTTACAAGCAACGCTACGCAGAACTGAAGCAGCAGATGGACGCGCTCTCCAAGCAGCTGGAGACGCTTAAGACGATCGTGCCGGAAGAAAAGGAAACCGATGAGTTTATCCGCCTGCTGCAAGGCGCGGCTAGCGCGTCAAACGTGCAGATCCGGCGTTTGAAAGCCCAGGCCATCGTGCCGAAGGAATACCACTACGAAATGCCGTTTGAAGTGCAAGCGGACGGCCCGTACTTCAACGTGCTTGACTTTTTCGGGCGGTTGGGACGTTTGTCGCGCATTATCAACGTAGGCGACCTGACGTTTGACTCCCCGGACACTAACAGAGGGACGAAGTACCCCATCCGTCCGGGCACCACCGTTGCTGGAACATTTACAGCAACTACTTTTTTCACCAAGCCGGCTGACACGGGCCCGGCTCCTGCGGGAGCCAAGCCCGGCGGCGCGGCTGGAAAACCCTGAGCGGGAATGAGCGAACTATGCGTTCAGCGATAACTCTCGGAATGGGGCTTTGGATCGCGGCAGCGGCTCCAGGTTTGTGCGCGCATGCGGCGAACCCGATGACGACTATGGCCGGCGCGAAGAATGCGCTGGCTGACAAGAATCAAAGCGCGAAGCAATCCGATAAGCCTGCTGCAAAGCCGGCAGGGCAGGCTCCGGCCAAGTCAGCATCGGCTGGCGCGGCAAAGCCCGCACCGCAAGGCGCAAAGGCCAAAACTAAAGGCGGCAGGAAAGGCAAAGCGGGCGGCAAGCCACCGGTAAAGGCTATCGAAAAACCGGCCACTCCCGGTGCTCCAAAAGCGGCTGCAGAGAGTGAAGTAAAAGCCGCGCGGCGCGACCCGTTTGAGTCCCTGATTAATCGGCAGCAGGGCGGCGGCGGAGCCAAGAACCTTCCACCGGGCAAACCGGGCTTGCAAGTCAGCACGTTGCGCCTGGACGGAATCGTGCGGGCGCCTAATGGGATGATTGCAGTAGTTTCCAATCCCCAGTCACGCGTCTATTTTCTGCGCGAGGGTGACCGACTGTACGACGGCAGCGTGGAAAAGATCACTATGGACGGCGTCTCTTTCCATGAAGAGGGTAAAGATGCGTTCGGCAAGCCCGTAGAGCGCCAAGTGAACAAACGAATTTACTCCACCAGTTCAGGAGAACAGCAATGAAGACGAATTGGCCAGCCCTCAAGAATGGCTGCCTGATCCTTGCGAGCGTGGCACTAGCGGCGGGTCCGGCGCTAGCTCAGGCGCCCGCGGGGACCAACAAAGCAGCCGTAATCTCCGGTGTCGCCATTACGCAGGGGGCGGAGCGGTCGACTGTGCGGGTGGAAGGCGAAGGTCGGCTGGATGTTCGCGCCGCGCGGATGCACAATCCGGACCGTTTGGTGTTGGACTTCGTCGGTGCGCGGTTGACGGTCCGCCGCACGGCCATCCCTGGCATGTCCGCGCCTGTACTTGGTGTGCGCATGGGGCAATACCAGCCGGATGTTGCCCGCGTCGTGATCGACTTGGCGTCTCCCACGCCTTATCAGGTTTCGCGAGATCATGATGCTGTCGTCATCTCATTTCTGAATTCGGCCGCGACACCTGCTAACGTATCGACCAGCCCGACAGTGACCACCTCGCTGGTAGATGGCCAAGTTCAGCCGCATTTTGAATACGGCGCGTCGTCGCCGCGGAAACCCGCGGCCCGCTCCGCCCGTGGCTTTCAGATTCCTGCTCCTCGCTTTAGCTTGCCGCGTGAACTGACCCAGCCCTCAGTCACACTGGCATCGTTTAGCGGGAAGAACGAACCAGCGCGGCCGGATTCCAATCTGCAACAGGCAGCGCAGCAGGCGGTTCAACAGGCAGCTACGGCGGCAAGCACGATGGCGGCGAGCTCCGCTCAGGCAGCGCCAGCTCAGCAAGCGGCCGCGAAATATACTGGCGAGCCCATTTCCGTCAATTTGAAAGATGTGGATTTGCGCGACTTCTTCCGCCTGATCCATGAAATCAGCGGATTGAATGTGGTGTTAGATCCCGCGGTTAGGGGCAGTTTGACCATCGTTTTGGACGAAGTGCCATGGGACCAAGCGCTCGACATCGTCCTGCAGAACAACGGTTTAGACAAACAACTCAACGGCAATGTTCTGAGGATTGCAACGAAGGCCACTTTGAAAGGTGAAGCTGAATCGCAGAGGGACTTGGAGAAGGCGCAGGCCGAGGCGATGACGCCCGTTACCGTCACTCGCGTTTTGAGTTATGCCAAAGCGGCATCACTTGTGGGTACGCTGAAGAAATTCCTGAGCTCGCGAGGCGATATTCTGGCGGATGATCGCTCCAACCAGCTGATTATTCGCGATATCCCCTCGACAATCCCGGTTCTCGACAACCTGCTTCACCAGTTGGACCGCAAAGCGCAGCAGGTAGAGATTGAAGCGCGCATCGTTTCCGCGTCGCGCTCGTTTGCAGAAGACATAGGCACGCAACTGGGATTTGCAGGGTCAGTAACCGGCGGGCGCTCCCTTTTTGGTGGCACACCGGCGGTGGGATGCAGCGGCATCACTGGCCCAATTGTCTCTCCTTCTGTGTGCGGTTCGGGGGGAGTTATCAGCGGTAACGGGGTAAACAGCGGCACGCCCTTAAACACCAATTTCCCTGCTACTGGTGCGACCAGCGGGTTTGGTTTCTCACACCGTTCCCCCAACTTTGCGCTCGATTTCGTCCTGACGGCGGCGGAGAACAAGGGCGTTGGCAAATTACTCTCCAAACCCAAAATTTTCGCCCAGAACAACGTGAAGGCTCAAGTCAAGCAGGGTACCAAGATCCCGATTCAAACGAGCATCAACAACACGATCTCGGTTCAGTACGTGGATGCCGTGCTAAAGCTTGAAGTGACACCGCAGATTACTGCCGATGGTACGATCTTCATGGACGTGCTTGTGGAAAACACGGCGATCGACAACGGCATAACGCGGGTTCAGGGAATTCCGGCCCTCGATACGCAAGCCGTGGAAACTCAAGTGACTGTCGCGGATGGCGGTACCGTGGTCATTGGCGGGGTAATCATTTCCTCGCAGCGGGTAGATCTGTTCCAGACGCCGATCATTGGAAGCATCCCGCTGATCGGTAACCTGTTCAAACGCACCAGCGTGACGAGCACGTCGCAGGAATTGTTGTTCTTCCTGACGCCGCGAATTCTCCCCGGGTAATTCGGGGTATCTTTTCTAGCTGAGGGGCCGAACGAGGAGACTGCGGTCTCCTCGTTCCATTTATGGATATGTTGTTCCCGCACCGACGGCGCGCCTTGATTCCTTTCCTGGAAAGGTCCAGGCTCGATGCTTTGCTAGTTACGCGCCCCGCGAATTGGTTTTACTTGACGGGATTCAGTGGCGATTCTGGAGCATTGCTGGTTGGGCGCCGCAATACCGCGTTGATTACCGATGGACGCTTCACCGTTCAGGCTCGGGAGGAAACGGCGGGAGTGCGCATCCGCCGGCTGGAACGTACTTTGTACGAGTCCGTGGCCCAGTCCCTTAAGGATCTGAAAGCAAGAAGGCTTGGCTACGACCCCACGCACTTGACGGTGTCAGAACTGCAGACCGGGCGAAAGGCCACCGGAGGCCGCATAGAATGGATCCCGCTAACCGGCGCAGTGGAAACCCTCAGAATGCGCAAGGACGCCGGGGAACTCGCTCTGATGCGCAAAGCGGCCATGCTGGCGGGGGAGATCGTGGAGTTCGCGGTGGGGCTGTTAAAGCCAGGCGTGCGCGAACGCGAGGTCGCGGCGGAAGTCGATTACCAGATGCGCAAGCGAGGCGCTTCCGGCCCATCCTTCGAAACCATTGTCGCCTTTGGAGACCGGTCGGCTCTGCCCCATGCGCGGCCCACGGCCAAGCGATTGAGGAAAAATGAGTTGGTCGTCTTGGACCTGGGTGTTATACTCGCCCACTATTGCAGCGACATTACACGCACGGTTTTCGTCGGCCGAGCTTCGAAGCGCATTAGAACCTGGTACAAAGCGGTCTTGGAAGCGCAAGCGGCGGCCATTTCAGCGGTTAGGGATGAAGTCGCCTGTGGGGAAGTGGATGCCGCAGCCAGGCGGGTTTTAGCGGGTTATGGCTTGGACCAGCTCTTCGTCCACAGCACAGGTCACGGTCTGGGCCTGGAAATCCATGAAGACCCCAGGGTCGCGCGGGGGCAAAAGCGGCGCCTGGAAGCTGGAAATGTAATTACAATTGAACCTGGTGTGTATGCGGAAGGTGTGGGTGGAATTCGCATTGAAGATGACGTTGCCGTGCACGCCGGCTATGCGGAAGTACTGACCCGCGCAGCGCGGGATCTCGTCGAGCTCTAACAAACGGCATGAAACGCAAACAGCCTACAAAATCCAGTCCGACGTTTGCCGATCCTGATTACCAGCAGATTGAACAGCTCCTGACCTTCATGAAGGAGCACAACCTGGAAGAGTTTGAATACTCCCGCGGCGACCTGCACATCCGGCTGCGGAAGCCGTCCTCCGGGATTGTAGTTGCGACTCCGCGGGTGGCTCCTCCGGAGATTATCATTGCCAACTCAGGAAATCCTGTTGCGGTCATTCCTGATGCCTCTGGGAGCGCCGCGGCAGCGCCGGAAGCGCGTTCGACTGAGGATCTGCACTTAGTCAAATCGCCAATCGTGGGGACATACTACGCGTCGCCCAGTCCCGGCTCGGAGGCCTTCGTGAAAGTCGGAGCGTTCGTCGAGGCTGGCCAGACACTATGCATCGTGGAAGCGATGAAGCTCATGAATGAAATCGAGTCGGACGAGACGGGCGAGATTGTGCGGATTTTCGTGGAGAACGGACAGCCCGTCGAATACGGCCAGCCTCTCTTTGGCATACGTCCGAGCCGGAAGAAGTAGCCGGCACGCCACGCTATGTTCCAGAAAATTCTAGTCGCCAATCGCGGGGAAATTGCCCTGCGGGTCATCTGCGCCTGCAAGGAATTGGGCATTTCTACTGTGGCTGTGTATTCGGAAGCGGACCGCAACTCCTTGCACGTGCGTTTTGCTGACGAGGCCGTGTGCATCGGGCCGGCTCGCAGCAGCGAAAGCTACCTCAATATTCCGCAAGTCATCAGCGCGGCGGAAATCACCAACGTCGATGCCATCCACCCGGGCTACGGCTTTCTTTCAGAAAATGCAAATTTCGCCAAAGTCTGCGAAGCGTCCGAGATTACTTTTATTGGACCGCGCCCGGAAGTCTTGGAGATGATGGGCGAGAAGGACCGAGCGCGGCGTGAAGTGAAGGCTGCGGGCCTGCCTACAATTCCAGGAAGCGACGGCCTGGTCGAGGGAGAAGAACAGCTCGCCAAGGAAGCGGCTCGCATCGGCTATCCTTTGATCTTGAAAGCCTCGGCGGGAGGCGGCGGACGCGGGATGCGTGTGGTGCGCAAGCAAGACGAACTCCTGGCCGCCTACGAAACGGCTCGCAGCGAAGCGCAGCAGGCCTTTGGCGTTCCCGACGTGTATATGGAGAAATTCCTCGAGCATCCCCGCCACATTGAGTTTCAGGTCTTGGGTGACCAGTACGGCAAAGTGATCCATCTCGGTGAGCGCGAATGCAGCATCCAGCGCCGCCATCAGAAGCTCGTAGAGGAATCGCCTTCTGCGGTGATGGATGCGAAGCGGCGAAAGGAATTTGGCTCGACGGTTGTGAAGGCCCTGGAAGCCATCGGCTACACGAACGCCGGAACCGTCGAATTCCTGATGGATGAAGACGGCTCGCTCTATTTCATCGAAATGAACACGCGCATTCAGGTGGAGCATCCGGTGACCGAACTAGTCACCGGCGTGGATTTGATCAAAGCGCAGATCCGCATTGCCGCAGGCGAGAAGATGGAGAATGCCACCGGCGCCATTATTCCCTCTGGCCATGCGATCGAGTGCCGCATTAACGCGGAGGATCCGGACACCTTTGTCCCTTCTGCAGGACGCATTACGACGTTTCAGGCGCCTGGGGGCACGGGCGTGCGCGTGGATTCAGCCGCTTATGCCGACGCGGTGATCCCGCCGTATTACGATTCGCTGATCGCCAAGCTAATCGTCAAGGGTCGTGACCGCGCGGAGGCGATAGGACGCATGAAGCGGGCATTAGAAATGTTCGTTATCGAGGGCATCAAAACCTCGATTCCTCTGCATCGAAGAATTCTGGCGGACGCCGAATTCGCGGCTGGGAATTACAACACGCACTTCATAGAACGATTGTTGGGAACGAACGGAAGGTAAACGAGCATGCGCCTTGTCTTGCCGAGGCTGTATGTGATATTAGACGCTGCGTTGCTTACGATTCCTGAGACAGAGTGCGCACGCCAACTTGCAGATTCTGGAGTTCGCTTGCTCCAGTACCGGAACAAGTCCGCTTCTTCCCGCGGGTTGCTGGAAGCCTCAGAGCGCCTTGCCACGATGCTCACTCCTCGCCGTGTCATTTTCATCGTAAACGATCGCGCGGACGTTGCGTTTCTGGCAGGTGCCAATGGTGTTCACGTAGGGCAGGAGGATCTAGACGTTGAGGCTGCGAGGTCGGTCATCGGAGCGGACAGCCTGGTTGGCGTCTCGACACACAACCGCAAGCAATTCCAGCAAGCCGCCGCGACTTCGTCGGACTATATAGCCGTGGGGCCAATCTTTTCCACGTCCACGAAGGCGAATCCCGATCCGGTCGTGGGCACGGACTTCATCCGCCAGGTTCGCCCGCTGACGGACAAACCCATCGTGGCTATCGGCGGAATGACGCTGGAGCGAGCAGCGGAAGCTCTTGAGGCAGGTGCTGATTCGGTGGCTGTGATTGGCGATATTCTCCGCGCGCCCAACCCTGGGGCCCGCGCGCATCAATACCTTAAGCTGCTCGAAGCTGCGAATCACGCGGCCGGCGTGTGAGGCGCAACCCCAAATGAGTGAAACCACGCAAACCATTGCGTCGACAAGCGCGGCAAGCGAACGCGGCTTTGTGCGCGCCATCGGCTTGTTCGACGGAACGATGATTGTTGTCGGCTCGATGATTGGCTCGGGAATCTTCATTGTCGCTGCGGAGATTTCCCGTGAAACCGGATCACCGGGCGGGTTGCTGATGACGTGGATCCTAACGGGTCTGCTGACCATTTCCGCGGCGTTGTCCTACGGCGAATTGGCGGCACTCTTTCCGCACGCGGGCGGTCAATACGTTTATTTGCGCGAAGCCTATTCGCCAATTTGGGGCTTTCTGTATGGCTGGACGCTGTTTCTGGTGATTCAAACCGGCACAATTGCAGCAGTTGCCGTTGGCTTTGCGAGATACCTCGGAATTCTTTTTCCAGCAGTTTCGCCGCAATCGTGGATCATTCACCCCATCTCCCTCGGTTCGAAGTACGCGATCAGCCTTTCCGTACAGCAACTCGTCGGCGTCCTGATGGTCCTTTTCCTGACGTTCCTGAACACGCTGGGCGTCCGCCTGGGCAAGCTGATCCAGAACATTTTCACTAGCGCGAAAACCCTTTCCCTGATCGGACTGATCCTGTTGGGAGTTTTCGTTGGGAGAAATGCCGGAGCCATCAGCGAGAACTTCGGCCATTTTTGGACTATCCGCAACGCGCAGCCGCTCGAGCCCGGCGCGAGTTTCCTCCGAAGCTTCGTTCCCACTGTTACCGCGGCCAGCGGCTTTTTTGGCTTGTTTGTGGCGTATGGTGTGGCGCAGGTCGGTTCGCTCTTTTCCGCCGATGCTTGGAACAACATCGGCTTCACGGCGGCCGAAGTGAAGAACCCTAAGCGCGACGTGGCCCTCGCCATGGCATTCGGCACGATGATTGTCATCGCGCTCTACTGTCTAGCCAATTTTGCGTACCTCTGCACTTTGCCGCTTGTTCAGATTCAAACTGTTCCCGATGACCGCGTAGCCAGTGCCGCCCTGAACGCTATCTTCGGTCCCGTGGGCGCTGCCATCATGGCCGTGGCGATCATTATTTCTACGTTTGGATGCAACAACGGCCTGATTCTCGCTGGAGCGCGCGTCTCTTATGCCATGGCTCGAGATGGGCTGTTCTTTCGCTCGACCGGCACGCTGAACAAAAAAGGCGTCCCCGGCTCCGCGCTGGTCTATCAGGGTATCTGGGTGTCACTGTTGATCTTGATGCGTACTCGTCAGGTCGATGCGGCAGGCACCGTGACCTACGGCAATCTCTACAACGATTTACTCAACTACGTTGTTTTCGCCGTTCTGTTGTTTTACGCATTGACGATTGTCGGAATTTTCTTGCTGCGCGCCAAACGCCCGGACCTGGACCGTCCCTACCGCGCATTTGGCTACCCGATTGTGCCTGCTCTGTACATCGTTGCGGCTGTTGCCATCATGTGCGTGCTGTTGCTGTATCAAACGAAAACCGCAGGTGTAGGCCTGATTATTGTACTGTTGGGCGTCCCGGTCTACCTCTTGTGGTCGCGCGGGAGAGCTGCGCTTCCAGCCGAGAAATAGTTGAATTTTCTTGTAGGGCGCAGGGGGCTGTGCCTCTACAATGCTCTGGGCCAAATTGGCGGCATGGACGAAGCGGGACAATTCCCGAGAGGAGGAGTTGCATGGGCAACCCCTTATTCGCCACAAAACCGTTGGATGTGCTGTTGAAAGAAGCCGGAGATACCGGCGAGCACAGTCTCAAACGTGCCCTTGGCCCCATCAATCTCGTCACATTGGGAATCGGCGCCATCATTGGCGCGGGTATTTTCGTGCTCACGGGTTCGGCGGCGGCACTCTATGCCGGCCCGGCCATCATGTTGTCGTATGTGCTGGCCGGACTCGGATGTGTTTTTGCCGGCCTGTGCTATGCCGAATTTGCATCGATGATTCCGATTGCGGGCTCCGCTTACACTTATGGGTACTCGACGCTCGGGGAGCTCATCGCGTGGATTATCGGCTGGGATTTGATTCTGGAATACGCGTTTGGCGCTGCGACGGTCGCCAGTGGTTGGAGCAGCACGCTCGTCGCCTTCCTCCAAGATTACGGAATCAATCTGCCTCCGCAAATCTGTGATGTGCCGGGTGCGCAATGGGTTCTTTATGAAGGTCGATGGGCTCCGATTACAACATTCAATTTGCCCGCCGAACAACTTGCGACGCTTCCCCACGCCACGGCCAGCTTCAACCTGGTGGCATTCTTCGCCATTATGGTGGTTACGACGATTCTGATTGTAGGGATTAAAGAATCGGCGAATTTCAATACCGCGATTGTTTTTGTGAAACTTACGGCCGTGCTGACGTTTATCGCCGTAGCGCTCCCGTTCGTCTTGAAACACCCCGACATCGCTCACGCCAACTGGAAGATGTTCCTGCCGCCGAATGCGGGCACCTTCGGGGCATACGGATGGTCCGGCGTCATGCGAGGCGCCGGCGTGGTTTTCTTCGCGTATATCGGCTTCGATGCCGTTTCGACGGCGGCGCAGGAAGCGCGCAAGCCGCAGAAGGACATGCCAATCGGCATTCTCGGCTCGCTGGTGGTTTGCACTTTCCTTTATATTGTGGTGTCTGGGCTTCTTACCGCCGTCGTGCACTACTCGCGTCTAAACATCGGCGCGCCGGTATCGTTGGCCATCCGCGAAACCGGCGTCAAGTGGGGCAGCTACGTGGTCAATGCAGGCGCACTTGCGGGATTAAGCACAGTCATGCTGGTGATGCTCCTCGGCCAATCCCGCGTGTTTTATTCAATGGCACACGATGGCCTGCTCTGGAAGTGGGCCGGCGACATCCACCCGCGTTTCCGGACACCCTGGAAGTCCACCGCCGTCGTGGGACTCGGCGCGGCGATTTTCGGTTCGCTCGTACCCATTGGCAGCCTTGGCCAGATGGTGAGCATTGGAACGTTGCTGGCGTTTGTTATCGTTTGCGCAGCGGTCATCATTCTCCGCAGGCGCCGTCCGGATCTGGAGCGCCCGTTCAAGACCCCGTGGGTTCCGGTCGTGCCCATCTTCGGCATTATCGTTTCGTTCGCGCTGATGGCCAGTCTAAATCGTGTCACCTGGATCCGGCTAGTAGTCTGGCTTGTGATTGGCCTGGTCATTTACTTCACCTACAGCGTCAAGCACAGCAAAGTCCGCCAAGGCTATAAGTAGCGAAATTCACGCCAACTTCGGCCCCGCACCCGACTCAATTCTTCGAGCCCTATATTTAGTCGGGCGCTTGCCCAGCACACTCAGCGCGTCTTCAGGTAAAGTATTCCTTCTGGCCACTACCCCATGAAAACTCTTTTTGCGAGATTGAAAGAAATCTGGAGCCGCCTTTCCTGGCTGGACCTCGTTTGCACTGCCATCGCTGTGGCCGGATTGCTTTTCGCCCTTCTCAGCATCAACGGAGGCCTATTCAGTTTCCTCGAATATCTCGCCGTGCTTGCTGGCTTTTATCTTTTATTCCGTTTCGTCGGCTGGTGGAGAAATAAGCTGCTCTGGAGCCTGCGCAATCGCTTGATCGTTGCCTATCTCTTCATCGCGGTTGTTCCTGTGGTTTCCCTGGTGATTCTGGTGGTGCTTGCGGCGCGCATCCTCTATTCACAATTGGGCGCGTATCTCCTTTACGAAGATCTCCGCCAGCGCGTCGCGATGATCGACGACATCGGCGCGCACATTGCCATCGCGCACGAAACTCTTCCCCGCAGTATTAGCGAGGACGAATCGGAACGCATACTTGCCGCACAATCGCGGGTGGTACATGACCGCGAACTACCCGGGTTGGGAATTACATTTTCAAATGATCTCTCGCTGCTTCGAAAAGTGGCTGAAGGGAAGAAATCCTTTGCCGGCTTGTTGCAGGAAGGTGAATCGCTCTCTCTCATCAGCCTGCGCACCATGCCAGACGCCAAGAGCCAACGCATTGTCGTTCTCCGTGTTCCAGTCACACCGGAGTTTCTGAGCACCATTGCGCCCGATCTGGGCGTCATCCAGCTCAATTTGATGGACCAATATGCGGGCGCGGCCCCGCAAGGCGTACTCTACCGTTCTGGCGAGAAGGGCGAGAAGCGATACCGCGTGGCAAAGCCCATCGTCGCTAGTAACCGCGCGTTGCAGGCACCGATGTTTTGGTTCGATTCACCTGTAGGCGTGGTCTCGCGTCTCGATGCCGTTTCTGTAGGGAAGGACGGCAAGCTCGACGACCCGACTCGGCCAGTGCTCGCTGTATCCAATGCGCGGCCCTCCCATTTGAACGCAAGAATCTTTACGTCTTTAGGAGAGTTGCGCGGCTCCTACGGCATCTTGTTCGTCCTGGTGGGCATAGTTTTTATTCTTATCGAGGCTGCGGCTTGGGTCACAGGAATTGTCTTGACGCGCCGCATTACGCGGGCCGTCTCCGATCTCTACCGCGGCACGCAGTTTGTTCAGGCCAGAGATTATTCCCATCGCGTTCAGATCGGAAAGCAGGATCAGCTCGGCGCGCTGGCGGATTCGTTCAACAAGATGACCGGTTCCATCAGCGAGCTGATTGAAGAGGAAGCCAAGCGCAGAAAGCTGGAAAATGAAATCTCCATCGCGCGCGAGGTTCAGAATCAGCTTTTTCCTAGTACGCTGCCATCGGTGCCCGGTGTGGAAATCGAGGCCATCTGCAAAGCAGCGCGCTCTGTCAGCGGCGACTACTACGATTTCATTCAGCTTAGCCCCACGCACGTGGCCATCGCCATCGCGGACATTTCGGGGAAGGGAATCTCCGCCGCGCTGCTCATGGCCAGCCTGCAGGCCGCATTGCGCAGCCAGACGCTCGAGAAAGGCAGCGAGTCCTTGAGCACCGCGGATCTAGTCTCGCGCCTGAACAATCATCTGGTACGCAATACCGGCGACGACCGCTTCGCCACTTTCTTCATCGCCGTTTACGACAGCGCTTCGCGAACGCTTCGCTATACCAACGCCGGCCACCTGCCGTCCTTCCTGATCTGCAACGGATCATCGCACCTCCTCGACAAAGGCGGCATGGTGCTTGGCGTTCTGGAAGACTACGAGTATGAGCAAGGCGAGCTCGAAGTAGGAGCTGATTCCTTGCTCATCGGATATAGTGATGGCCTGGTTGAGCCCGAGAATGTTTACGGTGAGGAGTTTGGCATCGCGCGACTAAAAGACGCAGCCGTTCGGGTGCAAAATGCCAAACCGATGATGGTTGCGGAATCGCTCATGGCTGCGGCCGAAGAGTGGGCTGGAACACCCGAGCAGGCAGACGACATGACCGTTATCGTGGCGCGGCTCAAGTAGTACCCTTGTTGCTCCTGGGCTATACTGAAAATCTTTCCAAGAGACTTCCTGAGGAGAAGAATGTCGCTTCGTAATCGCGTAGCGCTGGTTACAGGTGGGAGCCGCGGCATCGGGCGGGGCCTGGCGCTACGCCTGGCGCAAGATGGGGCGCGCATTGCCATCGCTTATCGCTCAAATAAAATAGCCGCGCAACAGACCCTGCGCCAGTTACAAGCCGGCGGCGCCGACTGCGTTGCGGTGGAAACCGACGTCACCGATTCGAACCGCTGCGAGCAGCTGATCAAGACCGTCGTTGACAGGTACGGCCGTCTGGATATTGTCGTCAACAATGTTGGCGATTTTCGCTGGGGCATGCTCGCCGAATCTTCTGTCCCGGACTGGGAGAGTATCTTCGCCTCGAATCTCTTCACCGTTCTGTATATGTGCCGGGCATCGCTGCCGCACATGCGCAAGCAGCGCTGGGGCCGCGTCATCAATATGGGCGCCGTGGGAGCCGAACGCGCCTTCGGCCAAGCGAAGATTTCTGCTTATGCAGCGGCCAAAGCCGCCGTCGTGGCGCTTTCGCGTTCACTCGCACTCGAAGAAGCCAAGCACGGCATCACTGTCAACGTCGTGAATCCTTCCAGTATTGACGAAAACGAGCTCACTCTCGAAGAAGCTCGCCGCATTCGCGACGCACGCTTTCCCATCGGCCGTCCCCCAACCGTGGAAGACGTCGCCGCCTCCGTTTCCTTTTTTGCTTCCGAAGAGGCTGAATATGTCACCGGACAGGTCGTCAACGTCAGCGGCGGCTGGATGCTTTGATCGCGCCCAGAGCAGCCGTGAGCCTCCCATGAGCCTCAATGAGTCGCCCATGAAAGCTCACATTTTATGAAAGCCTTGACCGCCGCCGAAATGCGCGAAGTGGACCGCCTCACCACCGAGCGCTACGGCATTCCCAGCCTTCAGCTCATGGAAAACGCCGGAACAAAGGCAGCAAATGCTGTGTGGAGAGTTGTTGCTGGCCGGGAAAAGGTCAGTGTGTGTGTGTTGTGTGGGAAAGGGAACAACGGAGGAGATGGGTTTGTTGTTGCTCGACACCTCAAAGAGGCGAAGGTTCCTACTCGTGTGCTTCTTTTTGGAAAGCAGGAAGACGTTAGAGGGGATGCCGCAATAAATCTCTCCCGATGGCTGGAAGGGGGAGATGAGTTGAGGATCATCGCAACGGAAGATGATTGGGAGCACATTTGGCCCGAAGTGCGCGCCTCTAATGTTATCGTCGACGCCTTGCTTGGAACAGGCATTCGCGGAGGGGCTTCTGGCCTTGTCGCTCGCGGTATTTCCGAGATAAACCAGTTCTCCTGTAACGCCACCGCGCCTTGGCCTGCACTAATCCTTGCTGTAGATACACCCTCAGGCCTTTCCTCTGATGGTGATTCCACAGACGGGCCCGTGTTGTTTTCCCACCGGACTGTGACTTTCACGGCGCCAAAGGTTGGCCAATTACTCTCTGCAACAGCGGAAGCGTGCGGAGCACTGGAGGTTGTGAACATTGGGTCTCCGCCCGAATTAGTCGAGGCAACCGGAAAGAGCACACTGCGCTGTATTGGTACCGACGAATTTGTTTCGCTGCCCTTGATTCGTGCAGCGAATTCGCACAAAGGGTCTTTTGGACACGTGCTCCTGGTTGGTGGCTCTCTCGGTAAATCCGGCGCCGCCGTCCTTGCCGGCCACGCGTCGCTCCGTGCCGGAGCTGGCCTCACGACCATTGCTTCTCCAGATGTAGTTCAACCGGTGATTGCTTCGGCGCATGCAGAGTACATGACCGAAACCGTCGCTTCCACCAGCGTTGGATCGATATCCACTTCCAACCTTACTTCCGGACGGCTTGCAGAGATTCTTAAGGGCAAAACCGTGTTGGCCATCGGCCCTGGCCTCGGCACGCATCCGGATACGCAGCGGACAATTCAGGAACTCGTTCGTGAGTCCACGTTGCCGACAGTCCTTGATGCGGATGGCCTAAACGCCTTCGCAGAAAAAGCCGACCTGTTGCGAGAACGTAAATCGCCTTTTCTCGCAATTACACCGCATCCTGGTGAGATAGCGCGACTTCTTAAAACGACTACTTCAGCCGTCCAGTCCGAAAGACTAAAAGCTGCGTCGGATGCCGCCCGACGCTGGAATGCCCATGTCATTCTGAAAGGATTTCACACCCTCATCGTTTCGCCTGGCGGCCAGGTCTGGGTGAATACCTTTGGCGGGCCAGCCCTAGCCAAGGGAGGCTCAGGCGATGTTTTGACCGGCGTTCTCGCCAGTCTCACAGCGCAGTTTGGAACTGAAGATTGGCTCCGCGTTCTTGCATTGGGGGTGTTTTTGCACGGCGTGGCGGCGGACATGCTGGCTCTGGAAGAGGAGCCTTCCGGAGTTCTGGCGCACGAGGTCGCCGAACGAATTCCGAGTGCCCGTGAATGGCTCCTCCGGGAGATTCAATTCGGTGGCTGAAGAAGTCATCACCCATTCCGCCGATGAGACCATCCAGTGGGGCAGGGAATTTGCCAACCGCCTAAAAGCCCCTGTTCTGGTACTGCTTACCGGCGATTTGGGCACCGGGAAGACGACACTCACGAAAGGCCTCGTTTCCGGCCTTGGTGCTGCCAAGGAAGACGACGTCACCAGCCCTACCTTCACCCTCGTCCACGTATACGGCAAGCAACCTGAGCCCAAGGTCAAGGTTTTCCACGCCGACCTCTACCGCATCGAGACTTTCCACGACTTCGAGACCCTGGGCCTCGAGGACATGTTCGCCTTTCCAGCGGTTGCCATCGTAGAATGGTCAGAAAAGTTCCCCCTCTCCTCCCCCTGGCGCGTAGTCCGCGTCCGCCTGGAGCACCTGGGAGGTGATCTCCGCCGCATTTCCGTTGCTGACCCCGCCTGACCCCGCTCCCACCTCTTCTCTACTAACTCTCTAGCTACGCTAGACTCCCGGGTTCATTGCGGCCCGCCCTGGCGGCTGCTAGCGTGAAAACAGCCCTTTGGCGGAAGGAAATGCCCATCGAGCCGTTGACATCCAGCGCTTCCGAAGCGTCTCGCATCGACCTGAAGAGCTATAACGTCACCCTTCCCATGGGGACGCTGGCCATTGGCGTTGACAATATCCATCATGATGTCTTTCTCAGCCCAAGATTCGTCCAGGCCGCTCGCGACTACCTCTTTGACCTGATCCGCCAGAGCGCCAGCTCCGCCCAATTTCCGGGCATGGAGCAGCGCGCCTCCCGCGGCCCGGATTCCGTTGCCTTTCGCAAATTGCTCGCGGAGCTCCTGCAAAGCTCGCTCACCCAGGCCAAGTACCACAAGAATATCGAGATCGACGTCCTCTTCCGTCTCAGCCTGCTGAAATTTCTCACTTCGGAAATCGGCAATCAGTTCGCCAATATCATTCTCGAAGGCAAGGAATGGATTCGCCAGCGCGGCGAGCATTTCGAGCGCAGCCAGCAGGCGCACGTAATCAAAGCGCGTCTGTCGGAGTTGCAGACGTCGCGACGTGCCGTGGTGCGACGCGTGGGCCAGCAAGTTGCTCAGATCGTTGCCGAAGTCGAAGACAACGCCATCGCCAAGACGCGCCGCGCCCTGTTCGGCGAGGATTTCGCTCCCTACTATGAGCTTTGCAAGAACCGCATGATTTTCCTCGAAGGCGGCAAAGACGACTTCTTTTTCCTCGAACACTACGTCCTGCTCGGCAATTACTCGCGCGACCCGGACCGCTTCGAAGCGATGGACGCGCTCTTCCAGGAATTTCTTCGCGAAGCAGGCATTATCATTACCGAGGACCCTGCCCAAGCCGAAGCCATTCAGGCGCATACCACGCTGCTCGAAAACGTGCAATCCATTCGCAACGAAATTGCACGTCTCGAAGAACAGCGCGAAGCCACGCGCAAACGCCTCGAACGTGGCGACAGCTTTTTCAATAAGTTTCTAAGCTCCGATGATCCCGGCGACCTGAAAGCTTCCTTGCACGACGTCGAGCTCCGCTTAAAGCATCAGGAGTACAAACTGGAGGAGGTTGGCCCGCAAGTAGATGAAGCTCGTCAGAAGCTGGATTTCTTTCGCAAGGACAAAGCCTCCCGGCTCGGCGGCTATCTCAACGAAGAAGAAAACGCGAAGCGGCTCTTCGACGCACAATCTGGCCCGGAGGAATCGGCAGCTCTTCGCGCGCAGCTTTTGACCCGGCTGCTCGACCGCCTCGAACAGCACGAAATGCTCTACCATGTTTTGGCGAGCTACGAAGTCCGCCCGATCGTCGCGGAATACTGCCCGCCGCTGCACCTCCAGCAGCTTCGCCGCGCGCTCGTCTCCCGCGACGAGCTGGAACAGGTTCAGCGCGTTATCAAGCAGGTTCCGGCGAAAAAGCTTTCTCTCAAAACGCTGGAAGAACTTTCCCGGAAAATCCAGCGCTACTCCCGTGACGAAATGAAGGGAAGTGTCCTTCGCTTCGCGAGTGACTTCTTCCGCCTCCACCGCGACCTTCGCGACGCCGAGCATCTGACCACCTGCATGGAGCGCATCAGCCTGGTCACCACGGAAAAGGCCCGCGAACTATCGCGCATGAACAACCGACTCTACGAATGCGTGCTTCCCGACGAAGCCCGGCCCGCGCAAGACAACGTCGTCTCTCACGTCATCATCAAGGCGGACGTTCGCGGCTCCACGCGCATGACGCAGGATCTTCTCTCACGTGGACTCAATCCCGCATCGCACTTCAGCCTAAATTTGCACGAGCCGGTCAAGAAATTGCTTGACCGGTATTCCGCGAAAAAAGTCTTCATCGAAGGCGACGCTATCATTCTTGCCATTTTCGAAACGGAGTCTTCCGTTGCCTACGCGCGTCCGGTCGCGAAGGCCTGCATTCTCTCGCGCCAGATTCTCGCCGTTTGTAATTCCTACAATGAGCGCGCCACTTCGAGCGATCTTCCGGCGCTCGAACTTGGTCTCGGCGTGGCTTTCCAGGGCGACGCTCCCACGTATTGGGTTGACGGCGACTCGCGCATCATGATCTCCAAGGCGCTGAATCTTTCCGACCGCCTTTCCGGTTGCGCCAAGCTGGCCAAGCGCATGCTCGCGAAACAAAAATCCCATTTCTCCGTCTTTCAATTCCTAAACACTATGGAAGGCGCTTCCGCGGAAGAGTTAGACGAATTTCTGGTCCGCTACAATCGGGACGGCATCGAGCTCAACGAGGAAGGTTTTCAGAAGCTTTCCGAGGAAATCTCGCTCGATACCATCGAAACAAAGCTCGACCTGCCCTGGGGCAAACAGAACGTCACTCTCTTTTTTGGAGAAGTTCCTCTCGGCGAATCCGTGGAGCTTCTGGTGATCCGAAAAGCGTTTGCGCGCCAGTTGCTCCCTGACGGAAAAGTCGGCCGCGCCACTGAGCATGCCTACTATGAAGTCTGCACCGCCCCCGCGCTCTACGGTCTCGTCGCCGCCTTGATTCGTACCAACCAAGCCGCCGCGCTCGTTCCCCAGCGCGCGTAAGCGCCTTTCGAGCTTGGCGTGTGGTTAGCCCTTCTCCCCCTTCCGTAAAATCTAGTCCTCAGCATTCCTCTCGCGCTCTTCGCAATCTACCTTGAAGCATTCGGCAATATGAGCCTTCCTTGAGCGCTCCCCAACGCCTCCTCTATACTGCTCGCGGAGGCGAAAGGGGCCCGGTGGTCCCCATGGTCTTCAAAACCATAGCCCGTGTCCTTCGCGGATTCGGGGGTGGGTTCGACTCCCACACGCTTCCGCCAT
>Ga0126378_10000961_pt1 | contig 21439 bp, 22 predicted proteins | sample PanSoiMetPlot_23_FD_92587 | JGI IMG/M metagenome (GOLD analysis project Ga0126378, IMG submission 92587) | Tropical forest soil microbial communities from Panama - MetaG Plot_23 | ecosystem: Environmental > Terrestrial > Soil > Tropical forest > Bulk soil | place: Panama | collected 2016-02-17
ATCGACCCGGCGGTAACCCCGTGCAGCCGTCGTACGCCGCCCACGGCGACGTGCCGTACTGCGCGTACAAGCGGTTGAACGCGTCCTTCTGCATGGCCACCGATGCCTGGCCTGCCGTTCCGGGGTACCCGAGAGAAACCCATGCGGACGGCAGGATCCCGAACATTCCGGCCGAGGACGCGGTGGGGTTGTCGCCGCTCTCGCGCCATGCCACGCACCGCTCGAAGGCCGACATCCCCGAGAACAGCGATGTTGATGACGGAGCGCCCGGGTGAGCCATCCGCGCCGTGCCGACTCGGTCGAGCGCTTCGCTTACCGCGGCGGGCCAGGCCTGATGCCCGCTCTGACGGGATTGCCCGACATGACCCACCGGTGGAGCGTGAACCTGATCACTCGGCTGGCCGGGCATCGCCTGCGCGACGGCCCAGGTTGAGAACGCGATACCGGCATATGCCGCAGGGAAAAGCAGTACTCGCGCGATTTTGTTGAGCTTCATGGGGGGTAACCTGCCGTGTCCGCCCTCAGCGCTTCGCGGGGAATGCTGCGACTAGCAGCTATCGGGCGTGACGTTGCTGCGTTGGTCAAGGGGTGGCCCACTGGTCACGGTCTGAGCCGGACCCGGGTTCGTGAGCAACGCCGATACAACATCTCGTGCGAGGGCGGCATTTCCAGGAGCGCCAAAGTATGAGGCATCTCACTCATCGCGCTGATCGGGAATAACGCAGCAGCAAGCGCCTCGCTCGCGAGTGTCGATCGGCGCTGGGCCCGTTCGTAGCCCTGATGAGAGCCGGCAACGGGCCGGTCATCAAGCCAGGAGGCAACGATGCGACTGACAGCCACCACATTCGTGACGATCGACGGCGTCATGCAGAGCCCGGGTGCGCCGCAGGAGGACCCGAGCAACGGCTTTGACCTGGGCGGCTGGCTGCCACCCTTCTTCGACGACGAGACCGGACAGTACATGAACGAGGTGTTCGACGAGGCTGACGCCTTCCTGCTCGGCCGCAAGACCTACGAGGCGATGGCTGGCTACTGGCCGAACGTCACCGACCCCGCGATCCGCGTCGGCGTCGCGCTGAACACGCTGCCCAAGCACGTCGTCACCAACACGCTCAGGGAGCTGACCTGGAACAACTCGCTGCCCGTCACCGGCGACATCGCCAGTGAGGTCGCCAAGCTCAAGGACGCCCCGGGCCGCGAGCTGCAGATCCACGGCAGCGGAGCTCTGGCGAGATACCTGATGGGCCAGGGCCTCATCGACGGCTACCGGCTGATCGCCTTCCCGGTCGTCCTCGGCCGCGGCGCGCGCCTGTTCGCCGACGGCGCCCCGCCGACCGCGATGCGGCTGACCGACAGCCGGACCACGAGCCGCGGCATCACGATCCACACCTACGAGACGGCAGGAGCGCCCACCTTCGGCTCGGTCGCCTGACGACGGCACCCGGTATTGGGCCGCGCAGTAGTACCGGCAGACATGGCTGCGAGTGCCAGCACCGCAATGACAGCGGCAGCCAGAGCCTTCGGCAGGGTTCGCACAGGCACGATTACAGCCTACGGATAGTGGTAATAGCAGCCGATCATCCGAACGCCGGCAGCGATCGAACGGGTGCCGCCGTTGTACAAGTCGATTGCTCCCGCGGCCACCGGGATGATGGCCATCCCGGCCGAAGGCTTGCCGGCTGCGTAGCTCAGCGTCCGAGTGCCGGGCTGTGTCGTTCCGGCACGGAAAGCTGTGAGGAGCCCGTTGGCCTTGGCGCCGGTGACCTCGATACTCGCGGCTATCGCCGTGATATTCGATATCTGGGCTCCCAGGCATCCGCTCACGGGGACTCGCGCCGTATGGCCTCCTCCGATTGTCACCGTTCGCGTGCCCGCGCCTGTGGTCAGCAGTTTGCGGGACGGCAGATAGACGGCGGCAGACCCGTAGAAGTTGTAGTAGCCAACGACGTCGACCATGAAGTCAGTACTTGCTTTGCTCGAATTCAGCAACGTAAGGCTTGTGCCCGTAACCGGGACTACCAGGAGGCTGGTTGCGGTCTGACGCGCGGCCCAGTACAGGCCAGGCGGTGCCGGCCTGGGCGGAACCTGCTTCGAAGACGCCACCGTCGCTGACCCTGAGGCCCCGGTATTAGTGGCAGTCACTTCAAGTACGACCTGATCGGCTGACGACGGTACACCAGCCGAACTAACCGAGAACGTAATTTTCTGCCCGGGCTTCACCGGATGATGGACGGGATGACGCGTATCGAGAACTCGCGCAGGACCGACAGGCACATAGGTGTCCCCATCCTGGCCGCTCGTTCCGTTACTGGTGACCTCGATGCCGGTCGTCCGTATACGCACCGTGACGGCGGTTGAGCTGTTGTTGTAGAACGCGGTCTTGCCGTCTGATCCGGGAACGGCGAGGACTGCACCGGACGCCGCCTGACCCTGCGCGAAAGCAAGGTCGGCCACCGCAGGGCGGATTGAGCCGTCCGGGTAGATGATCAGCGATCCGGTGCTCGCGGGCTTCCTGACCGAAACGACAAGCTGCGCCCCGCGCGTAGTCGAAGATGCCGCGTTGAGTTGCGCCATCGAGATTGCGAGCGCCTTGTTCGCGCCGATCTTGAAATCGCCGCTGGCGGTGTTGCCCCGATCAACAAAGGGCCCGATCGCTATGAACTCATCACCGACAGTGATCGTCGCCTTCGTCGTGGAGGTGCGGCCGAAAAGATCCGTCACGGTGAGCTTCGCCGTGTAGGTTCCCGGGCGCGCATACAGGTGAGTCCACGAGAGCAGCGACCCGAGGCTCGTACTGCCGCCATCACCGAAGTCGAGCGCGGTGCTCGCGACCTCCCACGAATCCGGCCCCGGCGTGATGGTGAACTTTCCCACATCGCCGCTGATGCCCGAGTGCGTCAGCGCGGTAAAGACGTCAGGCCCAGTGGAAAGGCCCTCTGACGGCGGGCTGACCGTGCCGGCCACGACTCGCAGGCCCCTGGTAACAGACGAACCCCCGGTGTCGGCGGCGGTGACCGTCAGCTCGTAGGGGCCGGGAACCGTATAGGTATGCGCGACAGAACCACCTGCAGCGACGGACTGCGGCGCGCTTCCGTCACCGAAGTCCACCGAGTAACTGACCGGCTCGTTCCACGGGCTGGTGCCGCCCGAGGTGACGGTGATCGTCAGCGTGAAGGGCGCGATGCCCTGGGCGGGCCCGCCCCCATTGGTGAAGATCAGCGCTATCGGATCTTGCAGCTCGAACGCTCCGCGGTCCGCGTGGCAGGTGCCGGTGCCGGTGTCAGCAACGAGCGGATCGTCCACGTGCGGCAGGCCGTGCAGGTCCGTAATGAGCTCGCCGTGGGCGCCGCAGTCGGCGGAATCGATCAGCGGGGAGCCCGCGACAGGAGCAGATCTCGTCGGCGCTACCGTGGAGTCCTGGTCTTTTATGCCCTGCCCAGTGGCGGCATTGAAGGCCATGGCAGTCATGTAGGCCGTGCCCGCCCATAGGTATTCCGTGCCGGGGGACTTGGCGTACAGGGCGTTGTAGGCACTGTGCGCCCCGGGTGCCGCTGCCGTGGAGACGGACAAGGCTGCGGCCGGTCCCGAGCAAGTCGACGATGGAGCGACGCCGAGGAAGTTGTTCTCCGCGATAACACCCGCGGTGCCGGTCACGCTCACTGCGTCGCCGCACGTAGCAAGGACCGAGTTGGACGTCACGTCGGCAATCGCGCCGTCTACGGAGATGCCGGCGAGCTGGCTCGACGAACTCACGTAGTTCGTGCTGATGAAGATACCTCCCGCGCCTGCCTTGACGCTGATGCCGTCGCCATGCGAACCGAAGATCTGGCTCCTCGACACCGTGACCGACGTGGACGTCCCGTCGATGGCGATGCCGTTCGGCGCGGCCGTCGTCGTGCCGTCCTCATTGATAAACAGCTCGTTCAGCGTGATGTCCTGCGAATTGGTGACATCGATACCGTCTTGCGATCCGGCATGCTGGATGTCGAACGACGACAGGGCAACGTTCGATGCGCCCGAGATGGTGACCGACGGAAAGCTCGCGGTCGGCTGGATCAAGGCCATCGAACCGTTGGGGCCGGCGCCAACGAATGTGATGGGCGCGGTTGGCGTACCGGAATGCGCGATCGTCACTGCGCCGTAAGCGAACCCTGGTGAGGCCTGGACCTGGACCGTCTGGCCTGCCACCACGACGTTCGCGGCTGCCTGGATCGAGCAGAACGGTACCGCCTGGGTGCCAGGACCGGTGTCGGAGCAGTTGGCGGCGGCGCCGTTGACGTAGAGGGTCGAGGCCGGAACCGCGGCCATTGCGGCCTGGGCCGAGACAACGGCAGGAGCGGAGAAAAAGGCCGCCCCCATGACCACTGCGACCGCGCTGATGATTTGCTTCCACGGCCGCATGGCTACTCCACAAAGTCAGTAAATAAGTGAAACGTACCAGCGACGCTGGGCCCGAGTCAGTAACAGCGAGATTAAGAGTCGGCGCACGTAAGAACGGAGGAATACCACGAAAGCTACCGCGTACCAGATCCGGCCCGGCCGCAGCCTCTGCTGCGGGACGGGCACAGAGCCGGCGACCGGCATCTCATAGCCGCCTCCCGGCGGATAGCCGGTCATTTCTGCGACGTCCTCATGGCGGGTGACCCTAACGGCGGAGCGCTGTCATTGGCGGCCATTCCGCCAATGACAGCGCGTTCCTGAGTTCGGTTGAGCCGCCGGGGAGTTTAGACGGTTCCCTCGACGATCTCGAACTTGTTGCCGTCCTGATCCTTGAACTCGAACATCGGGGGGACGCCCGGCCAGCGCAGCAGGTCACCGGTGTCGATGCCGCGCTCGCGCATGGCGGCGTACTCGACCTCAGCGTCGGGAACGAAGAAGCGGATCCCGGTATCGGCACCGGTTTTCGGGTTGGCGATGAGCGCCACGGCCGTGGACGCGCCGGGTGCGGCCACGGTGACCCAGCGGAAGTTCTCGCTGGCACGAACATCGAGGCGCTTCTCGAAGCCGAGCCTGCCGACAAAGAAATCCAGGGCCTTGTCCTGATCGCTGACCGGGATACCGATCGTGCCAATGTCTGTGATGGTGGTCTGATTCATGGTCACTCCTCGATCTGCCGGATAACTGGTTGGGTCACGTCCGTCGTCATAGTTGGCCTCCGTACATGAGTGAGCCGGGAGTTGTCAGCGTCTCGCCTGTTTCAAGCCAGGTCTTCAGGCCCGACAGGATCATCGGCCAGCCGCCATACAGCTCGCTTGGGGCGTCCTCGGGCAGGTCGTCGTGGATCAACGTCAGGCGGCACGAGTCGCCGACCGGCTCGATCTCCCACGTCACCCGCGACGTGCCCGCTTGCTCGGCTTCGGGGCCCCACAGGGCCCGCATGGTCTGGACGAGCCGGCGCGGCGGATCCACGACCAGGTTCTCGCCCTCCATCAGCGGGCGGCCTGCCGCCGGATGACCAAGCCGATACGGCGATCCGACCGCCCAGTCCGATTCGACCGAGGCGCCGAAATGGTACTTCTGCCGGATCGCCGGATCGGTGATCGCCTCCCATAGGCGCTGCGGCGTAGTGCGGATATAGATTTCGAAGACTTTCTCCATCTGGCTCTCCAGGTCGCGCTTGAGGTCGGTCAGCCCCGATACCCACGGCTCGGTGTACTTGCTCACCCACCGGTCATGGATGAGGCGAATCGGAACAGGGTTCAAGTAGTGCAACTTCTCGCGGCCTCGTCTTCTCGCGACGACCAGGCCGGCGTCTTCCAGGATCTTCAGGTGCTTCGCCACGGCGATCCGGGTCATGTCGTGCCGCGCCGTGAGGGCCACGAGCGTCTGGCCGTCGCGCCTGAACAGCTCGTCGAGCAGGGCCCGTCGGGTCGGGTCTGCCAGCGCCCGGAAGACCGGATCCATGTCTCCCACAATAGGAAACCATTTGGTTTCCTGTCAAGCGCTTGGAGCCGGGACAGGCGATAGCACGCGGCGCTGTCCTCAGTACTGGTTAGGGTGATCCATATGGCGCAGATACTGGAGGCCGAGCGTCTTGTTCTGCGTGGCTGGGAACCTGACGACGCCTCGGCCGCGCTCGCTGCCTACGGTGACGAAGAGGTCGCGCGCTGGCTGTCGCCGGCCATGGACCAGGTCCGCGACGTGGAGGCCATGCGCGTCCTGCTGCAGCAATGGGTCGCCGAGGACGCGCGGATGCTCACGCCCGCTGGACGCTGGGCCGTCGAGAGCCGCGAGGACGGGAAGGTGATCGGCGGTGCGAGCCTGCTGCCGCTGCCGCCCGACGAGGAGTTTGAGATCGGCTGGGCACTGCAGCAGCAGGCGTGGGGCCGCGGCTACGGGAGCGAGTCGGGTCTCGCGCTGGCGCGGTGGGCGTTCGACCAGGGAATCGAGCAGGTCATCGCCCTCGTGCGGCCAGCGAACACGCGCGCCGAGCGGACCGTGCGCCGGATGGGCATGGAGTGGGTAGGCGAGACCGAGAAATATCACGGTTTGCGCCTGCAGGAATACCGGCTCAGGCCCGGAGATCTACCAACCCCACGGCGCTAGTCACAGCTCCGGGGCGGCGCCTGCTCGTTTGCGCTAGCCGCGACCCGGGCCAGGATCCGCTCGGATGACCGGCGCAGCTGCTGCAGCTGGTCGCGGGTCACGGCGTCGATCACCAGCTCGCGCACCTTCGCGACATGCGCGGGTGCGCTTGCTATCAGAAGCCGTAGCCCCTGCTCGGTCAGGATCGCATTGGTATACCGGCCGTCCGTGGGGTCTGGTTCCCGGCGGACGAGGCCGCGCCGCTCGAGGCGCTTGATCAGGTGCGACAGCCGGGACAGCGACGCATCGGTGACCTCGGCGAGCTCGCTCATCCGCCTCGTGTTGCCGGGGTCCTCCGACAGCCTGGCCAGCGCGTGATACTCCACGAAGCTGAGGCCCGAGTCGTGCTGAAGCTGGCATTCAAGCGCCCAGCGCAGCTTCACCGTCATGCTGGCGAACGCGCGCCATGCCGCCTCTTGCTCGTTGTCCAGCCAGCGCGGCTCGGCCGCGTCCACCGCCCTTTCCGGGGTCGTCGGCACGCCGACGATCTTAGCTGACTTGACAGTTCAAGTCATCGCTTCTACGTTGAGTTGAACGTTCAAGTTATCTCGCCTCGCTCAGGAGGACTGGCAATTCCATGAGCACGACCCATGTCTCTGACCGCTTCAGCACGCTGCCCGCCGACGAGACGCTGAACGCGACCGTCGTCGCGCTCGAAGAGCACGGATTCAGCGTCGAAGTGGTCGACGACCTCGATACGGCTCGCGCAGCCGTCCTGGCCCGTCTCCCGGCCGGCACCTCGGTGATGACCAACACGTCCGTGACGCTCCAGGACACCGGGATCGCGGACGCGATCAACAACGGCGGCCCGTACGATTCGGCGCGCAACAGGATGTTCGCGCTCGACTTCGCCACGCAGGCCCAGGAGATGAAGGCGATAGGCGGCCAGCCGGATTATGCGCTGGGCAGCGTTCACGCGGTCACTCGCGACGGGACTCTCGTCATCGCCTCGGCGTCCGGCAGCCAGCTGGCCTCCTACGTCTGGGGAGCGGCGAATGTCATTTTCGTCGTCGGCGCGCAGAAGCTCGCTCCGAACCTCGCAGTCGCGCATGAGCGGATCTACACTCACAGCCTGAAGCTGGAAGACGCGCGTGCGTACGCTGCATACGGGCAGAACAGCTCCGTCGGGAAAATCCTCGAGATCCACCAGGAGCAGCCGGGCCGCATCCACGTGGTCCTGATCCGGCAAGTGGTCGGGTTCTAAGGGGCAGGCGTCATGCCTGCGGATGAGGAATGAGACGCGAGAACGCGCCAGACGGTTACGGGCCAGCCGTCGAGCCGGTGGACGACAAGGTCGATCACGTCCGCGGCCCGGCGGACGCCCACCTAATCATGGAGTACGGGGACTACGAATGCCCGTACTCCCGGCGGGCGTACCACGAAATCGAGCGCGTCGAGCAGGCTAGGAACGGCAGCGTCAGGTTTGCGTTCCGGCACTTCCCGCTCACCGCGATCCACCCGCACGCCTGGGCCGCGGCTGCCGCGGCCGAGGCCGCGACGCTACAAGGTCGGTTCTGGGACATGCACGAGCTGCTCTACCACCGCCAGAAGGCGCTTGAGGATGATGATCTGCGCAGGTACGCCACCGAACTTGGGCTCGATGTCGCCCGCTTCGACCGGGACAGGGGCGGAGACGACGTGGCGCGGCGTATCCGCAGGGACATCGACAGCGGGGACGCATCCGGGCAGGTGCTGGGCACGCCGACGTTGTTCATCGATGGCATCCGGTACCAGAGCGCCTACGACGCCGGCACGCTGATGGAGGCGTTCGCCATATGAGCGACTCGCCAGGACCGCGCCTGGCCGAATCCGGCCTGGCGCTGCCCGAGCTGCACCTGGCGGACTGGCGCCCGACCAAAGACACCCTGCACTTGTACTGCCAGATCGTGGGCAAGATCCGCCTGGCTACCACGCCGCCGCGCAACCACTGGTGGAACGCCCCCCTCTATGTCGATGTCCGGGGCCTCACGTCTCGCCGCCTCCACCGGGGCGGAACCACGTTCGAGATCACGATGGACTTCGTCGATCACGCCGTGGTAGTCCGAACAGCCGACGGCCGGATCAGGTCGTTCGAGATCCGCAGCGGCCTGCCGGTCGCCGACTTCGACGCGGCCCTGCACGAGATCCTCAGCGACCTAGGCGTCGACGTGGCCATCAAGGAGCAGCCGTTCGGCGTCCCGAATAAGACACCCTTCAAGCAGGACAGCGAGCACAGGTCCTGGGATCGCGACGCCATCGAGCGGTTCAGCCGGGTCCTGGACTGGTCCGACGCGGTGTTCGAGGAGTTCAGCGGCTGGTTTAACGGCAAGACAAGCCCGGTCCATCTGTTCTGGCACAGCCTCGATCTTGCCGTGACCCGCTTCTCCGGCCGCCCGGCGCCACCACTGGACGCCGACGAGGTGACCCGCGAGGCCTATACGCATGAGGTCATCTCGTTCGGTTTCTGGGCTGGGGATGACACGTTCGGCGACGCCGCCTACTACTCCTACACGGCGCCTGAGCCCGCCGGCCTGCGCAATGAGCCGCTATCAGCTGGCGAGTGGGTCGAGTACGGGCACGGCTCGATGGCGGTCCTCCCCTACGAGACCGTGCGCACGGCGCGGTCACCTAAGACCACGCTGCTCGCGTTCTGCCAGAGCGCTTACGAGGCCGGGGCCCGCCTGGCCAACTGGGATATGGCCAGCTTCACGTCGACCTGGTGCCCGAGCCCCGACCAGCTCCGCCACCTGCGCGCCAGCGCCGCCGCCGCTTTCGGCCGAACGAGCACTGGTTCTTAGCCACCCTCAGGGGGGCGCAGTCGGCGGCTGATGCGGGCAAAGACCCGCCGGACCGTCGGCAGGTCCAGGATGAGTGACAGTACGCAGACCGTCCCAATGCCAACGGCGGCGCCCGCCACGACATCTGTGAAGTAGTGCCACTTCAGGCCGATCAGGCCGATGCCGACGCCTACGCAAAGGAGGCACGCTGCCGCCAGGACGAGCAACCGCAGCCACCGCAAGACGCCGGTCCTGATAGGCCTGGGCGGGACGGCAAGCAGCACGAACAGGGTTGCGGCGAGGGCAGCGATGGCCGTGGTGTGGCCGCTCGGATATGCGACAGATCCCAGGTAGGTCCGGTGAATAAGCGGCTTGAGCAGGCTCTCACTGATCACCTCGGCGACCGGGACGGCCGCAAGTGCAAGAACGGCTCCGTTGAACCGCCGCGTGACCACGCAGGCGATGACGATCGCCGCGGTGAGCACGGCCGCGGGAACCAGTGAGCCGGGCTTTGTCAGCCGCAGCGCGAGATCCTGATGCCCGGCGAACCAGCTGATGATCGGCGTGTCGACGGCTCGATCGAACCCGTCCGCTGTGGTTTGGTGGGCAAACAGCGCACCGAGCACCGCGACGACAACCGCGCAGCATGCCAGCAGCCCCAAGGCCCACGGCCTGGCGGCCGAGGCCAGGAGGGGCCGGTCAGGCCGCTCACGCCGGTCGGCCGCGGCGAGGGACCGCCGATGGGCCGCGGCCAGGGAATGCCTGCCCGCCAGCCAACGTGCGCGCTCCACCACCCCGTCCCCCCTGCTTCGCACTCATTCGCGCCCCATAGCCTGCCAGACGGCCGGGCCACTGCGCGCTTTAACGAGTTTGCCAGCATAGGTGACTTCACGGTTCCTGATCGCACGCGAGCGCGCTATCGCGGCCCACCCTTACCGAAGCCAACTGTCAATCGCGGTAACGCCGACACCGGTCGTATTTCGTGACAACGCGGACCAGAATGCTATTGGCGCCTAAGCTGCCGCCATGGCGCGACCACGACCCAGCGGATGGATCCCGGGATACATCCGCGCAGGCCGGATCGATTCTGGCATCCATCTGCTGGCCGTCCCGGCATGGATCGCTGCGATCGCCACCGTGGTTCTCGCCGTGGTCGTGATCCTTGCGCTCGGCCTCGCCCGCCGGGCGCTCAACGATCACGCCCGGCAGCTCACCGACCAGCGCGAACTTACCAGCCAGCTGGCGGAGGTTGTTGCCCAGCAGGTCAAGGACCTCCGCGTGTCCCTCGACGAAAGGCGACGAGCACAGGCCTGCCACGTATTCCTCGATCTAACGCGGGGCGAAGTGCCCGCACAGGCCGAGCCAGAAGAGCTAGGTTCTGCCGCAACTAAGCCGCCGGGGAGCGGACAATCACCGTGCCCGGTCATCGCGACCGTGCACAACAACAGCCAGCAGCCGGTCTACGACCTCTACGTCATATGGCAGCTCGGCACGGTCCGCATGGGCAAGCCGGACCGGGCAGCCAGGCTGATGCCCGGAAGCCAGATCCAGTTCGAGCGCCAGGCTGAGCCGCCCCGCGCCGACGCCGTTGCAGACGACCCAGATCTAGGTGCCGAGCCAGCCACCCCCCAAGAACCCGCCGCCCTGTCAGCCTTCCTCACCTTCCGCGACGCCGCCGGCGTCAGGTGGACTGTCCGCGAAGACGGCACCTTGACCGACATCTCCTCCGCCCATGACGGATGGACGTCACGCGACTGACCGGTTTCTCAGATCCGCAGCGTCATGCCGTCGCTGGCGCGCTGATATCCGAGCGGACCGTCTGAAGCGAGCACCTCTTCGGACATGTGAGTCAGCACGATGCGATCGCTACCAAGATCCGCCCGGTGCGCGTCCAGGTCAGCGAGCCGCAGGTGATACGGCACTTTCTTGTCTCGGTAATACGCCTCGGCGATAAGCAGGTCCGCACCCGCCGCGGCCTCGATGATCGACTCTGTCCAAGCTGTATCTCCGGTGTATGCGATGACCCTGCAATCTAGCGCGAGACGCAAGACGAGCGCCGGGGCGCCGCTGGGATGGTTGGCCTTCCATGCGGTGACATCGAGGCCCGCGATAGACGTGGCCGAGCCTGGCTCAAGCTCGATCACGTCAACGACGAACCTGCGTCGCACCTGAGAGGCGCCAGGGAACATGCACTCCAAAGCAGCCTCAAGCCGACTTCGCATGCCCGGCGGCCCAATAATCGTGAGCGGCGCCTTCCGCCGCGAAAACTGGCCGTCCAGGATGAGGAACGGCAACCCGCCGAAATGATCACCGTGCAGGTGTGACACGACAACTGCGCGGACCTCTCCAGGATCCAGGCAACATCGTTTCAGCGCCGTCAGAGACGTTGCGCCGCACTCCAGCAGCACAGGGCGGGCCGGATCCGGTCGCTTGATATGGATGCAAGCCTGGAATCGCCCGCCGCTGCCGAACGCATCGCCTGAGCCCGCGAAGGTAACGACTACCTCTGCCATACGGGCTAATGGCGGCGCCGGCCGACCAGCCAATAGACAGCCGCGTTGCCGGTATTGAGCGCGCTGACTACCCGCCAGAAGTTCTTGTTGCCGCGGATCTGCTCTGCTGGCCGGCTCGCAATATCCCGCCACGTCAGCGCGACAACCACAGCGTGCAGTACAGCGAAAACCGCGAGCACGGACTTGTTGGGCTTACGTCGTTCCATGCCTGCCCATTCTGCTGACCCCAGGCGGCACGCGCCAACACCTGGGCACAGGCAGTCCTATCGCGGCCTGACTTCGTCGGATTCCGGCTTTGGCACGCCGCGCAGCGTCGTGATCGCCTCGAGCGTGGACTGATACACGAACCGCTCGCGCTTCGGGCTGGCCAGGAACCTGGCGGCCGCGGCGATCGGCTCTGCGGAACGCGGCCCGCTGCCGAGCGCCCGGGACTCCTCCACCGCCGCCCGCGCCGTCTTCACGACGTGCGCGACCATGATGGGCGCGGTCGAGTGGTCCTCGGCCGCGGCCCGGATCAGCGACCGTTCCAGTTCAGGGCGCGGACCGGTGTAACCGTCGACCATCGCGACCGCGGCCTCGGGGTCCCGCCGGACAATGGCCCGGTGCACGTCGGCCGCATCATCGGTCGGATGCGGCCGCGGCCGGCCGCCGCCCGTTCCGGGATTCCGCTCGTCGAACTGACCGGTCCACTGCACGAACCAGGCGGCGTGGAACAGCCCTCGCAGCACCTGCGGCGACGGGTCAGCCGACCACGCCCAGCGCAGCGCGTTGAGGTAGGTCAGCGTGTGCGTGACGTCCAGCCAGCCCCACTCGTTGGTGTCGTCCAGGTCAAGCTCGATGTCAAATCTCGCCAGCCGCTCCGCGGCCGCCCGGCCGGTCACGTCGATCACCGCAGCAACCGGGACGCCGGTTTCGAGGGCGCCCAACAGTGCTCCTGCTGCGTCCTCGGGCGACCCGTCGGTCAGTGCCCGGCGGTAGCCGGTCTCGTCGAACCCGGCTGCTGCCCCGGTCGGCTGGCCGGCCAAGCCGGCCAGCCGACCGGCACGCTTGACCAGCAACTCCAGATCGGGCGCGGCGTCCTGCCAGGCACGCAGGAACTTGCGCATGTACGGGAGCTTGTCGTACCTGGTCCCGAGGACCATCTCGGGCACCAGCGGCGACAGCACCGTGTCCGCCTCCTGCCAGCCGATCTGATCGAGCATCTCGAAAGCCTTCTGGACGAAGATCATCGAGTGGCCGTAGGCCAGGAAGTGGTCAGTCACCGCGGTCAGCAACATGTGCCTGAGCGCCTGCGGCGAGACCCGGGCGGCGATGAGGCCGCGCAGCAGCGCCTCCGCCTCCCACGCCCGCTCCCGATCCACCAGCACCGGGTAAGCGGCGAGCGCCGCATCGACTGACCCGTACGCCGCGACCGGGTCGACGGGATCGGGCCGGGGACGGTCGGGGCGCCTCACCTGATTCTCGGCGGCGACCGACAGTCCCTGGATCACCGGCAGGGCGCGCAGCGACTCGCTGAAAAACTGGCTCATACGCAGGCAGTCGGCCAGCGTGGCGAGGGAGTGATCCCAGCCGTCCTCCGCCCGTGGCGCCGCGTACCTGACTCCCTCGCGGATCACGTCGGCCAGCGGTGTCCCGATCCGCTGCAGCCGCATCGCGTCGCGGGCGACCCGGCCGATGTCGAGATCATCCATCGCCGCGTTCAGGCTGGCGAACAGGTCCGGTCTGATCACTTCGGCGGGCGGATCGGCGATGTCGATGAGCACCTGGCCATCGCTGATGCGCACGGGGTATGTCCTGATGTTCTCCCCGCCGTGGCGGCAGAAGCCGGAACCGAGCTCGAACTTCCAGTTGTGCCACGCGCAAGTGAGGACGCCGCCCTTCACGTCGCCGCGCACGAGCGCGTAACCCTGGTGCGGACAGCGGTTGTCGCATGCGAACACTCCGCGCTGCGTGCGGAACAGCGCTATCCGCTTATCGAGGTAAGCGAACGACTTCGCGCCGCCTTCTGAGATGTCATTGAGCGCCGTAGCGCGCACCCAGTTGCTCACGTCGGCCTCCACGAGCAGGGGAAAGTGCTGGTCCGGACGCTAGCCCCTAAAGTGCACTTGAAGTCAAGCGGTCCGTCAGCAGCTCGTCCGGCGTGCTGGCTCCACTCGCTGACATTTGACCAGCCGAAGCGTCATGTGTAAGTTCTGTGTGACAGGTGTTAAGACTCAACCAAACGGAGCTGGAACTGACCGGCGATGAACTGCTCGCGGCGCTGACAGCCATGGCCAATCCCCATCGGCTGCGGATCATCGCAGAGCTCCGGCGAGGCCGGGTTCATGTCAGCGAGCTGGCCCGGCGACTCGAGATGTCCAGGCCGCTGCTGTACATGCACCTGGACAAGCTCGAGAAGGCCGGGCTCATCGCGGGTCATCTCGAGCTCTCTGAGGACGGCAAGGCGATGAAGTACTACGAGCTCACACCGTTCGAGCTCACCCTTACCGCAGACGTGATCGCGGCCGCAATCGGGGATGAAGCGAAGGCCGCGACAACTGACAGCCCCACTGACGAACTGGAAGAAGGTGACAGATGACCGCCATGCCGGCCCTAGCCACCGGAGGGACAAACTTCACGGCGATCAGCATCACGCTCGGGATCATTTTCATCATCGCGGCGGCGATCGCGGTGATCGTGTGGTCCTACTTCAGGCTGCAGCGGCACCGCGCCGATGCGGTGGCCATGGCTCACTTCCGCAGGCTTGCCGAAGAGGCCGTGGCCAACCAGCAGGAGCTGCGTGCTCAGCTGGCCGAGCTGACCGCCAAGGTGGCTGCCGTTGAGCAACTGATGCGAGAAGTTGGATGAACGCCCAGATGAGCGCCGCGCCGGCCGGCGGTCCGCGAGCCGCTCAGAAAGACCCGGCATCGACGCCGGCCGTGTGCCTGCGGTTGTACCGGAACCCGCTCCGTCAGGCGATCTCCGCGAGCACCTGGCGGGCCACCTGGTACCTGCTCGCCTATCTGCTCGTCGGCTGGGTGCTGTTCAGCGCCGTTCTGACGGCCGGCATCACGGCCAGCACGCTGGCGATCACGCTTGCAGGCCTGCCCCTGCTGATCGCGGCGGCCGCGGTGATCCGCGGTTGTGCGGCCGCTGAGCGGTGGCGGCTCCGCGGCCTGCTGCCCGGCCGTATCCGCAGCGGCTACCGCGACCTGGGTCTCGGGCTGGGCGCACGGGTGCGGGCAGCGTGGACGGACCCCGCCGTCTGGCGCGACCTCGCCTACCTTGCCGGGCTCTTTCCGTTCCTCTGGGCGCTCGACCTGGCAGTGCTGACGGTGTGGCTGGCGTTCCTCGGGTGCGTCGCGGTCCCCGCGTGGTACTGGGCTCCCGAGCTGACCTATGCGGGCCGCGCGTTCCGGGGAGTGGAGTTCGGCTACTTCCCGCACGGACCGCACGGACGTGGCTCGATCGGCATCTTCGTGGATACGCCCGGCAAGGCGATCATGGTGGCCGCCGTCTTCCTGGTGCTGAGCCTGCTCTTCCAGTACGTGGTCGTGCTCACCGCCCGGATGCATGCGGCCGTCGCCTTCGCCCTGCTGCGAGCACCCGGCGACCCGCTTGCAGAGGCGAAGGAGGTGCTCGGCAGCCCAGGCCCGCTCGGCCCGCTGCGCGTCCCGCGCCGGAACGGCAACTCCGGCCGGTCGGCTCCGGTGACCTGAGCCGCCGCAGGAGACAGCGACGCCCTCGCCCATGAGGGGCTAGCTCATGAGCGAGGGACCAGCAACAACGCGCTTCACAGATCCCTGAAAGGACAGGCCATGTTGCGCCAGATGCAGAGTTCAGTATTGCCTGAATCAGGCCGGAATCGCCACCGGCGGTCCGGAACCAAGGCTAGGGGCCCGATCGTAGAGCGGATCGCCGGGTGGAGCACCCGGCACCGCAAGACCGCCGTTCTTGGCTGGCTGGCGCTGGTCGCCGTCGTCTTCGTGGCCGGCCAGATCATCGGCACCAAGAACCTGACCCAGTACGATGCCGGGCCGTCGGGCAAGGCGGAGCGGGTCCTGCAGCGAGCCGGCTTCACCAGCCCGCCCGCCGAGAGCGTGCTGATCCAGGCGAGGCGACCAGGCGCGACCTATCCGGCGAGCCCCGATATGCGGAAGGCAACAGCCGAGGTGGTCGCCGCTCTGCGGGCTCTGCCGGCTTCCGTCGCGGACATCCGCTCGCCGCTGGGACACGGCAGGACCGGCGATGCCGGCCTGATCTCGGCCGACCGCCGCTCGGTTCTCGTTTCGTTCAACGTGCCGGGAACTCTCGCCAAGGCCGACGCGTCTGTCGTTCCCGCACTCCGTGCCGTGGCGGCCGTGCAGGCCAGGCACCCTGGGCTGCTCGTGCAGGAGGCAGGCGAGGCGAGCACTGACCGGGCCGCGACCGCATTGATCTCTCATGACTTCCGCAAGGCCGAGGAAACGTCGGTTCCTGTCACGCTGGTCCTGCTGCTTATCGTCTTCGGTGCGCTGATCGCCGCTGGCATACCCCTGCTGCTCGCCGCGACAGCGGTGACGTCGGCGATCTCCCTGCTTGCCATTCCCAGCCACTGGCTACCGGTCGGACAGAGCACATCGGAGGTCGTGCTCATACTCGGGATGGCGGTCGGAGTCGACTACAGCCTGTTCTACCTGCGCCGTGAGCGCGAAGAGCGGGCGAAAGGCGTCTCGCATGCGCAGGCGGTGCGGATCGCCGCAGCGACGTCAGGCCGGGCGATCGTGGTCTCCGGCCTGACGGTGATGATCGCCCTCGCTGGCCTGTTCCTAACCGGCTACGCAGTGTTCAGCGGCATCGCGGTCGGCACGATCGTGGTAGTCGGCGTGGCTGTCGCCGGATCGCTCACCGTGCTGCCTGCGATGCTGTCCTGGCTGGGTCGCTGGGCCGACCGCGGCAGGATTCCGTTCCTGGGCCGCCGCCGGACCGCCGCGCGCCCGTCCCGGCTCTGGGCCGCACTGGTGAGGCGCGTGGTACGGCATCCGGTGGCGTGGGGCCTCGTCGGCGCGGTCGCACTGCTGGCGCTGGCAGCGCCCGCGCTCGACATGCGGCTCGGCAGCCCGCCAAACGGCGGCTTTCCGGCGAATGCGCCCGTAATGCGCACGATGGCCAGGATCCAGTCAGCCTTCCCGCAGAGTCCGTCACCGGCGATGGTCGTCGTCACAGGCGACCTAGCCAAGCCTGCGGTAACCCGCGCGGTCGCCGGGCTGCGGTCGAACGCGACCAGCACGGGGCCGATCAAGCCGCCGGTCACGGCGACGGCCATAGCCGGCGGCCGCGCGCTGCTGGTGCAGGTTCCGCTGGCAGGCAGCGGTTCAGGTCCTGTTTCTGATCACGCGCTCGCTGTCCTGCGCGGCAGGATCCTGCCAGCAACGCTGGGAAAGGTCGCCGGCGTCCGGTACGCCGTCACCGGCCCGACGGCCTCTGATCACGACGACATCGCGGCGCTGCATCACAGCACGCCGCTTGTTTTCGCCGTGGTCGGCCTGCTCGCGCTCGGGCTGCTGCTCGTGGCGTTTCGTTCTCTCGCCATTCCGCTCGTGTCGATCGCGCTCAACCTGCTCTCGGTCGCCGCGGCGTACGGGCTGCTCACGCTGGTCTTCCAGGACGGCAGGTTGCAGGGGCTCCTCGGCTATACCGGCTACGGCGCGATAGTCCCGTGGGTGCCGCTGTTCATGTTTGTATTCCTGTTCGGGCTGAGCATGGATTACCACGTCTTCATCCTGAGCCGGATCAGGGAACTGCGCATCGACGGCGCGACGACCGCCCACGCTGTCGAGGGCGGGATAGCCAGGAGCGCCGGGGTTGTCACGAGCGCCGCCGTGATCATGGTGGCTGTCTTCTCTATCCTCGCGTCGCTGTCGCTGATCCAGCTCAAGATGATCGGGATTGGCCTGGCCGCCGCCGTGCTGATCGACGCGACGGTCGTCCGCGGCGTCCTGCTGCCTGCCGCCCTCGCGCTGCTCGGCGAGCGAAGCTGGTACCTGCCGCGCTGGCTGAACTGGCTGCCAGGCGGCCGCGCAGCTGCCGCCATCCCGGCCCCGCTCGAGCCGGTGCACGCGATCCACGCTCCGTAACCGCCAGATGGATCCCGGGATTCATCCGTGAGAACCGGATCAATCCTGGGATTCATCCGCAGGCTGGCTTCGCCGGGCGATCGGCTAGCCCCGGCGCGAGGCGGAGTAACCGAGTAGCGCCGCGAGGCCGAGCACGCTGCGCGGCGCGTAGCCGATCCGCCACAGCCCCCCGTGCGCGGCCGCGTACGCCTCGTCCTGCCACGGGTGCTCGTGCGTCGGCCGGTCGGCGTGCAGGTCGTGCACCAGCAGCGCCGCCATCAGCACCCGGGTCGTGTCCGGCTCGAAGATCTCGGCCCCGAAGCGATACGCGCCTGCGTAGGCCGCGGCCAGCGCCCGGTTCTTCATGACCGACCGCGTCTTGGTGGGCGGAGCCACGTTGAGCGACACAGCCGTGCCAGCGTCGCGGGCCAGACTTGCGCGCCATCGCTGCAGGCGCTTGGCCAGCGCATAGTTCGGGCCCTGCTGCGCCACCAGGTTGTCGCTGATACCTGGGTCCGCGCCCGGCGGGTAGGCGGGCTGCATCAGCCGGCCTCCAGACAGGGCGCGCAGCGGCTGGCTCGCCAGCTTGACTGCGGCTGACCTGCTCCCATATGCCCGCGCCGACTGAGCGACTGCCTCGCCCGGCACGGCGAACACATCCGTCGGCGACGCCAGGAACGCCAGCGCCACGCCATCGCGCGCGGCCTGCAGTCGCAGCGTCAGAGTGTCGGCGGCCGCACAGAGCCGCACGTTGGCCGCGCCGTCGGCGTAGACGTAGTTGCCAAGTACGAGCGGCCCGGCGAGGTCAGCCACATCGCCTTCACCGGCCAGGCCGGCCAGCCAGTCGGCGATCTCCGGCACTTGCGTTGTCACGTCCGCCCCGGCGCGCTCCTCGAGCGCGAAGGCCGAATCCCGCGACAACCGCCCGGCGCCCCCAGCACTTCCCGAGTCACCGCGCTCGGTGACCGGCACCAGCAGCGTCCCCGCGCCCGACCTGGCCGTCCTCAGCACCCGGTCCCAGATGCGCGAATCGGGCAGGTCGACCCCCGCCACCGTGGCGCCCCACCGCAACAACACAGGCAGCGGGCCGATCTCGGCCCCGGCCCCGAGCACGGCCACCGTCCGTCCCGGCAGGCTCAGCCACTCAGGGTGATCGGAAACGGTGCGGATGGCTCCTGCGCACGACGGCTCGATGATGCCCGCCTCCACCCAGGTGTCGAGCCTGCGGGCGAGATCGGCGCCGCGCAGCCGGTCACCACGGTAGGGCAGCGCGAGCTCGAGCTCCGCCTCCCCGGCCCCTGCCACCTTCTCGGTCCGCAGCGGCCGCCGGACCGGGCTCGTCAGCAGGTCATCGAGTTCACCCTCGCCCCCGTCAGGCAGCACCGACCGCATCCTGCCGTGCAGCGACCTGAGCCCGTCCGCAGCGATTGTCAGCGCGTGCTGTCTGGAGGGCAGCCCGGCCTCGATGACCCGGCGGAAATGGGTCAGGTAGCCAGAACGCCAGTTCGTCTCCTGGTCGGCACCAAGCGCGCCAGCGGCATCGGTCCGGCGCAGCGCATCGGCGATCACGGACCGGCCGAACGCAGAGGTACTGCGGCGACCGTCACCAGCGACCGGGAACTCCACCCCGGCCGCGACTCCGGCATTTACGTCCGCCTTGCTGGTCATCGTCCCACCTCCGCCTCGGCGCGCGCCTCGAGGAACTGCTCAGCCGCACGCGAGCCACGCAGCGTCGCATCCAGGTGAGCCAGCGTCAGGCCGCGTACGAACATGTGCGCCTCCTCGCCCGAGCACAACTGCGATATCGGACGCATCGCCGCGGGGATCCAGGCGGCCTCACCGGGCAGGGTCATGGCGCGCAGCGCCTCATGCTGGCCCTCTACGTCGTCAAGGAAATGCTGGTGATCGGCGCGGCGAAGCACGAACATCCGCCTGGTTCCCGGTGTCCGCCCGTAGAGCTCGCGCACCGCGTCCAGCGGGATCGGCACATCGTCTTCAGCGGCCAGGTACAGCACGGGAATTTCGCTGTCCCAGGCGAAGGTGAGGCTCAGCGGCAGGATCCCCGGCCTCGGATTCGAGCTGCCGCCAGGCCCGAGCGCGACGATCGCCCCAACCCGCGTATCGACCTCGGGAACCGCGAGCACCGTCCAGCCCCCGAAGCTGTGGCCGACAAGGCCGATCCGCCCAGGGTCGAGATCGAGGCGTGCGACGCCATCTGAGCCCGCGGCCGCCGCGCCCCCTCCGAGCAGGAAGTCGAGCAGGAAGCGCACATCGGGCACCCGGCCGGCGATGATGCCATCGATCCTGGCCGCCCGCTCCTGCGCGCTCTCGTCAGGCCCGGTGGCCAGTTCCGGCGCGACGATCTCGGAATGATCAATCGCGGTCACCACGTACCCGTGACTCGCCAGATGCGAGCACAGGTACGCGGCCGACTTCCGGTTGCCGCCGCTTCCGTGCACAAAGACGATGAGCGGAAACGGACCCCACCCGTGACTGCCCTCCGGAACCGGACTCCAGATTTCGCACGGGAACACCCGTCCCCGCGCCATATCGGCCGCCTGAATGGTTCTGATGCTGACCGGATGTCCGCCCCGCTCGAACGGGGCGTACGCCGCTGCCACGCCCGATTCCCGCACCGGCTACCGGCCCGCGCAGATGACGTCTGGCCCGGGCTTGTTGACCGGTTCTGCGGGAGCGTTCACCAGCAAAGGCTGCATCAGCGGAATCCGCGCCCACCTCGTGAACGGCCCGAACCGCTCCTTGACGTAGAAAGAATCGAGAACACCGAACGCCCGTGGGATGTAACACCGAGGAGTACGCCAGAGCCGGAGTCCACGGAAGCCTCTGGCCCGTATCGGGGGATTCCCGCCGCCCGCGACCGAGGTGCCGGACTGAGTGACTGCCATTCCGGCCTCCAGGTACGCCGCCGGGCTAATGGCAATCCTAAGGCGATCACGTCTTCTTGGCCCGGCTCGGAGCGACCCTGGGCGGCTCGTCCGGCATTTTCGGGTAGACGGGTGGCCATGGAGCGTCCAGCAGCCCGCTGGCCCTGTCCCTGGCGTTCATCTCCAGCAGCGGTTCCAGCGACTGGGGATTGTCGTTCATGGTCAGCCACGGATCGCCCACCTGCGCGAGCCGGTCAGGCAGCGAGTCGATCGTGAACTGGTCAGGATGGATGTCATCGAGCTCGCCCCAGGAGATCGGCGTGGAGACCTGGGCGCCGGGGCGAGCGCGCACCGACCAGGCACCGAAGACGGTCTTATGCGGCGCGTTCTGGTTGTAGTCGACGAACACCCGCTGGCCGCGTTCCTCTTTCCACCACGCTGCGGTGATCAGGTCGGGCCTGCGCCGTTCAAGCTCACGGGCAACTGCCACCGCAGCGGCCCTGACCTGGTAGGAGTCCCAGCGTGGCAGCACCCGGACATAGACGTGCAGACCGCGGTTTCCCGTCGTCTTGGGATATCCGGTGATCCCTACCTCGGCGAACAGGACCTGCAGTTCGTGCGCGGCC
>Ga0126378_10000962_pt1 | contig 21435 bp, 14 predicted proteins | sample PanSoiMetPlot_23_FD_92587 | JGI IMG/M metagenome (GOLD analysis project Ga0126378, IMG submission 92587) | Tropical forest soil microbial communities from Panama - MetaG Plot_23 | ecosystem: Environmental > Terrestrial > Soil > Tropical forest > Bulk soil | place: Panama | collected 2016-02-17
GCGAATCTCATCCGACTTTGGCGTCAGCTCCAGGACGGCCGTCTTTTTGTGGTCCAACTCTTCTTCGCCCACGAAGGAAACCAGGTAGCTTTTCTTGAGGTTGTCGGTTTTTGTGCCGAAGCCGAGAAGCACATATTGATCCACCAGCGCGCGGTTCTTGCCCAGATTGTATTCCTCGACGCGATTGATTTTCGGGTTGAACACGAACAGGGAATCGCCGGTGCGCAGAATCGTGCGCGGGTCCGGCTTGTTGAATTCGATGCGCATTTTCTCGTCGCGCCGCACGAAGATGTGCCCGGTTTCGGTGGACGTGTCTTTCACTACGGCGGTGTATTTCTGATGCTCAATGTCCGCCGTGAGCGTGTGGAAGTCCTGCGCGGACTTGTCCATCATTCCCAGCACACCGTCCTTGGTCCAGCTTCCATTGCCTTGCGCGCGCAACGTTGGCCCCGGGCCAGCGAGGCCGCAAACTCCGGCCAGCATCAATACGAGAATGGGATTTTTCAAGCCGAACCTCGACAGTGGGAAGATTCTGTACCGCCAGCGGCGCCCGGAAATCCTAGCATACATAACCCGCATACACGGCTCTCATTTAGAAGGATGCGCGAACCCGCGGACGCGTTTCGCCCGAGCACATTTCCATCCCGACGGAAGTTAATGATGGATCTCCACCTGGTAGGCAATCACACTGCCCTGATCGTCATGCACTGGTTCGATCTTGGCGATAGAAAAGTTTCCCCGATGCAGCTCCGGCAGTGCTTCCTGCAAGGCCGTGTGGATATCGTTTTGCAGCGCGAGTCGCGTCGGGGGAGGAAGGATACGGGCATCGATGCGGTAGGTCAGGCGGCTGCCTTCTTTGGAGACGAGTTGCACCTGTCCCGGCGCGGCGGGCTCTCCGCGTTCGGGCTGGTCGTGAAACCACCTGCGCGGTGTGACCAGCACAAAAATCAAGATCAAGCCCACGGCCACGTCGTACTGCCAGGTCATACGTTCGTAGGACCAGAAGAAAGTCTTCGACAGGATTCGCCCCAGGCTGGCCATGTCAGTCTGCGGGTACGCCGTCGACGATGACGCCGTCGCGCATGTGGACCACGCGGTCGAAGTATGTTGTAGCCTCGGGATTGTGCGTGATCATCACAATGGTTTGGCCCAGGTCTTTGTTCAATTGCCGGAGCATTTGCAGAACGATTTCCGAGTTCTTGGAATCCAGGTTTCCGGTCGGCTCGTCGGCCAGCAGAATCTTTGGTTCGTTGATGATCGCCCGCGCGATCGCGACGCGCTGCTGCTCGCCGCCGGATAGTTCGGAAGGTTTGTGCTGCAGCCGTCCCGCAAGCCCGAGCATCTGCGTGACCACGTCGAAACGGTGCGGATCGAATCCATCGCCGTGAATGAATTGCGCAATCGCAATGTTGCCCTTGGCCGTTAGCGTAGGAAGCAGATTGAAGCGCTGGAATACAAACCCAATTTTGTGCCGGCGCAATTTCGTGCGCGCCGCGTCGCTCAACTCCGTCAGGTCGTTGCCGTCAACGAGAACCTTGCCGCGTGAGGCCTGCGCCAGCCCACCAATCACATACAGAAGCGAAGACTTGCCGCAGCCCGACGGCCCCATGACGGCAACTGACTCTCCAGGAAGAACCTCGAAATTCACGCCGCGCAGAGCCGGCACATCCACCTTGCCGGCGTGATAGAGCTTCCACAAGTTTTCGGTCCTGAGTATCGGCTCCACGCTCTTTTTTCCTTGGAAAATCAGTTCTTCAGGTTTTGTTATTGTAGCTGCGAATGCCATTCGTGCCTAGCCGCGCCTTGCGCGGTCCTCTCTTTTCTGACTGTGTTCCCGGTGCTGTTATGCATTGCATCTTTGTCCCTAATCGTAAGACAGCGCCTCCACCGCATCTTTCCTGCTGGCCAGCCACGCCGGATAGCTTGCGCCGAAAAACGCGCCGATTAAGGCGATACCCGCCGCGCGCAAAATCCAGTCTGGGGTGATAAGAATCGTCAGAGAAGGGAACTTCCAGACAAATCCGGCGCGCACGATATAGCTCAACGCGATCCCTACGCCCACCCCAAGGAAGCACAGCGCCCCGGATTCGGACAGCAACGCTTGAATAATGAACCAGTGATTGGCGCCCAGTGATTTCAGCACGCCGATGTCCCTCGTGCGCTCAATCACTGTGGTGTACATGGTCAGGAAAATCACCAGCAATCCGATGGAAACGGCCAGAAGGATCATGGCATTGATGAACGTTTCAAGGCCGGGCATGTTCGTGGAAGTCATAAGCGACATCAAGTCTTTCAGGGGCCGGATGGTGTAGTTCGGAAGTGTATGACGGATGCTTTCCATCACATCGTCGGTATGTTCCGGGCGCGTGCATTTGACGAAAAATATGGTGGTCTTGTCCCTGGCCCCGACCAGTTCCTGAAGCGTCGCCAGCGGGACAAACAGCCGTGAGCCCTTGCCGTGTTCCACAATTCCGGCAACGTGCCAATCATGATCGAAAATCCGGAAGGTCTGCCCCAAACCAATCTTCTTTGTTTTCGCGGCAATATCATCGACGAGGATGTCATCCGGGCCTTCCAGGTCGTGTCCTTGGAGAAACACAAAGCCGTCGGAGACCTCTCGAAAGCTTTCGGAATCGATCCCGTACACCAGCTCTACGCCGGAGGTGTTGAATTGCGTGAGCACCGGCGCCACAGCGCGCACGTACTTCAACTCTTTGAGTTTTTCCCCGATCTTGATGGGCATCGGTGCGCCGCTAAACGCCAGCAGGTAGGAGGATTCCGGCGGCTGCACCATCACGTCTGCGCCTATGCCTTCAATCCGCTTGGCGGTTTCAGTAAGCATCCCGCTGGTCAGCCCAACGATGAGGATGACAAGGGCTACTTCGACCGCAACGCCCATCGCTCCAATCAGTGTGCGCATCGGGCGGTGGAGCAAGTTCCGAAGGATGAGCTCGCCCATCATTGTGGCTTGCTCTCGGGTTGCTTACTTTCTGCAGGGGGCTTACTCTCCGGCTCGCCGACGCGCACTAGTTCCGCGCCCGCAGGTTGTTCGAGTTTGAAACGATCGGCCGGAATCTCTTCGTTCAGCGCGATTTTCGTCACCTGCATATCGAGCTTGTAGTCATCGTGTGGCCGCTCGATATGAATCGCGCGGGGGAAAGAATTCGCAGCCGCCGCCGGAGACGCACCGCCTTGGCCGGCAGTGGGGTTATCTAGGGGTTGCCAATCTGCGAACATCGTATCCGAAAGCAGCGTCCCTTTCGGTCCGAACGACTGCATTCGTGCGACCTCAAGATTCGCCCGGTCAAACCAGATTTCGCGGAGAACTTCCAAATGATAGCCTCCGCGCAGCACGGTCAGCACATAGTACCGTCCCTGTTCGTTGTTGAACTCTTTCAGCGTCACGGCTTCTTCTTTGCGAATTTCGGGCCAAAGCAATGCCTCCAGCAAATGCTGCGGGCGCAGATTTTCAATGGGCTTGGCGCTGTTACGCTCCACGGCCACCGAGCCCACAAGGAATTTGTTCTTAGTGGGAAGCGACACACGAAAAGTGTTGCCGTCGCTGGCCATGTCAAAAACCGTTTTTCCAATCACTGGCGCCTGCCCGATCATGCGAATTTCCGCGGGGCGCGCGGCCACCAGAAACGCTTTCACTTCGTGGTACTCGTCGATGACACCGCTATATTCTGACCCGGCGGTGGGTTTTAGCTCTACGGTGGCGTTCAGGGTTTTCGTGTTCCGGGCCACGGCATTGTAGGCCGCAAGGAGCTCCTCGCGTGTGGCATCCTTGGCAACAGGTCTTTGAGCCACCGGGATTTCGTGATGGCCCGTGACGGCCCCGCTCCCGTGGCAGCCGCAGGAAATGGCCGCCAGTGTCGTTAGGAGCAGACATGTATGTACCAATCGCATCAGTAAATTTTGGTCTCCCAAGCGAAAATGAAGCAATCCGGCCGCCAGTTGGATGCCCATCAATCGAACCGGGGTGCGCATGCCGCCGGCTTCAATTTGGCCGCGCAATGTGGACGTCAAACCGCTGAACCGCCGGCCGCAATCGACGGATGATTTCGCTCGGCCAAAGCGTTTCGCTCAGAATCGTTACCCAGCCATCTTCCGGCTCGCACACGGCGCAAAAGGTATAGCGTGTGTAGGCATCCTGGTAGGCATCCAGCCCGCGTTTGGAAAGATCGCCTTCCAGAGCCGCGTCGGGCGTCTCTGCAGTAGTACCCGCGCGCATGCCAAAAGTTTCGCCTTCGAAGCGCTCGAGCAGTTGCCGCAGTTCATCGGCGCTCGGTGAAGAAATTACTATGCAGCGTTCGGCTGCTTCCCGCCATTCAATTTTACGCATCTTGCAGAATTCTCGCACGCGATCAAGGTGGCTGAAAAAATCCATCACGTACGTTTCTTTTGCTGCCACAGCGGGGAAAACCTCCGACCAGATTTCCGCGGCCTCTGCTCCGCGGACTGGCTCGCGGTTTTCTGTTTCCACCAGCTCGAGCCCCACGGCCTTTACATCGTTGCCGAGGTCCAGCGCCTGCACGTCGAGAGAGTACGGCGGCAACTCTAGTGCCCCGCTCCCCATCGCTGCATTTCCCGGCGTGCTCAATTCCTTCACCTCCGCTTGCGCTGCTTGCCGCTCTGCCTTGCGTCATCAGTTTAACGCAACCTCCTCGCTCCGCCCTAGCACAGGGCCTCCTCAAAAAGAATGCGTCTAGAGCACGCTAATTAGTCGTCCGTCTAAGGGAAATCGAGGTCGAGGGCATAAATATCAGAGTCGTTGCGCACCAAAGACGCAACGAGCGACCCATCTGGAGCCAGGCCGTAGAAAGCTCCGCGATTCGCGCTGCCACCTAGAAACTGTTCAAAGGTGACAACAACTTCCTGCTTCTTGTCGCTCAAGTGCAAACAATAGACGGGCTCCTTGGGAGCCAGCCCGTCTTGATAATAGAGGCACTTTCCGTCCTTGGACCACCACGGCAGTTCGAAGATCAGATTGGCTTGAGCGAGTTGTGTCCAAGTTTGCTTCTCGAAGTCGAAAAGCATCAGTCGATGTCCGTCCTCGCTCTTGGCTGCGAGGAGACGGCCATCGGGCGACCAAGCTGGCGCACGCAATCCTTGCGATCCCGGAAGGAGGGAGACCTGATTTGTGGAGAAATTGTAGACATAGATTGAATCTGAGAGTTTTCCGGTCGTGGGGCCTGCTTCCTCGCGAGCAAAAGCCAAGAGCTTGCCGTCCGGGGACCACGTTGGATCAAGTTGATTGCCATCGTTGGGGACTAGTTCTTTTGGGGCGCCGCCGTCCAGCGACACGAGAAAGATGGCATAAGTTCTGCTGGGCCGTAAGCTACGAAAGGCAATTTTTCGACTGTCCGGGGACCAGCGTGGCAACCCCAGATCAAAAGAAGAATGTGCGATCGTAAGCCGCTGCGTGCCGTCCGGCTTCATCCGCACCAAACTCGAATCTCGTTGAGAGATGTAAGCAACCCATTCGCCGTCGTCGGAAAAAGCCACGTTTCTCATGAGAGTCTCGGGAAATAATTGGTGGAACTGGCGGGATCTCATGTCATAGCGCAGGAACTCATTCTTAAAGTTCGTTCCATAGACTAGCGCTTTGTGACCGTCTTTGCTCACTAGCGGTGCCGCAAAATCGGTCGGTCCGACCGTGATTCGAATGGGCTCCGCTTGGCGGCGGAGGAACGGACTCGCCGTTTCCTGGATGGCCCAGATGTCTCGGCTGCCTGAGTGTTTCGAATCGAACAAGAAGTACTTTCCGTCGGGAGTCCAGGAACCACAACATTCGTCAGGAAGAGTAATCCAACCTGGCAATAAGTGGCGAAGAGAAGTTCCGTCGGAGTGAACTTCCCACATTGCCGAACCGCTGGCTGCCCCGGTCCAAGTTGTGAAACGCAGGAAGCGCCCGTCAGGAGACCAGGTGAATATCCCCGGCCGGCCCTCCGTGGAGAGAAACTTGCGCCCAGTCGTTCCATTTGTGGTGGCGAGGTAGATACCCTCTTCCCCCGCATAAATGATCTCGCGGCCGTTGGGGTACCAGGCAGCATCGCGGGCAGTTATGTCCCCAATGCGTCGAGGCGCTCCGCCCTGGACCGGCCAGATCCACAAGCGCATTGGCGCGTCGAGGCGTTCGAAAGTGGCAATGAGAAGGTTCGAGTGGTCTGGAGAAATGTCCCTCACCACTGTGTTTTGGAAGGGAGCAAGGACAACTTGCGATTCACCGCCGGCGAGGGACGTCTGCATCAGATTCCAATGGTCTCCGTCCCGCTCGTTAAAATAGACCCGTACGCCGTCACTTACCAAGCTGGTCCAAGGCTCAACCCGACCGGAGTGGGTTAGCTGCACCGCGCGAATCACTCTAGGAACCGGCGTGGGAGAAAGAACGTAAAACGTTGTCAGGCCGGCAAAGGAACCGACGGCCAAAACCAAAATGGCAAAAGCGATTCGACGCTCCCAGGAGTCGGTGCGGCGTCTGGCGCGACTGGCTGCTGGCTGAGATATGATCGCGAGCCTGGCTTTCGCGCTCGTCAAGGTTTCAGGTTGCTCGCCTGCCGACTCCTTTTCTTTCTGCGTCGCAGGATTCGCAGGGTAATCTTCTGACGGACGGGTTTCCAATTCCCCGACTTCTTGTACTGCGGCCGCAAACCTGTAGCCGCGCGTCGGAACCGTCGCAATGAACGACTGAGAGTCGCCAGACTCTCCTAATGTTTTCCGCAAGATCGAAATGTTCCGTGCCAGCGCATCCTCACCCACAAAGGTGCCAGGCCATAAACGCTTCATAAAGTCTTCTTTTTCGATCAGATGACCGGCATTTTCGACCAGCAACAGCAAAGTATCGAAGATCTTGGGTGGAAGTGAGATAACCGTCCCATTGCGCGAGAGCTGCCGCTCTGCGCCATCCAGGCAAAACTCGCCGAAGACGTAGCGATTCTTAAACCCTTGATTCATGGGAGGTTACGGGACTGGGAGGATTCTATCAGAAAAGAATCAACAATTGCTCAAGACAATTCGGAAACGCCAAGCGTAAATCCCGCACATTGCGGAGGAAGGCCCTGAAAACGGCGACCATGAAGGCAGAACGGAAATGGCACCTTGCGATTCTGTTGCTGGCCATCGCTCTGGGAATCCTGGTTGGTGCCATTGCTGCGGGCCGATTGAAACTTCGCCTTCCCTTGTAACTTTGTAGGGTGCCTCGAGGTGGATTTGTGAAAAAAGCTCTTTTGCTATTCTCAGTCTTTTGCAGTTCGTGTCTCCTCGACGCTTGTGGTGGCGGGCCTTCTGGCCCGCCCGCGGCCACGCAACTGTCTGTCAGTTCGTCTGCCAACACCACCGTCGGGACTGCGTTTAGCATTACGGTCAGCGCGCTTGATGCCCACGGCGCCGTGGTTTCCACCTATTCAGGGACAGTACACTTTGCTAGCAGCGACCCGCACGCCAGCCTCCCTCCTGACTCTCCTCTGACGAACGGTACTGGCACGTTTCAGGTAACCCTCATGACGGCCGGCAGTCAGACCGTCACGGTGAGTGACCTAGCCGGCAGTTTGAAATCCGGCTCTACGAGTTCGATCACCGTCGCCCCAGGCGCCGTCTCGCAATTCTCGGTCACGGCTTCTGCTTCCAGCACGACCGCCGGAACGTCCCTCAATTTCACCGTCACTGCGCAAGATGCTGGAAACAATGCCGTGAGCAGCTATTCCGGAACGGTGCACTTTACAAGTACGGACCCGCAGGCCGTGCTTCCCCCCGATTCCACGCTGACCAACGGGACAGGGGCGTTCTCGGTAAAGCTTGATACCGCTGGCAGCCAGACGGTTACCGCCACGGACAAAGCCTCAACTTCCCTCACAGGCACTTCAAGTGGCATTGCCGTAAGCGCCGGCCCGGCCGCAACGCTTTCTGTCCAGGCTCCAGTGGCGGTAACCACAGGCATAGCATTTTCAGTCGCCGTAAAGGCGCTCGATACCTTCAGCAATGTGGCAACGAGCTACACCGGCACAGTGCACTTCACAAGCAACGACTCCCAAGCCGTGCTCCCCGCCAACAGTACGCTCACGAGCGGCGCGGGCAGCTTTTCCGTTACGCTGAAAACCATCGCCAGCAATGAAACTGTCACCGCCACAGACACCGTCACCGCTTCCATAACCGGGGTTACGAGTGCGATCAATGTCGTCACGAACGCGGCCACGCACCTGTCCCTCACTGCTCCGGCAAACAGCAGCACCAGACAGACCTTCAGCCTTACCGTTACTGCGCTGGATGCGGCGAATAACACGTCGACGGTTTATTCCGGGACTGTGCACTTCTCGAGCACGGACGCCCAGGCGATGCTCCCAGCTAACTCAACTCTTACCGCGGGGACGGCAAGTTTTTCCGCCACTTTCGAGACCGCCGGAACCCAGACCATCACCGCGACCGATACTGTAACCGCTTCCATTACTGGTGCCGGTTCAATTAGTGTTGCCGCATCGGCCGCGTTGGTGATCAGCTCTGGTACCCCGCAAAATGGCACGGTAGGGGTAACTTATGGCGCGGTCCATACTTTGCACTATCAGTGCGTTTGGAACACTTTTTTGCGTCGATATACTTGCACGCCATGCATACCTGGGGTCAGCTGCGGCTCGTATCCACCTTGTCCGCTCTTTGGACGCGGCGCCAGCCCTTGTATTAAGACCACAACCACCTTTGTTGGCTTTAAGTTTACTGCCACCGGCGGCGTGCCGAGCTATACTTGGTCCGCTTCCGGTCTGCCACCCGGGCTAACGGTGGATGCGCCGACCGGAGAGATCCTGGGTACACCCACCTCGCCTGGCAATTTCAACTTAACTGTCACTGTAACGGACTCTGGGAACCCCACCGTTCAGACGACCGCGAATTACGCGCTTACCATGGCTCCGCCGCCACCGCCGGTGGTGAACGCCACGCCTGCGCCGCCTCCCGGTGTGATCAATCAACCCTACAGCTTCAGCTTCACAGCCACCGGCTATCAGCCATCCACATTTACCTGGAGCGAATCCGGGCCGCTGCCCAACGGCCTCGCCTTCAACAACAGCACCGGCGTGCTCTCCGGAACGTCAACGGTCACCGGTCCTTTCCCCATCACCGTCACGGCCACGGACCAGTTCAATCAAAGCTCGCCGGCGGCCAACTTCACGATCACGATTAATGCTCACGGCTTCGTCCCCACAGGGAGCATGAGCACAACGCGACAGGAACACGCGGCCACGTTGCTCGGCACCGGAAAAGTTCTTGTTTCGGGTGGAATTGACAACTCTTCAAATCGCCTCGGCTCTGCCGAGCTATTCGATCCATCGACGGGCAGCTTCTCTTTGACTGGAGCCATGCAGACGCCCCATGCCGGTCACACCTCGACGCTCCTGAACACCGGAAAGGCGCTGATTGTCGGCGGGCAGATAGACAATACCGGTGCTGTTACCGGGGCTGCAGAGCTCTACGATCCCGCGGCTGGCACATTCTCTTCCACCGGTAGTATGCAATTGGCTCGCTCTGGCCACACCGCGACTCTGCTCACTAGCGGGAAGGTGCTTATCGTCGGCGGACAGGGATCAGCCGGCAATCCAGCGGCACTGTCTTCGGCTGAGCTCTACGATCCTTCCACGGGGCTTTTCACTCCAGCTGGGAGCTTGCAAACTCCGCGGTCTGGTCACACCGCCACGTTGTTGGCAAGTGGGAAGGTGCTCATCGCGGGTGGCATTGACGCCACTTCAGCCGTTCTGAATACCGCCGAGCTGTATGATCCGGGTGCGGGAACCTTTACCACCGTTGTTGGCAAGATGAGCGCCGTGCGAACCGCGCACACCGCAAACCTGCTCAGCAGCAGCGGGAAGGTCCTTCTGGCTGGAGGCTTCGATGGCACTGGCGTAGGACAGAACACGGCGGAGCTGTTCGATCCCACCAGCCAGAGTTTCACCGCGACGAACAAGATGGTGAATGGACACGCCGAGCAAACCGCAACGACCCTCAACGACGGCACCGTGTTGCTCGCTGGTGGAGCGGACGCATCAGGGGTGATTACCGGCGCGGAAATTTTTGACCCCAACACAGGAAACTTCACTTCCACGGGCAGCCTGATAACCGGTCGCAGATTTCACACAGCGACTCTGCTGAACGACGGTACGGTACTTGCTACGGGGGGAATAGACATCAGCGGTAGCTGTCTCTTGTCTGCCGAAATCTATCATTAGCTCGATAGTTAAGGATGTTGAAATAAGATCTGGCGAAGGTACGAGCAAGGTTGAGAAGTGTGGCGCGGCTTCGCCCCACTAGGCTCGGTTGTCGAAGCAGGTTCGGAGTTTCGTCACCGAACTGGGTTGGCGAAAGGGCATTCCCTAACAGCGATCAGTCGTCGTCCTCGGTTTGCGGGAACCTGGCGATGAATTCGGGAGACTGCTTCCGCACGTCCAGCCAGTCAAAGAATGCGTCCGGAGTTTCCAGCCAGATGCGAAACCAGCTGGCAATTTCCACTTTCTCCGCGCGCTTTTGCGGCTCAACCTTGTGATTGTGTGAGATCATCTCGGCGCGGCGCTTGCCCAGCCGGGCCACTTCCAGCACGCGCTCGACCGCTGCCTTTTCGCCCTGCGCCCGAAACTTTCGCATGAGCTCGTCTAGCCGCATGATGCTGACTTCGGCATCTTCCAGCGTCTTGAAGTGCAGCAGGTCTTCAAATTCCTCTTCGTATTGCTCTTCGGCATCTTCCTGAAGCGACAGCAGAACTTTATGTCCCGCGTCTTTCAAAACGTCCGCAATGTATTCCGCATCCGCTTTGCCAGCTTCGCCGTGCTCGGCGAGCAGCCTACGCCGCAACTGGTCGATCTCCGCGGGAGTCCATTTTTGCGCGTTAATCTCGCGCGCCGTTTCCAGAATTAGAGCCTTTTTGGTTTTCAGGTCCTGGTTCATTGCCCATTGTCCCGCTGCTGCTTAGCCTGCTGGCTTGCGCCTGGCTTGGTTTGCTTCGATCCAGGTCTAGCTTGCGCCTTTGCTCCAGGTTTAGCTTGCTGCTTTGGTGCTGCCTTGGCCTGCTGCTGTACCGCTGGTTTGGCCTGGCGCTTCTTTGCACCGGGGGGCGGAGGCGGCGGTGGTGGAGGGTCCGCAGGAAGGCCCGCCAACAGCCGGTGATACTTCACCACGTTCTTGTTATGCTCCTCCAGGGTGGAGCTGAAAAAGTGGCCCCCATGCGTGTTCGCCACAAAGTACAAGAGATTTGTCTCGGCGGGGTGCAGCGCCGCGCGCAGCGATGCTTCTCCAGGATTGCCGATGGGTCCCGGAGGCAGCCCGCGGTGCTCGTACGTGTTGTAGGGCGAATCGAACTTCAAGTCTTGTCCGGTTAGCGTACCCTTATACTTCCCCAACCGCTCCAATCCGTAAATGACCGTGGGGTCGCACTGCAGCCGCATTCCCTTTTGCAAACGGTTTTCGAAGACGCTGGCAACCATGGGCTTCTCGTCCAGTTTTGGGGTCTCGCGTTCCACCAGCGAAGCGAGCGTCACAGCTTGCAGCTGGGTGGAGTGGTTTGCCGAGCTGCTTTGTCCATCAGAGCCAGGATGCCCATTCGTATCGGAAGTTACGATGCCCTTCCATTCCTCCTTAAACTTATGCACCATTTGCGCCGTCAACTCGCTGGCCGCAGGATGGCGCGACAGCTGATACGTGGCGGGGAAGAGAAACCCTTCAAGCGTTTGCGCCTCGGGCGCGAAATCGCGAATCAGCGTGGGATCCCCGGCGGCATAGATAAAATCTCCCGAGTGCATCAACTTTGCCGCTTCGAGTTCATGGGCGATGTCAAAGAGTGTTTCACCTTCGCGCACCGTGAAAGGCTGCTGATAAACCTGCCCGTTGGCAAGCTTCCAGAAAACGTCGCGGCCTGTCATCGGGTGATCGAAATAGTATTCGCCCGCCTGGAGCGTGCGCTTCAGGTGACGACGCGAGTAAATCTCGAACCCCAGCCGGCTGCGAATCACTCCGTTCTTCTTGAGCAGGTATGCAGCGTAGCGGCGCGAGACTCCATGTGGGATGTCCACGAAAATGCCTGGCGAGTCGAAGCCCTGGTAGGGCTGCGTCATGCCGTACCACATCCATGCCGCGTAACCTCCCGCCGCGAGCACGATCAGAAGAAAGATGATCCGCAGGAACTTCAAACCAGCCTCGCTCTACCTAATTTGAGTGTTACGTCTGTGCTGCCAGTTGTCCCAGACGCTCCAGGTACTCCTTCAAGATCACTGCTGCCGCCACCGCATCGACGGTTGCTTTAGCTGGAGCGTTTTTCTTTTTCCTGTCGGCCCCCGATTTCTCGGCGTTAAGAAACCTGCCCTGCATTTCCTCGAGCAGACGCTCCGCCTCCCAGCTGGTCAGCCGCTCGTCGATCATCTCCACCGGGACACCGATTTGCTTTCTCACGCGCCGCGCAAAACGCTCCGCTTCTTCGGCCATTTCACCGCGCGTGCCGTCGAGCCGCAGCGGCAATCCCACGACAATCTGCTTAACGCCATGCTCGCGAACCAGTTCGCGCAGCCGCCGCATGTCCTCATTGCGGTTGACGCGCTCGAGCACGCCCAACGGCTGGGCCAGCTTGGCGTCCGCTTCAGCAAGTGCCAAACCCATCCTCGCCCGTCCATAATCGATAGCCAGAATCGCTCCAGATAAACGCGTGATGGGACCAGTCTCTTTCGTCACTCTTCCAGTATACCGGGAAGGCGCTGGCGAAGAATCCGATGCGCCTCCCGTGATTGCCTGACTCGCACGGCTTACTTTTGATGAGTAACGAAGCGCTAAGGTTTGCGGCCGCGGACGCCGGATTGCCAGGCCTCCCAGTAGCCGAGAGCCTTCATTTGCTGGTCGAGGCCGGTTTCTTTCATCTGCGCTTCGATTTCGGAACGCGTAAGGCGCTTGCCCAGTGGCTCAGTGCGATCTGCGATGCCCCAGGCTGTGAGCGCGGCGATCACGGTATGCAGTTTTAGCTCGCGCATGTCGAGTTTGTCGAGCGTGTCCGAGGCGGCGTGATAGTTCGGCAGGTAGTTGGCTTCCTCCTGATTGGCGACAAGCGTGGGCACGCCTTCGAGCAGAAAATCGAAATTATCGGTCCCAAAAGATGCGTCGTAGGTGTGATTGCTCGCGCCCCAGGAGTCCAGTGGCTTCAGGATTTCGCGTACTCCCGCGTTGATGTCGCGTCGGCCACCAAGGGAATAGCCCGTGACGCGGCCGATGCCCGCGTCAAATGCGATCATTGCTCGGATCTTGTCGAGCTCGGCGCGATGCGACTTCACGTATTCGAACGAGCCTATCGTGCCTTGCGCTTCGCCGCTAAAGAGCGCGAAGCGAATGGTTCGCCGCGGAAGTAAGCCGGTTGCTTTGATGGCGCGCGCGGCCTCGATGACCAGCGCGGCGTTGCAGCCGTTGTCGAGCGCGCCGGTGCCCAGTTCCCAGGAATCGAGATGCGCGCCGAGGATGACCGCTTCGTCGGGCCTCTCATACCCGCGGATTTCCCCGACGACGTTCTGCTGCTCGACGGGCCCTCCGATCTTGTTGGGCAGGTCCAGGCGGACACGAACTTTTCCGGGATATGCGGCCACAGTTCGTGCCAACCGCATCGCGTCTTCCCTCGCCACTACGGCCTGTGGAATCTTGTCGATTTCGCCCGCGAGGGAATTGGTGTGACGATACAGCAGCAAGCGCTCTCTCGTCCCGGTCCAGAGAATCGCGGCTGCGCCGTGCTTTAGGGCGCGGTCGATAATCGCTGGTGGCTTTAAGTACTCGTTGTAAAGGTCGGCCCAGGTGGATCCGATGTCCGTATGGACGAGTAGGATGGTGCCCTTGAGCGGTCCTCCGACGTTCGCGAACTCATCCGCGCTGCCGTAGCCCACATCGACAACAACCGCCTCGATTCCACCGGCCGATGTTGCGGGCGACCACGCCTCCGATTTCAGCCTCAAAGGAAACTTTACTGGGCCGAGCAGTTCCAAACGCGACTCCGCTTCGCTCCAGCTAACGGGGAGCGTGTATTTCTCTGTGTGAACATCGATTCCTGCAGCGCGAAACGCGGCGACGCCCCACTCGACGGCTTTTGCCATTTCCGGCGAACCGGTGACGCGCCCACCGATTTCGTCGGTCAGCCGCCGCAGGTTTTCTTCCATCGGCGAAGCGCCCATCACAATGGGCATCAGCTTCGCGGCGACTTGAGCGCAACTGGAAGAGTCGGCAATGGAACAGCCGACTGTGGAAGGATTTTGCGGCGGGGCGAGAGGGTCCTTCTTGGTGGAAGGCAGTTGCGCGCGCGTGGTATTGAGATGGGCAATGAAAAAAAGAAGTAACAAGGCAAAGAAACTGCGCCGCATGACGGTGCGCTCCTGAAATGAATTAGCTTTGCCACCGCAAAGGAGGGGCGGAGCAATGCCGCGGGATTATAACGCACGGAGGATGAAGAGTGGTCGGCCTCGGAAGGCCTTCCTGCGGCAAGAGGGGCCGACCCTACAAGCCACGGCGGAGGGTGGGACTCGCAAGACAATCAGCGGCGCGGGCGACCTGAACCATTTCGGCGACGTCGTGAACGCGAATAATATGGGCGCCGTTGAGAATCGACGCGGTGACCGTGGCGGCGGTGCCCCAGATGCGGTCTTCAGGCGGAGAGGGCTTGCCATCGCGAGCCAGCGTTGCTCCAAGGAAGCCTTTGCGCGAAGTGCCTACGAGAAGTGGAAAGCCGAGCTTCCCAAGCAGCGCTAGTTTTTCGAGCAGTTCGTAATTTTGAGCGAAGCTCTTGCCGAAGCCGATGCCGGGATCAAGGATGATTTGGGTTTTGGCAACTCCGGCTTTGCGCGCAATCGAAATGGACTTGCTCAAGCCTTGCATCACGTCTTTGATGACGTCGCGTGCGAAGCCGCCCTTTTGCATGGTGCGCGGCTCTCCGCGCATGTGCATAAGAATCAGCGGCACGCGGCGACGCGCGGTGAGTCCAGCAAGCCGCGGATCGTTTCGCAAGCCGGAAATATCGTTGATGATTTCGGCCCCAGCATCCAGGGCAGCTTCCGCCACTTCAAATTTTTGCGTGTCGATGGAGATGGGGATTTTCAGCACGCCGCGAAGCCCTTGCAAAACGGGGAGGACCCGCGCCAGTTCATCCTCCGCAGAAGTACCCGAAGAGCCGGGGCGTGTAGATTCTCCGCCAATGTCGAGCAAGTCAGCGCCAGCGGATTCCATAGTCAACGCGTGCTCGACGGCCGGGTCCGTGTCCAGGAACTTTCCACCATCGGAAAAGCTGTCCGGCGTGACGTTAAGCACCCCCATGATGAGCGTGCGCTCGCCCAGCGCCAACGTGCGCGAGCGAAGCTTCAACCTGAATGTTTTTCGCTGAATCATCCGGAAGCAGTTTAGCGCGGGGGAGAGGAAAAGATAACGCAGAGACGCGGAGTTCGCAGAGCTTTCACGGAGAATTTAATCTTGATGAAATGCAAAATCGAGCGGTTCTGTGGAACCTGATGATTTTTTTAACAGTTGCGGCTAACGGTTCACGATTCGCCGCATCTAAACGCATGTCGCAGTCTCAATCAACGGTGGCGGTTGATGGAGCCGAGCGGCCCTTGCCACGTCAAGGATGCAAAAAGCAAATGCATTGCAACAACAAAAGTGCATTGACGAAGGCCACGGATGTTTCTTAGCATGAGTAATTGCCTAAGATGAGACACGAATCGTATTCATCGACGTATTCTTCCTGCATGTCCACGCAGTGTTGTTGTTGACCCTTCCTGTTTTTGCGTTCTTAGCTCTTTAATTTAGTTTCTTGTTGCGCTCGCGGAGTCTCTGAGCGCGTCCCTTTGCAAATCCATACAAATCGATTCTTGAGGAGTTTTCAATGAGCATCCGCAGAGTTCTGGGGCCATATCTGAACCATAAGTTCCGAAAGCCAGTCGTTCTTTTGTTGGCCGCGCTTGGGCTTGGCACGGCGTTGCATGCACAGAGCGCTGGGTCTATCTCCGGAACGGTGACCGATGCAACCGGCGGAGCTTTAGCAGGCGCCAGCGTTGCTGTAAAAAACGTCGAGACGGGAGGGGTGCGCACGGCGACCGCAGACGAGGTAGGCCGCTACGTTGTGGCGTCTCTTGACGTCGGCGTCTACGAAGTGCGCGCGGAGAAGACGAGCTTTAAAGCAGAAGTGCGGACGGGAATAACGCTGGCGATCGGCCAGCATGCGGAAGTGAACCTGACGCTGCAGGTTGGCCAAGCGCAGGAGAGCGTCGTGGTGTCAGAAGACAGCCCACTTGTGAGCGTCACGACTCAGGATATTTCCGGTCTGGTCGGAGAGCGGCAAGTGAAAGAGCTACCGCTAAATGGTCGCAGCTACGATCAATTGCTCACACTGAATCCCGGAGTTGTGAACTACACCTCGCAGCGGGCCGGCGGCACCGGAACATCGAATTCCGTCGTTGGCAACATGTTCTCAACCTCGGGACGCCGGCCGCAGGAAAATCTCTACCTGCTAAACGGCGTGGAATTCACCAGCGCTTCAGAAATCAACAACACGCCCGGAGGGGTGAGCGGACAACTGCTTGGAGTGGACGCAGTCCGGGAATTTGCGGTGGTTAAAGACAGTTACGGCGCGGAATATGGAAAACGTCCCGGTGCCCAGGTGAACATTGTCACGGCTTCAGGTACCAATCAGCTCCACGGCGATGTTTACGAATTTCTGCGCAACAGCGCCCTGGATGCGCGGAACTTTTTCGATCGCGGCGGCATTCCGCTATTTCAGCGCAATGAATTCGGCGGGTCTTTAGGAGGTCCGCTGCACAGAGACAAAACCTTCTTGTTTGGAAACTACGAAGGCTTCCGGCAGCGCCTCGGGCTGAGCGACCTCACTCTCGTGCCAGACAATACTTCGCGCGCCGCGGCCGTCGCCAGCGTCCAACCACTGCTGGCCTTATGGCCGATCGCGAATGGGGCGGAGCTGCTGACCTCCACAGGAGCGTCCAGCGGGGTCGCCGAAGCGTTCACGAATCCGGTGCAGCGAATCCGCGAAGACTTTGGCACGGCGCGCTTCGATCAGATTTTCTCAGACCGGGATTCTTTCGCGGCGGTCCACACCGCGGATGATAGCGAGGGCCATTCTCCAACGAACAATCCAATCACGCGGACCGACCTCTTTCTGCGAGAGCAAGTGGTCAGTCTGAGCGAGACGCACTCTTTCTCATCGCGCTTGCTCAACAAGGCGACGTTCGGCTTTTCCCGCGGGGCGTTCTACTTCAACTCGGGGACAACGGTGAATTTGCCGGGATGGATTCACGCGGGACAGCCTGTAGGCGCGGTGGTGGTCGGTGGCGGGACAACTCTGAACGGTGCGTCACAGATTACCAATGGCGGGACCAATGCCGGCAGCAATCTCCGCACGGCGCGCAACCTGTTCACCGCGACCGATCAGCTCATGCTCACTCGCGGTGTCCAATCGTTGAATTTCGGCGTGTGGTTCCAGCGCTTGCAGTCTAACGACGCTCTTGTCCAAGATCAGTACGGCCAGATTTCCTTCACGAACCTGCAAACCTTCTTGCAAGGAAAGGTAAGCACGTTCACGTATGCCCCGTCGAGCACGCCATTGTCCTGGCGTTCTCTGGAAGGCGCTTTCTTTGCGGAAGACACCATCCGGGTCACGCGGTCGTTCGAACTGAGAGTTGGATTTCGCGGCGAATTCACCGATGGGTGGAACGAGGCGCAAGGGCGAGCGTCGAACTATGCATTCGATGCGAATGGCGTGATCGCGACACAGCCCTTCGTTGGCAGCTCCGTGCTCACGACCAACAATGCAAAGTTTCTGCCCGCGCCGCGCGTAGGTTTTGCCTGGTCTCCGTTCGTATCGAAGAAAACCGTCATTCGAGGGGGCTTCGGCGAATACTACGCGCTGCCTGATAACCTCAGCTACCGCTTGGATCAGAACGGGCCGTTCAACACCGTGTCTGCGGTGAAGAATATTTCGTTTTCGAGCATTGCTCCGGGCGCAACATACGCTGGCGCGAAAGTACAGCCGAGCGGTGTGCAGCCGGACCTGAAAACTCCCACTGTAGAATCGTGGAGTTTGAAAATCGAGCAACAGCTGTCACCGAACAGCTCGCTTGGTGTCAGTTACATTGGCTCACATGGCTATCACGAACTGCTGTCGGTTGATGCCAACCTGCCCGCCGCGACGATTTGCCCGGCTTCTCCTTGCCCGTCGGGATACCCCACAGGGGCGTTCTACTATCCGTCCGGTGCGGCTCTTTCCAACAGCGCGGTGGGAAACACAACGCACTGGTTTTCAGAGGGCATCAGTTCGTATCACGGCCTGGCGGTGGATGTGAACCGCCGCTTCAGCCATGGCTTGCAGTTCCGCGGAGTGTACACTTTTTCGAAAGCGCTCGATGATGGAGATAACGCGAACACGAGCGTGGCGACGAATTCACCGGCCTTCGTTTCGAACCCGCGTCAGCCAAAGGCCGACTATGGGCGAGCGTCGTTCGATGTCCGCCACGCCGGAGTGATCAACGCGACGTATGATTTGCCATTTGCGCGCCGTGATGGAGACAAAGGCAGACCGTGGGCCGGGAGGCTTTTCGGAAACTGGCAGCTCGGCGCCATCGAAACCCTGCTGTCAGGCCTGCCTTTCACGCCGCAGCTTTCGTACAACCCATCCAATGATGGCGATTCGCGCAATCCGGTGCGGCCATCCCTGAATTCCAATTTCACAGGTCGCGTAATCCAGGGCGGGCCGAACCAATATTTCAATCCCAACGCGTTTATCCAGTCGCTGCCCGGAACGTACGGCAACGCGGGCCGCAACATTCTCCAGGGTCCTGGACTGGCGGAAACGGATCTGTCATTGTCGAAGAAGCTCGCTCTTTCCGAGCGTTTGAATGCGCAGTTCCGCGCCGAGTTCTTCAACGTGTTCAATCACACGAACTTCAACACGCCAAATCCCGTTGTGTACGCGTCCGCGACAGGAGGGCCTTCGCCCACGGCCGGAGTGATTACCTCTACTTCCACAACGTCGCGGCAAATTCAGTTTGGTTTGAAACTACTGTGGTAGGGGATCGGAGCTTTAGCTCCGACATTTAGAAGCTTTACGGCTAGTCCAAGTCGAAGTCGCGGATTGGTTTTCCGGCGGGCGCGTCCTTAGCCTTCTTCATGGCCTCTTCAAATTTCTTGGCGAGGATGTCTTCCTTGTGTGTTTCCTGGAAAAACGAATCCGCGAACTTGTCTTCGCGCTGGCGTTTTTGTTCGGCGAGGATGTCGTGGGCTTTTTCGAGGTCGATGCTTGAGCCAGCTTTTGGCGGAGCTTCATGCGATAGCACGGCGCCGAAAACCGGATCGACCACGAGCTTGGCCTTGCAACACGGGCATGTCACATTCAAGTTTTCGCCGTCTTTAAGTCCCATGGACTCATTGTACTCCTTCCGGGCAAAGAAAGAGGGGCACGACGTATCGCGCCCCTGTGAGGGATTGTATTGAAAATACGCCTTATTAGGCTTTGGCAGGGTTTTCGCCGCGGGTGAAGCCGGGCGCAGGCCGCAATTCGGGCCGCACGACCTTGGGGTCCGCGCTGGGCGCTGGTGGAGCTTGCGGAGGCGGCGTGCGTGGCTTTTCCGGAAGCGGCTTGCCTTCCATCAGCAGCTTTACTTCGGCGGCGTCGATGACTTCCCGCTCGAGCAGCGCTTGCGCAATTCGTTCAAGAACATCCTTGTTGTTGGAAAGCATATTGCGAGCCCTGTCGTAAGAGGCGCTGACGATGCGCTTTACTTCACGGTCGATCTGGATGGCCGTGTCTTCGGAATAGTCGCGGTGTTGCGCGATTTCGCGGCCAAGGAAGATAGCTTCGTCCTTCTTGCCGAAAGCCAGCGGACCGAGTTCGCTCATGCCCCATTCGCAAACCATGTTGCGCGCAATGTCCGTGGCGCGCTCAATGTCGTTACCCGCGCCCGTGGTGATATGGCCTAGGAAAATTTCTTCCGCGGAACGGCCACCCATCAGCACCGCGAGCATCGCTTCGAGATACTCGCGCGTATAAGTGTGCTTGTCGGCTTCCGGCAACTGCATGGTGAGGCCCAGAGCCATGCCGCGCGGAATGATGGTGACTTTGTGGACGGGATCCGCGCCTGGAGTCATGGCGGCGACTAGCGCGTGGCCCGCTTCGTGATACGCGGTGTTCTTTTTCTCCTCGTCGGAAAGAATCATGGACTTGCGCTCGACGCCCATCAGGACTTTGTCCTTGGACATCTCGAAGTCCGCCATGGTGACGAATTTGCGGTTCTGCCGCGCGGCCCACAGCGCGGCTTCGTTGACGAGATTCGCCAGATCGGCGCCGGAGAAGCCCGGAGTCCCGCGCGCGATAATGGAAAGATCGACGTCGTCGCCGATAGGTACCTTGCGGGTGTGCACGCGAAGAATTTCTTCGCGGCCTTTCACGTCGGGGCGCGCGACGACCACGCGGCGGTCGAAGCGGCCGGGGCGCAGTAGAGCGGGATCAAGAACGTCAGGTCTGTTCGTCGCGGCAATTAGGATTACGCCTTCGTTGGACTCGAAGCCGTCCATTTCAACAAGCAATGCGTTCAGCGTCTGTTCACGCTCGTCGTGCCCGCCGCCAAGTCCGGCGCCGCGATGGCGGCCAACGGCGTCAATTTCGTCGATGAAAATAATGCAGGGAGCATTTTTCTTGCCTTGCTCGAAAAGGTCACGCACGCGGCTGGCGCCGACGCCGACAAACATTTCAACGAAGTCTGAACCGGAAATGGAGAAGAACGGAACGTTTGCTTCCCCCGCGATCGCGCGCGCCAACAGAGTCTTGCCCGTGCCCGGAGGGCCAACCAGCAAAACGCCCTTGGGAATGCGTCCGCCAAGTTTCTGGAATTTCTGCGGGTCTTTCAGGAACTCAATAATTTCCTGCAACTCTTCCTTCGCTTCATCGGTTCCGGCAACGTCTTTGAAAGTAGCTTTTTTCTGCTGCGCGGAAAGCAAGCGCGCACGGGATTTGCCGAAGCTGAGAGCCTTGTTTCCGCCGGCTTGCATCTGGCGCATCAGGAACAAGCAGAAACCGACAAGCAGAAGCAGAGGAAGGCCGTTCAAAAGAAGCAGAACCCAGTCCCCGCTGCGCACTTCTTTCACTTTGATTTGCACGGTTTTGTCGCGCAGGGCTTTGGTTACGTTGGGCGCGTCTTCCTTGGCGATGGTTACTTGGAATTTGTGATTTGGGGGATTCCGGTATTCCCCCTGAAGGTCATAGCTGAGCTGACCGAGGTACATCGTGACTTCTTTGACGTCGCCCGCGTCGACTTTGGCCATGAACTCGCTGTAACTGGGCTGTTCTTCGCGTGCCTGGCTGCCGTTAGCGGAAACCAGCTTCCAGAGCATCACCCCCAGCAAGACGATAGACATCCAGAAGAGAATTGTTTTTGCCGTCGAACTAGA
>Ga0126378_10000963_pt1 | contig 21422 bp, 24 predicted proteins | sample PanSoiMetPlot_23_FD_92587 | JGI IMG/M metagenome (GOLD analysis project Ga0126378, IMG submission 92587) | Tropical forest soil microbial communities from Panama - MetaG Plot_23 | ecosystem: Environmental > Terrestrial > Soil > Tropical forest > Bulk soil | place: Panama | collected 2016-02-17
AGGCGCCGCGCGGCGCCGCCCGGTATGCGGCACTGGTCGAGCTGGCGCGGCACCACGGCGTAACCACGCCCGAGGATCCTTATCCGCTCTGGCCCGGCGACGGTCCCAAGACCGTGATCGCGCCGCTCCTGCTGCTATACGATTACAGTGTCCGGCCCCTGGAGGTGCCGCGTGCGAGCGTGATCGCCTGGGCCGCCGACGCCGGAATCATCGCGACCGACGAGCGCCGCCTCGATCCGACGCCGTTCGCGGATATCGCGAACTGGTGCGCTCACCGATTGGCGCTGAGCGAGCGGCGTCTCGAAAGGGTTCCCGCCGATGTCCGCACGGTCCTGGTCAATCACTATCCGCTTCGGCCGGAGGACGTGGTCCTGCCGCGCAAGCCGCGCTATGCGCCCTGGTGCGGCACGCGTGCCACTGCCGACTGGCACCGGCGTTACCGGGCGCGCGCCGTCGTCTACGGCCACCTCCACGTGAGGGCGAGCCGCTTCGCCGACGGCGTGCACTTCCAGGAGGTCTCGCTCGGCTACGCCCGCGACTGGGACCACGCGCGCGGGGCGGAAGCCTATTTCCGCAGGATTCTCTAATCCCTGATGGTGCAGTGCAGCGCTGGTCCTGCAGATTATTCCCTGCATCGCTCTTGCAACCTCACTAGGGAACCTAAATCACAATGAGGGCCGCCGCGTCCCCACGGCGGCGGAAGAGAGGTGCGCCATCTTGATGAGCCGGGTCAAATCACCGAGGCCCGAACATGCGGCGCGCAGGGTGTACGATTGTAAGACGGAGACGCTGCCATGAACGTCGACGCCATACTCAAAGTAAAAGGCGACGCCATCGTTACGATCCGGCCGACGGCGACCCTCGCGGACGCCGTGCGGTTGCTCTGCCAGAAGCGAATCGGCGCGCTGGTGGTGAGCGCCAACGGCACCGAGCCGCAGGGCATCCTGTCCGAACGCGACATCGTCCATGGGCTCGGCAAGGAGGGTGCGGCGCTGCTCGAGCGCCGCGTCGAGGATCTCATGACCAAGACGGTGGTCACCTGCGGCCCGCAGGATCGGGTCGCGGACCTGATGGCGCTCATGACTGAGCGGCGCATCCGGCACATCCCCGTACTGCGCAACGGCAAGCTCGCGGGCCTTGTCAGCATCGGCGACGTCGTGAAGAACCGGCTCGACGAGATCGAGCTGGAGACCACCTCGCTCAAGGCCTACGTCGCCGGCAACGGCTGACTGCGCACCATGCGGCAGGAATTCCGCGTCAAGGGGTTGAACGAGCCGGTCAGCCACTACACGGACGCGGTGCGCTGGGGCGATCTGCTGTTCATCTCGGGACTGGCGCCGCTGGACGAGGCGGGACGGCTCGTGGGCGGCGACGACGTCGCGGCCCAGACCCGGCAGATTTTCCGGAACATGGCGAAAATCCTCGAAGCCGCGAGCGCTGGCTTCGAGGATGTGCTACGGGTGACCGTCTACCTTACGGACATCACCGACCGGCCCAAAATCAATCCGGTGCGCCAGGAGTTCTTCGGCGCGACCCGGCCCGCGAGTACGCTCGTCGAGGTGAGCGCGCTCGCCGTGCCGGGTATGAGGGTCGAGATCGAGGCGATCGCGGGCCTCAAGCGCGCCCGTTAGTAGGACCCACCGCCCCTATTGAGAATGATATCGACGCGGCGGTTCTGCGGCTCGCGGACGCCGTCGGCTGTCGAGACGAGCGGGTTCTGCTTGCCGCGCCAGCTCTCGGAGATCGAGTTTGTGGGCACGCCTTGCGCAACCAGCGCCGCGCGCACCGTATCCGCCCGGCGCTTCGAGAGGCCCATGTCATACTGCGGCGTGCCGGACAGATCGGTGTAGCCGGTCACCTCGACGCGGGCAGTGCCGGTCCGCCGGTAGGCCTCGGCGGCATCCCGAACGACCCGCTCGCCCTCGCGGGTGAGGCTCGCCTTGTCAAACTCGAAGAAGACCCGGAAGCTTCGGCCCTGGGAGGCAAGGGGCGCCGGTGCGGCAGCGGGCGCGGGCCCGTACGCCGGCGGCGGGGGTGGCGGCGGCCGGTAATACGCGGGCGCATAGTAGGGGTAGTAGGGCGGCGGATAATAGGCGTAGTAGGGCGCGTAAAAGGGGTAATAACCTGGAAAGCCGCCGATGAAGACAGAGAACCGGGACCCGCCGTGCCAGCGCCAATCGGCATGGGCCTTCATGGGGATCAAAGCCAGGCCCAGCACGAGGCCGAGGCCCAGCACAGGAAATCGGAGAGCGCGTGTCGAGATCATGATCATCTCCCTCGGCGGTCAGCGGATGGAGAGCGCCGATAGTTGAAAACGGTCGAGGGGGTGCCGTCAATCCCGGCCCCCTTATGCCCGAACTTTATGCAGCCTCTGTGCGGGGCATCCACGGGGCCCTGACGAAAAAGCGACGGAGCAAATGCACTTAGACGCGAACCGCCTAACCCCAAGGGCCACTATGGCCGGGCGGTGATCCCGCGGAGGGGACGGTCCCCGGCGCAGAGGGAGCGTGCCGTAGGGTCCGCGCTGCGCCGCCGGTTCCGCCCGAGCCTTGACCCGTCTCGGCCGCGATCGCGCGGAGCCGCGCAATCCGCGCCTCAGTCGAGGGGTGGGTCGAGAAAAGGCTCTGCATGCCCTCGCCGGAGAGCGGGTTCACGATGAAGAGATGCGCGGTCGCGGGGTGCTGCTCCGCTTGAACGTTCGGCAGCGTCTGCGCGCCGGCCTCCAGCTTCATGAGCGCGCTCGCGAGCCCCAGCGGGTTGCCGGAGATCTCGGCGCCTCCGCGGTCCGCCTCGAACTCGCGGCCGCGCGAGATCGCGAGCTGCACCAGGGTCGCCGCGAGCGGCGCCAGGATCATCATGGCGATGGCGCCGACCGCGCCCAAGGGGCTGCCACGCTCGTTGCTGCTGCGGGCGCCCCCGAAGAAGAAGGCGAAATGGGCCAACATGCCGATGGCACCCGCGATGGTCGCGGCGATCGTCATGGTCATGCTGTCGCGGTTCCTCACATGGGTGAGCTCGTGGCCGAGCACGCCCGCGAGCTCGTCGCGCGTGAGGATGCGCAGGATGCCGGTGGTGGCCGCGACCGCCGCGTGCTCGGGGCTGCGGCCGGTCGCGAAGGCGTTCGGCTGCTCGCTCTCGACGATGTAGACCCGCGGCATCGGCAGGCCCGCGCGACCCGCGAGCTCGCGCACGATGCCCACCAGCTCCGGCGCCGTCGACGCGTCGACCTCCTGCGCGCCATACATGCTGAGCACGAGCTTGTCGCCGTTCCAGTAGGCGAACAGGTTCGTGCCGGCGGCGATCAGGAACGCCACCAGCATGCCGGCCTCGCCGCCGATCAGATAGCCCACGGCCATGAACAGGCCCATGAGCGCGCTGATCAGCACCAGTGTCCGGAAATGCCCGGTCATCCGTCTGCCATAAACCGCCGATTGACTCCCGCCAAGAGGTGGTGATCGCGGGGCTTGCTTGTCAAGCCGAGCGCCTTGCCGCAAGTAACGCGGCTCTTGACGGAGTGTCATCGCCGCCAAAGCTTGTTCTTAGGCGGCACGATGTCACGGCAGGGGAGGTCCAAGAACTGCCCGGCGGTGTCGCGGCAATGAACATGGGACGGAGAGCAGGCATGGCTCGCAGTGGAACGCGCGAGACGCGGACGGGAGCAGGTGGACCGGAGGACAGGATCCGCAGCATCTATGCGGCCCGCAGTGCCGCGTCCGGCCGGTCGACGACCGGCGATTTCGTGCGCATCAAATCCTCGGACCCGGATCGGTCGCTGCGCGCGGCTTACCTGTCGCACCTTTCGAAATCGAAAGAGGAAGCGCCGCGCGAAGCACGCGGTCCCGGCGAGAGCGCTCTGCGGAAAGCCTATCTGGCGCACACCATCGCGCACGGTCGCTCGCGATGAGGTGAGGGCTTTGCAATCGAGGGGGATTTGGTGGAGCTGAGGGGGATCGAACCCCTGACCTCCGCATTGCGAACGCGGCGCTCTCCCAGCTGAGCTACAGCCCCGAGGCGGCGCGGACTATGTCCGGCGCGGGCTCTGGCTGTCAAGCGGCGAGCCTCCATCGCGAGCTGCCCGCGCCTTGCACCCTCGGGGGTCAGCGGTTAGCTTAGCGGCGATTTTCCGCGGGGGGCAACGGACTCGATGGGTCCATTCCTGAGGCCGGTCATCGTGCTCGTGATCGAGGTCCTCAACATCTATTGGTGGATCGTGGTCGTCTCGGTGGTCGCGAGCTGGCTGATCACCTTTGGCGTGCTCACCACCGCCAACCACGTAGTCCGCGGCGTGGTCGACATCCTCTATCGCCTAACTGAGCCGGTCTATCGGCCGTTTCGGCGCTTCCTGCCGAACATCGGCGGCCTCGACATCTCGCCCCTGGTGGTCCTGCTGATCATCTGGCTTGTGGAGCAGGAGCTCGTCGCGCTGGCGCTTCAGCTCTAAGATCGCCATGGCGAGCCGGCAGCCTTTCTCGGAGACGGCGGACGGCGTGCGCCTTGCGGTGCGGCTCACACCCAAGGCCTCGACCGAGCGCATCATCGGGCTTGCGGACGACGCCGAGGGCGGCGTGGTGCTCAAGGTCGCGGTCACCGCGGCGCCCGAGGGTGGCAAGGCGAACGCCGCGCTCCTGAGATTGCTCGCCCGCGCCTTCCACCTGCCGCCGCGGGATTTTTCCGTCGTGCGAGGCGCCACTGACCGGCGGAAGGTCGTTGCGGTGACCGGCGCACCCGCGGCTCTCGCGGCCCGTATTTCCGAGGGACTGAGGCCATGGTCGCGAACTTGATCGACGGCAAGGCTTTCGCGCGGGCGTTGCGCACGCGCGTGGCCGAAGCAGCGCAGCGCTTGAAGACCGAGCATAGCCTAGTACCCGGTCTCGCCACGGTCCTGGTAGGCGAGGATCCCGCGAGCCAGGTCTATGTGCGCTCCAAGCACAAGGCGGCGACCGAGGCGGGTTTCCGCAGCTTCGAGCACCGGCCGCGCGCGGGTATCTCCGAACCCGAGCTGCTGGGCCTGGTGCGCGAGCTCAATGCCGATCCCGAAGTAGACGGCGTGCTGGTTCAGTTGCCGCTTCCCAAGGGAATCGACTCCCGCGCGATCATCGACGCGCTCGACCCCGCGAAGGACGTGGATGGCTTCCACGCCCGCAACGTGGGCCAGCTTTGGAGCGGCGAGAGCGGGCTGGTGCCCTGTACGCCGCTCGGATGCGTGATGCTGCTCAAGGACGCGCTGCCGAGTCTCGCGGGCCTCGAGGCCGTCGTGCTCGGACGCTCGACCATCGTGGGCAAGCCGATGGCGGCGCTCCTGCTGGCGCAGGATTGCACCGTGACCCTCGCGCATTCCAAGACCCGCGATCTCCCGGCGATCGCGCGCCGCGCGGACATCCTGGTCGCCGCGGTCGGCCGTGCGGAGATGGTCAAGGGCTCCTGGATCAAGCCCGGCGCAACGGTGATCGACGTCGGCATCAATCGCGTCGCCGGCGCCGACGGCAAGCCGAAACTCGTGGGCGACGTCGCCTTCGCCGAGGCTCAGGCGGCCGCTGGCGCGATCACGCCAGTGCCTGGCGGGGTCGGCCCGATGACCATCGCGTGCCTCTTGCGCAACACGGTGATCGCTGCTTGCCGCCGCCGCGGCATTGCAGAGCCCGCGGGTCTCGGTAGCGTGTAACGCGATGACTGGATCGATGCTCGCCCTGGCACTGGCGACACTCGCCTTCGTCGGCGGGCATTTCCTGCTGTCGCATCCTCTGCGCGCGCCACTGCGGCGAGTCGTCGGCGAGAAGGCGTTTCGCGGCGCCTACTCGCTGCTGCTGGGCGCCGCCTTCGTCTGGATGCTCTTCGCCTATGGCGCAACGCCCTATGCCGAGCTCTGGGGTAAGGTGGAGTGGATGCGCTGGCCGCTCATCGTGCTGATGCTGCCGGCCTCGATACTGCTGGTTGCCGGCGTAACCGCGCCTAACCCGCTGCTGGTTGGAGGTGAGGCACTCCTTGCCCGGGGAGCGCCCGCCGTCGGCATCTTCGCCGTGACGCGCCATCCCGCGAATTGGGGTTTCGCGATCTGGGCGCTCGGGCACCTCGTGATGAATGGCGATCTCGCGACGGTCGTCCTGACCGCCGGCATCGCGATCCTGGCGCTCTTGGGATCACCGGCGCAGGAAGCGCGCAAGGCCGCTGAGCTGGGCGAGGCTTGGTGCCACTTCGCCGCCGCCACCTCTTTCGTGCCGCTGGTTGCGATCCTCGAGGGCCGAGCATCGACCACGCTCGGCGAGATCGGCTATTGGCGGCTGCTCGGCGGCGTCGTCCTGTGGGCGGTGCTTCTCCATTTCCACGGCTCGATCACCGGCGTGAGCGCGTTACCCGGTTGACCGCAAAGGCACAGCGCTCAAGGCGCAGGCGTCGTGGTTCCCTGCTTCGGCACGGTGAACTGCGGCTGGGCGACCAGCTTCAGCCACTTTGAGGCTTCGCTCAGGTTCCGCGGCACGCCGCGGCCCTCGAGGTACATGAACCCGAGCGCCCGCTCGCCGCCGGGGTTGCCGAGCTCCGCGGCTTTGCGGTACCACGCGACCGCCTGCGCATCGCTCTGCGGCACGCCGCGGCCCGACACATAGAGGTTGCCGAGGTTCACCATGGCGACGGGATTGCCGCCGTTGGCGGCGCCGAGATAGAGCCGGACCGCCTGGTCGGCGTCCCGCGGCACGCCACGGCCGTTCTCGTAGAGCAGCGCCAACTCGTTCATGGCGAGCGTGTTGCCGTCGGTGTCGATGGCGCGGTGGTACCAGCGCGCAGCCTCCGCATCGTCCTTGGGCACGCCCTTTCCGAGCCGCGCGAGATCGCCGAGGCTCACCATGGCGTAGCTGTTGCCGCCGCTCGCCGCCAGGCGATAGAGCTTCATCGCTTGCGGCACGTCCGCGGGCACGCCCAATCCGTCGAGGTACATCGCCGCGAGATTGTTGCTGGCGCCGGTATTACCGTGCTCGACCGCGAGCCAATACCAGCGGACCGCCTGCGTGTAGTCGACGCCTACGCCGTTCTTGCCGTCGCGGTAGTCGTCGCCCTTGGCCTTCTCGGCGAGCGCTTGCGCCGCACGGCGCTGGACTGCGGCGGGACCAGGGTCCTCCGTGGCCGCACAGGCCGCGAGCGCGAGCAGGAAAGCGCACGTGACAAGCCGCTGCAGCGCTCCCCGTGCCATAGTCGTGACCCCTACTTCCGCAGCGCCTTCGCGAGCCTGAGGCGCAGAGCGTTCAGCCTGATGAAGCCCTCAGCGTCGCGCTGATCGTAGACCTGGTCCTCCTCGAAGGTGACATGGGCGAGGCTGTAGAGGCTCTTCGGCGACTTGCGGCCGACCACGCGGGCAAATCCCCTGTAGAGCTTGAGCCGCACGGTGCCCTCCACGTGCTCCTGGCTCCGGTCGATCGCCGCCTGCAGCATCAGCCGCTCCGGCGAGAACCAGAAGCCGTTGTAGACGAGCTCGGCGTAGCGCGGCATCAGCTCGTCCTTGAGGTGCGCGGCGCCGCGGTCAAGGGTGATGCTCTCAATACCCCGATGCGCCGCCTGCAGGATGGTACCGCCGGGTGTCTCGTAGACGCCGCGCGACTTCATCCCGACGAATCGGTTCTCCACGAGATCGACGCGGCCGACGCCGTGCTTGCCGCCGAGCTCGTTGAGCCTCTGGAGCAGCGCCGCCGGCGAGAGCTTCTCGCCACCTACCGCGACGGGATCGCCCTTCAGGAACTCGATCTCGACGTATTCGGGCTTGTCCGGGGCCTTCTCGGGCGCGACCGACCGGCTGTAGACGAACTCCTCGGGCTCGCTCCAGGGATCCTCCAGCACCTTGCCCTCGGCCGAGATGTGCAGGAGGTTCGCGTCGACGGAGAACGGGGCCTCGCCACGCTTGTCCTTGGCGATGGGGATCTGGTGCTGCTCGGCGTATTCGAGGAGCCGCGTGCGGGAGGTGAGCTTCCACTCGCGCCAGGGCGCGATCACCTTGATATCGGGCTTGAGCGCATAATAGCTGAGCTCGAAGCGCACCTGATCGTTGCCTTTGCCGGTGGCGCCGTGGGCGACCGCGTCGGCCCCCACCTTGTTCGCGATCTCGATCTGGCGCTTGGCGATCAGCGGCCGGGCGATCGAGGTGCCAAGCAGATAGCTCCCCTCGTATAGCGCGTTGGCGCGGAACATCGGAAACACGAAGTCGCGCACGAACTCCTCGCGGAGGTCGTCGACGAAGATCTCCTTGATGCCCATGAGCTCGGCCTTGCGTCGCACGGGCGAGAGGTCCTCGCCTTGGCCGAGATCGGCGGTGAAAGTCACGACCTCGCAACGATAGGTGTCCTGCAACCAGCGCAGGATCACCGAGGTATCGAGGCCGCCCGAATAGGCGAGCACGACTTTCTTAACCGAACCACTCATGGGAACCCCTTAAAGCGACAGTGCGGCGGGCAGTATAGGGGCCGAAGCGGTCGCGGCAAGCGAGAGGTCCGCAGTTGACAGGGATCCTGGGAACCTCGATCCAGTGTATTTTAGCCTATGTCTCTCATTCCTCGGCTCTCGACCCGAGGCTACTCAAGGTTCTCTGATCGAAGCCACCACCCAGGAGCGACCCGCGATGCAAGCTCATCCCGCACATACCATGGAGCCTGAGGAGCTCCACCATCTCGTTCAATTGCGCCACACCCGCCGGCATCGCCGCAAGGTGAAGCACGCGCCCGTGCTGGGGCTCGGCGCGCGCGTATCGGACACCGTGGCGCGGATCGTGGGGTCCTGGCGCTTCATCATCATCCAGAGCGTGCTGCTGGTGATCTGGATGGTGCTCAACGTCACAGCATGGGTCCAGGAGTGGGACCCCTATCCCTTCATCCTGCTGAACCTGGCGCTTTCGTTCCAAGCCGCCTACACCGCGCCCATCATCATGATGAGCCAGAATCGCCAATCCGAGATCGACCGCCAGGCTGCGCAGCACGACTACGACGTCAACATCAAGGCCGAGCTCGAGATCGAGCTGCTGCACCAGAAGGTTGACATGCTGCGCGAGAAGGAGATCAGCGAGCTGATCGGCATCATCCGCATGCTGCAGGGCGCACTCTGCGATGCGAGCGGCCGGCCGCTGGCACAAATCGCAGCGCCGACCCCAAAGCCCGCGGGGTGATCTTCTCCGTCCCTCCACCCCACAGGGGCGGAGAGGCGCTAGACTGGTGCCGCTGCCGCCTGCTGCTTCAGCAGCTCGCTCTTGCGGAGCTTCACGCTCTCCGACTTGAGCTGGCCGCAGGCGGCGAGGATGTCGCGGCCGCGGGGTGTGCGTACGGGCGAGGAATAGCCGGCGGCATTGACGATGTCGGCGAAGGCCGCGATCGCCGCGTCGCTTGAGCACTCGAAGGGCGCGCTCGGCCACGGGTTGAAGGGGATCAGGTTCACCTTGGCGGAAATGCCCGCGAGCAACCGGACCAGGGCGCGCGCCTCGGCGGGCGTGTCGTTCACGCCCTTCAGCATTACATACTCGAACGTGATGCGCCGTGCGTTGCTGGAGCCAGGATAGGTCCGGCAGGCGTCCAAGAGCTTGGCGATCGGGTATTTCTTGTTGAGCGGCACTAGCACGTCGCGGAGCTCGTCGGTGACGGCGTGGAGGGAGATCGCGAGGTTGACGCCGAGCTCGGCGCCGCAGCGGTGGATCATCGGCACCACGCCCGCAGTCGAGAGCGTGATCTTGCGACGTGAGATCGAGAGGCCCTCGTGGTCCATCACGATCTTGAGCGCCTTCGCCACGTTTTCGAAATTGTAGAGCGGCTCGCCCATCCCCATCATGACGATGTTGGTGATCTGGCGGTCCTCGGCGGGCGAGGGCCACTCGCCGAGCGCGTCGCGTGCGATCATCACCTGGCCTACGATCTCCGCCGCCTCGAGGTTGCGCACGAGCCGCTGGGTCCCGGTGTGGCAGAACTTGCAGGTGAGCGTGCAGCCGACTTGAGAGGAGACGCAGAGCGTGCCGCGGTCCTCCTCGGGAATGTGCACGCTCTCGATCTCCTGGCCGTCCACGAAGCGGAGCAGCCATTTCCGCGTGCCGTCGACCGAGGCGAGTGCGCGTGAGACCGCGGGCCGCGCCACCGTGTAGCGGGCGGCGAGCGTCGCCCGGAACGTCTTCGAGAGCGAGGTCATCTGATCGAAGCTCGTGGCGCCCCGGTGATAGATCCAATGCCAGAGCTGGCGCGCACGGAACGGCTCGGCGCCGAACGCCGCCATCTCCGCCGCCAGCTCGGTCCGGTCGAGCCCGACCAGGTTCTTGAGTGTCTCGCTCACGGCGCCAGATATAAGGGCGACATCGACGGGTGGCAAACGGCTGTTCTGAGCGCGTTCCTCGTCGGTCAACGGCCGAGACGGCCCACGAAGACGGCTCGGTTGAGCTCGAGCTGCAGGCAGGCCGCTGTGAAACCCGCTTCGCGCAGCATCGTGAGATGTTCCTCGAGGCTCGCGGTGTGGTCCTCCTTGTCGGCAAGGCGGCGGAACAGGTCTGCCGCGCTCCAGCCGCTCTTGATCGTGGATCGGCGCTCCAGCCACTCCCACATGCTTCCGTGCACCGACCGCAGGGCCGGGTCCTCGAAGGCCAGGCGATCCACCAGGATCAACAGACCGCCCGGCGACAGCGTCCGTGCCAGCACAGAGAGCACGCGCCGCTTCCGGTCGTGCGGTACGTGATGCAGCGTCTGGATCAGCAGCGCGATGCCGTAGTCGTGCTTGGGTAGCGCGATCCGCTCGGGCGCCGCGAAGTCACCGTGCACGAACGTTACGTTGTCGCGAGCGTGAGCGAGCCGATCCTTTGCGATGGCCAGCATCGCCGATGAGGCGTCGACGGCAACGATGCGCGCATCGGGGCGCACAGCAAGCAGCAGCGCTTCAACTTGGCCGGAGCCGGCGCCGAGGTCGAGGATGGTCGAGCCCGTCCGGTGTTCGGCGGCGACCAGAGCCGCCACGAGATCGAGCTGCAGAGCCCGTGCGGGATTGCCGACGTTGGCGCCCGCGTCCCAGTTCCGCGCGAACTTCGGATTGAGCCAGTCGTCGGCCATCGGCCGCTCTCAGCGCTTGACGCCGCAGGCCCTGTCGATCTGCGCGAGCATCGGGGCGAAGCCGTCGAGGGAATAGGTGTCGGTCGTGGTGGTGCCGCGAGCCGAGGTGCCCTTGAGCACGGCCTGCTTCGCCTTCGCCATGGTGTCGACCACCGCCTTGTCCGTCGCGGCGTCGCGCGACCATGCGCTCTCCTTGCTGGTGAAGAGCATGAACTTGTGAGTGTCGACGGTGAGCTCGGCGTCCGTCGCATCCTTGTAGGGATACCCCACGGCGAAGCTCACGACGTTGAAGGTTTTGTCGGCGGGACGATGTGTGACGTAGACGTAGATGTCGCCGCGCTTGAGGTTGTCGGGCTCGGTCTTCAGGGGGCGTCCGACGAGATAGCAGGCCTTGGCGTTTTTGTCGGTCTCGGCGAAGGCCGACCACCACTGGGAGTCGCCAAGGTGCTCGGCCTTGGCGCCGTTCGTGGCGAGCGGTGGTTTCGCGGCGGGCGCCGACTGCGTGCTCGTTGCCGCAGCCGGCGGTGTCTGCGCGCATCCGCTCGCGACCGGCAGCACGATCGCGCTCCCTATGAGGAGGGCGCGCAAGCTTGCGTTAACCATGAGTCGTACCATAGCCAGCGTCCGCTCCACTGCCAAGCGCAGGTAACGCCTTGGTAGCGCCGCCCTTGCGTCGATTTGCCCTCGCGGGCATGGTGCCCGCTTCCACGATTTTAGTCCCCACGGCCACCATGGCGTCACTCGCAAACTCCTCAAATCCGATCCTTGTCATGACCACCCGCGGCGAGATGCTGGAGAGCCGACATACCGGCGCTGCCGCGGTCGTCGATGCCGCGGGCCATGTCGTGCGCGCCTGGGGCGATGTCGATGCGCCCGTGTTTGCAAGGTCGGCCATCAAGCCGTTGCAGGCGCTGCCGCTGGTGGAAACGGGCGCCGCCGATCGGTTGGGCCTGGGCAATGTAGAAATCGCGCTCGCCTGCGCCTCCCACCGCGGCGAGGCCATGCATGTCGAGACGATCCGGCGCTGGCTCGAGCGTGCCGACCTCGGCCCTGAGGATCTCGAATGCGGCGCCCATGCGCCCGGCAACGCCGCCGCGGCGGCGGCGCTCATCCGCGCGAGCGAGGCGCCATCGGCGCTCCACAACAACTGCTCGGGCAAACATTCGGGCTTCCTCACCACCGCGCGTCACCTGGGCGAGCCCACGCGCGGCTACATCGCGCCCGAGCATCCCGTGCAGCGGCGGGTGAAGGTCGTGCTCGAGGAGATGTCAGGACTGGATCTTGCGCGCGCACCGCGTGGCACCGATGGCTGCGGCATTCCCGTGGTCGGGATTTCGCTGCGAGGCATGGCGCGCGCCATGGCCCGTCTCGCCGATCCCAAAGGTCTATCGGCGGACCGGGCCGCCGCGAGTAAGCGGATCCTCGATGCCATGGCGGCGGCGCCGCTCATGGTCTGCGGCACCGGAACCTTCAATAGCGTGGTGATGACAGTGGCGGGCAGCACGGTGCGGCTCAAGACGGGCGCCGAGGGCGTCTATTGCGCGGTGCTGCCGGGTCTCGGCTATGGCGTCGCCCTCAAGATCGATGATGGCGCTTCGCGCGCCTCGGAGGTCGCGGTGGGCGCGATCCTGGACGGCCTTGGTGCGTTCAGCGAAGCGCAGCGTGCGGCGCTGGCGCCGCAGCTAAGGCCGACCATCAAGAACGTTGCGGGCCGCGAGGTCGGCGAGATCCGGCCCACCGAGACGCTCACGGCCCAGGCGCACTGAACCCATGCGCGCGGTGCTGTGCCGGGAGTTCGGCCCCATCGAGAGGCTCGAGGTTGCGGAACTGCCCGCGCCGGCGATCGAGCCCGGCAGCGTGCGGGTCGCGGTCCACGCCATCGGCGTCAACTTCGCGGACCTCCTGGTCGTACAGGGGAAATACCAGGAGAAGCCGCAGCTGCCGTTCAGCCCGGGCTTCGAGATCGCTGGCCTGATAACGGAGCTTGGAGCTGGTGTCGACGGTCTTCGGGTCGGGGAGCGAGTGCTCGGCACCATGGAGCATGGTGCCTATGCCGATGAGGCCGTGCTGCCGGCGGATCGTGTCCTCGCGATCCCCGCGTCGATGGATCTCGCCACCGCGGCGGGATTCCCGGTCGCCTATGGCACCTCGCATGGCGCACTCGACTGGCGTGCGAGGCTCAGGGCCGGTGAGACCCTGCTCGTGCTGGGCGCCGCCGGGGGCGTGGGCCTCACCGCGGTCGAGATCGGCAAGGCCATGGGTGCCACCGTGATCGCCGTCGCCAGCGGTGCCGCCAAGCTCGAGGTTGCGCTGCGACAGGGCGCCGACCATCTGATCGACTATTCCCGCGAGAACCTGCGTGCGCGCATCAAGGAGATCACCGGCGGCCGCGGGCCCGACGTGATCTACGATCCCGTCGGCGGCGATGCCTTCGACCAGTGCCTACGCTCGATCGCCTGGGAGGGCCGCATCATTGTGATCGGCTTTGCCGGCGGGCGCATCTCCCAGATCCCCGCCAACCTCGTTCTGGTCAAGAACTGCGACGTGATCGGCTTCTATTGGGGATCCTATCGCAGCCACAAGCCCGCGCAGGTGCGGCAATCCTTCAAGATGCTGCTCTCGTGGTACGAGGCGGGCAGGCTCAAGCCGCACGTCTCGCACACGCTCGACCTTGCCCACGCCGGCCGCGCCTTGGCGCTGCTCGCCGAGCGCAAGGCGATGGGAAAAGTGGTGCTGACGACCGGGCGATGAAGCCTAGCGCAAGCTCGCGCTGGAGATCTGCAGCGGATTGGGGTCGTGCAGCCACCAGCCCGTCTCGTTGATGGAGTAATAGGGCTGGTAGTGGTGGACGGTGGCAACCGGAACCACCTCGGGGATCTGGTTGTCAAGCATGAGCGCTTCGCCGGCCACATAGGCGACCGCCACGGCGTGATCGAGACGGAGGCGCCGGTCGCGCAGCACCACCACGCGCAGGAGCTCGTTCGGCACGCCTGCGGCGCGCAGCAGCATGAACTTGGCGATGGCGTAATCCTGGCACTGGCCGCTCTTGGCGAAGAACTCGAACGGCGTTTCCCAGTAATTCGGCTCACTCCAGTTGGCGGCCGAGGGCGTATAGGGGTAGCGGTTCACTAGGTCGTTCACGGCCTCGAGCTTGGCGCGCAGGTCGAGCGGCGTCAGCGTGTCGACGATGCGCCGCCACTCCCGCGGCTCGCAGCCCGCGACCTGCCCAAGCACACACACCTGCCGCGCCTCTCGGCGCTCCATGGCCCAGCGCCGCAGCATGCCTGTCCATTTATAGAAGCGATCGAGAGTCGGCGAAAAGGTCTCATGCGTGCCGAAGAGCGCAGGATAGGTCGGCGCGGCAAGCTGACTCGCCCGGGCGTCGACTCCGACGGTCAGGGTTGTGGCGAACAGGGTTATGGTGAACAGTCTGTGAAGAATGTGCTGCACGACGCGCCTCGATGTTCACGCGCGTGCAAGGGTAAAGGGCGCGATTTAATGCCCTCTGAAAAAGCCGCGGCATTTTAGGAAACGGACTGCGCGCAGAGCGCGAAAGCAAAAAGTAACTCTTTAGCCCAGAGGTCGGGGAGGATGCTCGGAGGGCGCAGCAGATTTCAATCCACCCGCGCCCTCCGGGCATCCTCAGCGGCCCCCGCGGTGAGGCTTTCCCTTTTTGGCTAGGTCTCGCGCACGAAGTAGATCAGGTCGAGCTCTGGCGGCGGGACGCTCGTCTGCGACAGGAGTCCGTGCACCTGGCCCCGGTGGTGCGTCTGGTGATTGAAGAGATGGCCGAGCACGATGCGGAGCGGTGTGCGGAAGCGCTGGCCCCTTGTGTTGAGATAGTCGAGCGGCTGGTCGAGGCGTTCCGGGTCGAGGCCCTCGACCACGCGGATCAGCCGATTGTCCTCGGCGACACGCGCGACCTGGAGCGCGGTGAAATCGCCGTAGAGGATCTGGTTCAGCGCGAGCCTCTCGGGCCGGCCCTCGATGCGGCCGAGCCAGATCCGGTCACCGACCATGAGATGGTTGAGGGTCGCATGGATCGAGCCGAAGAAGCTCGCCCGTGGCTTCAGATACTCGCTCTCGGGAAGCTTGGCGCAGGCGGCGTAGAGCCGCGCATTGGCCCACGCGTTGTACTGCGCAAAGGTGCTGTAATAGCGATCGGCCATCGCACCCTCTCGAGCGTTCTCTTGAGCTCAGTCTACGCCTCGCCGTCGCTGCGCGCGAGCGACTGTAAGGCAAACAGGGTGGAAAGCGGGGATAACCGCCGTGTTTTACCGGTGAAAGCCTTGGTTAACGCCATAGTTAGGACGCGATCTTGACTCGTCAGGGCCACAGACGCTGCGCTAGGATACAACCGGGGAGGTAGGGGTCTGGTTCTCATGCTGTTCGTTCGCCCGGCGACCCGCGACGACGCCGCCGACATTGCACGCATTGATGTCGAGACTTGGCGCAGCTCATATGCCGGCATTCTGCCGGACAAGGTGCTGCTCAACCTCGCGCCGGGTCGACTGGCAGGCGAGTGGCAATCGCAGCTCGTCCATCGGCCCGACGATGTGCGCGTCGCCGAGTGGACCGGCGTCGGCGTCATCGGGTTCGGCAGCTGTGGCACAATCCGGCATCCCGTCGACGGCCTCGCAGGCGAGGTGCACACCCTTTATGTCTCGCCTGATTTCCAGGGCCGCGGTGTGGGCCGCGCGCTCTTGATGGCGTTATTCCGGCGGTTGGTGGCGACCGGCCAGCTCTCAGCGGCGATCTGGGTGCTGCGCGATAATCCCGCCCGTTTCTTTTATGAGCGGATGGGCGGCCGGATGGTGGCCCATCGCAAGATCCCGGTGGGCGGGCAGCCGATTCCCGCGCTAGCCTATGGCTGGCGCGACCTAGTGGCAGCGGTCCGCACCGGTGGCCGCGCGGTGCGCCCGCTGGCGGGCGACGGGAAATCTCCCCTATAACTGCGCCGAGGGCGCAGCCTCGGTCGTCTGGTGTGATGATCCCGAAGTTCGTGTACGAACCTTGGAGTCTGAATCACACCAGCTTTGATGAGTGAGTGACCAGCTTATCCCTGAAATGCGCTTGCGAATTTCAGGGGCGGGACACTACGGGAGGGCGTGTGGCCAGCGTGATCTGGGAAAGATCCTATCCGGAGGGCGTGAGCTGGAGCGCGCCGCTGCCGGCGCCGATCCCTGTCGAAGCGCTCCTCGAGCGCGCGTCCGAGCGCTGGCCCGACCAGATCGCCATCGACTTCTACGATCGCTGCCTCACCTATCGCGAATGGCTTGCGCTGGCGCGCCGCGCGGCCAAGGGATTCCGCGCGCTGGGCGTCGGTCCCGGCGTCTCCGTCGGACTGCATCTCCCGAACACGCCGCATTTTCTCATCGCTTTCTTCGGCATCCTGATCGCGGGCGGGCGGGTGGTGAATTACAGCCCGCTCTACGCGCTCCGGGAGCTCAAGCATCAGCTCCTCGATTCCGACACGGAGGTGATGGTCACCCTCGACCTAGCGCAGCTCTATCCGCAGATCGCGGCGCTCAAGGGCGAGGGCCGGCTCCGCGCGGTGGTGGTGGGGAGCCTCGCGGATTTCCAGCCGGAGGCCGCGGTACGCGCCATGGTGGGTCCGCCTGTCGGGCGAAAGCCTGGACCCGGCCGGGAGATCGATTTCAAGGCGCTGATCGACAACGACGGCGCGCTGTCGCCGCCGAGGCATGGCGATCTCGCCGAGGAGATCGCGGTGTTGCAGTACACCGGCGGCACCACCGGCGAGCCCAAGGGCGCCATGCTGACCCACGCCAACCTGAGCGCCGTCGTCGCCATGCGCGACCGCTGGGTCGAGCGCGAGCTCGAGCCAGGCGCGGATTCGACGCTGGTGGTGCTCCCGCTCTTTCACGTCTACGGCATGAGCATGGTGATGCTGGTGGCGCTCTCGGGCGGCACCAAGATGATCCTGCATCTGCGGTTCGACGCCGAGCGCGTGCTCACGGACATCGCGCACAAGCGGCCGACACTATTCCAGGGCGTGCCCACGATGTTCGCTGCGATCCTGCAGCACCCGCGCGCGCTCTCTCTCGACCTGAGCTCGCTCCGGTATTGCGCCTCCGGCGGCGCACCGCTGCCGCTCGAGATCCTGCATGGGTTCGAAGGCTTGACCGGGCTGCAGCTCAAGGAAGGCTATGGACTCACCGAGGCCTCGCCCATCGTGACCATGGCGCCGCTGGATGGGCGCGCTCGGCCGGGCACCGTGGGCCTGCCCTGTCCGGGCACGATCGTGGAGATCGTCGATCTCGAGACCGGCACGCGCGTATTGCCGCCCGGCGAGAAGGGCGAGATCTGCGTGCGCGGACCGCAGCTCACCATGGGCTACTGGAAGCGGCCCGACGCGACCGCGGCGGCTTTCGCGGGTGGGCGGTTTCACACCGGCGATATCGGCGTGCTCGACGCCGACGGGTTCCTTACCCTGGTCGACCGCAAAAAGGACATGATCCTAGCCGGCGGCTTCAACGTGTTCCCACGCGTGATCGAGGAGGCTATCTACGAGCATCCGGCGGTTGCCGAGGTGACGGTGATCGGTGTTCCCGATTCCTATCGCGGCGAGGCGGCGAAAGCCTTCATCGTGCTCAAGCAGGGTGGGCACCTGGATTTCGACGAGCTCAAGACGTTCCTCCGAGACAAGCTCGGCCGCCACGAAATGCCCGCGGAGATGGAGCTCCGCGAGAGCCTGCCCAAGACCGCTGTCGGCAAACTCTCGAAGAAGGAGCTGATCGCGGAGGAGAGGGCCAAGCGTGGGTTACCGACATGAGCACCGCGGACATCTTCACGGCGGATTTCAAGGACACACCCTATTGGTGGGAGGCAGCACCGCGCACCAAAGGCGAGCCGCGCCCACCGCCCGTGCATGCCGACGTCGCGATCGTGGGCTCCGGGCTGACCGGCCTCAACGCGGCGCTCACCCTGGCGCGGGCCGGCCGCAGCGTCGTTGTGCTCGACGCGGGCGACCTCGGCCAGGGCGCCAGCACGCGCAACTCCGGCTATGTCGGCCGCACGCTGAAGCGCAGCTTCAGCGAGCTCCTCCGCAAGCATGGCGCGACCTATGCGGTCGCGGTCTATCGCGAGATGCAGGCCGCCTTCGATGCCGTCGCCGAGCGCGTCCGCACCGAGCAGATCGAGTGTGGCTTCAAGGTCTGCGGCCGGCTCATCCTCACCAAGGCGCAGAGGCAATACGACTATCTCGAGCAGGAGTGGACCCTGCGCAAGAAGCACCTCGGCAGCGAGTTCACCATGCTGTCGCGCAAGGCAGTGCGCGACGAGATCGCGAGCGACCTCTATTGCGGCGGCGCCCTGATCCCCGACCTCGCCGCGATCCATCCGGGCCTCTATCACCGCGGCCTGCTCGATCGCGCGCGGTCCGCCGGCGCGGAGCTGATCGGCGGTACGCCGGTCGAGCGCATCGTCCCGCGGGATGGCGGTGGCTTCGACGTGACGACGCCCCAGGGCACCACGCGCGCCCGCGACGTGCTGGTGGCGACCAACGGCTACACCGACGGCTTGGTGCCGTGGCTCAGGCGAAGGCTGGTTCCGTTCGATGCCTACATGATCGCGACCGAGCCGCTGACGTCGGCGCGGATGAACGAGCTTCTGCCGACGGACCGCACCTATATCGACCACACCCATGACGTCGTCTCGATCCGCCGCTCCCCGGACGGGACGCGCATTCTCTTCCTCTGGCGCACGGCGACGCCTCAGTTGGGTGCGCGCGTGAAGGGGGCGCAACTCCGGGCCGACCTCGCGCGCATCGTGCCGGGGATCGCCAGCCTCAAGCTGACGCACTCCTGGACCGGGCGCTGCGCGCTCACCTTCGACCTCTTCCCGCACGTCGGGACCCACGAGGGTATCCACGTCGCCGGCGGCTATTGCTTCGCGGGTGTGCCAATGGGGACCTACCTCGGCCAGAAGGCCGCCCACCGCATCCTGGGCTCACGCGAGGCGAAGACGGTTTTTGCGGACCGCAGCTTCCCCCCGGTGCCGCTCTTGCCCGGCAATCCCTGGCTCGCCCGTCAGGTGATGAACTGGTACCGCTGGCAAGATCGGTGGGCCAGCCGGTGAGCGGCTAGTTCGAGAGCGCCGCCAGCGCTTCCGCCACCACCTTGCGATCGGCACTGTCGGGCGGCAGCACGATCAGCAGCTTCTGCCAATATGCTTTCGCCTCGTCGATCTCGTGCGCTTGCGCGGCGGCGAGGCCGAGATACCAAAGCGCGCGCGGCTCGTTGGCGTCGAGCTCCTGCAGCTGCTTCAGGATGGTGAGCGCCCTCTCGGGTATCGGGTCGGCGGGCGCGCGATCCGTCATCATGGCGTCGACCTCGCTCGCGAGAATGGCGGGGTCGTCGGGCTTGAGCTTCGCGGCCTGGGCATAGGCGTCGGCGGCTTTCTCCGGCTCTTTCAGGACATCGTAGGCGCGGCCCAGGCGCAGCCAGCCTTGGAGATCGTCCGGTGTGTCCCTGAGCCGCGCAGCGAGCCGCTCGACCATGCCGCGGATCATCTCGCTGCGCTGCTCCGGGCTGAGTTGAGCCGCCGCGGCGACGTCGTCGGCGCTCGGTCCTGGCGATGCAGTCGGAGCGGGTGGCTCTGGCACCGGCAGGCCCGCGTCCTTCGCGGTGTTGGCGATGCGCTGATGCACCATTTGGGCCCACGGCGCGTCGGCTCGCGATTCCGCGAGCAGCGCCTGCCAGGCATCAATCGCGGCTTTGACATTGCCCGCCTGTGCATCCGCCAGCGCCAGGTAATAGCGCGCGGAGGGGTTCTTGGCGTCGAGCGTGAGTGCCGCGTTGAGGGCGTCGCGCGCCGCGGCAGTCACTATCCCGTCGCCCGCCATCACGAGCATCTCGGCATAAGCCGCCGCGATGTCGGACCGGTCTTTCGCGAGGGTCAGCGCCGTGCGGTAGGCGTCCGCGCTCTCCTGCCACTTGCCGCGCGCCGACTGCGTGCGCGCGAGCAGCAGCCAACCCTCGACGCTGCCGGGCTCCGCCTTCAGGCGCTCCTGCAGCGCGGCTGCGGTCTTGTCGAGGTCGAGCCTGCCCTTGGCGTTGGTCACCGCGCGCTCCGCCGCACGCGCCTCGTAGGGCTGATCGGGAGCCTGCGGCGAGCCGTGCACGAGGTAGATCGCGACCGCGCCGAGCGGCACCAGCACCGCCAGCGCCACCATGAGCATACGCGTGGCAGGCCTCGGCGCGGGTCGAGTACGGCGCTCGGTCTCGTCGGCGGTGGCGATGAGCCGGCGCTCGACCTCGAGGCGAGCCGAGGCGGCCTCGGCGTGTGTGAGGAGTCCGCGCTCACTATCGCGGCTGATTTCCTTGAGCTGATCGCGATAAACCGCCCGGTCAAAAGCCGCGCGCGCGGGCGTCCGCCGTTCCGACGCGAGCGGCCAGATCACCAGCGCCACCACCAGCGCTGCCAATACCGCGAAGACGAGCCAGACCAGCATCAGCTGCCGTCCTCGGCGAGCAGCTTGTCGAGCTTCCGCCGCTCGTCCGCGCTGAGCGGTGCCGACGCCGACTGTGTCGCACCGCGCGAATGGCGGAGGTACGCCGCCGCGCCTAGCGCTGCCAACGCCAGCACCGCGAATGGCCCAAACCAGAGGAGGTACGTGACGGGCTTGACCGGCGGCTTCAGCAGGATGAAATCGCCGTAGCGGCGCACCATGAACTGCAGCACCTGCGCGTCGCTGTCGCCGGCGCTGAGGCGCTCGCGGATCAGCACGCGGAGGTCGTGCGCGAGGTCGGCGTTGGAATCGTCGATCGACTGGTTCTGGCACACGAGGCAGCGCAACTCGCTGCTGATCGCGCGGGCGCGCGCCTCGAGGACGGGATCGGCGAGGCGCTCGGCGGGCTCGACGGCGAGCGCCGTCGTGGCGGCGAGGCCGAGCATCGCTGCGATCGCGATCTCCCTCATGATTTCTGCAGCACCTTCACCAGCGGCGCGATCTCTTTGGCGACGTCGGCCGGGGTGAGCGGACCGACGTGGCGCAGCCGGATGTGACCAGCCTTGTCGATGATGTAGGTCTCCGGCACGCCGTAGACACCGAAATCGATGCCGACCCGGCCGTCGCGATCGGCGCCGATCCTGCCATAGGGATCGCCGAGCTCGCTCAGGAATCGCGCGGCGTCCTCGGGCTTGTCCTTGTAGGCGATGCCGTAAAGCGGCACGCCGAGCTCGTGCGGGATGCTCATCAGCAGCGGATGCTCCGCGCGACACGGCACGCACCAGGAGGCGAAGAAATTGATCAGCACCACCTGTCCCGTGAGTTGGTCCGTCGCGAGGCCAGGCTTTGTCTCTCCGAGACCCGCGAGCGTGAAAGCGGGCGCCTCCTGATCGATCATCGCGGAC
>Ga0126378_10000964_pt1 | contig 21411 bp, 16 predicted proteins | sample PanSoiMetPlot_23_FD_92587 | JGI IMG/M metagenome (GOLD analysis project Ga0126378, IMG submission 92587) | Tropical forest soil microbial communities from Panama - MetaG Plot_23 | ecosystem: Environmental > Terrestrial > Soil > Tropical forest > Bulk soil | place: Panama | collected 2016-02-17
AACATCGCCGGACCTGTGATAATCAACCGGCGCCGTACCCTCCGCGATCGTCCACGTAAGGCCGCCATCCTGCGAATACGCTACCGACGCATCTGTCTGGAACGCAGTGGCGAGCTGCTGAGGTTTACTAGGATTCACCGCGATGGACGGCTCATTAAAATAGCCGGGTCGCGCGTTGATGCGAATGCTCCGAGCTCCCGGTGCGGGAGAGAGGGCGGAATCGCTGTTCCCCGGTTGAGCCGGGGAGAACGATTTGCTAATGCTTAAAACTAAGCATAAGGTACAAGCGAGCCGGATAGCCATTCCGATTTCCCCTCGTCCGCGGTTGCATTCTGCCTAGCTGCTGGTCACGACGCTGCTCTCACTTTTGCCGGTGCGCGTCATGAGTTCATGGATCGCGTCGCGCGGAGCTTTTCCGTTCTGCAGGATCAGGTACATCTGTTCCGTGATGGGCATTTCAATGCCAAGCTTGCGGGCGAGGCCAACTGCCGCATTGGTGGTGAGCACACCCTCGGCTACCATGCCGTGCATGCCCGCTATGATTTCATTGAGCTTTCGCCCTCGCCCGAGTTCGACGCCCACACTCCGGTTGCGCGACAGCTCTCCCGTGCAAGTCAGGACCAAATCACCCAAACCGGCGAGCCCCGCCATAGTTTCACGCCGGCCGCCAGCGGCCAGGACTAGCCGCGTGATTTCCGCCAGTCCCCGCGTAATGAGAGCGGCAACCGAATTGTGTCCGAGTCCCAGACCGTTGCAAACGCCAGCTGCAATCGCAATTACGTTCTTAAGCGCTCCGCCCAACTCGACGCCGATTACGTCATCATTTGTGTAAACCCGAAAAGAGGGATCGCTGAATTCCCGCTGAACCGTCTGTGCCAGTTCAGCATCGCTGGTGGCAATAGTGATGGCGGTGGGATCACCACGTGCTACTTCCTTTGCAAAGGACGGCCCACTCAAGGCCCCGATGCGCGGGCTGAATCGACTGCCGTTGCTCACGACTTCCCTAATGACCTCGGTCATGCGCATAAGACTTTCGTTTTCCAGTCCCTTGGTCGCGCTGATCAGGAGCATGTTCGGCGCAAGCAAGCTATGCAATTGACTGAAGAGGGAACGGCAGTGATGCGAAGGCATCACACTCACTACGATCTCGGCATCTTCTAAGGTCTCTTTGAAATCTCCGCTGGGGACCACCGCGGACGGGATCTTATGACCGGCGAGGAATTGCGCGTTTTCGCGCGTGCCGGCGATCGATTCGAGGACACTGTTTTCGTGTGCCCACAATCGCACCTGGTGAGTACCTTTTCGGCCCAGAACAATGGACAGGCCCGTACCCCACGCGCCAGCGCCAATCACCGCAATCCGGCTCATCCGCGCCTCATGTGCAGGCGATTTTCTTTTCCCTCGAGCAATCGTCTGATGTTGTCGTGATGTTTCGCGATGATCAGAACGGAGGCTAGGGTGAAACAGGTGACGGCGATGGGCACGCGTCGATATCCGTCCAACATCCAAGCCAGCAGCGGAAACATCGCGACTACCAGGATCGATGCTAACGATACATATCGAAAGGCGAGCACAATAACCGCAAAGAGGCCCAACATGACCACGACGGCCCGCGGGGCCAGCGCGACGAATGAACCCAGTCCGGTGGCTACGCCTTTGCCGCCACGGAACTTTAACCACACGGGAAATATGTGACCCACAATCGCGAACAGGGCAGCGATGGCACACAGTACGACGGCTGCAATCGTTCCATGCGGCGCGATCCAGTATCGCGCCACCGCCACCGCCAGAAATCCCTTCAGCGCATCTAAAAGCAGAGTTGCGATCCCAAGTGCCGGCGACGTACGAGCTACATTAGTGGCGCCGATATTGCCGCTTCCGCTTTGGCGAATGTCGCTCCCGCGAAAAGCGCGTACTAACAGGTATCCGAAGGGAATTGATCCCAATAGATAGCTAATTAAGACAGTCAGCTGAATCATTGGCATCCCGCCAGTCCACCGAGGGGCCGACCGCTCCCGCCCTCGGTGCAAAGTAACCCGTTTCGACGCCGAGTCTCGGCTATTGCAGGACTTCCCTAGGCAAACGGATAGCGCTCCATTTTCGTATACTGCGCGCCCCCAGGCGACAGCTTGCTCTGGTAAAGATAGAATTCGCGGGCCGTCATCGTACCAAACTCAGGCTGCGCCATGGCGGCCAGCTTCTCCTCGAGACGTCGGAACGCCGCGCTTGTGCCCTCACCTTTCTGCCAGCGCGGCGATCCCGATTTTCCTCCGCGCGCCAAAGTCAGGTGTGGACTGAATGCGTGATCCTCCTTAGGAATTCCCAGCCGGGCAGTCGTCTCGTCCACCGTAGCGGCCAATTGTCCAAGTTCGGGGCCGCCGTGAACACCGATCCAGAAAACTCGCGCCGACTTAGCCGTCGGAAAAAACCCGGATCCGTGAAAAGACAAATCGATGGGTCGGCCCTTAATTGAAGTCAACGAACTCCGGATCTCCTCGACCGTCGGCATAGCTTTTTCGCCAACAAACTTCAACGTCACGTGGAGTGATTCCGGGCGCGTCCACCGAGCATCTGGCGCGAACCCGCGCACACCGTCCATGAAGCGGCGGATGCGCTCGCGGATCGAGTTCTCAATGTCGAGGCCGATGAAAATGCGCATCTCGTCAGCTTAGTTGTCAGAGGTACCAACATAGCTCGCTGATAAACTCGCGACTCTGACTTACAACTACATCAGTTTCCTTCTAACCATATCCAAAGCCTGCTGGCTGGCAAACCAGCGAATCCGCTTGCGGTCGCCAGGAAAATTGCGTTCAATCACTTCCGTTCCCGTATCGCTTGCCAAGGCGTGGAAGACCAAACCCACCGGTTTCTCAGCCGTACCCCCGGAAGGGCCTGCTACACCAGTGACACCGACGCCAAGGGTGGCGTTGCAGCGCTCGCGTATACCCTCGGCTAAAGCGACCGCAACCAGGCGACTGACGGCGCCATACTTCTTTAGTAGTTCTTCGGGAACATTGGCAAATTCAGATTTCAGCTGATTCGAATACACCACTGCTCCACCGACGAAATACCGCGAACTGCCACTCACCGACGTGATTCTCTCTGCGAGGAGCCCCCCAGTGCAGGACTCTGCAGCCGCCAGGGTAGCATTGCGCATATCGAGGAAATAGCCAACAATCTGCTCCAGCGACTCACCTTGGCTTGAGAAGACTGTTTCGCCCAATTCATCTTCCAGTTCTCCGGCCAGGCGATCAACCCTCTCTTGGGCGGCCGCCATGGTTTGTGCCCGAGTCTTGAGATGGAGCTGGATTTCGCCCGCGCCAGCAAGAATAGTGGTTTGTACATCGGCAAATCGCTTGTAAATCGGTGAGACGCGCGCGTCACAAAGCGACTCGGGTAGCATCGCGACTTTAAGCACGCGCGTGGCAATAAAAGCAGGCGGCAGTTTGGAGCGCAGCCGCTCTATACATTGTTCTTCGAACAGTTTTCTTAATTCGTGAGGAGGGCCGGGCAGCAGGATTATGATTTTTTCGCGGCCGTCATATTTGCCTGAGATCCACTGCCCTGGCGCCGTTCCCGCGGAATTCGGCAGCACAGTGGCTCCCGCAAGAACGTCGGCCTGCTTGGCGTTATTGGGCGACATCTTCATGTTGCGCGCCGCAAATCGCTTCTCGAGCTTAGCCAGGAGGTCAGGATCCCGGCGGAGTTCTAGTCCGAGAGCGTCGGCCACTGCTTCGCGGGTAAGGTCGTCCTCGGTTGGTCCCAGACCGCCCGTGAAAAAAACCAAATCCGCTCGCGATAAAGCGATCTGAGCGACTGAGGCCAGATCTTGTCGGGTATCGCCAGCGATCGTCTTAAAAGAGACATCGACACCGAGTTCGTTGAGCTTTTCGGTGAGGTAAAGAGAACAAGTATCCTGGCGAAACGGAGTCAGCAGTTCCGAGCCGACCGCGACGATCTCGGCATTCACGTGTAGAAGTGTAAATGAAGGCTCGTCGAAGTTATAGGGCTGAACCTTCCATCGGCTGATCTGATCGCAAGGGTTAGTCGGGGAGCAGACTGAGTCCCTCGATGTCCCAGGCCAGGCGATACAGAGAGCTGGTTGTGGCTAGAACCGCGGAACGTCCGGGCGCAAAGGCTAAACCTACCAGGTTCTGGGCAGAGACTTCCAATGTAGCCCGTGCCTCGGGAGTGATCTTCACAATACCGCGTTTGCCGCCCAGCGAGGCGGCAACATAAAGGTTGCCATTCACGTCAAAGGCCAATCCCTGCGGACGTCCAAGCCCACGATAAAAATTCGATACCGTGCCATGGGGATCGATCTTATACACGGGATCGAAACTGGAGGTTGTGGGTCCGGTCACAAACAGGTCGCCGCTCGGCGCGAACGCAAGATGATAAGCCGAGACGCTGGCTTCTAGAGTCGCGAAAACAAAAATCTGACGGTCGCGGCCAATTTTGAAAATCGTTCCGCTGCGATCGCCTACATACAGATTCTGTTCGCGATCGAATGCGATGCCGGTCGCAATGCCCATACCTTCGGCGTAGGAAGCCATGGTTCCATTGGGCGCCACGCGATACACGGTTCCGTCATAGCGCGAGGAAACGTACATCTGTCCCGCACGATCGAAGGCGATCGAGGTGGCATTCATCATCTCTGCCAAGAAGGGCTTAGAGTTGTAATTGGTGTCGATCTTGAAGATCGCGATGGGCACCTTCTGGCCGCGCGATCCGGAAAATGTTACGAATATGTTCCCTTCGGCATCCAAGGCTGGATTCGTCACGGGGTGCACGTTGTCGGTGATTTGAACCGCCACTTTTACTTGATGCGGATTGCTGACATGACCGTTCGTCGACACCACAACTGGTCCGGAAACGGCACCTTCTGGCACTCGCGCTACCAGAAAATCATCTGAGCTGATGAGAACCGAGCCCTCTACTTCGCCAAATTGAACACGCGGACGACGGAGCTCGACCGGTCGAAGTGCCTTTCCCGTAATCCGGATTTCTCCCCCGGGCAAAGCGGCAGCGGGGTGGACCGCATCGATATGCGGACGGCCATTGACGTTCTTTTTACCCAGCAACCGTTCTGAAATCGCCATCAAATTTACTTGGATGCGAGATCGACCCTGGGCGGTCAGCGCTATGCGCTCATCACGCGATAATGCAGCAGAAGTTGCATTACAGCCAGCGCGTAAAGCCCCGCCCCGATATCGTCGACGACAATGCCCGTGCCCTCCGGCAACTTTTCCAGCCAGCGGAGGGGCGGCGGCTTCGTCGTATCGAACGCTCGAAAAAGTATAAAACCCACAAGAAGTGTTTTCCAAGAGACCGGAGCCGCTATCAAAGTGATTAATTGGCCAGCGACTTCGTCGATCACAACGCAACCCGGATCTTTGCGGCCCATTTCACGAGCAACCCTTGTGGCTGCAGGAATTCCAACGGCAATCGCGACCGCAGAGAGAGCGATAGCCATCTCTGGTTGCCAGGCCGGTGGAATCCATCTCGTGAGCCCCCACCACAAGAGTACCGCCGCCGCTGAGCCCCCCGTTCCGGGGGCTACCGGCAAGCGACCAGACCCGAAAAATGTCGCAACCACCCATGCCCAGGTCCGGGCACGAGGGGAATTCGGCGCAGTGACCAAATTATCAGGAGCCACCTTCATCGTCTGTGCTTTTCATCTGGCGGACCTGCTTCCGGTAGGTTATCACTCGTATCCTGCACCGGCGACGAGATCAGGTAATCGCCGCTTGCCCATTTCCCCAGATCGATTAGCCGGCAACGCGGGCTGCAGAAGGGAAACTCAGCGTTGGTACTCCTTACATGCTTCTTACAGGTGGGACAACGCAGCTTAATGGCACGCTTGGCCATGACCGAGCCTTACACAATTTTAGCTACTAAATCGTAATCGTGAGCTTCCGTGATCTGGCAGCGGTGGAACTCGCCGGGCGCGACGTGGTGACCTTCGGGAATATCATTCACGAAAACCCTGCCATCAATTTCAGGCGCATGCATCTCGGTGCGGCCTTCGAGCAGCAGTTCGGTTTCCTCGGAAGGGCCTTCGAGGAGCAAATCGAATTGTGTGCCGATCAGGCTTCTCTTTTTGGCTTTGCTGATCTGCTTTTGAATTTGCATCAGCCGCTTGCGCCTGCGTTCTATCTCTTTCGACGGCAGCTTGCCCTCGAGCGCATAGGCAGAGGTGCCCTGCTCATTGGAATAGGCAAATGTACCCATCCAGTCGAACTGCGCTTCGCGAACGAATGCGCACAGGTCTTCAAGCTCCCGTTCGGTCTCACCTGGGAATCCCACGATAAACGACGTGCGCAGTGTCAGGTTGGGAATCGTGCGCCGCATTGTTTCAATGGAGCGAAGAAAAACCTCTCCTCCTCCGCCCCGCTTCATTCTCTTCAGAGCCGATGGGGAAGCGTGCTGCAAGGGAACATCTATGTACGAGCAGATGTTTTCATGCGCAGCAACTGTTTCTAACAGCTTTCCCGTGATCTTGTTCGGATAGGCATAGAGAAAGCGGATCCAGCGGAGCCCGTCGATACCCGCCAGTTTGTCCAAAAGCAGAGCCAGACCGTCCTTCAGCCCCAAGTCTTCACCGTAACAGGTCGTATCCTGGCCGATAAGCGTGATTTCACGCACACCCGACCGAGCCAGTCGCTCAGCCTCGGCAATGACTGATTCAAAACGCCGCGACCGAAATTTGCCCCGCAGCTGGGGAATGATGCAGAAGCTACAAGGATGGTCGCAACCTTCCGCGATCTTTAAGTATGCGGTGTATTTTGGCGTGGCAAGGATCCGCGGGGTGGTTTCGTCGTAAAGGTAATTGGGCAAATCGGCGATAGCCCCGTCCCAGGACTCGCGCGAAAAACGGCCCTGAGTCATGCGTGCCTCAGCCTCTGGCCGCGATTGTAGGATTACAAACGGCGAAGCCGGACTGGCACTTCTTGTGACGCCGGTTGCCGCCAAGATGCCTTCGAGCTCGCCGGTCCCTACTACTGCGTCCACTTCCGGAATATTTTTTCGAATCTCGTGGCGGTAGCGTTCGACGAGACAGCCCGCCACCACGAGTTGCTGAACCTTTCCCTCAGCCTTGAGTCGGGCCATTTCCAGGATCGTATCCACCGACTCGCGCTGTGCCCGATCTATGAACGAGCAGGTGTTGACGACGATCACATCAGCATCCTCGGCTCTTGGCGTGAGCTCCGCACCGGCCCGGGAGAGCAAGCCCATCATCACTTCGCTGTCCACCAGGTTCTTAGGACAACCGAGGCTGACGAAACCGACCTTCCTAGGCCTCGACCCTTCATTGTCGCTTTCGAAACTTGTTGGAGTTCCTACGGTTGGGGATTTACTCGGCATGCAATCTCTTTGTATTTTATCATCCGGCGTTTACTGGGCCCATTCCTGACGAAACTGCCAGTGCGGGCAGCCCGACGGCGCGTTCCCATGCACCAAATAAGCCAGCAAGGCAGTTTAGACCAGATCTCGCGTGTTACCCTACGCTGTAGTCGCATACCAGCTTCCGTCGGAGGGGAAATGTCCGGAAAGAGCCGCCGGCTAACCGCACTGATCGTGCTGACATTGATGGCGATCGCTGCCAGTGCCCAGAAAAATGAACTTGCCGCCGGCGGAGGCCTCAGCATCATCCCCGATCAGGCCATCCAAACAGGCCCCATTCATCTGACCGACAACTTCGTCCGATTTGGTAATGGAACTACCTGGGAAGTCAATTATGCCCGGCACCTGCTTAATCATGATTTCTTTGCCCTGGATGCGGAAGTTCCCGTAGTCGGTACTCCCGACCAGCATTTGACATCGGGAAATGGCGCCGTGCCCCATACCTATGCTTCCCTCTTCCTGACCCCGGCCGCGCGAATACGCTTCTTTCCCCAGAATGTTTTTCAGTTATGGATAAGCGGGGGTGGCGGCCTTGGTCATTGGACGATCAGTAACACTCTGGTTTCCGGGGGCATCAATCCAGGTCCAAAAACCAAGAATGGAGCGGTTGCCCAAGGCGCTGTTGGTTTGGACGTGCGACCGTGGAAGCACTTCGGCTTCCGTCTGGCGGCGCGTGATTTTTACTCAGGGATATTACCTCTGAACGTCAACACCGGAAAAAGCCACCAGCACAACATTGCCGTCACCGGGGGAGTAATCTGGAGTTTCTGATTGCGAACCGGTGTCGCTGAGGTTGACCTAAGCCCGTCGCTTTGCGCTGATTTCTTCGTACAGCTCGGGCAGGTGCCTGGCGTCTTCCGATGAGTTCGCAAATCGTGCCTTCTCGTACCGCTCGGTAAATTCTGTTACCGCTTCCTGCAGCTTCCGATCATCAATTGATTTGGCAAACTCGGTCGGTGTTTGGGTGGGCAGCTTGCGCCAGCCGCGGCGGGCGATGGTGCGGGTCATGCGCTGGTACCAAATGCCGGCAGCTTTCTGCGGCGCTCGCTCTGGGTGAGCTGCTAGCCGCAGGGTGTTGATCGTGGATCGAAGGATCCTCGTGTTGAGGCCCAATAGGAGGAGTACAACCAGGCCAATACCGGTTGAGGCCCATGTCCTAGGCGCCACCACCATCGCGCGCCGCAGCTGTCGCGCCAATGCGAGCAAAACTTCATAATGCTGCTGCCACCGATCTCGCGTCCGCTCGAACAACTGGCGTGAGGAATTTGTCGCTTGTTGTCCAAGCAGTTTTTGGTGCTGAAAATCGTAATTGATGACCCATTCCCGCCAAAAGAACGAGCCGGCATCGATGTAGAGCATGATTCGGCTTGGCCGGCCCTGCTGGCTTGGATCGGCAGCCGGCGTAGGATCGAAGCTGATCCAGCCGTATCCCGGGAAATAGGATTCCACCCAGGAGTGCGCGTCCCGCATACGCACGACATATTGTGACGTGATGTCGTTGAATACTCCACCACGGAAGCCATTGACCACTCGCGCAGGAATCCCAAGGGTACGCAGCATCACAGCCATGGCCGACGCGAAGTATTCGCAATGACCTTGCTTGCGCTCAAACAGAAAATAAGCGACCGGGTCTTTCGGCACCACACGCCCGAGGTCCAGCGTGTGGCCATAGTGCGTTTTAAGATAGAGCTCGACTTCCGCTGCCCGATCATAGTCGCTTGCCGAGTTGGCGGTAATTTGTTGGGCAAGCTGTTGAATCCGCGGATCCATCTTTGGTAGCTGGAGGAGCTCATTCTGGCCGGGAGGGACGTTGATGGCAACCACTGTCTCGGCGGATTTTTCTCGATAGAGAAGGTCGTTTCGCGACGGCCGCCCAACATCGGAGCCGGCCTGGTATATCCCAACCGGGTGCTCACGGTCGATATTGTAAAGAGCTCCGCCCGCATCGGTCGTGATCATGCGGTATCCGCCCTGCAGCCAGAGCGGATGCTGGGCAACAAAAAAAACGTTGCTCCCCAGTGGCTCCCGGAGGACGCGATAGTAGATGGTTTGCGCCGCCGCGCTAGGGTTCGCGCCCGGCACACTGAAACGGCCATCCGGCCCGCGCGAAACGACAATCTGCCTCTCGGTGTTTGACCAGCTCCGCCCATCGAATTGGTTCAGCGCTATCCCCCGCCATAACAGTTCGGAGTAGGCTCCCGTGCGGTCGCCGGCGATCTCGATATGCATCACCACCGCGTCCGATTGCTGAATCTGTCCAATTGCCCCGAGTTCCACATGGTCGCTGAATGCAGTGGACAGCTCTCCCGCGGAGGAATAGGCGCTCAGATACCCGGCCGAGAGGCGTGGCAGTACAAAAAAGATTGCGACCGCTATGGTCAGAATAGAAACCACCAGCACCGGCGTCAAAACCGCAAGAGCAACGCCCATTTGCTGTGTCGTCGAACTACCTCCTGTCTCCCCAACCTGGGTCGTGGCCACCGCGGCCGAGCGCCGCATATCCAGGAGGATGAAGGTGGCTACCGCAGTCAGAAGAAAAGCGGCGAAGCCGATCAGGAATGTGCTGTCCACGGTGAGTACCGATGCGGCGAGCACCAGTCCAAAGGCAAGAATGGCGAGCAGGACGAAATCCCGGTCGCGCCGCGCCGTGAACAGCCGGACCACCATCAACGCGAGCACGAGGTGAATTGTGGCGGCCAGAAAGGTTCCGGAAATCCAGAACAGATCAGCAAAGTACCCGCAAGCAAACGTCAGTGTTAAGTAATTGGTCCACGGCTCAGGCAGGATCAATCTTTTTTGTGTTAGTAGCAGATATCCGCGCACCGTAAGCGCCGCGATCACCAGCAGAAGGCTGACCGGATCAATTTGACCGGTTTGGGCGAGAGTGCCGAAACCGCTGAGCACCATCAGGTACAGCATCACTTCGAAGTAGCGCTCAATCGCCTTCATGGTGTCCGATTTCAATACCGAAGACATGTGTTCCTATTGTTCGACAGTTGCAAATAGAAGGGAAGAGGTGGTCGAGGCGGCCGCAATCGGAGGGCACAACACTTTGTTAGAATGAGGAGGGTCAGGCATCGGTCCCGCGCGACGCATTCCCGCCAACCCCGCCAGGTCCGGAAGGAAGCAACGGTAACGGGCTCTTGCGTGTGCAGTGGGTCCCCGGTGCCTGGCTAACTTTACCGCTCTCAACTCCGGCAAATTCTTCGAGCCTGCCATTCCCGATGCGGCAACGATTTCCTTCAGCACTGAAGTCGGCGCTTCCAGATTGCATACTCCGAGCTCGCGTTCGTAGACGATGTGCTCCAGTGCAGCCAGAGCACGTTTACATTTGGGGATTGCGAATGGTTTAAAGTTCAACATGCCGTAGCCCAGCAGCAGCAGCTAGAGCTTTTCATCGGTCTCCGGCCGAATGTCCAGTTAGTACCTGCTGCGCTGCCAGTAGCCCTGCTTCGCCGCCGCCCCACCATCAATTTTGAATCGAATGCGAACTGAAGGGAGTACCCAGTCATAACACGGATGCCTCTATCTTCGCCAAATCCCCATCGTCGATCAGTCATGTCGAGTTCAATCGGGAGCCAGCGCGGTTTGGCCATTTCTCGTTGCGCATCGTTCCATCTCGGATTCCATTTTGTGCCCGTCTGTTATCCAACTGACGCTTGCGACGAGGAGACAGAATGCCAATCCACAAAGAGCGGCAAGCCGGTTCCGCTTGCGCCCGCGGTTGGCTCGAAAGACTTCCGCCTCCGGTTCAGTTCCGGGGTAAGCGGGATGGTCGGTGCGGTCCTGATATCAATATCGGACGCGAAGCGCTAGTTTGCGTGGTAATTCGTGCTCACCCGCTTGCTGCTGCATTAGACATTCTTCTCTCAATCCTTCAAAATACTTGCTTTCATCCCAGGAGCACTCATTGACACCGGTTCGCGCCAAGATTAGCGCTTTGGGGGCCTATGTCCCGCCTCGCCTATTAACCAACAAAGACTTGGAATCGATGGTCGAAACTACCGACCAATGGATTTTGGAACGGGTTGGTATTCGTGAGCGCCATATCGTAGATAAAGACATGGCCACAAGCGACCTGGCTGTCGAGGCATCCAAAAAAGCACTGGCCGAGCGTGGCATTGAGGCCGGTGATGTGGATGCGATCATCGTTGCGACCGTCACACCGGACATGCTATTCCCGTGTACAGCCTGTCTGGTGCAGCACAAGCTGGGGGCGAAAGCCGTGTGGGGATTCGATCTCAACGGAGCGTGTTCCGCGTTCCTTTACGCCCTGCAGGTGGGTTCGCAATTCATCTCGACGGGTGCTCACAGGAAAATCCTGGTGGTCGGGTCGGATGTCATGTCCTCGATCATTGACTACACCGATCGAGCCACGTGCGTTATCTTCGGCGACGGTGCCGGTGCCGTGATCCTCGAGCCAGCGGAAAATGATGCGATCGGCATGATTGATTTCATTCACGAGGTGGATGGATCGGGTGGTTGCTACCTCTACATGCCCGGCGGCGGGAGTCTGCACCCCTCCAGTCACGAGACTGTCGAGAAAAAAATGCATTACGTGCATCAAGATGGACAGGCAGTCTTCAAATTCGCTGTCCGCAAGCAGACCGAACTCTGCGAGAAGCTTCTCAAACGAAACGGCTTAACCGCGAAAGATATCGATGCGTTCATTCCTCACCAGGCAAACCGGCGCATCATTATGGCTACTGCAGACCGCCTCAGTCTCGCTGCCGATAAGGTTGTGATCAATATCGATCGCTATGGCAATACCACAGCCGGAACCATCCCACTAGCCATGGACACAGCGCGTCAGGAGGGAAGGTTGAAAAAGGGCAGCATGGTGCTGATGGCTTCCGTCGGAGCGGGATTCACCGTGGGGGCCGCTTTGCTACGCTGGGCATTTTAAACGTAACGGGCATCTCGCCCGTCCAAGTCGAGCCAAGTCTGGATTATTTTTTCTGCCCGATGAGCCACTGCGGGCTTCAATCCTCGTCGCCTCCGTCCTGCTGGACGTCGCTCTTCGCTTGGGGGAGTACTTCCTGCAGCCCAGCGCCTTTCAGCTTTTGGTTGAGACTGGGCAGATCGCTGTTTTTGAGTTCGTTCCAGCGCTCTGTCACGTCCGCGACATCTTTTTCGATTTTGGCAGACTCGGCTGTCTGCGCTGTCGTGGGAGGCGCATCGGCCAGTCCTATCTGTTCATAAAGGGTATTGACTACGCCGTTTACGGTTGTAAGCACCGGTGCACTCGTCGCGGACCTCCCCTCCGGGGGATCTATCACTGCCGCAAGTTTCCGCTGAAGCGACTTGATGGCTTCAGCGGTCTCGCCGCCCGCATTTTTCGAGGCCCGATCGAGTTGCTCGCGCACGGAACGCGCCTCGAGCACCGCTCCCGCAACCTGATTCATCATGCCGGCCAGCCGCAACTCCATCTGGAACTGCCGTTCCAGCCCAGCGGCCGGAGTCTTGACGCGCGGATCCATCTTTACCGTCAGCGGCGCGGTGTAACTCTGTCCATGGGCGGTGAGGCGCACCAGGTACTGGCCGGGTAGGACCAAAGGCCCGAGGGGCACGCGCGGCGTGTCATGCGGCACGGCTGCGATAGGGTAGTCGCGGTGGGTGGAAACAGGGGCGGGATACCGCAGGTCCCATGCCCAGCGATGCATTCCGGAGCCGGTTGAAAGCGCACGGCCCGGTCGAACCCAGTAAGTCGGGATCACCTGCCGCTGCAACTGCTCGGAGCTGAGTTCGGGTTGATCGCTGCTCGAATATTTGCGGACTAGCTTGCCTTGCGCATCGAGAATCTCCAGCGTGACCGGCCCAGATGGGGAAGCGTCCAGGGCATAGTCGATTATTGCTCCCTGGGGCGGATTCTGACCGGCTGGTTCATCCGGCGGGAGGGGCGTGTCCGTGTTGGTGTCACGGCGGATACGGTACGCCACTGCTGGTTGGAAAAGATGGGCTTTCGCTGTCACAACTGACTCGTTCAATTGCCGCAATGGGGTGATGTCGTCGAGAATCCAGAAAGAACGCCCATGGGTGCCCACGATCAGGTCATTTTCCTGAATCCATAGGTCGCGCATTGAAGTGTGCGGCAGATTCAGTTGCAGGGTTTGCCAGTGGTCGCCATCGTCAAACGACACCCACACCGCGTTTTCAGTTCCTGCAAACAGCAAGCCTGTGCGCACCGGATCTTCACGAATAGTGTTGGCCGGACCATCAGGCAGTCCATTCGTGATCAGCCGCCATGTCTTTCCGCCATCGTGCGTGCGGTAGATATAGGGATGCTGGTCATCAATGCGGAAGCGGCTGACAGTGGCATAGGCAGTCTGCTCATCGAAATGCGAAGCTTGAATCTGCGTGACCTTGCTCCACGGCGTCAACTCCGAAGGGGTAATATTTGTCCAGTTCTTGCCGGCATTGCGGGTAATCCAGATGAGACCGTCATCGGTTCCGGCCCACAGCGTGTTCATGTTCTGAGATGACGCAGCGAGCGAATAGATCACACCCCTCTGCTTATCTGCGCCTTGGGGCACAAGCGTCCCCACACTGGCGGGAACGCCGGGATTGGGGCGAGTCAGATCCGGGCTGATGGTCTGCCACGAGTTGCCGCCATCGGTCGTTTTGAAAAGCACATTGGCCGCGTAATAGAGCGTATGGGGATCTAAAGGCGAAAACAGGATCGGCTGGGTACGATCGGCCCGGTACTTGTGATCGCGAACCGGAATGGGTGTGACGTTCTGCACTTGGCCTGTCGACCAGTGGAACTTGGAGACCTCGGTGCGGCCGGCACCGAAAATGACATCGGGATCAAGCGGATCAGGCGCCACGTAGCCGTATTCAATGGCTCCAACCGGATGCCAGTCGCGAAAGGTGATCCGCCCATCATTGCCGCGACTCAGGATACATACCGATCCGCTCTCCTGCTGCCCGGCGCACACGCGGTAGGGAAACGTGTTGGTGGTGGAAACGTGGTAGAGCTGCGCCGTGGGCTGGTTGTACCACGAGCTCCAGCTCGCACCGCCGTTTACAGTTACGATGGCACCTTGATCGCTGACCACGATCAGAATATTCCCATCCTTTGGGTTGATCCACAGATTCTGATAGTCATCGCCGCCGGGCGCGCCACGGAGACTCGTCCAAGTCTTGCCCCCATCACGGGAACGCATCACCACCAGGCTCGCGGTGTACACGATGTCTGGGTTAGTGGGGTCAACTCGCGGAATCGGCAGATCGCCGCCGCCGATCCGCATCGCAGGCCGCGGATCAGTTGTGGCTCGATACCAAGTTTCGCCCGCATCATCGGATCGGTAAAAACCTAAACCCGCGCCCGAAGCGTAGTCGCCTCTCTCTGTCGTCCCCAGGGTTGCAAATAGACGTTTCGGCTCGCTGGACGAGATAGCCACGTTGATTTGCGTAAGATTCTGTGGAAGCCCGTTGTGCAATTGCCGCCATCTACTGCCGCCATCAGTGGACTTGAAGAGACCGCCGCCGGTGCCATTGAAGATGTTGTTGTCCTCCCAAGGTCCTTCGCGGGCTTCCCAAAGACTGGCGTACAGAATATCCGGATTCGCAGGATCGATCGCAATGTCGGAAGCCCCTGTGTTCGGATCCTTGTAGAGAACTTTTTGCCAGGTCTGTCCGCCATCGCTCGAACGAAAAATACCCCGCTCCTCGCTGGGACCATAAGGATGGCCGAGAACCGCCGCAAACAGCCTATTGGGATCACGTGGATCAACCACGAGTGCCGGAATCTGCTGCGCACCGAGCAGGCCACGGTGAGTCCAAGTCTTACCCGCATCGTTGGACTTGAAAATGCCATTGCCGACCGAGAGGTCTGGCCGGTGCAGCCCTTCACCGCTGGCCACGTACACGATATTCGGATCCGAAGGTGCAACCGCGATGGCGCCAATCGATTGCGTTGGCTGGTCGTCGAAAATCGGATTCCAGGTTCGTCCGTAGTCGTCTGACTTCCAGACCCCGCCGTTTACCACGCCGATATAGAAGACATTCGGCTGACCCGGAACGCCGGTTACGGCGCGGGTCCGACCGCCACGGAATGGGCCGATCATGCGCCAGTCGAGCTCCCGGAAAAGAGATGGTGGATATTGCTGCGCCACGGCAATCGGCATCGCCAAGAAGGACACCATAAAAAGTCGTAGACTGAAGTTCCGCAACACGCTCACCTCCCTGAGAAATGACCGCTAAGCATAAATGATGGAGCGCCGAAAACAGAACTGTTTTGCATCAGCGATAATTGCCGAATGGGAGGAGCAAGACGGTGCCGGTTGGGCTAGCAGCCCGCGTCTAAAACCGTGCTTCTTGGCCAACGCGTTGTACGGTTCAGTTGCACTGACGCGATTCGGTTTGCGACGCGGGCGTATGTTCAGGAACAAATGTGCCACTCGATTCAGTACCAACGTGGGAAGGGCAAAGATTGCGGTACTGGCATGATCTGACGCAGTTTCATTTCACTTTACGCGAACATGATTAGCAGGTAATGGAAACGAAACAATGATGGTCACGATCATGAGCTCTACGCCGACCTGTTGTCGAGATAGGATTCGATCTTCCTCAACCCAACGCTCGCCATGCGGTCGACACTAGAACAGATGGGCTGAGAGAAGGCACCCCGCCGCGAGCGCTGTTGGTTCACAGGTGGGAGATGACGATGAATCCGCTGCGGCAAACCAGCGAATCGAATTCCTAGTTGGGGGGAGCCGACGGTCGAAGGGTCACCGATGCAAACCTGGTTTCCAGTCGATTCTCCCGAGCATCCCGACCGGATGAGGAGCATTTCAGCCTGGCCTGCCCGCCAGCCTATTGACCGATCTATGGTCAGGATCCTTCAGAGATCGGAACAGTAACTTGGAAAACATCGCATGCCTAGTGTCCAAGGTGGTAAGCACACCACATTTTCGAAGATCACCCGAGAAATGACTTTAGCCTGCCTCGCGCCACCAATGCATATCCAGCACACGGATACGATCGGGGATTACGTGTGCGAATCGGCAGCCAGCTTGCGAGGAAGCAATCTAAGCGAAGCCGAGTTCATGCAGTAGCGCAAGCCCGTTGGCGGCGGTCCATCATCGAAGACATGTCCCAGGTGGGCATCGCACAGAGTACAGGCGACTGCCGTTCTGACCATCCCCAAGGTTATGTCCCTTGTCGTCCGGACATTCTCGGCTGCGATAGGAGCCCAGAAGCTGGGCCAGCCTGTCCCCGAATCAAATTTGGTGTCGGAACTGAACAGCGCATTATCGCAGCACACGCACCGGTACAGACCCTGCTCGTGCACATTCCAATATTGTCCCGTGAAGGCAAGCTCAGTGTCGGCGTGGCGCGTAATATCGAAGGCAGCTGTTGACAGCTGCTTACGCCACTCCGCTTCGGTCTTCACGACCTTGGCAACATGCACCTTCCCGACTCGCTTACCGGAATCGGAGAATTCAATAACCGTGACTTGCTGAGATGAGTCTTTCGTGCCTACCGCGGCAACCAGCCTTGGTTTTCGCGCTGACCAGAGTAGTAGACCGGTCAGACCCGAGGCCGAAATAATGAGAAATGTGCGTCTCTGCGGGCTGAGCGGCCCGTCTTTGTTCTCGAAGTCCGACGACTCGAACATACAAACTCTCTTCCCCCCAAATTATTTATCCCTGTAGAGATCGGGAAACTCCTGCCGGAGGTGAGCCACTTTCGGCGCATCGTTAAACATGATGTATGGGTTGGTTGGATGACGTGCCGCATAATCTTGGTGATACGCCTCCGCTGGGTAGAAGGCCTTTAACGGGACCACCTGCGTTACGATTTTTCCCGAGAAAACCTTAGCTTCTTCTAGTTGTGCTACGTAAGCGTCAGCAATCCTTTTCTGATCCTCGCTGGAAAAGAAAATGACAGATCGGTACTGGGAGCCCGTATCGGGCCCCTGCCGGTTCAACTCAGTAGGATCGTGGGCCACAGAGAAGAATATCCGCAAGATTTGTCCGTAAGTAATTTGGGAGGGATCGTAGCTGATCTGCACGGACTCTGCATGGCCGGTATCGCCTGTGCTCACCAGTTCGTAGTTCGCGTCCTTGTCCGAACCTCCGGAATATCCCGAAGTCGCGCTGATGACGCCCTTTACGTGTTGAAAGACTGCTTGAATACCCCAGAAACAGCCACCAGCAATGACGGCCGTCTGCTTGGATTGAACCGTGGCAAGAGGGGTGTCTACCGCCGGCACTGGAATAAGGGTTGCCCGCTGACCAGCGTGCGACAGACCAACAGCCCCACCCAGTATCGCAACCAACGCCAGAGCTATAAGAACGCGAGACCGAGACACGATCACTCCTTTTCGACGAGGAACTGACGCCAACCAATTAGATTGCACCCAAGTGAAAAAAGTTACGTCTCAGCGGCAGGTTGTGCCTGCGAGCGGTTGGGTTGGAAGAAGCTCAAGTCTTGCCGTGCCGCGCTTGGCCATGATGGTCCCAGCAACGAGTTGCAAATACTCGTGAACAGTAACGAAGCGGTACCCATGTGCTTTGAGCTGCATGACGAGGTCCGGCAGCATCGCGGTCGTTGTCGAAAGCTCATGGAATGAAAGGATATGAGTGCAAATCCCCCGTTTTTCGTGCTCTTCGAATCTGCTCTGACATGGATGCGCTCAGCGAGGGCTTCGGGCACTCAGGGGGCCGCGATCCGGCTGAGAGATAGTCGAGAGAGTTCACTTCGGCATTTGCCGCGAGCAGATATGAATTAACTCGGCTGGTTGAGAACTGTTGTACTAGTTGTGTACAGTCACAAAACAACTATTATGAAGGTCCAGATTCGCGCGGCATCGGTTGCTGTCGCTAGCATCGTCATTCTGATCAGTTCTGCCTCAGCGGCCGAGCCGAGTCCAGCCGCCGCCAAGCGTTCCACGGTTAGCCGGCTATCGGTAATCGACCCAGTTATCAAGGAGGCAATCGCTGCGAAAAACATCCCTGGTGCGGTGGCGCTTGTCGGCCACAACGGCCGTGTGGTTTATCGCAAGGCTTACGGCTATCGCGCTCTGGAGCCGCGGCACGAATTGATGACGGTGGACACGATCTTTGACATGGCTTCATTGACCAAAGTCCTGGCCACGACTCCCGCCGTAATGCAGCTGGTAGAGCAGGGAAAGGTCAAGCCCAACGACTCGGTTGAGAAGTATCTTCCTGAGTTTGCTCAGAACGGGAAGGAAGATGTCACCGTTCGCGAACTGTTAACACACTACTCGGGCCTTGCTCCCGACCTGGACCTGACGAATATGTGGGGCGGGAAAGCGACAGCCTACGCGATGGCGTTTGCTGAAAAACCTCAGACGCCTCCGGGCTCGCGTTTCGTCTATAGCGACATTAATTTCATAACTCTGGGCGCACTGGTCGAGCGCGTCTCGGGAGAGACCCTCAACCACTATGCGCAAACGCACATATTTGCGCCGCTCGGGATGAACCACACCCGCTTTCTGCCGCCACCGTCATGGCGTTCAAAAATCGCGCCCACGCAATACGACGATTTCGGCCACATGCTGCGCGGCGAGGTACACGATCCGACAGCCCGCCGTATGGGCGGAGTCGCCGGACACGCCGGGGTGTTTTCCACCGCCGATGACCTCGCACGGTTCGCACAGGCACTGCTTGCGGGGACGAAAATTCTTTCGCCGCTTATCATCGAGAAGATGGCCTCGCCGCAACAGCCGCCCAATGCTACTGCCATTCGCGGATTCGGCTGGGATATTGACACGCCGTACTCCAGCAACCGCGGAGACCTGCTCCCCGTCGGTTCGTTCGGGCACACTGGCTTCACGGGAACGTCCCTGTGGATCGATCCTGTAACCGATACTTACATCATTCTGCTTACGAACTCGGTGCATCCGCGAGGTCAGGGCAACGCCATCTCCCTGCGTAGCAGAGTGGCAAGCGCCGTGGCGGCCTCTCTGCCCCTCACGGTGGCTCAAAAAGACAAGCTGCGATGGGAGAGCATCACCGGTTATAACGAAGCGATGGCCGGTGGCCGCCGATTGGCAGCCCGCAATGGCGTCGTGCTCAACGGCATCGACGTGCTCGAGCAGCACAATTTCGACGTGCTCAATTCCGTGCCCGTCGATCCGGCGAGCGGCAAACGGAGAATTGGAATCATTACCAATCAGACCGGCCTGGATGCTCAAGGCCGCCGCACGATTGATGTCCTCGCCCAGGCCGAGGGTCTTTCGCTCACCGTGATTTTCAGCCCGGAACATGGTGTCACAGGAACGCTGGACAAGACCGATATCGCCAACTCCAAAGACGCCCTGACCGGAGTGCCGGTCCTCAACGTTTACGGAGCTACTGACGAGGCCCGTCGGCCATCCCTCGAGGCGCTGAAACAGTTGAACGCTGTTGTCTTCGACATTCAGGACGCCGGCGTTCGCTTTTACACCTACGAAACGACGATGGGTTATTTTCTGGAAGCGACGGCTAAGGCAGGAGTACCGATCATCGTTCTGGATAGGCCCGTCCCGATCACCGGGTCATTCGTGCAAGGCCCGGTGTCCGATCCGGGACGTGAAAATTTTGTGAATTATTCCCAGGTTCCGGTGCGTCACGGCATGACCATGGGAGAACTCGCCAAGATGTACAACGCGGAACGTAATATCAACGCTAAGCTGACTGTCATTCCCATGGAGGGCTGGATTCGAGGGGACTGGTACGATTCGACCGGTCTCACCTGGACTAATCCCTCACCAAACTTGCGCAGCGTCACCGAGGCTGCGCTTTATCCAGGCGTAGGCTTGATCGAAGGCACGAATATATCCGTTGGACGAGGAACAGATACGCCATTCGAACTGGTTGGGGCACCGTGGATTAAGGGACGCGAATTTGCCCAGTACCTGAATGCTCGTGAAATAGCCGGAGTGCGCTTTGTTCCTATAACCTTCACCCCTAACTCCAGCAACTATGCAGGACAGAAATGCCAGGGCGTGAACATTCTGCTGCTCGAGCGCAATGTTCTGGATGCTCCCGAGATGGGGATCGAACTGGCCTCTGCTCTCCGTAAGCTCTATCCGCAGCAGTGGCAACTGGAAAGAATGATGGAGATTCTAGTAAACCAATCGGTGTTCGAGGCCATTGGCAAAGGCCAGGATCCTCGCAGAATCGCACAAGACTGGCAGGAACGCCTGCGGCAATTCGAGAGCGTGCGCGAGCAATACTTGCTTTACAAATAGCTTTCTAGGCGATAACCAGCGTATAGTCCACCGCGACGCGGCCCAGCGGACTTCGGCGGGGCAATTAGACGAGAGACACAGGGACGGGGCGGAATGCTATATAGGGCTTGGCAAAAACCCTGGTTCCGGGGCAGCGAAGTTCCGATAGAATAGCTGCTTCCATCCGGGGTGCGATTCATGTCATCGAATGGAAGAAAATCGCTGGGGACGAATTCTCTTTACCGGTGCGCCGGCCCGAACTGCGGAGAGTTAAAAAGAACCAGCGACCGCTGGTGGGTCATGTGGACGTCGATCGAACAGTACAAGACGCCCGTCCTCTATCTTGCCCCTTGGAGCGAGGGAGTGGCCAAGAGCGAAGGAGCGTTGCACGTTTGCGGAGAACTTTGCGCTCAGAAATTGCAGTCGCAATTCATGGGCAATGTGCTGAGCAATACTTTACGTAAGCATGGCATAAAGAGGGGATAAATGGTTTAGCGGACAACCAGCCAGATCGCAAAGCCCAAGCACGCGAGCAGAGTGAGAGTCCCGGCAAGCAGCAGGAGCAAACCCTCGTCCGGCGTAAGGGTAGGCAGCAAATCCACGGCTAGTTGGATGCATCCTACGCCTGAAAACCTTGTTGCACTGGCTCTTTTGCCAGTATTCCCCTTGCAATTCAGAGTGAAACCAAATGGACTCAGGCCTGCATCCTACAAACCAGGTTTTTCGGTCGATTCCATGGGGTGCGTTATCATAGGCTTGCGAGCGGGAGGATTGTGATGCGTGCTCTGCTTGGTGTGCTCCTGATTTCCACTCTGGCCGCG
>Ga0126378_10000965_pt1 | contig 21410 bp, 22 predicted proteins | sample PanSoiMetPlot_23_FD_92587 | JGI IMG/M metagenome (GOLD analysis project Ga0126378, IMG submission 92587) | Tropical forest soil microbial communities from Panama - MetaG Plot_23 | ecosystem: Environmental > Terrestrial > Soil > Tropical forest > Bulk soil | place: Panama | collected 2016-02-17
ATCTGGATCACAATGTTCGCAGGGCGACGCTTGCCGGCGTGACCGCAATGCTTGAAAGGATCGAGGAGAAACGGACGTGACACAGGCCGAGTCGTTGTCGTTCAGAGAGCGCGCCGAAGCGCGGCGCGAGCCGCTGCCATTGCCGACTGGCAACAGCTTCCGCCGCTATCTGACGGCGATGGCATGCGCGAGGGCGCTTCATACCTCGCCGATCGAGGCAGCGCTGCGCCTGTGGCCTTCGGACAAGGGCACGCTCGCGATGCTTACTCGCGCCGCCTCGGCGCCGGCAATGACAACGGTGACCGGCTGGGCCGCTGAGCTGGCGCGAAAGCAGATCGACGATACGCTTGACGCGCTTGGCGCCGCTGCTGCCGGCGCGCTCGTTCTTCGCGAATCCATGGTCCTGTCGTTCGACGGTGCTGCAATCATCAGCGCGCCGGGTTTCGTTGCCGGCGCCGGCAATTCGGGCTTTGTCGCCGAGGGGGCGCCGATTCCGGTTCGTCAGCTCGTTGTCGAGCCGGCTACGCTGACGCCTTTCAAGCTGGCCTCGATCGGCGTCTTGACGCGTGAGATGATCGAATCGTCGAACGCCGAGGCTCTTGTCAGCGATGTTCTTGTCCGTTCGACGGCGCTGGCGCTCGACGCCGCTCTGTTCGGCAGCGCAGCCGCGAGCGCAGCTGCGCCGGCAGGTCTGCGCAACGGCATTGCCGCGAGCACAGTCAGCTCGTCCACCGATCTGTTCGAGGCCGTCTTTGAGGATGTCTCGACATTGATCACCGCGATCGGCGCGGTCGCCGGGACCGGTCCATTCATTCTGCTGGCCAACGCCGGCCGCGCCAACATGATGCGGGCCCGGTTTGTCCACGACGACAATACCTTGATCCTCGCATGCAATGCCGTCGGCAACGATCTGGTCTGCGTTGCGCCAACTGCGATCGTCTGTGCGCTCGATCCGCAGCCTGATATTGAAACCTCGACGGCTGCGACGCTGCACATGAACGATACGCCTGCCGCGATCGTCAACGGTGGTGCGCCGGCTGCGCCCGCGCGCAGTCTGTTTCAGACCGAAAGCATTGCGCTCAAAATCCGCTGGCCCGTCACCTGGGCGGTGCGCGACAGTCGCGCCGTTGCATGGCTCACGCCGAACTGGAAATGAAACTAGCCGCATTCCTGGGCGAGTCGCCGGGCGATGACGCAATCATCGGCCAGGAGGAAACCGAATTCGGCTGGCGCGCTCTGACTGCCAGAGGCGATGTCTTGAGCGTCCGCAATCGCGACGGCAGCAAAGCCATCATGCCGGGGGCGAACGTCGACGTCGTGCTGATGCAGGATCATATTACGATCGGCGCAAGCGCGGCGCAGATGCACATCGGCGCTTATCTTGAATTCTACGACCGCGCGATTGCGTTCATGAAAGAGAATCGCAACGTCGAAGCGCTCGCGGAATCCGACGCGGCAATGGCAATCGCGCCGACGCTATTTGCCCGTTTCAACCGCTCGCTGATCCTGCTTGCGCTGGGCCGCTGGAGCGAGGGTTTCGCCGAGTATCGCCTGTGCGAAACCCGGGCGCCGTTTATGCGTCCGCCGGTCGTCGAGGCGCTCGCGGCCGGCATGAAGCCGTGGGACGGCGAAAATCTCAGCGGCAAGCGAATCCTGCTTATCCACGCGCATGGTTTCGGCGACACCATCATGACGCTTCGCTATGTGCCGATAGTGCAGGCGCTCGGTGCGTCGACGGTCTTGTATATGCCAGCGGAACTTGAACGACTGGCGCTCCCGTTCGCACCGGTCACGCGTAAGCTGCTTCGCGATTGCGACTACTTCTGTCCGATGCTGCACCTGCCGGGGTTGCTCGGCGTAGAGCCGGGCGACGTTTGCGGCGCTCCCTATCTGCACGCGATCGGCGGTGAGATTGAACGCTGGCGGCGCATCGTCGGGTCGATGAATGGCGGCGGTTCGAATATCGGAATCGCATGGTCCCCTGGAAATGGAGGACGACAGCATGATGGCGATTACCCGCGCACGATCGCGCTCGATCGAATGGTTGCGCTGGCAGGTCAAGCGCAACTGCATTCTGTGCAGAAGCATGGTGCGGCGGAAGCGCGGACAGTTGGCGTCCATGTCCACGCCTTCGAAGACTTTGCCGACTGCGCAGCGCTGATGATGGCGATGGACTGCGTCCTTTCGATAGATACCGCGGCGCTGCATCTGGCCGGTGCGATCGGCCACCCGCGCGTCGAGGGACTCGTGAGCAGCTGGGCAAGCTGGCGATGGCGGGCTCGGTGGTACGACAACGTCAAGCTGGAGGTCTTGTGATGCTGGATAAACGCATAACCCGTCAGGACGCTCCGGAGCCGGAAGAGGACGAGAGCCATGACGATTTCATCGATCGTTGCGTCGACGAGCTGACAGGCGAATATGATTTTCTCGACGATGACATGGCGACGGATATTTGCGAGGTCGCATGGGACGACCGCGCCGCTGACGCTTCTGGCATCAGGCATAAGACGACGACCAAACAGGATGGCGGCGGCGACGGCCTAGATTTCATCCTTTCGGACGAAACGGTTGATCGCTACGGCGACGTGATTTCGTCCGATGGCTGGAAACTCGCGAATTTCAAAAGAAATCCTATTGCGCTGTTTGGTCACCGCTCTGATGCGCCGATAGGAACGTGGCGCAATCTGCGCGTCGAGGACAAGGCGCTGAAAGGGACTCTCGTCCTTGCCGATGAAGGAACATCGCCGCGTATCGACGAGCTGCGCAAACTGGTCGACGCCCGCATTCTTCGCGCCGTCAGCGTCGGATTCCATTCGATCAAAATGGAAGACAGAAAGGACGACCAGGGCAATTGGCTGGGTTGGCTTTTCAAGGAACAGGAACTTGTCGAGACTTCTTTGGTCTCCGTGCCGGCCAATCCGAATGCGCTGGCAGTCGCCAAGTCGCTCGACATCTCACCCGCAACCCTCGATCTCGTCTTCGCCAAGCACGGCAACAGAGACGCGATCCGGCGGCGGCGCGGGTTCACTGGCAAGCACGCCGCAATATCTCGAAAAGGAAAGGGCAATGCGATGACGCTTGCTCAGAGAATCCAGGAGCTTGAGGCGCAGATCACAGAAAGACGCGTCGCCTTGCAGGCTCACCTTGATGGCCAGAACGACTCGAATGTCTCCGATGCCGAACTGGAAACAACGCGCGGCTTCAATGCCGATATCACCCAGCTGGAAAAACAACACGGCGCGCTAGTCGAGTCGGAAAGGGCGCTCGGTCAGAGCACCGACGGGCAGAGCCGCGCGCTTGCGCCATTCGTTGCGCCGGCCAACGGACAGCAACAGCAGCGGACGACGCACTCAACATACTCTGGCGGCAAGCAGCCGGAACTAAGCGCGGTCGATTACATGGTTCGCGCTGCCGTCGTCGCGTATCGCGCGAAGACTTCGAACCGCGGTTTCGATGACTGCCGCAAGGCGATCTACGGCGATCACGAGCCAACGCGCGAGGCGTGCAATCTGCTGCTGCGCGCGGCGTCTGCTCCGGCGATGACTGCGGTCACCGGGTGGGCCGCAGAATTGGTTCAGCAAATTTACACGACGTTCATGGATTTGCTGATGCCCAAATCTATTCTGCCTTCACTCGCCGGCAAGGGTCTTGAACTGAATTTCGGTGCTGCCGGCCGCATCATCATTCCGACGCGATCGCGAACGCCGACAGTCGCCGGCTCGTTCGTTGGTGAAGGTCAGGCCATTCCTGTTCGACAGGGCGCCTTCACGACACAAACACTGACGCCTAAGAAAATGGCCGTAATCACCACCTGGACTCGCGAGATGGGAGATCACTCGATCCCTGCGATTGAGGGTCTTTTGCGCGAAGCTGTGCAGCAGGATACTTCGGTCGCGGTCGATACTGTCTTGATCGACGCCAATCCGGCGACCGTCATCCGGCCTGCTGGCTTGCTTAACGGCGTTGCGGCAACAACCGCGACGGCCGGCGGCGGTCTGGCTGCGCTGATCGGCGACATCAAAGCGCTGATCGCTTCGTTGACGCAATCAACCTTCGGCAATATTCGCGAGCCGGCTTGGCTGATGAATCCGTCGGATGTCCTGGCCGCGTCGCTTACTCAGGCGACAAATACTGGCATCTTTCCTTTCCGCGATGAAATATTGGAGCGCGGAACGTTGAATACTATTCCGATAATCGCGTCGGCGACGGTTCCGCTCAAGACGATGATCCTCGATGATGCCGCGGACTTCGTTGTCGTCGGCGGCGAGGCACCGCGCCTAGAGCTGAGCGACGTTGCCACCCTCCATATGGAAGACACCGCGCCGCTGGACCTCGTCGGCGGTTCGCCTGCCGTCGTAGCAGCGCCTCAGCGCTCGCTATTTCAAACGGACAGCTTGGCCCTTCGAATGGTCATGCCTCTGAATTGGATTCAGCGTAGGGCCGGCACCGTCGCGTGGACTCAAAACACCACGTGGTCGTAAACGATGTCCCATCATTTGATGCAGCATTTTGGGACAAGTTCTCGTTAAGTGAAGGAGAAAATCTGATGGCAGATGACAACAACGAAGCTGCGGCGAGACAACGACTTGCCCAGGAGCGCGAGGCTACCGACAGATCGCGGCAGCAATTCCACGATCTCACAAGAGGCAAGCCGACGCCGACGCAGGAGGAAAACGATCTCGCCGCATGCGGCCAGACCTTCCACATGCACGAAGACGATGGCAGCGGCCCCGACCCGCATGCAAGGCACATGGAGGCCGACAAGGGCGCGCCCTATCAGACGCGCCACATGGGCGCGCGTCCGGCCGCTCCCAGGCCGCCTCGCGAACAATAGATGATGACTCCGCGCGATCTGATATCCCGCGCACTGCGGGCTGTCCTTCGCGCGGTCGAGGGCGGCTATCGGCCTGGGCCGTATTCCGTTCCTTACAGCGGCGGCTGGCTCCCGGCGGGAACCAGCCCCAATTTCTGGCAGCTGGGTCAGGATGTGCTGCCGTTTCCGTCGCGCTCCGCGGTGGTCGAGGCGTGCATTTCGGCCTATGCGCAGACCGTCGCCATGTGCCCGGGCGATCACTGGAGGCTCAACGACAAAGGTGGGCGAGAGCGCGTCACGACATCGGCGCTATCAAGGATTTTGCGCAAGCCCAACGATTACCAATCGCCTTCGGACTTCATGCTGAATGCGACGCGCCAGCTCTACGCCGACGGCAATGCCTATGCGCTCGCGTTAAGAAACTCGCGCTTTGAGATCGACGAATTCCATCTGATGGATTCCATGCTGTCGCGACCGATGCTCGCGTACAACGGCGAGATTTTCTATCGGCTTTATGGCAATCAGGTCATCGAACGGCGATTGAATAACCAGCCGTTGGTCGTGCCTCAGCGCGATGTCCTCCACGTCCGACTGCATGCCGATCGCAGCCGCGCCTATCCGTTCCCGCTATGGGGCGTCTCGCCAATTCTCGCGGCGCTGATCGACATGGGCGTTGCCGGTGCGATCAGCGAGCAGCAGCTGAACTACTACATGAATCAGGCGCGACCGAGCGCGGTCCTGACGACCGATCTTGTATTGGACAAGGATCAGGTCCAGGCACTTCGCGATCGTTGGAACGAGCAAGCGAAGGGGCTTGCGCAAGGCAATACGCCGATCTTGACATCCGGCCTGAAGGTTCAGCCATGGACCTCTGCGGGCAAGGACACCGAGATCGCCGAGGTCTTCAAGCTGTCGCAACAGAACATCGCGCTGGCGTTTCGCGTGCCGCTGCAAATCCTCGGTCTCGGCGGCACTGCTTTCGCGTCAACCGAAATCCTGATGCAGTTCTGGATCGCGACCGGTCTCGGCTTTGCGCTCAATCTGATCGAGGACGCCTTCGGCCTGATATTCGGTCTGAAGGGGCAGCCTGACGAATACGTCGAATTTGATACCGGCGCGCTTTTGCGCTCGGCGCAGAAAGATCGTCTCGAAGCGCTTACGCGCGGGGTTCAAGGCGGGATTTACGCCCCAAACGAAGCGAGGGCCCAGGAAGGTCTCGCCGCTGTGAAATATGGCGAGGAGCCCAGGGTCCAGCAGCAAGTTGTCCCCCTCTCTGCCGCAGCGAGCATCCCAGCAGCGCCCGCACCGAAAGCGCCGGAAGCATCGCCACCGGCCGCTGCCGAGGAAGAAACGGAGCCGAAGGATTATTCCGATGCCGTCCAACGGGAAGTCAGAAAACTCCTTGCCGCCACCTCGCGAGCAAGGCGGCATTTTAATTGACGCGTGGCGCGAAGCGCTCGCCGAAGTCCTGGAAGAGCAGCGACGCGCGTGGGAGCGCGAGCGCGAGCTGATCGAGAGTCAGGCGCGAACTGCAATCGCCGAGCTGCGCGCCGAGATCGTCACGCTTTCAAATCAGATCAGGACTGCTGTCGATGTTCGGCTGACTGGATTGCGCGATGGCGTCAATGGCGCTCCGGGCGTCGATGGCGCAAGAGGCGAGACCGGGCCGCAAGGCGAGCGCGGCGAGCGCGGCGAGCCCGGGCTGCCGGGGGCCGAAGGTGAACAGGGCGAGCGCGGGCCGCAGGGATTGCAAGGCGAGCAGGGCGAGCCCGGATTGCCTGGGTTTCCAGGTCAGCGCGGCGAGCGCGGCGAACAAGGGCCACAGGGCGAGCGCGGCGAACGTGGCGAGCAGGGCGACTTCGGCGAAGCAGGACCGCAAGGCAAGCAGGGACTTCCAGGCGAGCGCGGCGCGATCGGCCCTATCGGACTGCCCGGGGCCGACGGCGAGCGCGGCGCGATCGGCCTTCAGGGGGAGCCCGGGCTTTCAGGCGAGCGCGGCGAACAGGGACTTCAGGGCGAGCGCGGCGAGCGCGGCGCGATCGGCCCTATCGGCGAACCTGGGCCGCAAGGCGAGCGCGGCGAACAAGGGCCACAGGGCGAGCGCGGAGAACAAGGGCCGCAGGGCGAGCCCGGCAGATTGCCGCCTGTCAAGCGGTACGAACCCGATCGCGTCTATTATGCCGGCGAAGTCGTCACATTCGACGGCTGCTGCTTTCAGGCCGTCAAGGACACCGGCAGGGCGCCTGATCAGTTTCACGGCGATGATTGGATTTGCCTTGCGGCAGCTGGTCATCCCGGGCGCGACGCGCGAACGCCAAAACCGCGCGGAACCTTCGAAGCAGGAACGATTTATCAGGCGCTCGATATCGTCGCGCTCAATGGCGGATCGTTCATCGCGCTTTGCGACGCTCCTGGTCCGTGCCCGGGCGCCGACTGGCAACTGCTGACGCGACAGGGTGCGCGCGGCATTGCAGGTCAGCGCGGCGAGCGCGGCGAGCCCGGAGCGGATGGTCAGCCCGGAGCGCCTGGCCAAGCCGGTAGAAACGGCCAAGCTGCGCCAAAGCTTTCGAACTGGCTGATCGATTCAAAGAACTACAGCGCCGTTCCGGTCTGGTCTGACGGCAGTCGCGGGCCGGCGATCGAGCTGCGGGCGCTCTTCAAGCAATTCCAGGACGAGACGACATAATGGCTGATCGCATCATCAAGGTTCTGACGCCCGGCAGCTCGTTTGCGCTGATGACGCTCGACGAGGCGAAGACGCTCGCCGGCATCAATACCAGCGATACCTCGGAAGACGCGCAATACACGATGTTCATTGATATCAACTCGGCGGTCGTCATGCGGCTGTGCAATCGCATTTTCGCCCGCGAGGAAGTCCGCGAGGAATGGCGCGAGCTGAACTGCGGCAATCGCATTTTTCCGTCGCATTGGCCGATCAAGACGGCCGACATCGAGAGTGTCGAATCGCCGATCGGCACTGTGCTTGATCCGAGCGCGTACGAGCTGGAGGAAGAGTCGGGCAAGATCGAAGTCTTCGGCGCTGCCTGGGCCGAGCCCGTCGCCGTCACCTACTGGGGCGGCTATCAGCTGCCTGACGAAGCGCCGCCGCCGCTCAAGCAGGCGATGGCGATGCTCAACTTGCAAAGCAAACTGCTGGCATCGCTTTCGACTCTCGGCGGCATCCGCGGCATCAGTCACAAGGAGGCACGAGTCCAGTTCCACGATCCGTCGCATATCCTCGGGCTCGCGCTCGGCGGCAAGAGTGGCGCGGTCTCCGCGGCGATCACCAACATCCTGTCGCATTACATCCATTACGAGGTCTAACGTGGGGGTCAATTATTCAACTCTGATCTACGCGCCAGCGTTCTTGCAGTTCGCGCGGCCGGTGACGTTCTTTCCCGTCACCTCGGCGCCTGCGACTTCGAGCTTTGCGACGCGCGGCATATTCCACGATGGTCGTATTGATGTGCCGCTCGAAGATGGTTCGCTCTATGTCAACCAGGAAACGTCGCTCGATATTCTCGAAAGCGATTTCGCGACCGGGGGCTGGCCACTGCCGCAGCAGTTCGATCGAGTGAATATTCCGCAGGATGGCTCTGGCGGCATGGTCGCCGAAGGCGATTTCGAGATCATCACGGTGACGCGCAACGGCGGCGGCGAGACGACCTTGATCCTGCGCAAATATTCTTCGACTGCGGTGCCATGAGCGTAACCGATACGCAAAGCTTTTCGCAGGTCATCCGCGATACGCTCTTTTCGAAGACCGTCGTCTTGCCGTTCTTTGCCAACTTTAAGGCGCGGCGCAGCAAGCAATTGCCGATCCAAGAACCGCTGCTGCCTTATCTCGGCGTCTACATCATCGGCGAGGACATGCCGGCGGACGGCGATCCCAACTGCGGCGACATTCGTTTTATCCACGATTTGCGCATCGGTTTTCAGGTCATCATCGAGAACAACGATCCGGTCGCTGCGGAGCTGAAACTCGACGAGGCTTTTTGGGCCATCATGAATGGCCTTTGGACGGACGCCGATCTGACAAACATGATCTCGTCTGACATCCCCGACAATACGCGCATCGAGGGGATTCCGCGCGGCACTCGGCGCCACGAATGGGGTGCGATCGGAGCAAACCAGCAGCCGATCGGCGAGCTGGAGTACGTCGCGACGCTTCGCTACCGCTCGGAATGGTTCCCGACTTCGTTTCCCGATCTTACGCGCATTCACGTCGAGACGGTGCCGATCACCGACAACTATGCCAACGGCGTGCCTGACGCGAACACGGTTCAACGCATCATCAGCGAATACGAGTTCACATCCTCGAAGGAGAAACCAAAATGACGGAAGTCGACGCGCAGGCGATCCGCCTGCAAGAAATCAACGCGCGCAAGCAGCGGGCGCTTCCGCATATTGCTGCGGTTCGCGTTCTGCCTCGCGACGACGAAGTGCGCCGGGTTCTCAAGCATCCAATCCGAAGAATCGGTTTTCCGAAAACCGGATCGGTCGAATGGCCCAACGATCGGTTTACCCGGCGTCGGCTTCGCGATGGAAGCGTGACGCTGGAGGAAACAAAGCACGCTGCTAATCGCGGCCACTCGACGCCGGCCGGCGCCGAGCGCTAAGGAAAGGAATAGACGATGCCCATTTCATTCTCGCAAATACCCAGCGATATAAAAGTACCCCTATATTGGGTCGAAGTTGATCCATCAAAAGCGGGCCTGCCGACTCTCGGACTTCGCGCGCTTCTGGTCGGCACCATGCTTGGTCCTACGCTTGCGTCGGCGACGCCTGATGTCCCTATCGCGATCGGCTCGCAGGCGCAGGCCGATGCGGCTTTTGGCGCCGGCTCCGAATTATCTCGTATGTTTAAAAGTTACTACTCGAACAACTTCGCAAACGAGGTATGGGGTCTCGGCATGCCAGAGCCAAGCGGGGGAACTGCGGCGACTGGAACGATCACCGTGACGAGCGCACCGACCGCGCCCGGCACAATCCATTTATATATTTCTGGCGATCATGTCCCGGTCGATGTCGGCGCGACCGACACAACCGCGACCGTCGCAACCAACATCGCCGCGGCCATCAATGCGATGTTCGATCTGCCAGTTGCCGCCACCGCGGCGACAAGTACAGTGACGCTGACGACGCTGTGGAAGGGCATCAATGGCAATGACATCACAGTCAGCGTCAATTATTACGGAACGATCGGCGGTGAAATCCTGCCACCCGGACTGAAGCTGACTCTTCCGGCGACCGGCTTGCTGACGACGGGGGCGGGCACGCCAACACAGACGACGGCGATCGACAGCCTGGGCGATCAGCCGTTTGAATACGTCGCGATGCCATACACCGACGCGACATCACTTCAGGACTGGGAACAGGAATTTGGTTTTTCGGACACGGGGCGTTGGGGCTGGCAACGGCAATTGTTTGGTCATGTCTTCTCGGCGAAGCGTGGCGACTATAATACTCTGATTAGTTTCGGCGGGACCAACAATTCCGGCGTCATGTCCGTGATGGCTTTCGAAACCACAAGCCCGTCGGCGTGTTTCGAATGGACCGCCGCCTATACGGCGAAGGCGCAACGCGCGCTATCCATCGATCCTGCGAGGCCACTGCAAAGTCTGTCGCTCAATAAAGTCAAATGCGCGCCTCTGCAAAATCGGTTCGACTTCATCGAACTGAACGGCTTGGCGGAAGCCGGACTGGCGATTCAAAAAGCTGGTTCGGATAATCAGCCAATGATTGCCCGAGAACAGACGACCTATCAAAAGAATCTCTATGGCAATCCGGATGACGCCTATGAGCTTGTGACAACGCTCGCGACCTTGGCGAAGCTGCTGCGCAATCAGAGCGCCGTCATTACCAGTAAGTACGGCCGCCACAAGCTTGCCAACGACGGGACGCGCTTCGGACCGGGGCAGGCAATCGTGACGCCCGGCATCATCAAGGGCGAGCTGATGGAGCAGTACGCGCTCGACGAATTCAACGGCCTCGTTGAGGACGTACAGGACTTCGCCTCATTCTTGCTTGTCGAGCGCGATCCCAATGACCCGAACCGGGTCAATGTTTTGTATCCGCCTGATCTTGTGAATCAGCTCAGAATCTTTGCCGTGCTTGCGCAGTTCAGACTGCAATACGACCGCGGCATTGATCCGCTGACCGCAGTGCCGCCAGTTCAGCAGATCGGCGTTACCGGAATCGTCGCATAAAGGAAGGAGATTGAAAAATGGCACAACGATTTGCTGGCGTTGCGCTGCTGATGGTGAACGGCGCGCAATTGGCATTGCGCGGCAACTTCACCGTTTCGCCGGCCACGCTCGAACGAACGATGATTGCCGGTCAGGACGGCATTCATGGTTATCAGGAACTGCCGCGCGTTCCCTATATCGAGGGCGACATCTCAACGGTGCCCGGCCTCAGCTTGCTCGATCTTGAAGCGCAGGTGAACGCGACAGTGATCGCACAGCTCGCCAACGGCAGGCAGTACTCGCTCGGGCAGGCGAGCTGCAAAGGCGCGCTTGAGGCGAACACCCGCGACGGGCAGGTGCGCGTCCGCTGGGAAGGCGTCACGTGCTCCGAGATCACGCTATGAACAAGCCCGTCAGACGCGAGGGATTCCAGAACGAGCCGCAGGAGGTCGAGACCCGCCAGCCGTCGACGCCGGCTCTGCCTGTCGAGCAATGGCCGCTCGTCATCAAGCTGGAGCATTCCAAGCTTTACGATCCAAGTCGGCCCGACGCCATCACCGAACTGAAACTTCGCCAGCCGACCGGCGGCGATATCAACGCATGCGGCTCGCCGGTCACCATGGGGGCGGACGGCATGCGATTTGTCATCGACGACAAGCGCATGCACATGATGATAGGACGCCTCGCCGGCATCTTGACGCCGATCCTCGACGGTCTCGATCCACGCGACTGGCAGACCATCGCGTGGCGGCTCTATCGTTTTTTTCTCCCGGGACCGGCGGCCTGGGAGGACTAGCAGGCGACGAGGATAATCTGGTTCTCGACTGCTACTGGCTTGCGCGCTGGTATCACCAAAACCCCGAAATCTTTCTGAATATGCCGCTTAGCGAGGTGCGTACGCATGTTGAGCGAACGGTACAGATAGCGAAGCTGATGCAGAACGACGACGACGAGTTCGCCGGCTGAAGGCATCAATCCTCCCGTTTTTTCCCCGACGGGCCGGGTGACAAGGATAGCACATGCCACAGGCAGGCGATGACGAACTTCGCTTAACCGTAACGCTCGTTGACAACGCGAGCGCCGGCCTGCGGCAGCTTCAGGGTCAATTGCAGTCGCTCGGCGGCGGCCAATCCGCCGACAATATGACGCGCATGCGTCGCCACATCGAGGAGACCCAGCGCGGATTAAAACCCTTCCTCGAAAATATCGAAAAGGCCGGCAAGGGCATTATTCCCGAATTCGCCAGCGGCATGTTGCGCGGCGCGTCGGCGATGACCGCGTTCACGCTCTCGACTGTCGGCGTCATCGGCGGACTCGGCGCGGTCACCGCGGGCATCGTCGCCGCTAACAAGGCTTACGGCGAGATGGCCGAAAAAATGCTCGAAATGGGTAGGCTTCAAACGCTGACGGGCATCAACACGGCGCAACAGGAAAAAATAGTCGAACTTTATGAGCAGATGGGTCTGAAAGCCTCTGACGCGACGCGCGACATGACCGGCGCAGCCAGCGCGCTGGCCGATCTCAATCGAGTGCAGTCGCAGATCAGAGAGCAGATGCTCCGCGGCAATATGACTCCGGAGCAGCGCGCCAACATGGAGCGCGCCCTGGTCGGTCTCAGTCGTCAGGATGTTCCAGGCTATATCAACATGGCTCGGGAGCTGACTAAGAACGTGTACGAGAACATGGTGGCTCAAGAGCTGAAAGCCGGCAAGAGCCTGGAAGAGGCGAGGGCCCGCGGCGGCGCGGCTGCCCAGGATTTCGCGACAAGATTGCGCGTCATCGCAGCGCCGCATCTCGACCGCGATGTCGAGCGCGCGACGCGCGACGAAGTGGAAATGATGAACAAGCGCCTTGAGAATGCAAAGGCGTGGCAGGACGTTACTGCGAAGATCGAGCAAAGCATGGGCAAGATCGCCCGTCATTTCCTCGATATGGCCGCGTCTCCGCTGATCGCAGTCTTCACCAAGCTCAACACGGAAGTTGAGCGGCTGCTGAATTATTTCGAGCCGAAGGAAGGAGGGAAAAAAGAGGAACCGCGCTGGCATTTCGGCATAACCCCGAAAGATGCCCTTCCGCAAAATCGATGGCTGTGGGAACGCGGTCACTTTCCCGGTCAGATGACGCCCAACAGCGGCGGCAGAATGGAACTGCCGGGGGCGCCGTTTGATGAGCGCTTCGGCAAATGGCCCGGCCCCGATGACCAGAAAAAGATAATCGAGGAAAGCGTTACCAAGGGCACCAAGCAGGGCATTCTCGAATCCCAGCAGGGGGGACTCGTTCAGCTCGCGAGTCTCGGCGGACCAGCAGCGTCGTCAGGAGCCACGACAGGCGCCTATACGGTGGCCGGTGGCGGGCGCTATCGGATGGCGGTCCCTCAGATGGCCGGGCTCGGAAACCTTCCTGGCGTTCAGGAGCCGGGCGGCGCGGCGCAACCGGGCGCGGCGCCCTATGGCAGTCATGTCGGACCAGGAACTGGCGAAGGTGCCGGCGAGAGTCCGGTTGGCGCAATCCCATCTGCCGGCGCTGCGACGGTCAAAGGCTCGACGTTCAGCAGCACCACGACCGCGTCAGGCAGATCGGCCGCGACGACCGAGGGCATTGCGATTCCGTCCGGCGGCAGGATGGGCGACATGTATCGGGTTACGACGCCCGACGGGCGCAGCTTTACCGCCCCGCTGATCGATCGCGGACCCGCCAAGTGGACCGGACGCGGCGTCGATATCTCAGGCCCGCTCGCCGCCCGCATGGGCTACGGCAAGGATTTTCCGACTGATGCCGAGTTCAAGGTCGCGCCGATCGGCGCTGCCGGCGATCCGACCGTCCCGTCCGATGTTCTCGCTCGCGCTCGCGAGGTCGCGCTGAAAGGCGGACCTGGGGCTGTCGAGCGGTTCATGGCCCAGCAGGGCTATCCCAAGCATGGCAACTGGTGTGGCGAGTTTGCCGCCTCCGTCGTAAAGTCGGCCGGCGGTATGCCGCCAAGAAATCCCGAGATCGCCTCGAACTGGCGCAACTATGGTTCTCTTGTTCGAGGGGCGCCGGCTCCAGGCGACATCGCTGTCGCCGACCGCGGCGTGCCGACCGGGGCGACGGGAAGTCACGTAACCATCGTCGAGAGCTACAATCCGAAGACGGGAACGTTTGTCGGGCTCGGCGGCAATCAGGGCCGCGGCTTCGAGTCGACCTTCCAGGCCGGCGGCTATCAATTTCGCCGCGCCGATGTCGATCGCAGCATGAATGCGCAGCAGCTTAATGCGACCGGCAAGCTCACCGTCGACGTCAATGCCCCGAAGGGAACGCGCGTCGGCGCCGAAGGCAGCGGCTTGTTCAAGTCCATCGAGGTCAACCGGCAGACGCAAATGGACCCGGCCGCGGCGTCGTCGAACATGGAGGAATAAATCGCTTGTCCTTCGCGAGGATCACCAATATCCACGTGCCATGGCGCGACGAGCTGCTGCCGGCGTCGTTTCGCGGCGCGCTCTTCCATGTCGAGGCCGGCTCGAAGGAAAGTGGCAGGCGCATAGTCGTTCATGAGTATCCAAAAAAAGAAGTCCCTTATGCCGAAGACATGGGACGACGGGTGCGCGTGTTTAATGTGCGCGGCTATCTTATAACGTTTCCGATCGATACCGAGCCGTCTGACACCCGCGACCAGTCGCTCTATGTGCGAGATTATCGGATCGCCCGCAATAAACTGATCGACGCGCTGGAAAGCGCGGACGGCCCTGGAGTCCTTCAGCTGCCGACGATCGCGCCGATCATGGTCGTCAATCCGCAGTATCGTTGGCTCGAAGAGGAGCGCTCCGGCGGTTATTGCGTCTTCGATATGACGTTCGTTGAATACGGCGCCGCTCCAGGCCAGCCGCCCCCTGCAACTGGCGATGTTCTTAAAGCGCAATCGCTCGCGCTCAAGGATCGCGTCCAGACTGTCATGCTGGGGTTGGAGTCCGAGTTGCGGGCGCAATCTCAGATCGTTCCGCTTCAGCCGCAGCCGCCGCAATAGAAAGACCTATGCAAAAGGCTGATGCCATCGAAGCAACGCCGATCATGCAGCGCTCGATCAAGCTGCTGCTTTTCGTCGTTCAGAATCCCGGCGCTGACTTGCGCACGGCGTGCGGACAGGTGATAGCCAACGCGCATGCGCTGATCGTCTTAGATCAGGCCGGCCCGCCATTGCAGCAATGTTTCGATCTCGCATGGCAGAACGGTGTAACTCAGGCGCAGCTCGCGAGCGTGCGAAATCAAACGCTCGGTGAAAAGCCTGTCTCGGTCGGCGCGACGATGATCCGCGATTCGATCATCCATATGTGCGTTGCCACCGAAGGGCGCGTCATAGCCGACACGGTTTTCGTCAGTCGTCAGGACGTTGATATTCTGCGGGACAGCCTGAATACCGCGTTTGCGACGATCGAAGAGAATGTCGCCGACTCGATGGATGCAATGACTTTCCGCGCTCTCGTCGAGCTGCACGCCGCGATCACCAATCATCTCGTCAAGACCGCGCGCCCGCTGCCTCGGATTGTCGCGTTCGCATTCGCGCAATCGATGCCGACGCTGGTTACGGCGATGCGCCTTTATGCGGACGCCGGCCGCGCCGACGAGTTGCGCGCCGAGAACAAGACGGTTCACCCCGCTTTCATGCTGCCAACGGGCATCGGATTATCGTCCTGAATGGCATTCGTCAGCGATCCTAACTATCAGCAATTGCGAGCGCGCGAGACCGCGGTGGTGCGCGTCAACAACGCGGATTTCTTCGACTGGGAATCTGTCTATGTCGAGCACGGATGGCGCGAGCCTTGGCCGATCTTCCGATTCACCTGCGCCGAGGATTCGCCGGTCCCGGTGGCGTGGCCGAAGCTTCAGTTCAAGCCGGGCGACGAATGCGCGATCTATCTCGGCGGCTTTCTTGCCGTTGCCGGTGTCATCCTGGCGCGACAGACCGCGTATGCCGCCGAGGCTCACGGCGTCATGCTGCAAGGCTACGGCATCACGTGGTACGCGGCGCGCGGCAGTCATATCGACAAGGATGGCAATTTCGACGGGATGACTTACAAGCAGATCGTCGGACGCGTCCTTGCGCCGTTCGGCATCGTGCCGAAGTTCATCGGCAACATCAACGAGACGCCTTTCAAGAATGCGCAGATCAGTCCTGGCGAGACCGTATGGGATTTCTTCGAACGGCTTGGCCGCGATGTTGGCGTCATCGTCGGCAGCAATCAGTTCGGCGAGATGCTTTTCATCGGCGATCACGTCGGCTTCGCAACGTCGCGCCTTGTCGAGGGCGAAAACATTCTTCGCTGTCAGGCGACGATCTCGGTCGAGAACTGGTTTTCGGAATATTTTGTGCGCAGTCAGCAGGGGGGCAGCGACGAAACACATGGTACCGCCGCATCAGAGCAGGAAGCCGTCGCGCCCGGTCGAGCGCAGCGCTACAGCCCATTGCTGACGCCGTCGGAGCAGCCGGTCGAAAGCGGCATGCTGCAACTGCGCGCCGACAACGAGGCCAAATGGCACGACGGGACCGTCATCCAGGTCAGCATCACTGTTCAAGGCTGGTTCCGTCCTGATGGTCTCGCGTTGTGGGCGCCCGGCGAAGATGTCTCGGTCTTTTCGCCGTCGGCGATGCTCGACATGATCCTGAAGATCGACAAGGTCATCTTTTCCCAGGACAGGAATCAGGGGACGCTGACGGTTTTGCAGCTGACGGCGCCGTGGCTGCTCAACGATCGTAGCGAATTCAACGTCGGCAATCCTAATATCCCGCCAGCGCCAAAGGCAGGGAGCATCAACACTGATCCCGCGACGATACCACAGGCGCTCGCACCGGCAGAACCGCCAGCAAACACGCTAGAGCCGCTAGAAGGAGTAGGATAAATGCACCGCGCAACACCGCTGATGACTTCGTTTCGTTCGTACGTCGCGGGAGGTGCGCGAAGCGTCATTTCCGCGGTCGATGATTCGAAGCTGATGCAGGAGATGGCCGGCAACTTCATGAAGGGCGAAACCCGCCAGCGCGTCGAGTCGCCGCAGAACTATGGTTTCTCTTCCGTCGTCATGGATGCCGACAAGGACTCGAACGGTGCGATCACCGGCAGCGCCGAGGGCTTCATTACATTCTGCGGCGGCAATCGATCGTTTCCTGTGTGCGGCGTCATGGATGATCGTCGCCATCGGCTGAAGGATTTGGCCAAAGGCGATACGGCGATGTTCCGCACGCTTTACGACAAGCTGCAATTCCATCTCACCGGCGATGGCGGATTCTGGACAGGGCCGCGTGACAAGACGGTTCGCATGCAGCTGCTCGACGAGGACAGCCAGCAACAGCAACAACAGCAGCCGGGAACCGGACAGCAACAACAGCAGCAAGGCGGTGGATCATCGTCGAAGGCGACAGGCCAGCAGGCAAGATACAAGGACGGCCAGAAGTCCTACCGCTTTTCACATCTCACGAAGGACGAAAGCGCAATGGGCGGCGATAATGTTCGAATGTATCTCTCGGACGGCAAGCCATACTGCGAAGCAAATACCGACAAGAACCTGTATTGCGGCGCCGGCAAAGCCAACGGGAGTTTCGCGCTCGTCGTCACCGTGAAAGGTCCGACCAAGAACGTCATGGGCCTTATAGGGTGAGATTTTAGGTTGTGGGCATCGTTCCGTGGGAATGCGCGCTCGGTGATTCGCCGACGATATCTCTCGCGGTCGCGTCCACCGTCGCGATCTCGCCGCCTGACGACAGCGTCGATACCAATCGGGTCAGCGTCACCGGCACAGGCACCATAAATTCGTTCGGGCCGGCGCCGGCCTATGAAGGGACGCCGCTCGGCGTCACGAAGAAAGTCACGTTCCTACCGTCGGGCGGCTCGATCGTCTTAGCGAACAGCGCGACCCTGAAGTTGCTGGGCGCTGCAAGCAGAACAATCAACAACAAAAGCGTCGGCACCTATGTCTGCGATCCCAGCGGCAATTGGACGGAAGAGACTTTCGCCGATACGACGCAGGTGCCCGGCAGCGGCGGCGGCACTGCTGGGCCACCCGGTGCGACCGGCGCGACTGGCCCGACAGGCCCAGCGGGAGCGACCGGGCCGGCTGGTCCTACCGGGCTGACCGGAGCAACCGGTCCGGTCGGTCCAACGGGATTGACCGGAGCCACAGGTCCGGCCGGTCCAACGGGCTCCGCAGGCCCGACCGGGGCGACTGGTCCCATCGGCGCGACGGGACCGACTGGTCCGACCGGCGCGACCGGCGTAACCGGGGCCACCGGATTAACCGGCCCTGCCGGCGCGACGGGGCCTGCCGGGCCGACTGGCGCAACAGGGCCTATCGGGGCGACGGGTCCCGCAGGCGCTACAGGCGCAGGCGCTACGGGCGCGACGGGGCCTGCTGGCGCGGCCGGACCAGCCGGGGCGACCGGACCTGCGGGACCCGCTGGCGCGACAGGACCGATAGGCGCGACCGGAGCGACAGGGGCGACCGGACCTGCATTAACAGGCGTAACCGGGCCGCCGGCATTGCTCGGCGTCCAGGTCTTTACATCATCCGGTACCTATACGCCGTCGGCGGGCATGGCCGCGTGCCTGATCGAATGCGTCGGCGGCGGTGCTGGCGGCAACGGCGTTACCGGCGCCGCGTCGTGGTACAGCACGACTGCTGGCGGCGGCTCAGGCGGCTACTCGCGCAAATACGCGACTGCCGCGACGATCGGAGCGAGCCAATCCGTCACGATCGGCGCTGGCGGCGCTGGCGGTACCGCAGGCGCGGGCTTCGGCGGCGCTGGGGGCGATACCAGCCTTGGGACGCTCTGCATCGCTAAGGGCGCCGCAGCGCCATCAGGCAATCAGGTCAACCCGGGTCCGGGCGGCGCGCTCGGTACCGGAGACTTTACGACCCGAGGTAATCCCGGGCAGGCCGGTGCCAGCTGCCCGTCGAGCAATGGAGCGCCGAGCGGCGGCGGCGGTGGTCCCAGCGTCTTCGGCGGCGCTGGTCCGCCTTCAAGCTGGTCGCTCGCCAATTCCAGCTTTGCCGCGAACCAGTACGGTGGCGGCGGGGGTGGTGCCTATGTCAACGGCGCGGTCAGTTTCGCTGGCGCCGCGGGCTTCTCAGGCGTCGTCCTGGTTTGGGAGTTCGCGGCGGGCCAGGGACCGACCGGGGCAACCGGGCCGACTGGTCCGTCCAGCCTAATATCGATCGTTGTCTATTCAACCTCGCAAACGATCACCATTCCCTCGGGCGCAACGCGCGCCGATATCGAGCTGTGGGGCGCGACAGGCGGCAGCGGTGGCGCCAGCTCGACTGGAGGCCGTACGCCTGGAAGCGGTGCGGGTGGCTATTGCTACGCCATCAGGACCGGTCTGACGGCCGGAAATACGCTCGTTTATACTCAGGGCGCCGCGGGCGCTGCCGGCGGCAATACAGGGACTGCGGGCGGCAATGGCGGCACAACGACACTAGCGGGCGGGACTCAGACTTTCACCACAATGACTGCCAACGGCTCGACGGGCTCGCCCGGCTCCACCGGCAATCTGATCCAACTCGGCACGGCTGGAGCGACGGCGAGCGGCGGCGATATCAATCTTACCGGCCAGTCAGGCACCGACGGATTTTCTAACGGCTCGAATGCGGCGGCGACCGGCAAGGGCGGCTCCACCATGTACAGCCGCGGCGCTGACGGCATCACAAGCGGAGCCGCAGTAGGCAACACGGGCAATCCGGGCGGCTTGAAGATCGCATGGTATGCATAGAGGGAAGTCATGCCGAACGAGACCTACATCGTCGTCGATCGCACGACTAAGCTTGTCGTCAACATGGTCGCGTGGGACGGCGTCTCACCGCATCCCGGCTTCGAGAATGCGGACGTGATCAGATACGACGGCGCGGCTGGCATCGGCTGGGAGTGGGACGGCACTCAGGTCATCGACCCGCGGCCTCCTGCTGAGAATCCGTTTCCGCCGGCCTGAAAGGGTAATCTTTCGTGACCGATGTCCGTCTTGTCCAAAGCGGCGTATTCCCCAATCAGACCAGCGTCTCGGTGGACTGGCAGCTGCTTGATGATGGCACGCTCGACGACACCGAGGCGCTTGCGACCGCGGTTATTGTCGCGCTTGGGACCGATCGGCTAGCGGCGTCGTCGGACATTCTGCCTGATCCCAACTCGACAGACCGGCGCGGTTGGTGGGGCGATCTTGATGCCCAGCAGATATGGGGCGGCTGGCCGATCGGCTGTCGACTGTGGCTGCTGTCGCGCGAAAAGATCACCGGCTCGGAAGCGCAGCAGGGCTCAACGCTCGCGCGGATCAAATTCTACATTCAAGAGGCTATTCAGCCTTTCATCGATCTGCGCTTGGCATCGCGCATGGATGTCCAGGTCTTTCGGGTCGACGTCCAGCGCGTCACAGCGCTGATCCGCCTCTATCGCGGGCCGAAAACCGCAATCGAGTTGCAGTATCAAATTCTCTGGCAGGGAATCGTCGAATAAAATGCCGTGGCAAACGCCAACATTGCGTCAAGTGCGCTCGCTCGTCCGCGATAGCGTTCAAAGCACGCTGATCGGCAGCGATGCGAGCGTACCTAACAGCGTCTTGCGCGTCATGAGCGACGTGCAGGGCGCGCTTTGCTTTTTGACGCTTGAATATCTCGATTGGCTCGCGCTTCAGCTTTTGCCAGATACCGCCGAAAAGGAATGGCTCGACCGTCATGGCTATATCTGGCTAACGAATGCAGACGGCTCGTCCGGGCGCAAGCTGGCGACTCAGGCATCAGGCTCGGTCATCGTCACGGGAGTAACAAACAGCATCGTTCCGCTTGGGACTTTGCTCGGCGCAACCGGCGGATCGACTCCGACATATCAGATCACAGAACAGATATATGTCGGCGCGGGACCGACGGAGGCGTCCGCGGTCTCCCTGATCGCCGGAACTGACGGCAATCTTGAGCCCGGCGATACCATCGCTTTCGTCGCTGCGCCGCCGCCCGGCGTCGACAACGTCGTCACCGTCATGACAATGGATGGCGGCGCCGAGACCGAGACCGACGACGAGCTGCGCCAGCGCATCCTGTTTCGCATCCAGCAGCCGCCGATGGGAGGCGACGCCGACGACTATGTGCTGTGGGCGCTGTCGTATCCAGGCGTTACCCGCGCGTGGTGCTACCCGCTCGAAATGGGAATCGGCACAATCTCAGTTCGCTTCATGATGGACGACCTGCGTGCCGATTACGACGGCTTCCCGACGCCGACCGATGTTGCGAACGTCCAGGCTTATCTCGATCAGGTGCGTCCTGTCGCTGTGAAGGATTTCTTTGTTGCAGCGCCGATTCCGCTTCCGATCAATCTGCAGATCGTCAATCTCAACAGCGACGACGCATCGACGCGGGCGAATATTACGGAAAGCCTCAAGACGATGTTCACGCAAAGAGCC
>Ga0126378_10000967_pt1 | contig 21404 bp, 20 predicted proteins | sample PanSoiMetPlot_23_FD_92587 | JGI IMG/M metagenome (GOLD analysis project Ga0126378, IMG submission 92587) | Tropical forest soil microbial communities from Panama - MetaG Plot_23 | ecosystem: Environmental > Terrestrial > Soil > Tropical forest > Bulk soil | place: Panama | collected 2016-02-17
CGAGCGAGTCGCGGATGCTCGGCATAGAGCGCCTGCTCAATCTGCTCGAGCTGGCGCTGCTCGTGCTCAGAGAGCGGCACTGTGCCTCCCAACGACTCCGGCCCGTGCTAACCGCGCACCGGGCCCTACCTTTACGCCCAGAATACGAGGGCCAGGGCGCCCTTGGAAGGGTACACGGCAGCCGGAGCAAATCAGGTACATGATCGCTACCGTCAGTCACCGCTGATCAGGTCGACGCCGCGTCGGCGGTGCACGATCGCCTGCGGGGCCTGATTCGGCAGGGTCCACCAGGGTCGCCGGGCGGACGGCGTCTGGCCCGAATCGGCCGGTAATGCGATCGAGCGCGGACTCAGCGTCCCGCCAGGACGAGCCGCGCTCGCCAAGAGCTAGCTGAGTGGCCGCCTGGTCCGCTGGCACTAGCCCCGTGGCCCGTACTCCGACGAGGCGCAGCCGCGTCTGGCCGCTCAGCCCGGACGCCGCATAGAGGGCGCAAGCAGTCGCGTAGATCCGCTGGGTCTCGCTGGTGGCCTCGGGCAGCGTCTTGGACCGGGTGATCGTCGTAAAGTCGGCCTTCCGCAACTTGACCACCACCGTCCTGGTCGCATACCCCGAGGCGCGAAGTGCGCGCGTCGTCCGGCGCGACAGCCTGAGCAGTTCCCGCCGCACGACGGCTGGATCACTAACGTCGACGTCAAACGTCTCCTCGGCGCCCACGCTCTTTTCCCTGACCGTGGATTCGACGCCGCGGCCATCTCGACCCCAGGCCAGCGCGTGCAAGTGCGTGGCCGCGGCCCTGCCAAGCTCGGCTTCCAGCGCAGCTACCGGTGTGCGGGCGATATCTCCGACCGTGCGCAGGCCAAGCCGGGCGAGCGAACGACCCGTCCGGTCTCCCACACCCCAGAGTGCGGATACCGGCAGCGGGTGCAGGAACTCCAGGGTGGCGTCGGCCGGTATTACCAGCAGTCCGTCCGGTTTGCAGCGCACGGACGCGAGCTTGGCGAGGAACTTGTTGGTGGCAATGCCGACCGAGCAGGTGATCTGCTGCTGCTGCGCGACTTCGCGACGGATCAGCTGACCGATAGTGGCAGCTGAGCCGAGGAGCCGCTCCGCGCCGGACACATCCAGGAACGCCTCATCCAGCGAGAGGGGCTCTACCAGCGGCGTGACCGTCCGGAAGATCGCCATGACTTCCTTTGACACGGCGCTATAGATGCCGTGCCGAGGCGGGATGACGACCGCCTGCGGGCATAGGCGCCTGGCACGCACCATCGGCATGGCCGACCGCACACCGAAGGCACGCGCCTCGTACGTCGCCGATAGCACAACGCCCCGGCCGGACATGCCCCCGACGATGACCGGCTTGCCCGCCAGCTCAGGTCGGTCCCTGAGCTCGACGCTGGCGTAGAAGGCATCCATGTCCACATGGAGGATGTGGCATCCGGTGTCGTCGCCGTGCGGCATGTCGCGCTCGAGTCGGCCCCCTGGCGGCGGTTGGCTGGCTCTGCTCATTGATCACCGCCACCGACTTGCGCGTGCACTCGCCTGCCCCGACTGTCTTGTGTCGACTGTAATAGCGGGCTAGGACAATCGCAGGGCGCCGAGGCCACCTGTAGCAGCAGTTGTCAGAGCGTCAGCGTCGGCTTTAGCTCCAGCAGGCGAGCCAGCAAACCGTTCACGAATGACCCTGACTCGTCTGTCGACAACTCGCTGGCAAGAGCGACTGCCTCGCTGATAGCGACGCCGTCCGGCACGGCTTCGTTCCAGAGCAGTTCGAACGCGCCGATCCGCAGGATGTTCCGATCGACCGCCGGCATTCTGTCGAGCGTCCAGCCTCGAGCGTTGGCGGCCAGCAGCGAGTCGATATCCGCCGCGTGCTCGGTAACGCCGCGCACTAGCCTGGCGGCGTAGTCCGAGACTGGTGGGTCGGCCGCCGCGGTCCGCTCGGCCAGCAGTTCGAGCACAGGCGCGTCGCGAGCCTCGGCTTCGAACAGCACGTCCAAGGCCCGCTTCCGGGCCTTACTGCGGGCAGCCATGACTTTGCTCAGCTCACCGATGCGCAGCAGCCGGCTCAGGCCCGGCCGAGGTAATCGCCAGAGCGGGTATCGACGCGGATCTTCTCGCCGGTGGTGATGAACAACGGCACCTGGATCTGAGCGCCGGTCTCCAGCGTCGCCGGCTTGGTACCGCCGGTCGACCGATCTCCTTGCAGGCCCGGATCGGTGTGCTGAACGGTCAGCTCGACGGCTGCGGGAAGCTCGACGTACAGCGGCGTGCTGTCGTTGAAGGCGACGGTCGCGGTTTGCTCCTCGAGAAGGTAGTTGGCGGCGTCGCCGACGACGGATGCCGGGATGTGCGGCTGGTCGTAGTCGGTAGTGTCCATGAAGACGAAGTCCTCGCCCTCGCGGTACAGGTACTGCATTTCCCGTTTGTCGACATTCGCGACATCTACTCGCACGCCAGCATTGAAGGTCCTGTCGACGACCTTGCCCGACAAGACGTTCTTCAGCTTCGTGCGGACAAAGGCGCCGCCCTTGCCCGGCTTGACATGCTGGAAATCCACCACGCTCCAGAGCGCGCCATCGATGTTGAGCGTCATGCCATTCTTGAGGTCATTCGTGGTGGCCACGGCTGTGTCTCTCCTGCATGCGAACGGGACTGCCGTGCCTGCATCACAGGACGAGCAGTTCCTTGGTGGTCGTGGTGAGTATCTCGGGCGGCCCCGCCTGACCCGGGCCGCCGTCGCTGACGCCAGCACGGACGACGAGGGTGTCCTCGATCCTGACTCCGCCCTTGCCGGGCAGGTAGACCCCAGGCTCGACGGTGACGGGAACCCGGTCCACAAGTCTACCTGTCCGGCCACGCGCCATCAGCGGCGATTCATGCACCTCTAGGCCGACTCCGTGGCCGAGACCGTGACCGAAATGGTCGCCGTGGCCAGCCGCGTCGATGATGTCACGGGCAGCGGCGTCGACGTCGCCGATGGCAGCGCCGGGGACGGCGGCTGCCACGCCAGCTAGTTGGGCCTTCGCTACTAGGTCATAGATCTCGCGCTGCCAGCCGGCCGGTTGTCCGAGCGCGACCGTCCTGGTCATGTCCGCGTGATAACCGCCGCACCGGGCTCCGCAGTCGATGGTTATCAGGTCGCCCGGCTCGAAGGCGCGGTCACCGGGCGAATGATGCGGGATCGCTCCATTCGGACCACTCGCGACGATGGTGTCGAACGCCGGCGCCTCAGCGCCAAGGTCGATGATCGCCCGTTCGAGCAGAACCGCAAGGTCGCGTTCTGTCCGGCCCTGCACGATCTCGCTGAGAATGTGGGCGAACGCCTCGTCCGTGATGGCGCAGGCACGAGCCAGCAGCGCTATCTCGGTGTCGTCCTTGACCATCCGCAGGTCCTCGATCACGTGCCCGAGTGGGACCAAGCGCGGACCGCCTGCCATTTCAGCCAGGGCCGAATGGCGCTCAACGGTCATCTCCTGCGCCTCAAACGCCAGGACCGCGTACCCCCGCTCGCTGGCGAGCGCGGCAAGCGCGGGCCCGACGTTTCGCTCTGTCGCGATCTCGATGTCGGGACAGTCGCGCTCGGCGGCCTCGGCGTACCGGGAGTCGGTAGCAAGGACGCCAGCGCCCTCGGCGGGCAACAGCATCGCCGCATTAGAGCTGACCAGGCCGGATAGGTAGCGAACGTTGGCTGGGGCGGTGATCAGGGCCGCATCGGCACCCGACTCGGCGATCTTCTCCTGCGCCGCTGAGCGGCGGGCTGCGTGCATGTGCGCCATACCAGGACTGTAGCGGCCACGCCTGAGACGGATGCGAGACCAGAGGGGTACCGCTAACGCCCGGAAAAGCGGTCGATGACACATAGCGTTATTTCGCGCCGCTAAATGGCGTTGATGAGTCCTTCGCTAAGAAAGCTTTGGGGGAAAGATGCGTAATCCTAGGTTTGTCCGCCTGCGCTCCGTGGTCGCTGCCACCGCAGTGGCGGGGTTGGCATGCGGACTGACGGCCACGGCTGCCTCGGCGGCGACCGACAGGGCGCGAGCGCGGCCCACGGTCTTGCCGACGACAGTCACCTGGCACACGATCGCGCTGCAGAACGGCTGGAAGTCAGCACAGACCAGCATTTACAACGTGGCAAACCCTTCGTACGCGGTGTACGCCGGCATCGTCTACCTCGACGGCACCCTGACCCAGCCCACCGGGACGCCTACCTCGCCTAAGCAGTTCGGCGTCCTGCCGCTTGGCTTCCGGCCCGCCCATACGGTCTACCTCACGGTGCTCACCGGCGGCGGCTCCGGCACGCCCGGCACGGTCAAGATCAAGCCCACCGGCGTCATGACAGCGGCCTCGCCGAGCGGGTCCGCGCGGGCGTTGACATCGCTGGCGGCAGTGTCGTTCCCGGCCGCCGGGGCTAGCTGGACCAATCTCACGCTCACGAACGGCTGGAAGTCAGGAGCCGCGGCATTCGGCACTGGCAATCCCGCCTATACCGTCAGGAGCGGAATTGTTTACCTGGCCGGATCCCTGTTCACGACCGGCAATCCCAGCCTGCCGGTGACTACGCTGCCCGCGAGCGCGCGGCCGAACAGCGTCCTGCTCGTCACGGTCTATAACCACGGCGGCGTTGCCGGGTTTGCAGAGATCAACCCGAGCGGCACGGTGTACGCGGGAGGCAGCGCGGCTGCTCTCCAGACCGCGCTAGACGGGTTGTCGTACCCGGCGGCGACGGCGACGCTGACCTGGCAAACCTTGACACTCGCCACTGGCTGGTCGCCCGCTGCGGCGCCATACGCGGCTCCGCAGTATGCGGTCAATGGTCCGATTGTCTACCTCACGGGGGCCATGAACTTCAACACGAGCTCGGGCGGCTCGTCAGTCTTCGCCATTTTTCCCACGGTGGCGCTGACGCCGCACAACCTCACCAAGCAGGTGTACACGGATATCGGCAGCACGGGCGAGCTACTTGTCCTGAGCGGCGACGGCTGGATGTCTAGCACCCCGGCAAGTAACTCGCAGAACTTCACCTCGCTGGCTGGCGTCGCCTACCCGCGCAACTCCTGATCAGCGCGACGCGACACGGGGCCGGACTGAGTATCGATGCTCAGTCCCGCCCCGGTGCGTCGTCGCCGACGATGATGCCGCCGCCGCGGCTCCACGTGAAGTAGCGCCAGGCCAGGTTGAAGAGCGTTACCACCCGGTTCCGGTTGCCCAGGAGGTAGAACAGGTGCAGCCCAAGCCAGGCGAGCCAGGCCAGGGTGCCGCGCAGCCGCAGGCCGCTGGGTAGCTGCACCACGGCTGACTGGCGGCCGATCGTGGCCATAATGCCCTTGTCGTGATAGCTGTACGGCTCCGTCGGCATCCCGCTGAGCAGCCGGGCAACCTGCTCGCCCGCGTGCTTGCCCTCCTGCAGGGCTGGCTGGGCGAGTTGCGGGACCGGCTCGGCTGAGTTGATGGCGATGTCCCCGGCGGCGAACACACGGTCCTGCCCGATCACCCTGAGGTCGGCACCTACCTCGATGCGGCCGCCCTTGCCGCGCGGCAGCGCGCGCGTCCACCCGGCGTCGGGTCCCGCGACGCCGGCGGCCCACACCGTGATGTCGCTGCGACGTTCGCTGCCGTCGGCGAGCAGGACTGAGTCCGCCCTGACCTCCTTGATCGCCGTGCCCAGCATGACCTCCACACCGCGGTTGACGAGTTGCTGCCGTGTGTAGTCGCGGAGCTTGCGGTTGTAGGGCGCCAGTAGCGCTGTGCCCATCTCGATCAGCCGGACGTGGAACATCGACCGGTCGATGTTCGGGTAGACCGCCGCCAGCGCGAAGTTGCGCAGTTCGGCCAGGGCGCCAGCGAGCTCAACTCCGGTGGCGCCGCCGCCGACGACCGTGATATCGACATCGGGATCGGTCAGACCCTCGTTGCGACTCTCGAGCGCGTCCATCAGTGCGTTGCGCAGCGTCACGGCGTCACGCCGGGTGTACAGGCTCAGCGCGTGCTCGGCCGCGCCGGGCACGCCGAAGAACGCGGCGCTGACGCCGGTCGCAATGATCAAGTAGTCGTAGCTGAGCTCCTCGCCGGTGTCCAGCGTCGCGACTCGCCGGTCCAGGTCGAGACTAGCCAGCTCGCCCTTCCGGTAGTGCGCGCCGAGCCGGAAAGTGGCGCTCCACAGTGGGTAGGCCACATCGGCTGCTGTGAGTCCGGCGGTCGCCACCTCGTACAGCAACGGCTGGAACGTGCTGTACACGTTGCGGTCCACCAGCGTCACTGCGGCACCCGACCGCGCCAGCGCGTGCATGGCAGTCAGGCCGGCGAACCCACCGCCGATGATCAGGACGTTCGGGCTGTCGGCGCGTTGCGACCTCGATCGCATAAGCCCTCCTGTAACGCAAGCTGCATCACCTAGCCCATGCTGGCGACCTAGCCCGCGCTGGAGACCTTGCCCGCGGCTCGCAGTGCAAAACGAAGCCGCCGGCCTGGCGGCCTCCCGGTGTCAGCCGGCCAGGTCCTTGATCTGCTCGATCAGAGCGATGCGCTCAGCGTGCGTAGCGGCCATCGGCGCGACGTTCAACGTGGTGACGCCAGATTCCCGCATCGCCGCGACGCGCTCGGCCACGAACGACTTCGGGCCGATGAGAGATACGTTCTCCAGCAGTTCCTGCGGGATGAGCCTGGCGGCCTCGTCCTTGCGCCCCTCCAGGTACGCATCCTGGATAGCCGTGGCCTCTTTCTCATAGCCGTAGCGGACCGCCATGTTGTTGTAGAAGTTTCGGCCTCTCGCGCCCATCCCGCCGATGTACAGCGCCTGCACGGGTCTGATCAGGTCGATCAGGCCCTTGACGTCCTCGCCGATCGCGAGAGCAGTCTGCGCGAACACGTCCAGAGGCGGCAGCGACGGGTCGCGCTTGGCCTTGCCCGCCGCGAGCGACGGTCCCCACACGTCCTTGGCCTTCTCCGGGTAGTAGAAGATCGGCTCCCAGCCTTCCGCTAGCTCGGCAGCAAGCTCGACATTCTTCGGGCCGAGGGCGGCGAGGATGATCGGGATCCGGTCCCGCACCGGGTGGTTGATCAGCTTGAGCGCCTTGCCGAGCCCGGTGCCCTGCCCGGGTGGGAGCGGGATCTGGTAATGCTTCCCGTTGTACTCAAGTCGCTCCCGGCGCCAGACCACTCGGCAGATCTCGATCGTCTCCCTGGTGCGCGCAAGCGGCGCGTCGTAGGGCACGCCGTGCCAGCCCTCGATGACCTGCGGCCCGGACGCGCCGATGCCGAGCGAGAACCGGCCGCCGGAGACGTAGTCGATGCCCGCCGCAGTCATCGCCGTCAGAGTGGGCGTTCGCGAGTACAGCTGCATGATGCCGGAGGCCAGCTCGACCCGCTGGGTCACGGCGGCGAGGTAGCCAAGTTGGCTCACGGCGTCGTAGCTGTAGGCCTCGGGCACGAACACGATGTCGAGGCCCGCCCTCTCAAAGTCGGCGAGTTCGGTCGCCGTCTCCTTGAAGCCGCCCGCGTAGTTCAGCGCCATCCCGATCCGCATGCAGCACCCTTTCGCGCCCGATGACCGCGACTGGCGGCCCGCAGCTGGCCTCGACGGCCCCGTTCCCTGTTTGTGATGAATCGTAACCGTCGCGGCTGGTCGCGGACAGACGTCAGCCCGGCAGCAGCCCGGTGATCGCCCGCAAGGCGAGCAGGTAGGACGCGGCGCCGAAGCCGGCGATGGTGCCGTCGGCGACGGCAGAAACGACGGAGGTGTGCCGGAACGGCTCGCGCGCAGCCGGGTTTGAGAGATGCACCTCGACCAGCGGAGCGGTACGCATGGCGAGGGCGTCACGCAGCGCGTACGAGTAATGCGTGAAGGCTGCCGGGTTGATCACTACAGGCAGCCGCAGCTCCGCGGCCTCGTGCACCCAGCCGATCAGCTCGGCCTCGTCGTCGGTCTGCCGCAGGTCGACGCGCAGGCCCAGTTCGGCGCCGAGCTCCTGGCAGGCGGCGGCAATGTCGGCCAGGGTGGCCGATCCGTAGATCTCCGGTTCGCGCGAGCCCAGGCGGCCCAGGTTCGGGCCGTTGAGAATCAGCACCGTGGTCACGTGATCAGCTCACTTCCGCGTAGGCGAGCTCGAGCAGCTCTTCCGGCGGATCGGCCATGACGGCCGGCACGGCGAGCTTGTCGAGGACAACCAAGCGCAACCTGGCAGCCCGCGTCTTCTTGTCTACGGTCATCGCCGCCCGCAACGCTGGCCATGCGTTGGCGCGGTACCGGATCGGCAGGCCCACCGACGCCAGCACAGTAGGGTGCCGCCGCGCCGTCGGGGCATCGAGCCTGCCCGCCAGCCGGCTGACAGCGGCCGCGAAGCACAGGCCGATCGACACAGCCTCCCCGTGCCGAATCGAGTAGCCCTCGACGCGCTCGATCGCGTGCGCGAGGGTGTGGCCGTAGTTGAGCGTTTCCCGCAGGCCAGCCTCGCGCAGGTCAGCCGAGACGACCGCCGCTTTCATCGCGATCGCGCGCTCGATCAGCTCACGCTCGTGCGGCCCGCCGGGCTTCGCCGCTCCGGCCGGGTCCGCCTCGATCAGATCCAGGATCACCGGATCGGCGATAAATCCCGCCTTGACGACTTCTGCCAGCCCGCTCGCGTACTCGGCCGACGGCAGGCTCGCGAGGACGCTGGTGTCCGCGAGCACCCCGGCTGGCGGGTAGAACGCGCCTACCAGGTTCTTCCCATCGGCCGTGTTGATCGCCGTCTTGCCGCCGATGGCCGCGTCAGTCATGCCGAGCAGCGTGGTCGGGACGAGCGCAACGCGCACGCCGCGCAGCCAGGTCGCGGCGACGAAGCCCGCAAGGTCGGTCACCGCTCCCCCGCCGACGCCGACGATCGCGTCGGACCGGCCGACGCCGACCGCAGCGAGCTTGGACCAGAGTGCGGCCGCCACGCTGATGTCCTTGGCTGCTTCGCCGTCCGGCACCGCCTCGGGCCGCACCGCGTATCCTGCGCTGGCCAGTGCCTGGCAGACGGGGGCCGCGATCCCGGGCAGGCCGACGGCGTGCACGACCACTACGGTCCGGACCTGATCGCCAAGCAGCGACGGCAGTTCGGTCAGCACATTGGTGCCGACGACAACGTCGTAGGGGCGCTCGCCCCCGACCGCGATACGGGTCGCCGTCACGGCCCGCCGCCCGCCGCGTCAGCCTCAATCGCGGCGGCGATCTCGGCCGCGATCTCATCCGGGTCGCGGTCGTCGGTCTTCACCGTCAGCCAGGCCAGCTGGTCATAAACCGGGAGGCGCTGGTCCAGCAGGGCCTTGAGCTGCGCACGCGGGCTCGTACCGATCAGCAGTGGCCTGGCCCGGTCCATCCCCACGCGCTTCACGAGCTCGCTGAACCCGGTCTGCAGGTACACCACCCGGCGCCCGCCAAGGCGGGCTTGGGTCTCGGTATCCATGACGGCGCCGCCCCCGAGGCCGATTACGCCCGGGCGCGCGGCTGCCTCGAGTGCTTCCGCGACGGCCGCACGCTCAAGCCGTCGGAACTCGGGCTCGCCGTCCATGACGAAGATGTCGCTGACCGGCTTGCCCGCGACCGCCTCGACGATCGCGTCCGTGTCGGCGAACGTGACCCCCAGCCGGGCGGCCAGGGCTGCACCGACCGTCGTCTTACCCGCCCCGGGCGCGCCAATGAGCACAACCAGCGGGAACGCGGCCGCCGCATTGCCGTTCGCGGTCACTGGATCACCAGGGCCTTGAGGTAGGCCTCCGCATTGCGGGCGGTCTCGGTGACGCTGTCGCCTCCGAACTTCTCCAGCAGGGCATCGGCGAGAACGAGCGCGGCCATGGCCTCGGCCACTACGCCGGCGGCTGGCACGGCAGTCACGTCGCTGCGCTGGTTGATTGCCTTGGCCGGCTCGCCAGTCCGGACGTCGACAGTGGCGAGCGCCCGCGGCACCGTCGAGATCGGCTTCATCGCGGCGCGCAGCCGAATGGGCTCGCCCGTGCTCATGCCGCCTTCGATCCCGCCGGCCCGGTTGGTGATGCGCCGGATGCGCCCCGCGCTGCCCTCGATCTCGTCGTGCGCTTGCGAGCCCCGGCGCGCTGCCGACCGGAAGCCGTCGCCGACCTCGACACCCTTGATGGCCTGGATGCTCATCAGCGCGCCGGCCAGCCTGCCATCCAGGCGCCGGTCCCAATGGACGTGGCTGCCAAGGCCGGGCGGCAACCCGTACGCGACGACCTCGACGACGCCGCCGAGCGTGTCGCCGTCGCGGTGCGCCGCATCGACCTCGGCCTGCATCGCCGCACTCGCGCCGGCGTCCAGGCACCGGACCGGGTCGGCGTCGATCCGGTCGGCGTCTTGCGGCTCTGGAACGTAGTCCTCTGGCGCGGCAACCGCGCCGAGCGCGACGACGTGACTCAGGATCTCGGCGCCGACCACCTGGCGCAGCAAGTGGCGCGCGATCTCGCCCAATGCGACCCGGGCCGCGGTCTCCCGCGCGCTGGCGCGCTCCAGGACTGCCCTGGCGTCGTCGTGGCCGTACTTCTGCATGCCGGCCAGGTCAGCGTGGCCAGGCCGGGGCCTGGTGAGCGGGGCGTTGCGAGCCTGCGCTGCGAGTACCTCGTCGCCGACTGGGTCGGTCGACATGACACTCTCCCACTTGGGCCACTCGGTGTTCCCGATCCTGATGGCGATCGGGCTGCCCAGGGTCACTCCGTGCCGGACGCCGCCGGTGATCTCGACCTCGTCCTGCTCGAACTTCATCCGCGCGCCGCGGCCGTAACCCGCGCGGCGCCGCGCCAGGGCGAGCGCGATGTCGGCCGTGGTGATCTCGACCCCGGTAGGGACTCCCTCGCAGATGGCCACCAGTGCGCGGCCATGTGACTCGCCTGCGGTAAGCCAGCGCAGCATGCTGCCGATACTGCCATGCTCCGCTCAGCGGCGTTCGCTCGCCTAGCTCGCGCCGCTCTGCAGTGATCGGGCCGTGATAGCGTCGGAATGATCATTTGCGCGGGTTCGCGCCGGCGTCGCCGCGTCCCCCGCGTCCATTGGCTGCAGCGCGATCGTCGTGAGTTATCCGTGACCAGACAGGTAATCAAGCTCGGCTCCAGTTCCATCGCCAGCCGGGACGGGCTCGCCCTCGACGTCATCGCCGGCCTGGTCAGCCAGATCGCCGCCGCGCAGCGGGCCGGGCACGAGATCATCCTCGTCACCTCCGGAGCCGCGCGCCTCGGCCGGAGGCTGCTCGCCTTCGAGGGACCGACCGCTGGCGCGGCTGCAGCGCTGCAGGCGCTCGTCGGATCCGTGCGCGCGTCAGTAGATTCCGCAGCCGACTACGACCGGCTGGTGGCATCGCTAGCTGAGACGCTGCGCCGCTATGACGGCCCTGACGACAGTCGGGAAGCCGCCTACACAGCGTTGCCTGCCGCCGTTGGCCAGCCCGCGCTCATGGCGCTGTACCGGCAGCTGGCGGCGGCCGTCGGGGTCGAGGTCTGCCAGATACTGGTGTCCCGCAGCGACCTGGCGTCAGCACGGGCGATGGGCGACCTAGGCCAGGTGCTCCGCGAGGCAACGGCCCGCGGGCTGCTGCCGATCGTGAACGGCAACGACGCCACGGACCCGATATCGGCGCTTGACAACGACCAAGTCGCCGTCGCGGTGGCGGTCGCGGCGGAAGCCTCTCGGCTGCTGTTCCTGACCGATGTGCGCGCAGCCTACCGCGATTCATCGCTGCGCGAGCGAATCGACCGGCTGACGCCAGCCGAGGCGCGGGCGGTCCGGGTCACGGTTGGCGGCTCCGGGCGGGGCGGCATGGCCTCCAAGCTGAGCGCGGCCGCCCGGGCTGCGTGCTGCGGCGTCGAGTGCACGATCGGGTCAGCCCGGGAGACTGACGTCGTCGCGAGGAGCCTGAATCCGCGCGCTCGGACTGGCACAGTCATCCGCGCGTCAGGCGCCCCGCTCGAGCCGGCGAAGCGCTGGATCGGCGGCATCGCGTACTCGGCGGGATCGGTGCATGTTAACCGCGCGGCTGAAGACAGCCTGCGCAGTGGGAACACGCTGTTCCTGTCGGGCGTCAAGCGCGTCGACGGCGACTTCGCTGCCGGATCAGTCGTCGAACTGCTCGATGTCCGGCATCCTGAACGGCTGCTTGGGCGGGGCTCGGTTGCCCTGCCGTCCAGCCTGTTGCGCCTGCTGCGGGCGCTCTCTCCGCAGGAGGTCGCCTGCGTGATTGCCATCCTGCTGCGGCTCAGGTACGCGAGCACTGCGCTGGACGGCGACACTAGCGATCCCGCCAGCGCCGGATCGCTCCTCGACCCGGACGTCTACAAGGACTGCCGGGAACTCGCCGGTGGTACCTCTCGCGCCAGCCAGGAGGCATTTGCCCAGCTCGCTGGTGCCTCCGCCGAGCGGGTTAGCGAACTCGCCGATTCGCTGTTGCTAACACAGCCGCAACTGTCGACCACGTTCCTGCTCAACAAAGGATTCCTGCACGGCCAGGTGCCCATGGACGCGGCGGCACGCCGGGTCATCCGCGGCATTCACGCGGTGCACCGTGAGTCGCTGGTGGTGTACCCGGCCTAAAGCGCGCCGGTCGGCACGACGGCGTATTGGCGCAGGTAGAGGTCCCGGAACGTCACTGGCCCGCGCGGCCCGGGAACGACGTCGATGTTGATCCCGGTCTCGGGCAGCGACAGCAGCTTGAACCCGTCGAGCAGGCGCGGGGTCGCGTTCCAGAACGCCCCCGTGCCTCGGTACGTCTCAAGGAACCTGGTCGCCGCGCCCGGATCGTTCGCGACGATGGAGGCGGCCAGCCCAGACGTCTCCCGGTTCGCGATCTCGGCCGCGTCCGCCGCGCTCTCCGCCGGGGCCAGCGTGATCGTCGCTTCCGCGCCGACGTCCAGCGCCCACTCGTGGCCAAGCGCATGCGCGTGCGGCGGGAGCGAGACGGCGATGCCGAGCTTGTCGGCCAGGGCCGTGACGGCCGCGACGGTCTCGTCCCAGACGGATCGCTGCACGAGGAGCAGGTTGAGCCGGTTGCAGACACCGAGCCGGTCCAAGCTGCGCTCGATGAGCCGCAGGGCCGCCTCGGTGTCCGCCGACTGGTCGACGTAGAGCACCGCGCCCCCGTCGGCGTGTGCGAGCGTACGCACGCCGTGCAACGCCGCCTCGTGTGCCAGCGCGCGTGTGGTGTCCCCGCTGCCACGCAGGATGACGAGCGGGATGAGCCGCGGTTGCCGGACGAGCGCGACCGCAGTGTCACGCCCGGGAACGCGGAGCAACTGGATCGCCGCCGGATCGAGGCCGGACGCAGCCATGGCGGGCGCGACGACGTCATCGACGAGCACCGCCGCCGACCTGATGGCGCTCGAGCCAGTGCGCAGGACGCCGGCGTTGCGCGACTTGATCAGCTGTGAGGCGATGTCGACGACGACATTCGGCCGAGCCTCGAAGTTCGCGCCGATGACGCCGACAGGCCGGCGCCACTCGTGCAGTTCAAGACCGTCGGGCAGATCCCGGACGTAAGACCTCGCCGGCACGGCCGGAACGGCGGCGAGCGTCCGGAGCTGATCGGCCATAGCCTCGACGCGGCCGGCATCGAGCGTAAGCCGGTCGGCAACCGCGTCGGCGAGGCCGTTCGCCTTCGCGGCGCGAACGTCCTCGGCATTCGCGTCGAGAACGACGCGAGCGCTCTGGACAAGCTGCGTCGCGATAGCGCGGAGCGCATCGTCCAGGCCGTCGGCGGGCACGCTGCGCAGCGCACCCGCCGCTGCGCTGGCGGCCTGCCCGGCAGCAATGACCGCTGCGTCTGCCTCGGCCGCTGCGTCCATGCCTTGTCCTCCGTGCTGCTGGTCCTGCGTAGTACGGCGCTGCGAGCCGCCAGTCCTGCGTGCTGCCGGTGGCCGGGCGTCCCGACCGGCTGCACGAACGAGCATAACTACCGGCCCGCCAAGACTGCCTCGCTTGGCGGCCTTACTCGGCCCGCCACCGACGCGCGGCATCAGGATCAGCGCCAATCGTCCGGAGTTCCGCCGCTCATCAAAAGCACCACCGATCGGCACGAGCGGCGCTTGTCTGGCAAGGTGGCTGGCGTGACTGGTGACGCTGTCAATGCCGGCGGCACGTCCGGTGATGTCGTGGCGCAGTCGGCGGGTTCGCTGAGATTCGGCCTAGTCGGCACAGGCAACTGGGCCCGGCCCGCGCATGCCCGGGCACTCGCCGCAAGTCCCGACATCGACTTTGTAGCGGTCTGGGGCCGCGACTCTGCGGCCGCAGCCGACCTGGCAGCGTCCTTCGGGACGACCGCTCACACCGATTTCGATTCGTTCCTGGTCGACCTGGACGCTGTCGCCTTCGCCGTGCCACCTGACGTCCAGAGCAAACTCGCACTGCGCGCCGCGCGTGCGGGCAAGCACTTGCTGCTGGAGAAGCCGGTGGCGCTCACTACAGAGGCAAGCAATGCGCTGGTGACCGCGGTGGCCGAGGCCGGGGTTGCGTCGGTGGTGTTCTTTATTCTGCGATTCCAGCCAGACGCTAGTGCCTGGCTTACCGACGTGACCAGCGTCGGCGGCTGGGCTGGTGGCCACGCAACCTGGCTCGAATCGTTCATCGGGTCCAGCACGTTCAATTCGCCGTGGCGGCGCGAGAAGGGCGCCCTATGGGATCTGGGTCCGCATGTTATCTCGCTGCTGAGGCCCATTCTTGGTGCGGTGGAAGGCGTCACCGCGGACGTCGGGCGCGGCGACGTCACGCACCTGGTGCTTCATCACCAGGGCGGCGCTACGAGTACCGCCACTCTGACCCTGGGCGCGCCGGAGGCCGCAGACGGCTTCGATCTCCAGGTCTGGGGAGAGCGCGGGCGATCGTCCGTGCCGCCGCTCGCGGCTGATCGCTCCGTCGCCCTGCGTGTTGCCCTGGGCGAACTCGTCGCCAACGCGAGGTCCGGGCGAACCGACCATCCCTGCGACGTGCGGTTCGGCGCCACGGTGACCCGCCTTCTCGCCGAGGCCGAGCGGGCGATCGACGCCCGCCGCGGCTAACCAATCGGGCCGGGACTAGTCGGCGGCGCCCGCTGTCCGGCGGGCCCGGTCCAGGTGGCGATTGGCGGTCTCCAGGCGCCTAGCCGCGACGGCCTGGCGGCCTTCGGCCTGCTTGGCCTCACGCGTCAGCCGCGCGTGCGCCGTGCGGGCCTCGGCGATTTCCTGCTCCAGGTTGCTGATCCGACGGTGCAAGAACTGGCGCTGCTCGTCGATGGCCGCGAATGCGCGCTCGGCATCGTCGAACGCGGCGGCCGCGATGTCGGCCGCCTCCTGCGCCGCTCGCAGGGAGTCGGCCGCGCGCTCCGCCGCACTGCCAGCCCGCGGCGCCACACGAACCTCCGCTGCTGCCCCGCGGCCAGATGCCGCGTCACCAGCGCGCGCCGCGTCCCCGTCGGCGCGTTGCCGTCCCCTACCGCGCCCCGGCGCCGGCGCTGGTTCCGCCGCTGGCTCCCCAGTAACCGACCGGGTCTTTGCAGGCACGGCCATCGCCGCGGTCAGGTCCACCTCGCCGAGCCCGGCGTAGGCGAGCGCCTTCGTCAGGCGTCCTGACCGGACTGCAGCCCTGGCGTCGGCGTCGGCGAGCGCCGCCTCCAGCGTCGCCCGGACCTCGCCGAGCACGGCGTCGCTCGCAGACTGGTCCGTCTGTACAGCCCGGTCGCTGGCGGCGGCGACCAGGTCGGTGACGACCTGCCTGCGCTGAACCGACAGCTCCCGCAGGCGGTCCCCGGCGAGCGCTCGCTGCGCCTCCTGGAGTTCCTCGCCGAGCTCATACAGCCGGGTCATCTGCTCTGGGACCGTTCTGGCGAGCTGATTCACGAGCCACGCGCTCGCGGTAGGCCGCGCGAGCTTCTTGATGGCAGCGGCCTCGTCCCGCTGGCCAGCGGCGCGAATCTGGCGCACCCGCTCGTCCCTGGCCGAGGTGAAGTCCGCCGGAGCGAGCGCGTAAAGCTCGTCGGCCACCTCGGCAACGGTGACTGGCTGCACAACTCGTGATCGTAATACCGACGGTCCCCAGGGCGGGTAGCCGCGCGCGCCCGCGCTAGCCAGGCCGGCGGATGACGGCGATCCCGGCCCGGATCCGGTAGGGCAGCCGATCATGAACTGCAGCCGCGATCTGGTTCGCGACGTCCTCAGATACAAGCCCGGGCGATCCTTCAGGCGGGGCCAGCTCGAGCGTGAAGTCTAGGTCGCCAGCGGGCCGGCTGAGCTTGACCCGGATGCCGGGCGCCACGTCGGCCGCGGCCGTCACGACCTGCCGCCACACGTCCGGATCCTCGTGCATTGCTGGCACGTCACCGCCCGCCGCGAGCGCCGCCAGCCGGCTGCCCTCGACCACGACGGGAACGGGGCCGGCGATGTCGATGACAACGGCATGCGACTCCTGCACCGCCGACTGCCACACACCGGCCGCCGGCACCGGAACTGGTCGCGCCCCTGGCCGCCACCGCTCCAGCGAGTCAGCGCAAGTGAACGCCGGGATAGCACGCTTGCCGTCGCGGCCGACGATCTCCGGCATCGCCATCTCGCTAGCCTTCTCGCCGCCAGCCCGCTGCGGCTGATCATGAGGGGCGCGGCCGGCGTTCTCGCCGCCACCCGGCGAACGCAGATCAGCGGTAGCTTGGCCCGCGAGATCGTCGCCGCCTGCACCGTCATCGGGCAGGATGGCGACCACAGGGAGGAGGAGCCGACTGTCGGCTAGCGCGACGAGGACGGCATGCTCGCCGCTCCTGCCCTCGGCGTAGTCAGCCAGCGCGGCGGCGACCGCAGGATCGGCCGCGCCGTGATCGTCGCGGTAACGCTCGTCTCCGGCCCTTAGCTCCACCATTCGCCAACTGTAGTGCGCGCCCGGGCAGCATCCCGCGGTGGCCAGGCACGACACTGGCTGCGCCGAAGTAGTTGAGGCGCATTTAGCGATATGAGAGTCTCGTGAGACTGACGGTGAATCGTCGCGGTGGACCCGGTCAGGACTAGAATTCAGCCCGGTGCATTGCGAGCTCAGGGGACTAAGTGAACTACGCCAGCCAGGAACCAAGGGCGGTGGAGCCTGGCACGGTCATGCAGAAGGCGATTCCGCCGCGAATGGTGGAGCCGTACCTGACTGGGCGCCGGTCGATTATCTCCGGGTTCGTGCACCGGCTCGCCGATAGCGGCGACGGTAACCCGCAGCTGCTCTACGAGGCCTTCGGCCTCGGCTACAACGGCTCGGACTTCAGCCCGGACATGCCAGAGATCTACGTCCTCCGCTGGCGGGCTGTCGGCGCCGTGGCCTACGAAGTGCCCCACTCGGCCGAGTACGGCGGCGACTGGGCCATGCAGCCGCCCTTTACCGGCACGGGATATACCCCCAGCCGCGAGCAAGCCGTGGCTGAGTACTTCATACCGCCGATACCCGTGCCAGTTGGCGCGGAGATTCACCGTATTAGGACTGATAAGTCCGACTTCATCGCTCGGTACGACGGCCAAGTTTGGCTGCGACCGGCAGGAGGGCCTGAACTGTGCGCTACCGGCTGATGGCGACGTACGAAGGCTCTCCGTTCGAGGTGGGGCTCGGGCCAACGCAGGGCGATGTCGTCCTGTTCGCTGCGTGCCCCCCGCCTGAGGATCTCGGGTTCGAGCCTGCCACCGGGCACTGGCGCAAGCAGGTCAGGGTCACCGACGTTCAGACAGTCTGGGAATCCCGGCCCCTCGGGGTGTTCCGCGGCGAACGGTGCATGGTTCTCGACGATCTAGGCGACCGGCTGCACATTGGCTATCTCGGACATGACGGCTTCAAGGCCGAGGAGCTGGGCTATTGGCAGGTAGACCGAGGCGTTTTCGAGCTTGTGGCGCCCCGGTCCGAGGTCACTGAAATCCTCGAGGAGCGGACCGAGTACCCGCGACCGGTCGCTACCCCACGGCCGGTCACCGGCCAGCAGCCCGTGCCGGGCTCGTACAGCCCCGGTAGCACCGCCCAGCACAGCATCCCGGCGGCCTACATGCGGCTGGCCGACAGCGGCACCGGCGTAGCTATGCCGGTCGCGGCGTCGGCGCCGCTACCGGTAGAGGCTGAAGCGCTGCGGGCGGCGTCGGCGGCTCGACGGCCGCTACCAGCGGGCCGCGGCGCGGACCTAGAAGGCCCGGCCACCCAACAACCAGCGAACCCAGCCGCTGCACCGCCAGCTGACAGCCCAGCCGCTGCACTGCCGGCTAACAGCTCGGACGCTGCTACCTCGCCGAGCCCGACGGCGGCCCGGCTGAAGCGCGCGCTCGCGCAGGCCATGCCGCGCCGGTCAGGGCGCACTCGGCTAGCTACCGAGCGCATCTTCGCCGATCTCGCCGCACGCGCCGGGATCCCGGCTGAGTCCTATGCCCTTGGCGAAGTCATCGAGGGCGCGCTGTGCGTCGTCCAGACCGAGCACGGCTTTGAGGTCTTCCACGCCGCTGCCGGCAGTCGGCAGGAACTCCAGACATTCCCGACGGAAGAAGCCGCATGCTTCTACCTGTTCGGCGTGCTGGCCGCCGAGGCCGTGCGTAACGGCTCGCTCACGCGCGCCCCGGTCGGCCTCGGCGCCGGCATCCCGCAGCCTGACTGATCACGCATTGCGGTAAATCTTGATCAAAACATCACACACCGCGCGGGCAATCTGATCGTTTTCGCCGGCAATGTCGGCAGCTTGCCACAACGGGCCATAGCGCCCGTCATCCACGGAGAAGTCGCGCCGGGGTTTGCGGAAGTGCGCGCGAACGGACAGCCACGGCCGCTAGGGTGCAAAGAGCCGGCGGGGCTGAAGGTCCCCCGCTCCCCAAGCAGCCCCGCCGGCGTCGCCCGCTCTCCTTGGGCCAAGATGGTTCTCATGTCAGAGCCGACCCTCCCGCTGACCGGCGCGCAATTCGAGATCGCAGCGGGCGACTACTCCGCCACCGTGACCGAGCTAGGTGCCGGGCTGCGTGCTCTCAGCCTGAGCGGCACGCCGCTCATCAGGACCTACGCCGCCGACGAACTGCCGCCCGCAGGGGCCGGTCAGCTACTCGCGCCGTGGCCGAACAGGATCGATCACGGCCGCTATACCTTTGGCGGCGCCAGCTACCAGCTCGACATCTCTGAGCCAGCCCACGAGAACGCCATCCACGGACTGACCAGATGGGCGAGCTGGCGTGTCACCACGCAGGCCACCGATCACGTTGAGCTAGGCCTAGATCTGCTCGGCCGCACTGGCTATCCGTTCTGCTTGGAACTGCGCGCTGGCTACCGCCTGAGCCCGGACGACGGCCTCGAGGTGACCTTGACCGCGCGCAACTCCGGCAGTCGCGCTGCACCCTTCGGCACTGGTGCCCACCCTTACTTCACCGCCGGTCCAGGGCTCGTCGACGAGTGCGAGCTGCAGCTCCCGGCAGGCCGCTGGCAGCCGACCAATGAGCGCGCCATCCCCGTCGGTGCGCCTGCGGACGTGACGGGCTCGGATTTCGACTTCCGCACCGGCCGGAAGATCGGCCGCACCGTGCTGGATCATGCGCTGACCGTCCTGACGACCGACACTGAGGGCTTGGCGTGGGCGCGCCTGTCCGGGTCTGCTGCGAAGATCGCAGTTTGGCTCGGGCCTGGCTACCGCTGGCTCCAGGTCTTCACCGGCGATCCACTCGACGAGGGCGCGCGCCGCCGCGCCCTCGCGATCGAGCCCATGACCTGCCCGCCGAATGCGTTCGTGACCGGGACTGATCTCGCGACCGTTGAGCCGGGCGGCGGCGTCGCGTACAGCTGGGGCGTCCAGGCCACCGCCAGTTAGCGACAGTCTCAGGATTGGAACGCGCTCGTCATGGAAGCGCAGCCGATGACCCAAGCAGCGCCGCAACGTACGCCAGGTCCTCGCGGGTGTCGATGTCGTCGGGTCGCCCTGTGTCGGCGCATTCGATGCTCGTGACCAAGTCTGGATGGGCGCGCAAGAACGGCCGCGCGCCGACGTCGCCAGTGGCCAAGTCCGCGACCTCGGACCAGTGCTGCCGGCTAATCAAAACCGGGTTGCGCGGCTGGCCGTCGTAGCAGGCGACGGCAACGCCCGCACCTGCCGCATGTGCGGCAATGAGCCGTCGCACGGCCTCCGGCCCGACCAGCGGCTGGTCCGCCAGCGCGAGCACAGCCGCCGTGGCGTCAGCGGGAACCGCCGCCAGCCCGACCGCCAGCGACGAGCCCATTCCCGTCCGCCAGTCCGGGTTGTGCACACTGAGCACGCTCGGCCTGCCAGCCTCGTCCTCGGCGCATGCGAGGTCCGCCGGGTTGAGCGCGGCCGCGCCTGTCACGACGATGATTGGACCTGCTCCGCCCGCCAGGAGCAGCGTGATGCCGCGGCGCGCGAGCGTCTGGCCGCCGACAACGACGAGGGCTTTGGGCTGCCCAAGCCGGCTCCCGTCGCCAGCGGCGAGCAGGATGCCGGCCACGGTCCTGGACACCTTAGCTGTCAACCGGCGCGCTCACCCAGCAGGTCAGCGGTTCCGCGGTCACCTGGCAGCTGACCATGATGAATACGCCCGGTAGTCGCGGTGAGCGGCCGGCCGGAACCGCCCCAGCGGAGCTGGATCAGCTCTGCGGCGATCGCGATGGCGGTCTCCTCGGGCGTACGGGCACCGAGGTCCAGCCCGATCGGCGAGCGGAGCCGGGACAACTCGGCGTCGGTGATGCCGACGTCACGGAGCCGGGCGAGCCGGTCGTCGTGAGTGCGCCGACTGCCCATGGCGCCGATGTAAGCGGCGGGGCGACGAAGTGCCACTTCGAGCAGCGGAACGTCGAACTTCGGGTCGTGCGTGAGCACGCAGATCACGGTGCGTTCGTCGGTGCTGATGCCGGACAGGTACCGGTGCGGCCAGTCGGTGATCACCTCGTCGGCGTCCGGGAACCGGGAAGCGGTCGCGAACACCGGCCTCGCGTCGCACACCGTGACGTGATAACCGAGGAACTTGCCAGCCTTAGCAACGGCGGCTGCGAAGTCGATGGCGCCGAAGACGAGCATCCGCGGCGCTGGCGCGAACGACTGCACGAAGACGCCCAGCTCATCGCGGCGCCGCTCCCCGTCAGGGCCGTAGCGGCGGACACCGGTCAGGCCCTGCGCGAGCATCCCGCGGGCGTCGTCGTCAACGGCCTGATCCAGGCGGTCGCCGGCCCCAAGGGTGCCGTCGGATCTGTCGCCTTCCCAGATGATGCGCCTCGACCCGACCTGGCCGGGGCCGTCGATGATTGTCGCAACCGCGACCGGCGTGCCAGTGCGCACTGCCGCGGCAACTTCGCCGAGCGCGGCAAAGCGCGCCCGGCTGGCCGGCTCAACGAAGATGTCGATGATCCCGCCGCAGGTGAGCCCGACGGAGAACGCGTCGTCATCACTGATCCCGTACCGCTGCAAGGCCGGCTGCCCGCTTGCCATCAC
>Ga0126378_10000968_pt1 | contig 21401 bp, 19 predicted proteins | sample PanSoiMetPlot_23_FD_92587 | JGI IMG/M metagenome (GOLD analysis project Ga0126378, IMG submission 92587) | Tropical forest soil microbial communities from Panama - MetaG Plot_23 | ecosystem: Environmental > Terrestrial > Soil > Tropical forest > Bulk soil | place: Panama | collected 2016-02-17
GGCGCTAGCGGTGACGGTGCACAACGCGCCGCCGGCTCGCGGGACAGGTCGTGTCGTCTACGCCTTGCTCGAGCAGATCTGCGTGCGCCGGGCCGACATGGTGCTGTGCGCGTCGGCCGATCTAGCGACGCGGATGTCCGCCCGCGGCGCGCGGGCGGAGCAATTCGATGTGCCAGCGCCGCTGCGACCGGCCCCGACGGCTGCGCAAGTAGCAGCGGCTCGAGCGGAGCTGGGCGGTGTTGGGCGCCCGGTCGTGCTGGCCGTTGCCAGGCTCGCGCGGCAAAAAGGTCTGGATGTGCTCATCGACGCTGCGGCCCGGCTTGGCGACCGTGAGCCGCGCCCGCGCACGGTGATCGCGGGCACGGGCCCGCTCGCCGCGGCCTTGCGTGCCCAAGCGAGCCAGGTCGGCGTGGACGTGGTGCTGCTCGGCGCGCGCGACGACGTGCCAGCGCTGCTCGCGGCTGCCGATGTAGTGGTGGTACCGAGCCGCTGGGAAGCGCGCGCGTTCATCATCCAGGAGGCGATGCGGGCGGGCAGGCCCGTCGTCGCGACGCGCGTCGGCGGGACACCGGAGCTGACCGGGGCAGGTGGCGCCATCCTGGTCCCGCCCGAAGATCCGGCCGCACTGGCTGACGCGGTGGCAGCCGTGCTCGATGACCCTGCGCTGGCCAGCAAGCTGGGCGCGGCGGCTCAGCAGCGAAGCGTCACGTTCCCGTCGCAACAGGACACGATCCGGGCCGCCCTCGACCGCTACGCACGGCTTACGCGTCGCCAGCCTGCTAGACGCGACCGCAACAGCGCCAGCGCGACGTGATAGCCGGAAATGTTGCGTAACAATCGGCATCATCCACCTGAATAGGCAACGCCGGATGTGCTGAGATAAGCCGGATAGGGCCGTGTGGCCTACCTGTTCGCGGCCCGGGAGTTCTTAGTGTCCAGTGACACCTCGCCGCCATCGGGATACCGGCTGGACAGCCCGGCCCCTACCGGTGGCGCGACAGGCGGCGCGCCGGCGCGCATGGCGCCGATCGCCGAACCGTCATGGGTCAAGGTCATCGGCACCACGCTGCGCTTGTTTGTGCGCCGCCGCATCCTGCGCGTACCCGACGCTCGCAAGATCGACAGGGCCCGCAAGATAGCAGTGGCGGCAGTCGCTGCCATCGTCGTCCTCGCTGTTGTCGCCGCGGTCGTCGCGCTGACCGGCGCTCCCGCGTCACACCACGCAGCGCACTCACGGACGACGAAGCCCGCGCTGACCCGAGCGCAGAAGCTGGCGCGAGCAGCCGAGGCGCGTGCTGTCGCGGCGAACACCACCGCAGCCGCGGCCTGGATCGCTACCGAGGTCAGGCAGAACGCCGTCATCGGTTGTGACCCGGCGACGTGCGCCACCATCGCGCAGGCCGGCTACGGCAATAGCGGCCAGGTGGTGCTCAAGCGCGGCGTGGCCTTGCCAGCCGCTGGCGCGGTGGTCGTCGCGACACCGGCCGTCCGGGCGCAGTACGGCGCTCAGCTCCCGATGACGGCACCCGAGATCATCGCGGTATTCGGTGCCGGGCAGGAGGTCGTCCAGCTCCGCGTCGTCGTGGCGGGCGGACAGGCGGCCTACAGCCAGGCAGCTAGCAGCGCGTTCACCGCCCGGCAGAGCGCTGGGCTAAAGCTGATCGGCAATCACAAGGTGCACGTCTATCCGGCCCCGCGCCTGGCTTTGACGGGCGGCCTCGTCGATGCGCGGCTGCTGACTGCGCTGCAGGTTCTCGCGGCGCGCGGCTCGATCGACATCTACAGCTTCACTGACGCAGGCCCGGTGGTCAGTAGCTCGGCGCCCTACCGGCAAGCCGAAATCATCGGGCTGACCACCAGGCGCGCGGCCAATGCAATCGCGCGGCAACTCACGGCGCTGCCCGCCAGCATCCGTCCTGCGGTGGCGGTCGTTCGTGCGCCGGCCGGCAACTTCGGCGTGACGCTCAGGTTCAAGGCGCCTAGCCCTAACTAGCACGAGTCCGCGCAGTGCCCAGCCCTGGCTAGCTCAACTCCGCGCCGCGCCTCGCTTGCGGGGCGCGTAGTGCCCAGCCCTGGCTAGCTCAACTCCGCGCCGCGCCTCGCTTGCGGGGCGCGAGCGCGGAGTCCGAACTAGTCCGGCTCGGCACTTCGCTTGCCGGCCGGAACCGACTGAGCGCGAAGCGCTGCCGTAGCTCCGGCGCAAGGCCGCCTGGTGCGTTGGTAACCAGGTCGGCGAGCCATTCGCCGAAGAGCGGACCGAACTTGAAGCCGTGACCGGACGTGCCGCTGCCGACCACGACGTTCCCGATCCGGTCGATGACAAAGTCCTCATCCGGGCTGTTGTCGTAGATGCAGCGCTCGGTCGCGGCGGGCACTGGATCGTAACCGGGCAGGTACTTGGCTGCGACCTCGGACAGCTTCCCGATCAGGTACAGATCCTCGGATTGGTCTTGCGCATCGGGGTCGACGACCGGCCCGCTCGGATGTAGCCCGATCTTGTACAGCGGCGACCCCGGAACTGGCAGCCCATACGGCGCGCGTTCGGCGTGGCAGATGAAGATGGGTGCCGCTGCGGTCGGCCCGGTAGGTCGCAGGTAGGCGACCTGCTCGAGGGTCGGTCGGCCCGGCAGGGGCACACCGAGCGGCGCCAGCAGCTCGCCAGACCACGGACCTGCGGTAATCACCGCGGTGCGGGCGGTCACCGGGCCCGCGCTCGTGTGCACGGTGACCTGGTGGCCGTCGTCGGCCAGGCGCAGGACGGGCACGCCAGTCCTGACGTCGGGAACGCTCGCTGCCAGCGCCGACAGCGCGACATCGGCGGCAATCACGCAGGACTCCGGCTCCAAGAGCGCCGGGCCGCCGACGCGAAGCGCCGGGAACCGCACAGCGGCTTCGCGCGCCGTCAGCATCTCGCACGGCGCGCCGGCTGCGTGCATGGCCTCGCGCACTGCGCCGAGCCCGGCTCCGAACGTCAGCTGCGGCGTGGGCAGCAGGATGCGCCGCCCGGCCTCGTCCTCCACCGCGCGCCACATGTCGCCAGCCCGCCGGGCCGCGGCCACGTACGTCGCGTCGGGATACCCGAGGCGGAAGATCCGGCAACTGCCCTTCGACCCCGATCCGGCGTGGCCGACCTCGGCCTGCTCCAGCACGACAACGTCGTTGCCACGGGCCACGAGGGCGCGGCCGGCTGCCAGCCCGAGCAGGCCGGCCCCGATGATCGCGACGTCGCGCACCTCTGCCATCTCCGGGCAGACTACTAAACCATGCGCACGCGGCGTCGGCACGGCAGGAAGGCGGGCAAAGGTAGATGAGCCAGGCACCGATCGGCGGCTGGTGCGACCCGAGGTTTGCGCCTTTGCGGTCAGAGTTCGAAGCCAATTTCCGGGAACGGGGTGAGCTCGGCGCAGCTGTCAGCGTCACCCTCAACGGGATTGTGGTAGCAGACCTGTGGGGCGGCTGGATCGACGCACGCCGAACGCGGCCATGGACGCAGGACACGCTGGTGAACGTGTTCTCCGTCGGCAAAGGACTGCTGGCGGTCTGCCTGGCCAGCCTGGCCGGGCGCGGCGTGGTCGATCCGGACGCGCAGGTGATCCGGTACTGGCCAGAGTTCGGCGCGGCCGGCAAGGACACCATCACGGTGCGCCAGGTGCTGAGTCATCAGGCCGGGCTGCCAGCCGTCCGCCAGCCGCTACCGCCCGGCAGCGGCCTCGACTGGCAGCGCATGACGTCGCTACTTGCCGCAGAGGAGCCGTGGTGGCAGCCGGGTGCGGGCCACGGCTATCACGTCAACACGTTCGGCTATCTGGGCGGCGAGCTGATCAGGCGGACCACCGGGATGAGCGTGGGCGAGTTCCTGCGCCGGGATGTGGCCGGCCCACTCGGCGCCGACGTGCACATCGGGCTAGCCGCGGCCGAGCACAGCCGGGTCGCCGAGTTCCACTGGCCCGACCGCGCACACGCGACGGCGGCGACGCGAAGCGACTCCGTTCCCAATAAAGAGATGGCGCTCAACGCCTACTTCAATCCGCCTGATTTCTCCGGCGTGGGCGTGGTCAACACTCCGGCGTGGCGGTCTGCGCAGATCCCGTCGGCGAACGCGCACGCCACGGCCGCTGGCATAGCGCGCATCTACACGGCGCTGGCTGCTGGCGGCGCGGGTGTCGTGGCGGGCGGTGCGCTGGCGGACGCGACGCGAGAACAGGTGTACGGCAAGGACCTGGTGCTGGAGCGCCCGTCCCGATTCGGGCTGGGATTCCAGCTCACCCATCCCGAGCGTCAGCTCGGCAACGGGGCGCGGTGTTTCGGCCATTTCGGCGCTGGCGGGTCGGTGGGGTTCTGCGACCCGGACGCGCGCTTGGCCGTCGGCTACGTGACGAACCAGATGGGGCCGCGGTGGCGCAATCCGCGAAACAAGGCCGTGATGGACGCCTGCTACGCCTTCCTGTGACCCCGCCTGGGGAGCAGCCGCCGACTAGCTACCAGCCGCGGGCGCGCCATTCCGGGACGTGCGGGCGCTCGGTTCCGAGCGTGGTGTCCTTGCCGTGGCCCGGGTAGACCCACGTCCCGTCGGGCAGTTCGGCGAAGATCCGCTCCTCAAGATCGGTCATCAGGCTGCCGAAGCGCTGCGGGTCATTCTGGGTATTTCCTGGGCCGCCGGGGAACAGCGAATCGCCAGTGAACAAGTGCGGCTCGTCGGCGAGTTCACCGCCGCCGTCATACAGCAGCGCGATGCTGCCGGGCGTGTGACCGCGCAGGTGGATGACCGACAGGGTGGCGTCCCCGACGGTCACGGTGTCGCCGCCGCGGACGGGCCGGGTGACCGGGATGGGTATGCCGGACGCGTCATCCGGGTGCGCGGCCGTAGCGGCCCCGGTGGCATGCTGCACTTCGCGGAGCGCCGCGTGATGATCCCAGTGCTGATGCGTTGTGATGATGAGGCCGAGCGGCTCGTCAGCGATGAGGCGCAGCAGCGTGCCGGCCTCGTTCGCCGCGTCGACGAGCGCGAGGGCGCCCGTCTGCGTGCACCGCAGGAAGTACGCGTTATTGTCCATGGGCCCGACCGCCACTTTCGTGATGGCCAGGCCGGGCAGTTCCCTGGTGTCGGCCGCGCCCCCTACGGTCACGTTCCCGGTGTAGGTCATGCTCTCCTCGTCTCCGCTACCGCCAATTTCGCCATTCAGCGACTCATCACGATAGCTACCACGGCGGCACGGTCGGCAGCTGACCGGCTGGCGTGGTTGTCAGCCGGGCGCCGTCGCTACGCCCGATCAGCCAGGCCAGCATCGCCCGGACAGGCCCGCTGACCTCGACCGGCGGCACGGCCTCGGGCGGACCGATCTGTAGTGCGAGGCCAGCGTCCGGGCTCACAAGGCGAGCGGCCGGGGTCTCGTCGTCGGCGAAATCAGCGGCGATCCGCTTCAGCGACGCGGTCGCGAATGGGGCTGGCCAGTCGTCGGGTCCATATCCGGCCCGCAGATCGACGTGGTGGATTTCCACCTCGGACAGCCGCCGCCGGAGCGTGAACCACGCCGGATGCGGGGGGCCGCGGCGCCCGCGTACTTCGGCGGCCCAGTCTTGGGGCCGCAGCCGGTCCGCCTGAGCCGCCAAGCCAGCGGCGGATCCCTCGAGGTCAGCTACCAACTCAGCGGCGCGGCGACCGGCGCCGGCCGCGATGCCGCGCTCCCGCTCGTCTTGATCCGCATATTGCGGCGTGACGACGCCCGTGTGCGCCCAGATCAACAGGTTGCGCAGGCCATCGGCGTTGCGGGCGAGGTGCGTCAGCACGTGCCCGCGGCTCCAGCCGGGCAGCAGCGAGGGTTCGCCGGCTTGCTGATCGGTGATGCGGGCCGCTGTCTGCAGCAACCGCGTGGTGGCGGCGTCGACAGCGAGCTTCAGCTCGCCGGCAACGGCGGCCGGATCGGCCGGATCAGCTGGGTCGGCTGGGTCGGCTGGGTCGAGATAGTTGCGCACGCCCTTGAATCTAGGGCAGGTCCGGGAATCTGAGCACCTGACCTGGCGTTGTAACGGGCCTGTCCGGGTCCGTGGCGGTCGCGCTGGCCGGTTGGCTATGCCGATTCGGGCCATGTCGCGAGCGGCCAGCTACTTCGGCCCCTGTTTTGTCAGCGCCCCCGGATAGCATGACCTGGCGGCCCATCCCGTCTGACCTTGGCTGTACATACCGGGAGAACTGAGCGCAAAGTGGCAGATCGTCTCGTCGTCCGCGGTGCCCGCGAGCACAACCTCAAGGACGTGTCGCTTGATCTGCCGCGGGACGCCATGATCGTATTCACCGGGCTGTCTGGTTCGGGCAAGTCGAGCCTTGCCTTCGACACGATTTTCGCCGAGGGCCAGCGCCGGTATGTGGAGTCGCTGTCGGCATACGCGCGTCAGTTCCTCGGTCAGATGGACAAGCCCGATGTCGACTTTATCGACGGGCTGTCGCCAGCCGTTTCTATTGACCAGAAGGCGGCTGGCCGCAACCCGCGGTCCACGGTCGGCACGATCACCGAGGTCTACGACTACCTCCGGCTGCTGTTCGCCAGGGTGGGCAAGCCGCACTGCCCGGTGTGTGGCAGGCCGATCGCGCGCCAGACACCCCAGCAGATCGTGGACCGCGTGCTCGAGCTACCCGAGGGGACCCGGTTCCAGGTTCTCGCGCCGGTCGTCCGTGGCCGTAAGGGCGAGTACACCGAGATGCTGCGCGACCTGCAGATCAAGGGTTTCTCGCGGGCGCGCGTCGACGGGACCGTCATCCGGCTCGATGACGCGGTGAGCGGCGAGCTACCAGCGCTGAAGAAGTACGAGAAGCACGACATCGCGGTCATCGTCGACCGGCTCGACGTGAAGGAGTCGGCGCGGCGCCGGCTGACCGACTCGGTCGAGACCGCGCTGGGCCTCGCTGGCGGCGTCGTCGTGCTCGACTTCGTTGACCTGCCCGACGACGATCCGAACCGCGAGCGGATGTACTCCGAGCATCTGGCGTGCCTGTACGACGACTTGTCGTTCGACGAGCTGGAGCCGCGGTCGTTCTCCTTCAACTCCCCGTGGGGCGCGTGCCCGGACTGCACCGGCCTCGGCACGAAGATGGAGGTCGACCCGGAGCTCGTCATCTCCGAGCCCGAACGCACGCTAGCCGACGGCGCGATCGCGGTCTGGACCGGCGGTCACGTCAGCGACTACTTCCTCCGGCTAATCGACGCACTCGGCGACGCACTCGGCTTCACGGTCGACACGCCGTGGGAACGGCTGCCAGCCAAGGCGCAGCGGGCTCTGCTATACGGCTACGACAGGCAAGTCCACGTCCGGTACAAGAACCGGTATGGCCGCGAGCGGTCCTACTACACGAACTTCGAAGGCGCGATCCCGTACATCGAGCGACGCCACTCCGACTCTGACAGCGAGTACAGCCGGGAGCGGTTCGCTGAGTTCATGCGCGAGGTGCCGTGCCCGACGTGTCACGGCGCGCGGCTCAAGCCGGTGTCACTAGCCGTCACGGTGGACGAGCGGTCGATCGCCGACTACTGCGCGCTGCCCATCGGCGAGCTAGCGAAGCTGCTGCTGTCGCTGCAGCTGTCCGATCGGGACATGCAAATCGCCGGGCGGATTCTCAAGGAGGTCAACGCCCGGCTTGGCTTCCTGCTCGACGTCGGCCTCGACTACCTCACTCTGGATCGTGCGTCCGCCACTCTCGCTGGCGGCGAGGCGCAGCGGATCAGACTCGCGACCCAGATCGGCTCTGGTCTTGTCGGCGTGCTGTACGTGCTGGACGAGCCCTCGATCGGCTTGCACCAGCGCGACAATCACCGACTGCTCGAGACGCTGCTGCGGCTCCGCGACCTGGGCAACACGCTCATTGTCGTGGAGCACGACGAAGACACCATCCGGTCGGCGGACTGGATCGTGGACATCGGGCCGCGGGCCGGGGAGCACGGCGGCAACATCGTCGTCTCCGGTCCGCTCGAGGAGCTGCTGGCCAGCAAGGACTCGATCACCGGGGCGTACCTGACCGGCCGCGAGGCCATTGCGATACCGGCCAAGCGCCGTAAGCGGGAGAAGGGCCGCGAGGTCGTCGTCAAGGGCGCGGCTCAGCACAACCTCAAAGGCGTCGACGTCGCGTTCCCGCTCGGGATGTTCATCGCGGTGACCGGTGTTTCCGGGTCGGGCAAGTCGACGCTGGTTAACGACATCCTGTACAGCGCGCTGGCGCGGGAGCTGCACGGCACCAGGATCGTGCCCGGCAAGCATGCCAAGATCACCGGAATCCAGTCGCTCGACAAGGTCGTGCACGTGGACCAGGGCCCGATCGGCCGGACGCCGCGGTCCAACCCGGCCACCTACACCGGCGTGTTCGACAGCGTGCGGAAGCTGTTCGCGCAGACGACCGAGGCCAAGGTGCGCGGTTACCAGCCCGGCAGGTTCTCGTTCAACGTCAAGGGCGGTCGGTGCGAAGCCTGCGCAGGTGACGGCACCATCAAGATCGAGATGCAGTTTTTGCCGGACGTGTACGTGCCGTGCGAGGTGTGCCACGGCGCCCGGTACAACACCGACACGCTGCAGGTCCACTACAAGGGCAAGACGATCGCGGACGTGCTGCAGATGCCCATCGAGGAGGCTGCCGAGTTCTTCGAGCCGGTTCCGTCCATCCACCGGCACCTGAAGACGCTCGTCGACGTCGGCCTCGGCTACGTGCGGCTTGGTCAGCCGGCGCCTACGCTGTCGGGGGGCGAGGCACAGCGGGTCAAGCTGTCAGCCGAGCTGCAGCGCAGGTCGACCGGCCGGACGATCTACGTGCTCGATGAGCCGACCACCGGCCTGCACTTTGATGACATCCGCAAGCTGCTCGGAGTACTCGGTCGGCTGGTTGACGGCGGCAACACCGTGATCGTGATCGAGCACAACCTGGACGTCATCAAAACTGCCGACTGGGTCATCGACCTCGGCCCGGATGGCGGGTCGCGAGGCGGGTACGTCATCGGTACCGGCACGCCGGAGGATTTGGCGAAGGTCGAAGAGAGTTACACCGGCCAGTTCCTGAAGAAGTTGCTGGACGTCTAGCCCGGCCGCGGGCGCGCAGTTTAGGGGAACCATCGTGGGTCGACGCATAGCCGCTGTGCTGGTTTCAGTAGTCATGGTCGGCGCGGCCGCTGGGCTCGCGGGGTGCTCGGGCACTGCCCCGCCAGCGAAGCCCGCCTGGCGTGCGGTGATCAGCCCGATCGCCGAGGTCAGTTCCGGCTGCCCGGGCCAGAATTCGGAGATCGAGCAGGCCGTCGACCCGGTTCGGGGTTACGTCTACGAGGCGTGGATCGGCTGCGGGAACCACATCGGGTTCGCCACCTCGGCCGACGGCGGGCTCCATTTCGGTAAGCCGCTGATCCTCGCTGGCTCAGCCAACGCGTGGGATCCTGCGGTCGCTGTCGCGCCCAATGGCACCGTGTACGCCGCGTTCATGAAGGCGACCCAGGTGCACATGTTCCCCGTGGTGATGGCCTCGTTCGACCACGGGCAGACGTTTCCGCAGGTGACCGACGTCGTGCCCAGTACGCTCGGCAACTGGGGCGACCGTGACTTCATCGCGGTCGCGCCGACGGGGACCCTGTACCTGACGTGGGACTACGGCCCGAGCGTTCGCGACATCAAGCTCGCCTGCAGCAAGATCGGAAGCTGCTCGTTCAGCGCGGGCGACCTCAATGCTGTCATACAGAAGTCCACCGACGGCGGGCGGAGTTGGGGTCCGATCGTGCATGTGAGCCCGGGCTTCCCGGCCAGCGGCGCGGACGCTGCCCCGCTGTTCGTCGCGCCCGACGGCCACATCTACGCCGAGTACCAGGGCTATCACGTCTCCAGCCCGACGAAGTTCACTCTGACGACGGCGCACAGCTTCGTTACGTCATCGGCGGATGACGGCGCTACCTGGTCGGCACCCGTCCGCATCGGCCCGCCTCAGCTCTCCATGAACGACTCTGAGTGGTGGATCGACGGAGCAATCACGTCCGACACCGCGGGCAACCTGTTCGTTACGTGGGACACCCAGTCCGGGGGATCAGACATCGGCTGGCTGTCTTACTCGACTGACCATGGCCAGCACTGGTCCCGCCTGCTACGGGTCACGCCCGGCACCAACCGCGCCACGCACATCGTGGAAGTCGTCGGCGGGCAGGCCGGCGTCGCCTATGTCGCCTGGCTAGCCGACGATTCGCCGGCTGGGTACGCGCTGTACCTGCGGCCGTACTCGATGCGCACCGGCTGGCTGTCGGGACCCGTCAAGGTGTCCGGCACGTACGGGAATCCATTTGTCTGGCCAGGCGACACGTTCGGGCTTTCGCTGTTGCCGCCGCTCGCCACGGGCCCGCATGCGCACTGGCCGCGGGTGATGGTGAGCTGGGGCAGCGCCGTCGGCGGCCTGACGGCACGGTCGCAGGACCGGGCGGCAGTCGTCGCGTTCCAGCCGCGCTCGAGCTAATCCCGGCCAGGCTGCCAGCTACGTCGCTCCGGAGCGACGCCGTATCGGGTTGGTGCCGGGCGGCCGATACATGCGACCGCGTTACCCTGCCAGGATGAAGATCAGCACCGAGGCAGGCCCGGCGCAGGCGGAGATCGACAGGCCGACGACGGCCACGTTCCTGCTCCTGATGACCCATGGCGCAGGTGGTGGGGTCGATACCAAGGACCTCCTCGCCGTACGGGACGCGGCGGTGGGCCTGGGCGGCGTGGTGGCCCGGGTGCTGCAGCCCTATCGGGTCCGCGGCGCGAGCGCTCCCGGCGCGCCGGGACGCCAGGACGCAGCGTGGCTGGAGATCGTCGCCGCGCTGCGAGCCGACTACCCGACGTTGCCCCTCGTGCAGGGCGGCCGGAGCAACGGCGCGCGGGTCGCATGCCGGACGGCGGTGGCCGCGGGGGCGAGGGCTGCGATCGCCCTTGCGTTCCCGTTGCACCCGCCGGGCCGGCCGGAGCAGAGCCGGGTAGCTGAGCTGCGGGGAGCGGGTGTCGACGTGCTCGTGGTCAACGGAGAGCGGGACCCGTTCGGGATACCTGCGCCGGACGACGCTTCGCGAGTTGTCGTGCTGCCTGGGGAGACACACGCGCTGACCAAGAAACCAGGCGCGCTAGGTGCGGCAGTCGCAGCGTGGCTAACCGAGGTGCTAGGCGTTAGCGGGAACTAGCAAGTCGCGGGAACTAGCCGGGCGGTGGGGGGCGCCGACTTGGCCGGCGCGCCTCGACTAGTCAAGCTGCGGAGCTTCGGGAGCTTGCCGGGGGTACTACGGGGGTGTCGTCCGCGAAGGGGGTGAGGTCGGTTGGCCGGTGCGGGGCGATGGCTGCGCCGCCGGGGAGCAATTCCCCGGTGTCCTCGAAAATGACAATGCCATTACAGAGCAGGCTCCAGCCCTGCTCTGGGTGACTGACAACGGTACGAGCCGCCTCGCGATCCGGCCCTGTCGGGTCCGGACACCGTGGCGTGTGCGGGCACATGGTCGTGCCTCCTGTTGGTTCGATGCTGTGCTCTTGATCACACACTACTGTGCCAGGTCAGTTCTTTGGACGGCATGGCCTGTTGTGACTGTTTTCCGTGTTGTGGTTTGTAGGTTTCCTGTAGTCCGGTTTCCCGCGATGCAACTTGCGGCCGGTGGGTGCCGTCAGTAGCCATTTGACAACAGCGAGTAAGCAGAGTGCGAATGGCGCGCCCGAGCGGCGGAATTACTGGCTGCGATCGCGGAGCGGGTCGGCTCCGCGCTCTGGTCACGGGTGGCGCGCGGTCTCCATCTGGGCCACTTCGGCACCAAGCGCATCGACGGTTGGCCGGGCTGGGAAGCCGGTCAGCCGGTGGGTCTCCCGGAGGGTCAGCAGCCGCTCAGCCTCGTCGGTCCAGGCGTGCACCGCCGGAGTCGCCTTGGCCTTCCGGAAGTAGATGCGGTCCTCGTAACCGCGCGGGCCGATCTCGGCGCGCTGCGCAGCGTAGGCAGCCCTGGTGACATCGGTCAGGGCCACATCAAGGTCGCGGGCGAGCGGGTACTGCACGTTCGCCGGTTTTCCGGTCGCCTGCGCATGCCGGAACTCGCGCTCGGCCTGCTGCGCCGCGGCGAGCAACTGATTGAAGTTAGCGGCGAGCGCCACGTCAGCGAGGTAACTGGCCTCGGCAGCGGCGCTGATGCTGGTGCGACCCTTTTTCACGCCGCTTAGCTTAGCGGGCGAAGTAATGCCAGCCGAGCCAGAGCCAGCCGAGCAGGATGATCGCCCGGCCGGCTGCGGGCCGCATGACGTAGCCCAGCCACTCGCCAACCGTCGGGATGCGTGTCCGCCGGCTGCGGCCCATCAGCTCCAAAACCACCAGGGCGCCAATGACGGCCAGGAAGCCGGCGATGGTGATCGTCCGCGTGCTCACGACCGCATCACCGCCGTACGAGGGCCCAGCCGGAGAGCAGCCATATCACGATGGCTGCGCTCTTGACGGGGTGCGGGCCGAGCAGCGGGTCGATCAGGTTTGTGAGCGAGGGATGCCACGGCGGCGAGCCGTCCCTGACTGCCGCCGCCTCCCACTCGAAAAGCAGCGCAATGGCGATCATCCAGTAGGAGAACCCGGCCAGGTCGAGGGACTCGGGTGCCGGTATGCGCTCTGGCGGCCGGGCATAGGCGATGACACCCAGGACCGCGCCGGGCAACACGACACCGGCGAGCGCCTTCATGCTGAACGGGGCGGTGCCGCCGACGATCCACGCATAGGCGATGAGGCCGGCGCCGATCACCGCGTTCCGGGCCGGGCGGGCCCCGAGCGGCAAGCGTGACTCAGCTGCGGCTCCGGGTCGGCGAGGCGCGGTCTCGGCGCTCGAGTTCTCAGTCATCTGCTCTTCCCTGCCCGACGGTGTCCCAGCCAGGGCGGGACGCCAGGCCCAGCGGGAGAGCCAGGGTAACAGCCGTCGGCCCGGTTCGGGCTAGGCTTTCCGCCAGGGTTAGGCCAGGCCCTGCGCCGTGTTAGGTCAGGCTTTCCGCCAGGGCTAGCCGAGGCTTTCGGCCAGCCATGGTCACGCCAGGCTTTCCCGCCAGCTTGCGTGCAGAGCGGAGTACTCGCCGTCCGTCACCATGAGCTCATCGGGTCGGCCGTCCTCGATGATCTGGCCGTGCCGCAAGACCAGGACGCGGTCGGCGATCGCGACGGTCGACAGGCGGTGCGCGATGATCACAGCGGTCCGCCCGGCCAGGATCCGCTGCAACGCGTCCTGGACGAGCCGTTCACTCGGGATGTCGAGCAGTGAGGTGGCTTCGTCCAGCACGAGGACGGCTGGCGCGGCAAGGAACGCGCGGGCGAAGGAGATCAGTTGTCGCTGCCCTGCCGACAGCCGCCCGCCGCTCTTGCCTACCTGTTCGTCATAGCCGTCTGGGAGCGCCGAGATGAAGGCGTGTGCGCCGATTGCGCTGGCCGCGGCCACGATCTCGGCTCGACTGGCACCCGGCTTGCCCAGCTCGATGTTGTCCGCCACCGAACCGGTGAACAGGAAGTTCTCCTGAGTGATGAGCACTACCTCGTGCCGCAGCGACCGGTCAGCAAGCCGCCGGAGATCGATTCCGTCGAGCAGCACATTGCCCTCGAGCGGGTCGTAGATCCGGGCGAGCAGTCGAGCGATGGTCGTCTTGCCCGCCCCGGTGGCACCGACCAGCGCGACTGTCTGCCCGGCCGGGATAGTGAGGTTCAGGTCCGGCAGGACGATGGACTTCCGGTAGCCGAAGCGGACCGAGTCGAACGTCACGGTACGGCCGCGGCTCGCCTGATCGTCCGACAGTGGCAGTGCGGCCGGGTGGTCGGGTTCCGCAACCTTCGGCGCTTCGTCGAGTACGCCGGAAATCTTTTCCAGCGCCGCCGCCGCCGACTGGAACGAGCTGTAGAACTGCGAGAGGTCGATCAGCGGGTCGAAGAAGCGCTGGAGGTACAGCAAGAACGTGACGAGCACCCCGACCTGCATCTGATGGTCGATGACCCGTAGCCCGCCGTACAGCAGGACGGCGCCGATGGCGAGGTTGGCGACCAGCGTCACGCCCGGGAAGTAAATGGCCAGCAGTCGCGAAGAGCGCAGGTTGGCCTCGGCGTTGGCCTGATTGAGTCCGGAGAAGATCTCCTCGTTCCGCCGTTCGCGCCGGAACGCCTGCACCGCCCTGATGCCGCCGAAGGTCTCGACGAACTGGACGATGACCGCCGCGATCGTCGTGCGCGTCTCACGGTAGGCGATCTCCGATTCGCGCCGGAACCAGGCAGACAGCCAGATGAGTGGCGGGAAGCCCGCCATGACGACGAGGGCCATGCGCCAGTCGAGCAAGAGCATCCCGGCGCCGAGGAGTAGCAGCGACAGTACCGAGGAGACCAGCGATGCCAGGCTCTCGTCGAACAAGTCAGAGATCGAGTCCATGTCGGACACCTGACGCGCGATGACGCGACCAGAGGTGTAGTGCTCGTGGAACGAGATCGACAAGCGCTGGAAGTGGGCAAACAGCCGTCGGCGCAGTTCCAGCACGACGCGCCCGCCCAGCCGCCCGATGCCCGCGATGTACGAGCGCGTTGTGGCGGCCTGGACGATGACAGCGACGGCGAAGGCCATGATGATCAGCGCCAGTGGCCCGGCGTCGTGGGTCCTCTCCAGCCGCGGTATCTGATCGATCCCGACGCCGACGAGCCACGGGCCCGCAAGCGCGGCGAGCTGGGCCGCCACGATGAGCAGGAAGATCGTCAAGACCAGGCGCCGGGAGGGGCGGACCAGGTCGGCCAGCAGCCGCCGCGACCGCCGCCGCAGGAAGGTGCCGAGCTTCCCGCTGATCTCCTGCTCTTCTTCGGCCGCGATGCCGCGCCACGTTTCGGCGGGTGCCGCGCTCATCTGTTCGCTCCGGCCGTCAGTCCGGGTGCGGAGCGCCCGCCTCCGTCGGACCCGAGCCGACCGCCCGCCAGGTGGTCTGAGCTCATGAGGTTGTGGTACCTGGGCTCGTTTGCCAGCAGCTCGGCGTGCGTGCCGACTGCGGCGATGACGCCGTCGGCCAGCAGGGCCACCCGGTCGGCTAGCAGTACCGTCGACGGCCGGTGCGCGACGATCAGCGCTGTCGAAGTAGTCATGACCTCGGCGAGCGCCGCGGTCACCTTCGCCTCCGTGTGCACGTCAAGCGCGGACAACGGATCGTCGAGCAGCAGTACCTGCGGTCGCGTCAGGATCGCGCGGGCGAGCGCAACGCGCTGTCGCTGGCCGCCTGACAACGCCATGCCCTGCTCGCCGATCCTGGTGTCCACGCCCCATGGCAGGTCCGCCACGAACTCCGCTTGCGCGGCGTCCAGGGCCGCCAGGATCTCCGCCTCGCTGGCGGAACTGACGCCGAACCCAACGTTTTCCCGGACGCTCGCCGAGAAAAGAGTTGGGTCCTCGAACGCGCAGCCAACCCGTCTGCGCAGCTCCGGCAGCGGCAGTTCGCGAACGTCGGTGCCGTCGAGCGTGATCCGGCCGCCGGTCACGTCGGCCAGCCGCGGCACCAGGTGCAGCAGGGTGGTCTTACCAGACCCGGTGGCGCCCACGAGCGCGACAATCTCGCCGGGCGACAGCTCCAGGGTGACATCGCGCAGTACCGGCTGCCGCGCTCCCGGGTAGCTGAACGCGACCCCGTCGAAAACCAGCCGGCCGCCGCGTCCTTGTGGCTGCTCTGCGGCACTGGTGTCCTCGCCTCGGCGTGCCGCGGTCGAAGTTGACTGAGCCTGTGCCGCATCCGCCTGCGCGGCGTCGGCCCGCGCGGCCTTCAGGCCGTGCTGCCAGCGGCCCGCCGCAAGGCCCGGACGACCGAGGCGCGCGTCCGTTCTTGGCTCGGCTGGGTCGGTGATGGTTGGCGGCGTGTCGAAGATCTCGTAGACCCGCTGCGCCGCCGTCGCAGCCTCCTGGCCGCCCGCGATGATGAAGCCCATGGCCTCGATCGGCCAGATCAGTAGCAGGGTCAGCGTGACGAACGCGACAAGACCGCCCAGGCTCAGGGCGTGCTCACTCACGGCCAGCGCGCCGAGCAACAGAATCAGGCCGATCACGGCGTTCGGCGCCAGGTCCAGGCCGGCCCAGAACGTGCCGCGCAGCCTGGCCTTGTCGATCTGCGTGCGGTAGACGAGCTTCGCCTCGGCGAGATGGCGCGCTGACGCTTCGTCGCGGCGGCCAAGCGATTTCAGCACGCGAATGCCGTGCGCTGCTTCCTCGACGTACGTGGCCAGGTCGCCCGTCTGGTCCTGAGACAACCGGGACAGCACCCGGTATTTCTTCTCGAACCGCAGGCACAGCGCAGTCACCGGCAGGAACAGGCACCCGGTCAGCAGACCGAGCCACCAGTTGAGCCGGATCAGCAGCGCGATGATGAGCAGGAAGGTCCAGGTGTTGGTGATGCCGAACACCACGCCGAAGCCGGCGAACCGCCGGATGGTGGAGAGGTCGGTGGTCGCGCGCGACAGTAGCTGTCCGGACTGCCAGTCCTCGTGAAAGGCAGGCTCCAGCCGCTGCAGGTGATGGTAGAGGTCGTCGCGGACCACCTTCTCGAGCCCCGCAACCGCGCCGGACAGCGACCACCGGCGGTAGAAGTTGAGCCCGGCCTGGATCGACCCGAGCCCAATCGCTGCGAGGCTGAGCGGCAGCAGTTCAGACCTGATGCCCTGGACAACGACCCTGTCGATGACCGACTTCGTGATAATCGGGATCGCGATCTCGGCGGTTACGGCGATGATCGCCGCGAGGATCATCAAGACCAAGCCGAAGTAGTACGGCCGCATGTACTCGCGCATACGCCACAGCGTTTGCGCGGCAGTCTGCGGCTGGGCAGGCTCCGATCCATGCCCAGACGACGTTGTCTGGGCATGCGGCTGCGAACTAACAGAAGAGGGGGGCATTATTAGCCAGGCTAACTGGCGGGCCAGGGCACTGTCACCAGAGTTTTTTTCGTGCCAGTTGCGCATCTGCAGGTACCTGATGGTTCTGCGGCGCGAGGAGCGTGTTTCTTCTCGCATTGGCCACATGAGCCCCGGTGATCGCGCGTTGCCGTCAGTTCAAAATCCGGCTGCTTGGTCGCAACGGGGTGGCCACCAGACAGCCGATCGCACGTTGTCAATGCAGGCATAGCGCGCAGGGTGGCGAAGAGCGGGTAACTCTGGCACTCTGGCCAGACGACGGCGCGTGTTGCGCCGGAGTTGGCCTGGAGGGTTCCGTGGAGCGCACCCATTCGCGGGAGCAGTCTGCGCCGATACAAGAGCCCGCTCCGGTCTTAGCCGCATTCGAAGCGGGGGTCGCGGCTATCTGCCTACTCGCCGCCCAATTCGATGACGCGAGCTGGGGGATACAGACTCCGTTGCCAGAATGGCGTGCGTTCGAGCTCGCCGGGCACCTGCGCTGCTACGCCGATGATCTGCACGAATACCTCGACGAGGCACCAGTCAGCCGGTACGCACGGCTGATGGCTACCGGTGCGCACCCAGATACGCTGCGCCGCAAGCTGACTCGCCAGCATGCGGCCGAACTGGCGGCACTGGCTGACGCGCCGCCGGATGAGCACATCGCCGCGTTCGCCGACTCCGCGCGCAACTACGCGGCCCGGGTCGGCGCCGTGTGGGATCTGCCCCATCACCAGTACCGGGAGCGGGTCGTCACTGTCGGCGGCATGGCCGGCGGAGCGGCTGCCCAGTGGCACCTGCATGCCTTCGACCTAGCCCATGCACTCAGTCGTGACTACATTCCGGCTGATCCTGGCGCCGTGCTCGCGGGCTGGCAGGCTGGCATGCCGCACCTGCCGATCGGCACGGGCATGCCGGGAGCCAAGGCCGTGCGGCATCTCGACCCCTGGCATGCTGTCCTCGCGGCTTCCGGTCGGCTGGCGCGCGCTGGCCAGGATGACGCGGTTGTCCCTTCGTGGCTGCTGCGGGCCGTGTGGCCAGCGCGTCTGCGCCTGAGGCGGAAGGGATGACTGGCAATGAAGCTCGACGTGGAGGCTATCCGGGCCAGCTACCCGGCCCTGGCTGACGGCTACGCCTACCTGGATGGCGCCGCTGGCACGCAGGTGCCCGCGGCCGTCATCGACGCCATGAGCCAGGCGCACGCGCGGGGACTTGGCAACGCGGGCGGCGCGTTCCCGGCGAGCAAGCGCGCCGACGAGATCACGTCCGCCAGCCGGGCGGCTGTCGCCGCGCTGATCGGTGGCGAGCCGGATGGCGTGATGTTCGGCCCCAGCATGACGGCTCTCACATACCGGATCGCCGGTGCCCTGGCCAAGGATTGGCGACCCGGCGACGAGGTCGTCGTGTCGCAGCTTGACCACGACGCCAACGTGCGGCCCTGGGTCCAGGCCGCGGAACGCGCTGGCGCCACGGTCTGCTGGGCTGTCGTCGACCCTCAGACGGGCGAGTTGCCGACCGGGCAGTACGCGGCGCTCATCACCGATCGCACCCGGCTGGTGGCCGTGACAGCGGCTAGCAACGTGATCGGCACTCGGCCGGACGTGTCAGCCATATCCGCGATGGCGCGGGCCGCCGGCGCACTGGTCTATGTCGACGGCGTGCACGCCACGCCGCACATGCCCATCGATATCCGCGCACTCGGAGCAGACTTCTACGCCACGAGCGCGTACAAGTGGTCGGGGCCCCATATTGGCGTCGTGGTCGCTGCCCCGGCGCTTCTCGATGGAATGCACCCCGACAAGCTCGTTCCCTCGCCGGAGGTCGTTCCGGAACGGTTCGAGCTGGGAACGTTGCCGTTCGCGAGCCTTGCGGGCGTGACCGCCGCCGTGCAGCACCTGGCCGGGCTGGCGGCCCCAGCCGCAGGGCGGGGAGACCTCAGCTTGCGGGACCGGATACTGGCATCGATGACCGCGGTGGAGCAGCAGGAGCGGGACTTGTTCGAGGTTCTGCTTGCCGGGCTGGAGAGCATGCCGCGGGTGCAGACCTACGGCCGAGCGGCTAGCCGGACGGCGACTGCTTACTTCACGGTCGCCGGTTACTCGCCGGTGCAGGTCGCCGACCACCTGGCTAGTCGCAAGATCAACGTCTGGAACGGGCACAACTACGCCTGGGAGCTGACCGGCGTTCTCGGCATCCGGGACGCCGGCAGCGCGGTGCGGGCGGGGCTGGTCCACTACAACAACGCTGACGACGTCGAGCGGCTGCTGACCGCCGTGGCGGAGCTGAGCTGAGTGGAGCGGGCTCGCGGCCCCAGCCTGCCTGCTGTTGGCTGAGTCGGCCGGGCGCGTTCCGGGTTACTCGAAGGAATATCGGTACAGGCGAGTCTCGCGCTGCTTGAACCCTGCTCGCTCATACAGGCGCCCGGCGGCTTCCCGCGACGGACGGGTCGTCAGGTCGAGGCTGCGCGCTCCGGCGTCCCGCGCGAGCCTGATGGCCTCTTCGGTCAGGACTGCGCCCACACCCTGACCACGGGCGGTCTCGTCGACGACAACATCCTCGATCCAGGCGCGGAGCCCGGTCGGGATCGGAAACAACGCCAGCGTCAGCGATCCGACGATCTGCCCTTCGCTGCGCGCAATGAGGATCGTGACGGCAGGCGACCCCACGATGCTGGCGAGCGCTGCGGCGTCGGGCGGCACGGCGGACCTGGACAGCTGCGGAAGCAGCCTGCCGAATGCGTCGACTGCCTCGTCCGTTACCTCGTTCAGTACCTCAACGGCGATCGTCACTCGCGGCACTCTACCCGCGGCAGTCGGGCGCTTGGCGCCCGCGCCGTCTGCGGCCGCGGCCGCGCGTCGTCGCGTCAGGCAATCCCGGCGGCCCGCAGCGCCGCCGCGGTTCCCGCCGCCGCGACGATCACCACCAGGAACGGCGCGCGCAGCAGGAGCGCCACTACCGCAGCGGACAAGCCTGCCAGCCTGGCCGGGTCCAGATTGAAGGCGTGGCCGCTCGTGACTGTCTGTACCGCCACCAAAGCGGCCAGCAGTGCTATCGGCACAAGCTCCGCGAACCTGCGGACTCGCGGGCTAGCGAGCACGCGCTGCGGCACGGTGAGGCCGGCCAGCTTGAGGCCGTAGCAGCCCGCGGCGGTGGCCAGCACTGCGATCCAGGCTCCGGTCATGAAGCTGCCTCCCACGGCTGAGTCACGAAGCCGCCTCCGGCGCCGCTGGGCACGGCTCATGCTGGACGTCAGGCTGTTGCGTCGTCGTCTGGCTGGCGAGCGCGCCACCGAGCGCGGCCGTCGCGGCGAGAATGACCGGCACGCCGACGGGCAGCAGCGGCGTCGCGCCAAGCGCGATCGCCACGCCCGCGAGCGCCACCAGTCGCTCGGTGCGGCCGACTCGGAGCCGTGGCCAGATCAGGGCCAGGAAAGCGGCCGGCCCGACCACATCCAGCCCGAACGATTGCGGCGATCCGATCCGCCCCGCACCAACTGCTCCCGCCAGCGTGGCCAGATTCCACGTCACGTAGATAGCGCAGAACGTCGCGGTGAAGGCTGTCCGAGCGCTACGCAGGTCCGGCTGAGCGAGCGACACGGCCGTGGTTTCGTCGATCACACCGAGCGCGGTTAGCAGTCGGCGTGCGCCGCGCGGGCGCAGCACATCGGCGAGCCGGAGGCCATAGAGCGTGTTCCGGCTGCCGAGCAAGATCGCGCCCAGGGTCCCCGCGAGCAGGCTGCCGCCCGCGGCGACGACCCCCGCGAGCGCGAACTGTGACGCTCCGGTGAATGCCAGCAGGCTCAGTGCGCAGGTTTGCCAGACGCTCAGGCCGGAGCTGACCGCAGCGGCGCCGAACGCTACCCCGGACACGCCGACGGCGATGCCCAGGCCTACGCCGTCACGAACGGGCCGGGCCGGGCCGGCTGTCGGGGCTGTCCGGGCTGTCCGGGCTGGACGTGCTGACCTGAGGGGCGCGCGCCAGCGGGTTGGAGCGGACACGCTAGCGAATCTAAGCGCGCCGGTGCGGCCGGGTCTTGTACGTTCTTGCCGGCCGGGGCGAAGTCAGGTGGCTCGCTGGCGGCGCTCGCGCTGGTAAGCCACGGGCGGAACGCCGACGACGCGCTTGAAGTGCCTGGTCAGGTGTGCCTGGTCAGCGAATCCGACCTGTGCGGCTACGTCCGCGGCGTTCACGCCGTTGTCGAGCAGCAGCCGCGCTCGGCGCACTCGCAGCTGGTTCAAGTAAGCGTGCGGCGGCAGGCCCGTCTCGGCTCGGAACGCCCGGAGCAGTGCGAACTGATTCAGCTCTGTCAGTTCAGCAAGTTCTGCCAGGCTCGGCGGGTCGGCGAGCCGTTCGCGCAGGAGATCACGGGTGGCGCCGACTGCGGCAGGCGCCCGCCGCGCAGGACCCAGGCCAGCGGCTGGGCCGCCAGCAGCATGCGCGCGCAAGATGCCGGCCAGCGCCAGGCGCAGTAGCGTCGCCGATGCGAGGCCATCCGCTTGTTCAGCCGCCCGGTGGGCGCGGCACA
>Ga0126378_10000969_pt1 | contig 21400 bp, 21 predicted proteins | sample PanSoiMetPlot_23_FD_92587 | JGI IMG/M metagenome (GOLD analysis project Ga0126378, IMG submission 92587) | Tropical forest soil microbial communities from Panama - MetaG Plot_23 | ecosystem: Environmental > Terrestrial > Soil > Tropical forest > Bulk soil | place: Panama | collected 2016-02-17
TGAATATCGTGGCCCTGGATCAGGCCCTGGGCCGGCTTTCTTCCATCGACAACCGTAAGTCCACCCTGGTGGAGATGCGGTTTTTTGGCGGTATGACGGCAGAAGAAATTGCCGAATGCGTAAGCATTCCCGTCCACACTGTTCGACGGGAGCTGCGCATCGCCCAAGCCTGGCTTTACAAAGAGCTCACACCATGAACCCTGACCTGGAAAAGCTGTTCGATGAGGCGGTCTCGCTTACCGGCACCGAGCGTGAGGAGTTTATAACCAGGAACTGCCCCGATCACGGGTTGCGCCGCGAGTTAGAGAAGTTGCTGGCCTCGGATCCAGGCGCTTCCGCCTTTTTGCAAAACGCGGTGATGGATGCGGCATCCTCGGTACTGCAAGCTCTCACACTCTCACCCGGCCAGCGACTCGGGCCATATCGCGTGCTCTCCGTTATTGGCCGGGGCGGTATGGGGTTGGTCCATCTGGCCGAACGAGCGGATGGAAAATTCGAGCAACGGGTGGCCCTCAAGGTGCTGCAAAGCGGGCCTGACCAGCCATTCGTGGCGGAGCAGCTCCAACGGGAATGCCGCATTCTGGCCAGCCTCGAGCACCCGAATATCGCCCGTGTTCTCGATGCCGACGTCACGGAGGATGGGGTGCCTTACTTCGTGATGGAATATGTCGACGGGCAGCCGATCGACCGTTACTGCGAGGACCACAAGCTATCCCTGCGCGATCGTCTGCGCGTGCTGTTACCGGTGTGCGACGCGGTCCAATTTGCCCATCAGAAGCTGATCGTTCACCGAGATCTGAAACCCGACAACATCCTGGTCACCACTCAGGGTGTGCCCAAACTGCTGGATTTCGGTATCGCCAAAGTTCTCACTGAGGTCCCGGTGAATCCGCAGAATACGGCGACGCGTGTCCTGACTCCGGAGTATGCCAGCCCGGAACAAGCACGCGGCGAGCCTGTGACGACGGCGACCGATGTTTATTCGCTGGGCGGCGTGCTCTATAAACTGCTGACGGGGAGCGCGCCCCACCAACTTGAGAACAAGAGTCCGCTCGAGGCCGTGCGCGCAATCTGCGAGCAAGACGTCTGCAAACCCAGTGCGCTACGCCACGAACTTGGGGGAGATGTTGATTCCATCCTGCTCAAGGCGCTGCAGACAGACGCAAAGCGGCGTTATCGCTCCGTCGATCAATTCGCGGCTGACCTGCAGCGCTGGCTGGAAGGAAAGCCGGTGGCGGCGGTTCCACCTTCGCCTGCATACCTGGCGCGCAAGTTTGCGCACCGCCATCGCGTCGCGCTGGCGATTGCAAGCGCGTTCGCCCTGGTGTTGGTTGTGGCGGCCATGGTTAGCATTCGGCAGGGCATCCGCGCCAACCGGGAAGCGGCTGTGGCCGCGGCGGTGAATGAGTTTCTGCAAAACGATCTATTGGCCCAGGCGAGCGCGTCCTCCCAGTCGCGGCCGAACACGAAGCCGGACCCTGATCTCAAGGTGCGCACGGCCCTGGACCGTGCGGCAGAGCGGATCGAAGGCAAGTTCGCGAAGCAACCCGACGTAGAGGCCTCCATCCGAGACACTATGGGATGGACATACTTTGAGCTGGGGCTATACCCGGAGGCGCGGAAACAATTGGAGCCTGCGCTGGAATTGCGACGCCAGGTGCTGGGGATTGGAGATGCGAAAACTCTCAAAAGCATGACGCGCTTGGGATCGGTTGCCGTCTGGCAGGGCAAGCATGCGGAGGCCGAGGCACTCGTAAGCCAAGCTTTGGCGGGCCAGCGCCGCGTACTGGGTGCAGAGCACCCCGACACACTGGTTTCCATGGACAATCTGGCCCTCGTGTACCGCCGAGAGGGCAAGTACGGGCAGGCCGAGTCGCTCTACAGCCAGACATTGGAGGTCCAGCGCCGTGTGCTGGGCCCCGAGGATCCCGCCACGATGGTTTCCATGAACAATCTGGCCTTCGTCTATTCCGAGGAGGGAAAGCACGAGCAGGCCGAGTCGCTTCTTAGCAAAACCTTGGAGATCCGCCGACGTGTGCTGGGCCCCGAGCATCCCGACACGCTGGCTTCCATGAACATTCTGGCCCTCGTCTACCGCCGAGGGGGGAAGTACGGGCAGGCTGAGGCGCTCTACAGCCAGACACTGGAGATCCAGACGCGTGTGCTGGGCCCCGAGCATCCCGCCACGCTGGTTTCCATGAACAATCTGGCCAACGTCTACTACTCACAGGGCAAGTACGGGCAGGCCGCGGCGCTCCATAGCAAGACACTGGAGATCCGCCGCCGCGTGCTTGGCGCCGAGCATCCCGACACGCTGGGTTCCATGAACAATCTGGCCCTCGTGTATTTCCAGCAGGGCAAGTACGGGCAGGCCGCGGCACTCTACAACGAGACATTGGAGATGAAGCGCCGCGTGCTGGGTGCCGAGCATCCTAGCACTCTTAGCACTCTCGAGGATCTTGGATCCGTTTACCAACGACAGGGTAAGTACGGCTTGGCGGAAACTGAGCAGGCGCAGGCCCTGGCGGGGTATCGGCACGCCTTCGGCTCGGAAAACCCGGACACAATGGAATCGGCCGCCGATTTGACACTGGCCTACCAGTCCCGTAGGAAGTTCGTTGAGAGTGAGGCTCTTGCCCGCGAGGTATTGGAGTTCAATCGCAAGATGCACCCCGAGGACTGGCAGCGATTCCGCGCCGAAAGTCTGCTGGGCGCTAGCCTATCGGGACAGAAGAGATATACCGAAGCCGAAGCGCTGTTGCTGGAAGGCTATCAAGGAATGCTGGCGCGCAAGGATCGAATTCCCGTTGAGAATTACTATTATCTCGATCGCGCCCACAAGTGGCTTGTGGAACTGTATGAGGCCTGGGGCAAGCCGGAGAAAGCTGCCGAGTGGCGTGCGAAGCCGACCACGCGCGCGCTGGGCAGCTCTTCGAAGCCCTATCCTCAGCTTCTGATCAACATAGGTTGCCATAAGCGAAGCCGAGAAGCTGTTGCGAGAGGCAGCGGAGATCGGCGAGCGTCAAGCGCCCTTACATCTCGAAGCTATCGCGGAACTGGGCATCGCATTGGGATGGTGAAGGACGCCACTATGAAGCGCAAAAGCTGGAGCGCGAGTCGTTCGATGGCATGAGCCAAACGCTCGGTCCCGAGCAACCAAATACTCTGAATACAAGTCTTGGCCTTGCAACTATCCTGATGCACGAGGGCCGCTATGAAGAGGCGGCGAAACTCGCGCAACAGGCAATAGAAGCCAATCGGCTCGTCCGCGGAGAACGCGATCCCATCACAGCCGCCCCAACTTATACTCTCGCCCGCATCAACGCGCAGCAGGCAAATCTGGATTTTTCTCCCTGCCTGCAACAGTCGATTGACAACGGCCTCGCCCCAAACCGCCTGTTGCAAATCGAGCAAACACCTGACCTGAAACCCTTGCATGGCGATCCGCTGTGGAGCGGCCTGGTCTTAAAGGCGAAAGAACGTGCTGCTGCGATTGTAAAACCCGTGATGTTTGCACGGACACGATAATGACGCGGGTGTACAGTTTTGTAGGCCTCACACCAAGCAGGGAGAATGGAAGCGAGCACACCAGACGTATTCCATCGCGATCGAGGTCGAAGCGAAGCTGGCCCCAGGTAAACTCGTTAGCTTCTAAGTCCCTAAACTGACCTCCGCGAGTCCGACCGGAAGATCCTGCAGAGACTTTCCCGCAGACAATAATTTTCTTCGCTTCCGCCTGTCCGTTTTTTCCGCGCCTTCCGCATGTAGAAACAGAGTCCCTTGCGCTTCGCGATTTGGGCTTCGCGGTCTTATGGCTCCGCTTTTTCCGCGCCTTCCGCATGTAGAAACAGAGTCCCTTGCGCTTCGCGATTTGGGCTTCGCGGTCTTATGGCTCCGCAGCCGGAGCCGCAGTGTGCCGCAACATTACATATCGGAGAGGGTCATGGTGAACCTGATAAAGCGGGTGGGATCCATCAAGAATGAGTTCGGCAGGAATCATTGGGCACGCACAGCATTACTGGTCTTGCTGGCAGTGGCTATCGCTGCGGGTGCTGGCGGCTGCGGCGGCGGCTCCAGCACGCCTGCTCCAACCCCAACCCCAACCCCGACGCCAACACCCAACCCCGCTCCGTCAGCCACCTCGGTCTCTCCCAGCAACGCCCTGGTGGGCGGGGCCGCATTCACCCTGACTGTGAACGGTTCGAACTTCGTCTCAGGTTCGGTGGTGCAATGGAACGGCAGCGCCCGGTCCACGACCTTTGTCAGCAGCAGCCAGCTTACCGCGCAGATTCAGGCCAGCGACATCGCCGCCGGCGAGAAAGTGGCGATCACCGTCTCCACGTCGGCGCCCGGAGGAGGCGTTTCCACGGCGATCAGCTTTAACGTCTTCTTTCAACCCCGTTTTGCCTACGTGACCAACGAGCTTAGCAACACGGTGGCCAGCTTCACCGTGGACCCGGTTACGGGCCAGATGCGCTACAGCGGCTACGCTCTCACCGGCAACTTCCCGTTTTCGGTAATCACAGATCCCTTGGGGCGCTTCGCCTACGTGGCGAACGCAGCCGACAATACGGTCTCGATGTACGCCGTCAATGGTTCGACGGGAACCCTGAGCCCAATAGGCCCGCCTGTGGCCGCAGGAGCGCGGCCTATTTCAGTGACCGTGGATCCCTCCGGCCATTTCGTCTATGTCGCAAACATCGTCGACAAAACCGTTTCCATGTACGCCATTAATTCCTCTACAGGAGCGTTGACCTCTATCGCCGCAGCCGTGGCTGCAGGAGCGTCGCCTGAGTCAGTGACCGTGGATCCCAGCGGCCGCTTCGCCTATGTCGCAAACAGTGGCGACAACACGGTGTCCATGTACACCATCAATTCCTCCACGGGAGCGTTGACCTCCATCGCCGCAGCCGTGGCCGCGGGAACCTCACCTGCTTCAGTGACTGTGGATCCTTCCGGACGCTTTGCTTACGTAACCAATTCTGGCGGCAATACCGTTTCGATGTATGCAATCAATGCTTCCACGGGAGCACTGACCTCGATCGCCGCAGCCGTGGCCGCGGGAACTTCGCCTGTTGCAGTGACCGTGGATCCTTCCGGCCGCTTTGCCTATGTGACGAACCAAGCCGATAGCACTGTCTCTATGTACGCGATTAACGTCTCCACGGGAGCGCTGACCTCGCTCGGAGCGGCAGTGGCCGGATCGAATCCTATTGGAGTAACCGTGGATCCCTCCGGCCGCTTTGCCTCTGTCGCGAACTCTGGCGACAACTCGGTTTTCATATACTCCATCAACACCAGCACCGGCAATCTGACCAACGCCGGGACCATAGCAGCCGGAAGCACTCCAATTTCTGTGGCGATGAGCGGAGGGAACGCAGCTGTCACGCGGACTCCGAAATATAGCTATGTGGCGAACTCCACCGACAACACGTTGTCCATGTACACCATCAGCCCCACCACAGGAGACTTGAGCTCGATCGGGGCAGCGGTCGCCACCGGAAAGCAGCCGTTTTCGGTGACCGTGGATCCATCTGGCCGCTTTGTCTATGTGGCGAACTTCGCCGACAACACGATTTCGATGTATCGCATCAACGCCGGCACAGGCGCTCTGACTTCAATCGCGGCGGCCGTCTCAGCAGGAAAAGCGCCTGCTGCAGTCACGGTCGATCCCAGCGGCCGCTTTGCCTATGTGGCGAACAACACCGACAATACGGTTTCCATGTACGCAATCGCTGCCAATGGGGCTCTGGCCTCGCTGGGAGCGCCGCTGGCTACCGGAGTTGCCCCGCGTTCAGTCGCCGTCGATCCCGGCAGCCGCTTTGCCTATGTGGCGAACAATAGTGCGGGAACGGTTACCCTGTACACCATCAATCCCGTTACTGGAGCTTTGACCGCTGTGTCCAGCCAGGCGGCAGGAACGGGCCCGGAGACGGTGGTGGTGGATCCCTCGGGCCGTTTTCTCTACGTGGCGGACGGCAGTGGCAATGCTATTGCCATGTTTACCATCAATTCTTCGACGGGGGCGTTGACCGTGATTGGGGCAGGGACAATAGCCACCGGAAATGGCCCCGTCGGACTGACCGTGGATCCCAGCGGCCGCTTTGCTTATACGGTGAATGTTAGCGACAACACAGTGTCCATGTACTCCATCGACGTCTCCAAGGGTGCGTTGACATCGCTTGGGGCGGCGGTGGCCGCGGGAACCCGACCCCTTTCCGTAAGCGTGGATCCCAGTGGGCAATTCGCCTATGTGGCGAACTCAATCTCAAACAACGTCTCTGTGTACGCCATCAACCCTACGACCGGCGTTCTGTCGCCGGCCACGCCGGCCACCGTCAGCTCCGGAAACTCTCCCTTCTCTGTGACCGCGACGGGAACCATTCAATAGTCAAATGAGGCTGCACGAGTATCGGGTGGCGCACTGAAGGTATAGAAGGAGCGAGGAGCGAAGGATGAAATGCTATTTTTTTCGCGTACGACTTCGCCGCAGAGTTTGAGGGGCAAGGTGGAGAACCAGGACAAAGCGAAAGACCAGGCAATAGTCCTCAAGATGACGCCGGACCGCGTGCAGCGCTTGCGCCGAATGGTAGAGATCATTAATGACATCCTCATCGAGGAGACGCAGGAAGCAGCCGAGGCCTTCATCGCCTTGAATCTCGTCAAGCGCGCCTGGGAAATTGGATATGGCGTGAAAGTCGACGACCGGGAGTTGGAAAGGGCGATCGCATCAACTCCTCTCGACTGCTGAACCTTGGCGACGTGCACTTGTGGAAGAGCAGCGCGCCCATCAAGGTCAATGTTCCGGTCAACCATTGTTCAGCTCTGGTTCTTCCCGAGGTGCCACCGAAAGTCCCCACGCCTGCAGCCCGGGCTAAAAAGCCCGGGCCATAAGAATAGTGTGAAGATGCGCCTGACAATTCTCTGCCTTCCTGTGTCAGTTTTTCCCCCGCTTTCCGCATGTAGAGGCAGAGTTCGTTGCGCTTCGCGAATTGGGCTTCGTGGTCTCATGGCTCCGCAGCCGGGGCCGCAGTGTCCCGGGAACCATTCAATAGCTTGCCTGAATGAAAAGACAGAATGAACTTCGGCAGGCGATTCAGGGTCTTGCCGGCAGAACCATGCGTGAGTGGAAGCGCCATTGACCTGCGACCTGTCCTTGAAGAGGTCCTAGATGAGCCAAAGTAGGCCGAGTGGAGGTTTACCGTATGAGATTTAGTTGGCGAGCAGCGATGTCATTCTGGATCGTATGGGCACTGGCAGTTAGCCATCTGGCCGCCGGCGTGCCCCGCAACGATCCACCCGATAAGAAGGAAAAGCCTGTGTTTATTATTGCGGTGCTGATCGGCATGGTCGAGCCGAGTTGCCGGCCGGGCCAACCGGTTGCCTTGCTGAAGGTTCGCGTAACGAACAAGGGCCGCGTGAGTACCCCGGCGCTGCCGGCATCGGACGGTCTAGAAGCGCAAGACAGTTCCACGCCGCCGTGGCGGGGCACAGCGGCCCTGCCTGCGCTGCGTCCCGGGGAGGCGATCGAAGTCGCGATTCCGCTCCAGCCACCCGCCAATTTGCTCCCCGGAAAGCACGCATTTCAGGTCACCGTAAATCCGCGACACGTCATTGAACAGGAGCACTATCAATTCAATTCCGCGGGCCCTCTGGTGATCGAGATTCCAGTTGGATTGTGCCGGACGGCCAGCATCGCGCCTGGAGTGGAGAATTTACCGCCGCCGAACACGCCGACCGGGCGATCTCCTAAGGTGCCAGAGCGATCTCCGCAGCCAGGGCCGTCGAGAAACACGCCCCGGCGCAACAACACAGCTGAAGCAGAGGCTTACTCCAAGGCGGCCATCATGGCATACCAGAAGCCGGGTGTGTCGTTGACGATCACGCCCGCAGCACAGGCGTACACGCTTACCCAATCTTGTGCCGCGAACCAGCCAGTGTTGATCCTGCATTTCCGTATTACCAACACCGGCACGACGCAGCTTCCAACGATTCCTTATTCGACGGCCATCATGGCACGCGATACCGGAAACCCTGTTTGGCAAGGAGGCACCGGGCTCTGGGTCCTCAACCCGGGTGCAAGCGAAGACAGGGACATTAGCCTGTACCCGCCCTCGCAGCCGCGGACGGTTGCCGGCGTGCATCATTTCACAGTGAGCACGCTCGGGTTCAGCAGCGCACCCATCGGGGTCAATGTTCCCGTCAACTATTGTCCAGCGCAGATTCTTCCCAACGTGTCACCGAAAGCCCCCGCGCCTGCAACCCAGGCCAAAAGGCCCGGGCGATAAGAACAGTGTTGAAGATGCGCCAGATCGGGGATCAGGCTCGAGACCCTGTCGATCTGGAGGCGAGTCAGACGCCTACTGTTTTGTCCCGCCACCGATGCGCCTGGCTGAGTGTTTCCACCTGATAGTGATCGACCACCCCGGCCTGTTGCACGCGCCTGAAAACTCTCTGCCTACCCGCGTCAGTTTTTTCCCCGCTTTCCGCATGTAGAAACAGAGTTCCTTGCGCTTTGCGATTTGGGCTTCGCCGTCTTATGGCTCCGCAGTCGGGGAATTTGAACGCTGGGCCCGCGCGTCGTGTCTCCCCATTGTTCGACGTTGTGGCGAAGGAACCAAGGAGAAAGGTCATGAAACAACTCAGATCAAGCGTAATTGTTAACTTCAGCTTTGGTTTGCTGTTTCTTTCTCTCCTGATGCCAGCCGCCATGGCGCAGCAGGAGATAGCCCCTGAGCGTTTTGACAGGTCCTGGGGCACAGCTCAACCCCACACGCGCCTCTCACACCACAAAACTACCGAGAGTCCAGAGGCGAGCCGGGCGAGGAAAGCTGGTTCAGCAACAGCAAGCCGGACTCGCAGAAGACCGCGGAAACACCCAGACCAGTCGGCCAGTCGCCAGGTGATTGAACCGAGGGGGTGAAGCAGTGAACAGATGGAGCCCAGCAAACACAAACATCATGAGGAATCGCGGCACGTCGGTCGGGCGGTTGTGCAAAAGAAGCTGGCTGTCCAAGGTGGCGCCGATCTCAGTCGTTGTCTGGTTTCTCATGATGGACGGGATCTTGCTATTGGTGGTTCCGGCCCAGGCGCAAAGCGTACACAACTTTTGTCCCATCGGGAATTGCACGCTGCAAAACGCCGTGGTGACGAACGTTTATTGGGATACAAGCATGGCGCAGTGGGATGCGGACGTTGCTGTCACCACTACCGACATGGCTCACGCCCATATCGATGACCTGATCCAGGCGTTGGTGAACAGTGGCTACTTTGGTCAGTTGAGCCAATATAACGCGAGCATCTTAAACGTCGGACCGAGTCTGGCTGCCGCCGGCTGCGCAGCAACACCGAGCAATATTCAAAATGCCATCAATAACGTTGGGAACCTGGTGAACTGTATCCTGAAGAATAACCCCAACCTGAACAACGGCAATACCATTCTGGCTGTCTTTCTGCCGCCTCAAGTCGGGCCATCAAGCGGCTGGTGCGGAGGTGTGGGCACTACGATAGGGCAACATGGGGAGTACGGGACTTCCGTGGAGATCGCCATCCTTCCCACGAACACCAACTGTAACAGCAGCTTGGCCCAACTCCTCACTACTACAAGCCACGAACTCGCCGAGGCGGTGACAGATCCCAATCCACCGTCTCCTACCGGTTGGAAAGACGAAGATCCCTTCAGCTCATATGCCGGCGATGAAATCGGTGACCTGTGCCAATCGCCTGCGATCAATGCGAGTCTGGTCAACTTCCTCTTTGGGCAGGTGCAGCCCTATTGGTCGCAAAACCAGAACGGCTGCCTGGTTGGGTTTCCCACCAACCCGATTCCTCTCAATGGTCCCAAGGGGGCACCCCAACCGGCATCGGCATATCCTCCGAGCTCGATATGCGGTACCGGACAGAACATGGTTTTTACGCTAAGCGGCGTTTTCTTGGACTATCCGTGGGATCTCAAGGCGCAGAAGTTCGGCAATCAGACGCTCTATGCCAATCTTCAAGTTCAACATCAGGGAAAAACGTGGGAGGCCGGTAATTTCGAGGGCCTCCCCAATAGTTCCGTGAATGGGGGCCAGCCCGACGTCGTCAATTTCGGCACCAAGGGTGTGTCCTGGTCTCAGAACACGATCACCATCTCCGGCTTCGACAACCACTACGGCCAGACCGTGGCGAATAGCGCCATTGCCAAGGTGAGTCCGGGAGACTCCATTGCCGTGAAGATCGCGTCACCCGCAAATGGGCAGTGGGCGAATGCCAACTTCACGGCGCCTTCAGCTTCGCTGGTTTCCTCGCTTGTGGTAACGCCTACAGGAGGGGACCCCTGGGTGTCTGTGAACAATACAGCAAGCGTGACCGGCCAGGTAACTGACGACAACAACTGTGTTGTGGAAGAGGATGCGATCCAACTCGGAGCCAACCTAGGCACTGTTTCTCCCGGAAAGGTAAGCACCGATAGCAACGGGCAATACCAAGGCGTTTACCACGCCCCATCCGTGGCAGGTTTCGATCAAGTCAACGCCACGTTGCAGACCAATCCTACCGTGACCAAGAACACTCCTGTAGGTGTACATCCCGTGTTGAGCGCAATGAATCCGAATATCGGCCCAGTGGCTGGGGGACAGGCGGTCACACTCTCTGGCGATGGTTTCGCCACTCCCAGCACGGCCGTCTTTTTCAACTCTACGACTGCCCAAGTACAAAGCGTCGGGCCCAAATCCATCCAGGCGACCACGCCGCCTTCGCCGTTGAGCGGTTTTGGGGACGGTATCGTGGGGGTGAGCGCAAACTCGCTTCTGACCCTGAACAGCAACCCGGTCTCGTACAGATATGTCTTTCCCAGCCGGCCCTATTTCAGCTTCTTCGATAGCGGTTGCCAGGGAAAACAGCTTGGGATGATAATCAACGTGTACGACGTCAACGGCAAAATCGTGACGGTCCCCATTGGGATCACCGCGCACAAGAGCCTGATGCTGTTGAACAACTTTTGGGTTCCAAGCGGCCAGACAACTTCCGGGACATGGATCGTGGCAACAGTCCAGGCCGGCACATCGTTCACGGCTGCGAACCTGTCACAGATCGCCATATTCGGGCAGAAGAACCCCTATGTCAACACCGCGAGCCCTGCGCCGGGACTCATGGGGTGTGTCCTGGTCCATCTGCTGTTGCCCAAGGAATTAAATCAGTTCCTGCCCAATGGCAGCGACCTCCCGCCGCAGCGTATGACTGAGATTTCTGTTCCCAAGAGAGGCACTCCGGCAGGTGGTGAGCAAGTTGTCGCTTGGTCTGACAATCCCGACCCGAAAAAAGCAACAAGCACTCTAACTGGCCCCACCGGGAGCGAAAGCGCGATTCACGTTCAGACAGTAGGCTGGGAGAAGTTCCGCACCCTGATGCAACCTCCGATGTATCTGCAATCGAGCGGCCTGCTTCCGGGATCGACGCATGGAACGGGGACCATCCCAGTTCTGGAGGTCCAATTCTCCGGACCGGTTTTCAACATCTCCCTGACTGGCCACGCCGAGGAAGAGCCTGTCCCGTTGGGACGCGAGTTGCGTCTGGGTTTCAGTACGAGGGGCAGGGGCGGCGCGCAGACGTTCCGCATCGTACACCTGACCACACCAGCGGGGCAGCCCACCTGGATCGAGGATGCTCCCGAGCACTCGCACCCTGAGGGCGTGAGTGTGACGCGCACGGTAAACGAATCGGGCATCTACGCGCTGGTGGAGATCGTCGGCACGGGAACTGAGCCAGCACCGCCGCTGCAAACGACATCGGCACCTCCAGAGCAGCCTCAGTCATCGATGCAGCGGCCCGCTCCGCAGCCTGCTCCTCCCAACTCGACCGTCCTCGTCCCGTCCAACGCGTTTCAGGGTGGAGTGCTTACGGGAATGGTCATTGGCCCTGACGACAAGCCGGTTCCGAATACTCCAATCGAGATTGCCGGCGGCGTGCCCGTCACGTTAACAGGGGAGGTCATCGGCGACCAACCTCCAACCTGTGCGGCGGGTGACACCAGCTGCGGGCCGGGTCAGCCACAAACACCCACCGGACCGCAAACCGCAAACTCAACTCCGCCGCTGGTGAATTGTGCCAAGCTGATGGCGTCATCGGGCCAACCTACAAGTATTCCGCCCACGGGATTCCCGGCTCCCCCAACAACTTCCGCGGGATCCGCTCCAGTTCTGACCGATGCGGCTGGACGATTCGCCCTGTGCGTAGCCCCCAACGTGCCGGCAGTGGCTGTCAACATACCTGGAGGAGCGAAGGCGACAGTGAACGCCGCAGCAAACCAAGCCTCGTCACTACTTGGCCAGCCGCCAACCTTTTTCCAGCCGGGACAGGTGATCACCGTGGCTGGCCCGATGGGAAATATCGTCGGCACACAGAACAACAATTCGTGGTTGTTACACACCGTGGGAGCGTGGAGTCCCAATGGGCAGCAGAGCGTGACAACATTCCAGGCGCCCCAGCAGGCCCAACCTGGAAATCTGAACCTTTCCTATACCGGCAGTGATGGCCAGTCGCATCAGTTGCAGGCTTCGATATTCAAGATTCTGCGCGCGTACCTGGATCGCTCGCAGTTACACAGCAACCAAGGCGCCACCTTCGAATACGAGGTCCAGTTTGCAGCCCAGGCTGGGCAGAATTTGTGCGCTGAGATGCATTCGGCAGGTCCAGTCGTGATCGTGCAGCAACCAGCGGAGGTGATTCCGATTGATTCGGCTGGGCTGGGGAAATTCAGCGGCAAAATTCGCGCGACTCAAGTCGTACCCGGATCAACGGTGCCTTTCGAATTGACGCCCAATATCCACGTCTGCGGACAGCCGTAGGAAGGAAAGAAAGAAGCGTCCTCTATATGAATCAGAAGGTACGTTCCACCAGAGCTTTTCATAATCCAACCGTTCGCATCCTGGTCTACTTGACAGCCGCACTGGCCCTCTTATGCCTCGTGCAGCTGCCATCGTTCGGCGGTGAGAAAACTCGTCCTCGTCCTATCAGCGAGTTGACGCTCAATGAGCGCATGAATCTTCCTGAGAACACTCAGGTCACGTTGAAATCAGGACGAACGACCACCCTGGCCGAGGTGCGTGCCGAGCATCGCGCGCGCATGGAAAGTTTGGCGAAAGCGGCAGCGCTGGGCAGAGCCCTGGCCGCCAAGTTGAAGGCCAGCGCGAATAGCGCCGTCGCAATTTCCAAGGGAACCGTGACACCGGCCGCAGGCGCCATACAGCCAAGCGCAGTAGCCGTCCCGTCCGCAGCACAGCAAAAAGGCGGATTGGCGGGTAGGACTCAGGCGGAAAGCTCGCCGCAAAGGAAGGCGGGCAATGCCGTTGCGGCCAAGAACGCCATCACCGCGGCCGGCCCGAACGCTCTGAACTTAGCCAAGATGGTGCCCATGCCCGACCTCTCCAGCAAATCTCCTTCCGGCATCCTTCCCAAGGATTATCGAGATTTCTGCCAGGCCGCTGACCCGAGTGCCTGCATCTATGTGCCCTCCAATATCACTTTTTACATCGAGTGGACGCATGAGGTCGGCGACAAGAGCACTTACTTCCTTCTCGCTACAGACCCTTTGATCATGGATCCAGGCGTTTGTGCATACGACGGCGGTTCGCTTGATCCGACTTTAGGGTGCATCTTCTACTACCCGATGCTCGAGGTTATCAACTTCATTCCGAAGCCACCATTGTCGTCGAGTGCTTCCTGCGACTCGACCGCGACCTACCTCGTTGATCCCAAGGGCGCAATTCAAGTTAAAGTCACCGCACCGCAATTCTCGTCCGGTAATTTCACGGTGCCTCTTAACGCTCCTATAACGTGTGCAGTCCAGGTATGGCTAGCGCAATGACTCATTGGCTGCAGATGAAAGCTTCGCAAAGACAACCTAGAACCAAAACCGTGGTTGGCTGTGGCGGTCGCGCTGTCCGAACATTTGCTTGCCAAGCCACGCATTGCCAGCGCGAGCGCCTCACTACTGTTTTGCAGCGAACCCTTCATACGTGAAAGTCATTGGCCTCGGTCCAGGAAGATAAGATGTTTTCATTTCATCGATTTTAAAACCCGCACCGACGATCAACTGATCAATCTCTCGGTTGAGATGACAGCCGCCCGTCAGTCGCTTCCAAATAGGTGTTAACCGGTTTTGCCAGCTCGCGACTGCCGGATCCGGGGCGTGTCCGTGCTCCACAAAGATAAAAGCTCCGTCGGGCTTGAGAACTCGCCTCATTTCCTTCAGCGCATCCGACACCTTGGGAATTGAGCATAGTGTCCAAGTCGAGACCACGGTATCAATACTCTCATCAGGAAGAGGGAGAGCGATTTCCGCGGATTGCATGAGAAAGTCTACTTGCATAAGGGAATGGGTCAACTGCTGCCGTGCCATGCGCTGAAGCTCTGTGGATGGTTCGACCCCGTATACATGTTGCACTGCTCCGGCATAAAACGGCAGATTTCGTCCGGAACCAATGCCCACTTCCAAGACTTGGCCATGTGCTCGCGGAATCCAGGTTTTGCGGAGAGGGATGGCGTTCTTGTTTCTCATGCCCAGATCAATCAGCTGCGGCACAACGTATCTCGCATAGAAGCCCACTGCTAACTCCTTCGTGCGAACGGTTTTTTTCCAAATGTCAATCCTGCTCGGTTCTCGATTGATCTTAGTCTCAATTATCCGCTACTTCGCGATTGACGAAAATCTTGTGTGAAAGAGATTATTTCCAGGCGCTTGGCAGTAAGAAAAGTTCACGCCAATTGGCGCCAAGGGCGGAGGATCTTACGAGGTTCCCCGGTTATGAGCGAAATGGTGATGTGACGTAACTACCGACTATGGTGCCGCAGGAGCTTGCGGCTCGAGTTCTACGAGCAGTTCCTTCTCTTCATCCGGTTGCAGGCGAATGAACGCCGGTCGAGAAGCATCAGAGGGATCGTGGTAGATCCATTTCTTGTAGCCGCGGGCGGAGATTGTCAAAAGAAGAAATTTTTCTGGTGGAACTATGGCGCGCTTTCCCCCCTGTTCAATTGTCTGCCCGCCTGAGTAGCTCGTATTCGGGCTGTCGTGATTTACGATCTCCCAGCTTACCTGAAAACTCATTATGGGATCCCCTGTGAGTTTGTCCTTCACCTTCGGAAGCAGCACGCCCGGCTTCGGGCCGAGCTTCAATACAACGGTCGCCGACGACTGGCTCGGTGTTAAGGTGACCACTTCCTTTACGCTGGTGCCAGCGAAGGCAACGTAGCCATCCTCCGGCTTTATTGCTTCGACGCCGAACGTTCCGTTCGCCACGTGATCAATACGGATTGGCCAGCTTCATCGGTTGTGACCAGGCAGTCACCGCGTGCTTCCTTGGATCCCGAAGGTGCACCCATCATGTAAGTGCACACTTTAACGCCTTTGAATGGTTGCCCCTGTTCATCAAGCACGGTACCGCTGATTGTGCCTTCGGGCTGCGAGGAATCAGCAGCCTGTGGAAGGGTTGGCAGTGACGCAAGAAGCAAGAGCGTGAGCAACATAGTTCGCATAGGCTGGAACGTCCTCGTGGGCTTCAGGAACTGCACTAATGGTACACCCGTCTCTGCCGTCCGCGACACGGTTGTGAACAGAAGCAAAGGCCGATCTTTAAGAAACAGATGGCAGTTTCGTGCATCAATACGTGTAACCTGCACATATTTGTGCCGGTGGAGTAGAAAATGGGGGACACCAAGACTCTGATCGAACGAGCGTACGCGGCCTTTAATGAACGGAATGTGGATGGCGCTCTGGCATTCATGAGTGACGATGTGAGCTGGCCCAAGGCGTCGGAGGGTGGCAAGGTCGTTGGCAAAGAGGAAGTACGGGCTTACTGGACTCGACAGTGGGCTGCGTTCGATCCCCACGTAGAGCCGCTAGAGACCATCGATCTGGGAGGAGACAAGCTAGAGATTCGAGTACACCAGCTTGTGAAGAACCTTCAAGGCGACGTTCTCTCCGATAGCGAGGTTCGACATGTTTTTTTCGTCAAGGATGGGCTGATCAAGAGCATGGATCTCAAAGGAGAAGAGGCAGGCTCATCTTCTGGCCCATCCGCTGCGTTTGCGAAACATCAAGGCTGAACTCTGATGGTGGAACGATCTCCGGTCGGGAAGCCCGGGAATAGGCCGGAACTCAGGCGGGAACAGTGGCCAGCAAGGCGCGTGTCTCGGCTGCGACGCGATCCTTGAACTTCGGGTCGCGCACGAGTGCGGAGGCCTGCCCCGTGTTGCCTACAGAAGACCGGATGGGCTTCCGGGTTGCCGACAACTCGGGAGTCAATGATCACAAGACTATTTCTCAGGATTAATCCGCAAGAAGTGCGGATTATTGCATGCGATCAGGAAATATCCTCCGCCCCCCACCTTTTATTACTTCAGAAGTAATTGCGGCCGTGTCCAATCGATCCCATAGTGAGGGTTGAAGGCGCAAGACGCCCGATCTAAGGAGAGCAAAATGACGGTCCTAATACATAAAGAGACGGAAGTGACGACCCGAACCATGACGAAAACCGCGCCACCGCAATGGCTGCTCGCGTTCTGGAAGGAAATTGATGACAAAACGTTCGGTAAAGGCTTCGACTGTTTTACGGAGGACGCAACTTGCAACCTTGGCATCGCGGATTGGCATGGACGCGAGCAAATTCGCGAGAATCTGCGTGCCTTCATTGATACCGGCTTTACCGCCCTTCACGACGTTGTCGAATACTGGGACGCTGGCTCGCTGAAGGTATTTCGCGGTACGGTTACGATGACGCCGGATGACAAAAGGAAACCAGTAGTGAAGCCGGTGATGATCCACTTCTTCTACATGGATGAGAAAGACCCAAGCAAGGTCCGTCGGTGGTTTGGTTCGGTCGGCCCCATCCAGTTCTGAGGCAATGATGCAAACGCAGGAACACCTACAAGAACATGAACTCGGCAATCTGCTCCGCTATTGGCGACGACAGCGTGGCAAGAGTCAACTCGATCTGTCTCTTGATACTGGTATCTCGCAACGGCACCTCAGCTTTGTGGAAAGCGGCCGGAGCGTTCCCAGCAGGGACCTGCTCTTGATCGTTTCAGAGACCTTGGACATTCCGCTGCGCGAGCGGAATGTTCTGCTGCTCGCTTCGGGCTACGCTCCTGTTTACAACGAGCGAGACTGGGAAGATCCAGAGATGGCGGCGGTTATGAAGGCCATTGATCGAGTGTTGCTTCAACAGGAACCGCATCCGGCGCTTGTCTTGGACCGCTATTGGAATGTGGTCCGCACGAATGAAGCCGCGCCGCGGTTTTTTGGCTCTTTTGTTGACCTGGAAGCGCGCAAAAAGCCCGGCAATCTGCTCGATCTCATGTTTGACCCCGCAGGGATGCGGCCATTCGTTAAAGGATGGGAAGAAGTCGCGGCGGGGCTCCTGCAGCGGGTCTATCGCGAATCCATTGGCCATGTTGTGGATCAAAAGACAGTGGAACTCTTGAACAGACTCGAAAAGTATCCAGGAGTGAAAACCCTCAGCACCGTTGCGCGGACGCACAGTCCGGTACTGCCTGTCACGTTTGTAAAAGGCAGCGAGCATTTTACTTATTTTTCGTTGATCACGACGGTTGGCACGCCGCAATCCATCACCACACAGGAATTGCGGATCGAGTGCATGTTTCCACTCGAACCCGAAGGTAAATAGGAATAACTGCGATATGGACACGCCCAATCACAATTTTAGACAAAAACAAACCCGGACGCCAAGTGAACGTATTTCAGCCACCTCTATGTAGAAACTAAGTGCGCGCACACTGGACCTTGCGGCGGGTTCTCCGTCAGTTAAACGAGCGTACCTCGACCGGAGCCCGGCAGGCGACGGCGGCCTTGCGCCCCCACGCCAGTGCCTCGTCCAGGTCAGCGGCTTCCACCACCCAAAAACCGCCTATGTGCTCCTTGGTCTCGGTGTACGGCCCGTCGGTGACGACCACCTTACCGGAGGGCTGAGCCCGTAGCGACCTCGCGCTCCTGGCCGGGGACAGGCCGCCGACGAACTTCCTGACACCGGCAGCCACCATCTCGTCGTTGAGCGCGTCGATGTCGCGGGACATCGCTTCGTCCTCTGTGGATGGTCGTAGTCGTCGGCATGGTAGATAGCAACCAAATATTGCGTCATGACAGTCTCCTGTAACGGTTCTTCGGGTGGGCCGGTTGCCCGCCTTCACTATGGCCTTCACTATGTAGTCGAACGGCTAGACCCGAGTTCGATGAAGCGTCGAAGAAATTTTCCGGCCGGTGCTTCGCAGTTTCCGTCCGCCCGCCATGCAGTCCGCGCACGGCTCGAAGGTTGCGCTCGCGCCTTCCTTCCACCGCTCCTCTGATTATTCTCATTTTTCCTGCATTCTTTTCGCGATCTGCTGCGTATCACTTATACAGAAGGGGACGCTTTGGACCGAGACCGGGGACAGAGGCTGGAGGCGGCAATGGCGCTGGCGGTCTGCGGCGAAGAAACGGCCTTTGCCGAGATCATCCGGGAGCACCAGTCCATGGTTTTCAGCATCGCCTGGCACTATCTGGGGGACCGGTCGTTGTCTGAGGACGTCGCTCAGGAGGTCTTTCTGGAGCTGTACCAGAGGCTGGCGACCATTCAGTCGGCCGCCCACTCGACCTTCTGGCTGAGAAGAGTGGCGGTGCACCGGTCGATCGATCAAGGCCGCAAGCAACAGAACCGGCGCGAGCAGGAGCTGGAGAGCATACCGGAACCGTGCGCGGAACGCAGCGGGTCTGACGTGCTCCTCCATCAGCGCCTGCGGCAAACGCTGGGCGCTCTTCCGGAGAAGCAGCGCATGGTCCTGGTCCTGCGTTACCAGGAAGAAATGGGACCGGGCGAGATCGCGGAAATCATGAACATGCCGGTCAACACGGTTAAGAGCACGCTCCACAGAACGCTGGAAGAAATGCGCAGGAAGCTGGTGCGTAAAATCGGTGAGGCACGTTATGCATTTTTCTGAAGATGAACTTCGCGCCGCTCTTAAACGCCAGGATCCTGGACCGCAGTTCACCCAGCGTGTGATGGCCAGCTTGAACCAGGCGGCAAAAGAACCGTCAGTACAACGGCCGGCAGGCATCCGGCCACCATGGCTGAGCCTGCGGCGATTGCGCCGGGCCCTGGCCGGCGTGCTGGGGATGGTGATCTTGCTGGCTGGCGGGTTGGGCTACTGGCAGCACCAGGAGAACGAAAGAAAGAGACAGCAGGAACTGGTCCTGGCCAGAGAAGCGGAGCGCCAGGCAATTGTCGCCTTGCGCATCGCTAACGACAAATTGAATCGGGTATTTCAGCGGGTAAAAGACTCGCAGCAGGCGGGAGCGAAAGCGCCCTTGATTCAGAAAGAGAGACTATGAGAGGGACTATGGGAAACAGGACATTGCGTAGGCTGATGCTGGCGGCGACTCTGGCGTGGACCTCGCTCACGGGATTTTCACAGAGCGCCAAGCTCCAGCTCAACAACCTGGATAAGCTGAGCGACAAGGCCGCCGAGGTGAACGACGTTACCCTGGACGGCGCCATGATCGAGCTTGCGGGTAAGTTCATCGATGCCGATCATGATCCGGAAGCGCCGCAGCTCAAGGCGATCCTGAAAGACCTCAAAGGAATCTACGTCAAGAATTTTGAGTTCGATGAACCCAATCAGTATTCCCAGGCTGACGTGGACGCTATCCGCGCCCAACTTGCCGCCCCGGGCTGGAGCAGAATCGTGGAAAGCCGCAGCCAGCATTCCCGCGAGCACGATGAAATCTACGTGATGAAGCAGGGTGATGCCATCGCCGGCATGGCCATCCTGGTGGCGGAGCCGCGGGAACTAACGGTGGTCAACATCGTGGGCAATATCGACGTTGACAAGCTGGCCGCGCTCGAAGGCCATCTGGGTATCCCCGGAGCTAACGCCGGCCGGCACAAGAGAAGGTATAAACCGGATGACTCCAAGCCTTCCAAGGACAAATCCTCGCAGTCAGAGAAAGAGGCCGAAGATGACGCGAACTAAATTGAACCACATCGCCTTGACCTTGGCCGGCGGTCTGATCCTCTCGCTCCTGCCCGGCCGCGCCTACGCCGACGAGTTCGGCAAGATCGTCCACCAGATCGAGACCACCTATCATGTCCACCACAACCTTGGTTTTCTAATGGGCTTTACCCGCGTAGTGGTCAAATGCACCGGTGGTTTCGCTGGAGTCAAGGGATTCAAAATCGCGTTGTTCGACGACCAGCAAGTATTTTCCTTGAACCCGGACTCCGATCTCGACGACGTAATCCAATCGGCCGGCGAACACGGCTGGCAACCCCTGGTCAAGAGCTATTCTCGCCGCGGCCACGAGCACTCCTATATCTATGCCCGTCCGGAAGGAAAAGACCTGAAACTGCTGATAGTCAACGTGGAACCGAGCGAGGCCGTAGTGATCCAGGTCAAAATAAATCCCGACAAGCTGGCCAGGTTCATCGATGAGAACGAAGGCGTGCGGGAAGCCAAAGCCGCGATCAGATAAACAAACCTGGTAATCGAGCAATTGGGTAATTGAAGAGAAACGTGGTTCTTTTTCCAACAATTACCCAACTACCAAATTACTCAATTACCAAATTGCCTCGACTTCGCCGCCTCCGTCAGCGCAATAATCAACTCTTCCACCTGCCGATGTCCCGTCAGATAGCTGATGACCATCATCCGAATCACTGACCTGTCATTCGCGATGGTGCTGGAGATCCAGCGCCGGCCGTCGCGCGTAACTTCCTGAACCACAGCTTCGTTGGCCGCGCGGATTTGGTCTTCACTCGCGCCGGGCAGCTTCACCCGCAGATTTACGATAGGCAGGAACATGGGCGCGGCCAGCTCGAATCGGTCTGAGCCGCGCACCCAATCCGCAAAAAACGCAGCCAGTTTGAGCTGTTGATCGATGAGATCTTCGTAAGCCTGGCGTCCGTGCACGCGGAGCGTGAGCCAGAGCTTGAGGGAGTTCATGCGTCGCGACCACTGAGCGCTGACCTGGAAGTTGTCGAGTGGCGGTGAATGTCTCCCCGTCTTGGGCATGTAAGGTGTGCTTACCCGAAAAGCTTGTCGCAATGTTTCCGGATGACAAGTAAGCACCACGCCGGCGGCAAAGGGCATAGCCAGCCATTTGTGAGGATCGATGGTGATAGAGTCGGCCTGTTCGATTCCGCGCACCAGATCGCGATGCCGGTCCGAGAAGATCGCGGCTGCCCCGTAAGCGCCATCCACGTGCAGCCAAAGCTTGCGGCGCCGGCAGATCTCGGCGAGCGCCGGCAAGTCGTCAATGGCGCCGGAGTTGGTGGTGCCCGCCGTGGCCACCACGGAGAAGGGAACCAGCCCGGCGGCCTGGTCTTTATGAATCTGCTCTTCCAGCAGCGCCGTGTTCAGCTGCAGGTCGCCA
>Ga0126378_10000970_pt1 | contig 21398 bp, 15 predicted proteins | sample PanSoiMetPlot_23_FD_92587 | JGI IMG/M metagenome (GOLD analysis project Ga0126378, IMG submission 92587) | Tropical forest soil microbial communities from Panama - MetaG Plot_23 | ecosystem: Environmental > Terrestrial > Soil > Tropical forest > Bulk soil | place: Panama | collected 2016-02-17
GGCTAGTTCCGGGGTCGGAAGTGGAATTGCGCTTGCTGCTCACAATCCAGCGTTCCAGATCTTCGCGGTCGTAGTAGACGGAGCGCCCGAAACGCAGGAAGGGTGGTGCATCATCCCCGCCTGCGACGCGCTTCTTTGCGAGTTCGCCGGTTGGAAGGCCGTATTCAGTCTCAACCTCGGCCGGTCGGAGGAGTCGCTTTTTCACGGTGTCCTCTTTCGTCGTACATACGACGCGACACAAACGCCTCTCGGGGGCCAGCACAACAGATCGATGATTGGTCCGCTGATCTCGGCTGCTAGGGCCAAACAAAGCGATTTAATTAACGGTGCTTAAGTCGGGCCAACTACAAACCCCGCTCGGAATTTGGCGCAGCAGGATTTGGCACAGGGCAAGTGCGAATCGAATGGCGTTGAGCGGTAGAAGGCAAAGACCCTTAGATTTGTGCAGGCCGGCGCTTAGTTGCCCAGGCGACGGCCCGCTGCGCCGTTCGCAGACTGATGGATGTGCCATATCGCAATGTGGTCTCCGCAACCACCTCTCGCGCGAGCTGCCGCTGCGTCTTGTTGGTGGGCAGACTCAGCGGATACAGCGAGTGAAGGCTGCTGACCGCCAAGCCAAGTTCTTGGGCAGGGCGTCCCGGCTTTGGTCGTCGGGGTGACCGGCGCCGAAATTTGGTTCGATCAAAGAGTTTGCGACGTCGGCGGAGCCAAGCCTCCAGCTCGGATCTCCGGATGCGTATCTCGCTGCCGTGGAACGGCGCCAAGCTATCCCGCGCGCGCACCAACAGCAGCTCGCCAGGTAGCGCAACATGGAAAGCAGCCGACTGACCGAGCTTCTCGGATGGAATTCTGACAAACGCATCGGATACAACATTTGCGCCTTCTCTGAACTTGCGGCTTGCATAGAGACCGATCCACCCGCCAAGCAAAGCCTGACGGAGTCGATCCTTTGCCTCATCGATCCATTTTTTCGGTCTGGCGTGGGTCGTGCCCAGCTCGTCCGCGGTTGTATCCGGCAAAGCCGGCAGGCGGTCGCGATTGGTTCGATGATCCAACAGAATTTCGATGCACTCACGAATCGTGAGAAGATCCACAACCTCCATAGTGGCGGCAATGTTCATGCTGAAATGAATTCGGCAGTCGGACGCACTTTACCGACCAGCACCTCAATATGCTGACCCCACCGCTCGAGTGCGAGCTTGCGTTCGGCCAGAAAGTCATGGCGTTGGTAGACCGCTGCAACACCTGAAATCGTGCCGCTCTGATGATTGAGGATCTTGTCGGCGACGTGGGGCGGAACGCCGAGGCGGGCCATACCGGAGACGCGTGTTCGTCGCAGGTCATGGAGACGCCAGTTGGTGACGCCTGAGCTTTCGTCGAGCGCGCGCTTGGCATTCGTAAAGTCTTGGAACGGCCTCAACCCCGAGAACGAAAAGACGTAGTTCCCCAGCCGCGGGGCGTGCGCCTAATCAATTTGATCGATGGTGCCGACAAGTGGACAATGTGCGGCTTTCCGTTTTTGGTTCTCAGACCTGGAAGAGTCCAAATTCGATTCTCAACATCGATCTCGTCCCAGACCATCCGCGCGACCTCCTCGCGCCGCTGACCTGTCAACGCCAGCATCTCAATGATGCCGCCATAGGGACTGTCCATTCTGCGTACCGCTATGATTACGGATGCAAGCTCACGATCCGTCAGCACGCGGTCGCGCGCGATCTCCTTGCCAGGTAGAGGGACACCCTCGGCCGGCGAGCTATCAATGACCGCCCGGCCTAAGCACCAGTTGAGAAACGTCTTGACTACCTTGAGCAGCTTGTTGGCCGCTACTGGAGTGCCACGTTGCGCAATCTCGCTCGTAAGCTCGATGACGTCTCGCTTGCGAATTTCGCGAACAGACCTGGCGCCCCAGCGAGAGGTCACCTCACGACGTAGCATACGCGAAACCTCGGCGGCCTTACGGGTCTTTGATACATGCTGGATAATGAAGACCTCGATGAGGTCCTCGACCCTATCGGCCGTCATCCGGCGCCTCGATTCCTGCTTCTCCGTCGCAGGATCCCGGCCTTCAAGCCGAGCCGCAAAGATCTTCTGTGCCTCGGCCCGCGCCATTTGGAGCGTCAAACGCCCATAGGGTCCGATCGTGTACTTCCTGAGCCGCGACCGAGCGCCCCCGGTACGGTAGAGCGCGACGAACACCCTGCGACCACGGGGGGTCACCTTGATGCCGAATCCGGGCAGGCCAGAATCCCAATAAACGGTGTCCTTGGCGATAGCCTTAAGCGCATCGACCGCGTTCTTCGTCAAACGTATAGTCGGCATAAAGTGAGTCCGTGGCCTCATCTACTGCTACCTTGATTCGCCATAGGTAGCAAAGAAGAGGCAACTGGAGGAAGCCAGAAGCATCCCCAGGCAACATGATCTTGTCCAATATCAATACGATAGGCATGTGGAAGAATGCCCAGCCATCCTCAGGAACATTCACCCCGATAACCACAAGGGGGAGGGGAGCACAGCGAGCGCATGGCGCGATGATGCGCCCGCACAAATGAAGATAATCTAGCGGCGGGCGATGCTGCCGCCGCGGCGCGCGGGCGCGTGCGCCGAGCCGCGCGCGGGAACATCGAGGTCGCTCGCCAGCAAGTCCGGTAGTGTCGACAGCGCGGCAATACGCGGCGGATTGCGCCGGCCACGCGCGCGGCTATCGACGTTCTCGTCGTGCGGGCGTTTGACCGCGTCGGCGCGTGCGAGCGACTCGATGGGTGGCGCATCCTCGGTCAAGCGCGCCAGCAGCGAAGTAAGATCGTCGAGCCATGCCGCAACGACGTGGATGACGCCGGATTCCTGCTGCAGCTCTCCGCTCACCGCGACATAACGCGCGCCCATGATAACGGGACGAAAGCGTTCGAACGTCTTTGGCCAAACGATGATATTGGCGATCGCGGTCTCATCCTCGATGGTCATGAAGATGACGCCGTTGGCCGCGCCCGGCTGCTGGCGAACGGTGATGAGGCCGGAGACGCGCACGCGCGCGCCCCGCGGCAAGGCGCGCAGCTCCTCGTTGCGAATGATGCCGTACCGGTCGAGGTCGGCGCGCAAGAAGCTCGCCGGATGTGCGCGCAGCGACAGTTCGAGAAAGCGGTAGTCATTCACCACCTCCTCGCCCAGCGGCATGGCTGGCAGCCGCACCGCGGGTTCGTGCGGAACAGAAATTTGCGGCGTCACGGCTGGCACGGACGTCCGAAACAGCGGCAGATCATCTTCCACGGCGCCCACGCGGCCGAGCGCCTTCGCCGCCCACAGCGCTTGCCGGCGCGTGAGCCCGAGCGAGCCGAAGGCATCGGCATCGGCTAATCGCGCGATGACATGGGTCGGCAGGCCGGTGCGCAGCCAAAAATCGCGGATGCATGCGTAGCCGGCGGCGCGGTTCTGCACGATCATTCTGCCGTGCTCTTGCGACAATCCCTTGATCTTGCGCAAACCCAATCGCAACGCGTGAGTGGAGCGGATGTCGCCCGCCATGTCGCGGTGGAGCGTGTCGAGCCGCGCGGCGGCGCGCTCCCCCGGCTCGAGCGTGGCGTCCCAGTCGGAATGGTTGATGTCGACTGGGCGCACCTCGACCCCATGCCCGCGCAGGTCGCGCACGATCTGCGCGGGCGCGTAAAAACCCATGGGCTGCGCGTTGAGCAGCGCCGCCGCGAACACGTCCGGGTAGCGGCATTTGAGCCAGGACGAAGCGTAGACGAGCAGCGCAAAGCTCGCCGCGTGACTTTCCGGAAAGCCATATTCGCCGAATCCCTCGATCTGGCTGAAGCAGCGCTCGGCGAAATCGCGCGGATAGTTTCTCGCTACCATGCCTTCGATCATCTTGGTCTTGAACATGCCGATGGTGCCGGTGCGCTTGAAGGTGGCCATGGCGCGGCGCAGCTTGTCGGCTTCGCCCGGCGTGAAGCCGCCGGCGACGATGGCGATCTTCATCGCTTGTTCCTGGAACAAGGGCACGCCGAGCGTCTTGTCGAGGACGGCTTCGAGCTCCTTCGAGGGATAGGATACCGGCTCAAGTCCCTGCCGGCGGCGCAGATAGGGATGCACCATGTCGCCCTGGATCGGGCCCGGCCGCACGATCGCGACTTCGATGACGAGATCATAAAATTCCTTCGGCTTGAGTCGCGGCAGCATCGACATTTGCGCGCGGCTTTCGACCTGAAACACGCCGAGCGAGTCCGCGCGTTGCAGCATGCGATAAACGGCGAGGTCTTCTTTCGGAATCGTAGCGAGCGTGAAGAATCCCTGCCCATTCTTTTGCTCGTCACGGAACGAACGACCATAGTGCTTCTCGGTGAGCTCGAATGCCTTGCGCAGGCACGTGAGCATGCCGAGCCCGAGCACATCGACCTTGAGGATGCCGAGCGCGTCGAGATCGTCCTTGTCCCATTCGACGAAGGTGCGGTCATCCATTGCGCCATTGCCGATCGGCACCACCTCGTCGAGCCGGCTGCGGGTGATGACGAAGCCGCCGACATGTTGGGAGAGGTGGCGCGGGAAGGATTGGATCTCGATGGCGAGCGCGCGCATTTTCTGCATGCGCGGGCTGTTCAGGTCGATGCCGGTGCGCGCGAATTCGTCGGTGCGCACCCCACCGCCGCCCATGCCCCAGATCGAGGAGGACAGCGCGCCGATTGTGTCTTCCGACAGTCCAAAAACCTTGCCGACCTCGCGGATGGCGGATCGGCCGCGATAGGAGACGACGGTCGCGGCAATGCCGGTATGATCGCGGCCGTAGTGCTCGTAAATATGCTGAATCACCTCCTCGCGCCGCTCGTGCTCGAAATCGACGTCGATGTCGGGCGGCTCGCCGCGATCCGATGAGATAAATCGTTCGAACAGGAGGCGGCCGTCGCGCGGATCGACGTCGGTGATGCGCAGGCAATAACAGACCGCGGAGTTCGCCGCCGAGCCGCGCCCTTGGCACAGAATGTTTTGGCTGCGCGCGTAACCGACGATGTGATGCACGGTCAGAAAATAAGGCGCGTAATTCAATTTGCCGATCAGCGCCAATTCATGATCGAGTGACTGCCGGACATTGTCCGGGATGCCGTTGGGATAGCGCGCCGCGGCGCCCTCCCAGGCGAGATGCACGAGCGCGTCCTGCGGGGTTGCAAAACCCGCACGCATTTCTTGCGGGTATTCGTAACGCAGCTCATCCAGCGAGAAGGTCAGCGCCGCATCGAGCGCCGCGGTTTGTTCGATCGCTTCCGGGGTATCGCGGAAGAGGCGCGCCATCTCGGCGGGCGGCTTGAGATAGCGCTCGGCATTTGTCGCGAGGCGGCGTCCCGCAGTGTCGATCGTCAGGTGCTCGCGAATGCAGGCGAGCACGTCCTGCAATTCGCGCCGGTCGGGGTGATGATAGAGCACGTCGTTGACCGCAATCAGCGGCACGCCTACTTGGCGCGTCATGACGGCGCGCCGGACGAGCCGCGTGCGGTCATTGCCGCGGTAGAGCATGGTGGCGGCGAGCCGCACGCGGCCTTGGGCGGCCTCGCGCAGGAGCGCGAGGAGGTCGGTGGCTTTTTTCTCCGCATTGGCGACCAGCCGAAGGCCGGCCTGCGGCGCTCTGGGATGTTGCGCAGGGTCGTCTTGTCGCGCGGCGGGTAGGACTCCCTTGCGCAAGAACGGAGGCGAGGGATGCTCCCAGCTCGAGCTCTCCATCACAATGAGCTCAAGGCCGTCGATGTGCGCGAGCAAATCCTCGCGATAAAGAATGCATTCGCCTTTCTCCGCGCGCAGGTTGCCGCGCGTGAGCAGGCGGCAGAGCCGTCCCCAGGCGGGGCGGTCGCGCGGATACGCGAGAATGTCCGGCGTGCCGTCGGCGAAAACGAGCCGCGCGCCGGGATGATAGGCGAGCGTCAATTCCTGTTCGCGCTTGATGAGATGCGCGCGCACCACGCCCGCGACCGAATTGCGGTCGGTGAGCCCGAGACCATCAAGCCCGATATGCGCGGCCTGCAGCATCAGCTCCTCGGCATGCGAGGCGCCGCGCAGGAACGAGAAGTTGGAAGCAGCTGCGAATTCGAAGTAACGCGGCATGTCACGCATAGATCCCGTGCAGAAACCAGCGCGGGGGGAAGCGCGCCATATCGCGGTAAAGCCCCGCGCGAAAAATCCAGAAGCGCAGCCCCGCCTTGTCCTCGACCTGGAAATAATCGCGCGCCGGACCGCCTTCTTCGCTCCACCAGGCGCCTTCGATGCGCTCGGGCCCTTCGGCACGAACGATTTCGTGGAGCGCCCGCCGCCAGCGGAAGCGCGCTGGCGGGCCGTCGGGCACGAGCGCAAAAATGTCGGCGATGGGCTCGGGTTTGGCGAGCAGACGCAGCGGGCGCGCGCTCAAGGAGGCCGCGGCGCGGAAGCGGCGAAAGACCTCCCAGCCGAGGTCGGCGCGCGTCGTCGTTTGCGCCGGCACGGATGCCGCGGCGAGTTCGGGAATGTGGCTGTCGCGCGCGAGGAGCCGCGCAACCCGCTGGCGTCCGAGCCGCGCGCTCAGCCGATCGACCAGGCGGTCGAGCTCGGCCTGATCTTGGCGCGCGCCGAGCCCGATCTGCTCGTCCGGGCAGGATTCGGCGTTGAGCACCGAGAGCCGCGCCAGATCGAAGCCGTAGCCCGGATCGATCTCGTCGCCGAGCGCAGCGAGCCGCTCGACGAACAGCGCGCGGATCGCCTGCGGGTCGCGCACCGGACGCGAGGTGCCGGCCGCGATGCGCTTGACCGCGCCATCGGTACGAAAGAGGGCAAGCTCGAGGCGCCGCGCGCCCTCCCCGCGCGCGATAAGCGCCGTCTCCAGGCGTGCCGCGAGCCGCTCGACGCTCGCGAGCACGTCCTCCTCGCGCGCGATCGGCTCGGGAAAGCTTTTCTCTGCGACATAAGGTGCGACCGGCAGGCGCGGGCTCAGTGGCTCGTCTTCGCGGCCGAGCGCGCGATCGAGCTGGCGCAAGAGGTCGGCGTCGAAGCGGGCGGCGAGCGGCGCGCGCGGCAGATCGAGAATGTCGCCGATGCGTTTCAAACCGACGCGCGCCAGCGCGGCGACCGTCTCCTCCGGCAGCCGTAGCGCTGAGAGCGGCAATGGCGCCAGATCGTCGCGCGCATCGCGACTTGCATCGGTTATGCCCACCTTGCCGAAGCGCGCCAGCGCGGAGGCTGCGCCGATCGTGCCGGCAATGGCGATGCGCGACGAAAAGCCCCAGCACGTCATTCGCGCGAGGAGATTGTCGCAAAGGTTTGCTTCGCCGCCGAAGAGATGCGCGCAGCCGGTAATGTCGAGCAAAATGCCGTCGGGCGGATCGAGCGCGACGAGCGGCGTGTAACGCTGGCAGGCCTCGGCTATGGCATCGAGAAGGCGGGCGTCGGCGGAAAAATCTTCCGGCACGGCGGTGAGCGTCGGATGCATGGCGCGTGCCTGTGCCAGCGCGAGGCCGATCGTGAGGCCGAGTTGCTCCGCTGCGGCATCGACCGCGAGCAGGAGATCGAGATTGCCGCGCTTGCCGAAGACGACGAGGGGGGAAGGCGCCTCACGCCACTGCCGAGCGATGCGATCGGTCGAAAGCCGCTCCAGCCATAGGCTCAGAATGCGTTGCGAGCTCGAAACGCTGCTCCACACTGTTCCACTCCACGATCCATGTTCCGAGAGGGCCACGACGGTTGCGAAGAAGACGCGCAAGGAAGCGCGGCGGGCCGATGCCGTGACATCGCTCGGTATCGCGCGGTGCTGCATCGCAAGCCGCGCCAATGCTCCAGCGCGTGACGGCGGCGGAAGGCACGTCGTCCGCGGTGGTGTAAAGGATCAGGCCGAGCGCGTTGCCGGCAGCGGCCGCGAGCGCAAGCCGCCGCGTCGCCACCTGATCGATGCCGCGCGGGCGCATTTCGCCGATCACCATGTCGACGGCGCGGCAGCGCAGCGCTTCCTCCATCGCCCACAGCACGTCGCGTCCGCGCGCGGCGGCAACCGTGATCAACCGCTCGGGAGCAATCCCGATCCCGTCGAGAGCGGGACCATAAAGCGCGCCATTCTCAGCGAGCGAGAGGTCCTCGGCGATCCAAAGCACGGCCGACGCGCAGGCGCTGGCGTCGTTGCGCGCGTCCCATGAATTGCCGAGGGTGGTGAGCGCCACACGCGATGCCATGCGCGCCGCGAGCGCCAGCGCAAAACCGCTGGCGGCGGCGACGTCGGTCTCGCGTGCGGCGGCGATCTCGTGCAGCGCGCCCAAGCCGAGCCCGCCGCCGAGCGCGCCGTCGATCACCGGATTGCCGAGCGCGAGCAGCGCGTCGCATTCGCCCGCGATTGTCGGTTCGAGCGCGGCAAGCTGCCGGCGCAGCTCCTCGATGCGCACTGGCGCTCCCTCGACAAGATAAGAGAAGAGTGTAGGGTCGCGGCCATGATTCTTGTTCATGGTTTGTTCCTATTGATTCCCGAGCTTGCCGCCGGCGTCAAGCGAAGACATAAACTATTGAAAAATCATCTATTCTCGGCCCGAGGCCCACGTGCCGAGACGATCGACGTTGCTGGCGCGCCCCGTTTCACCCTTCCCCTACGCAATGACGCTGCGGTCGATCTCGCGCACGCTTTTTACCCCGCACAACGCCATGGTCACGTCGAGCTCGCGCGCGAGAATGTCGATCGCGGCGGTGACTCCTGCCTCGCCTCCCGCGCCGAGGCCATAGACGTAGGAGCGTCCGATCATGCACGCGCGCGCGCCGCAGCCGAGCGCGCGCACCACGTCCTGCCCGGAGCGGATGCCGCCGTCGACCATCACCTCGATCACGTCGCCCACCGCGTCCACCACCTTCGGCAGTGCCGAGATCGAGGAGGGCGCCCCGTCGAGCTGCCGGCCGCCGTGATTGGAGACGACGAGCGCGCCGGCGCCGGTCTTTGCGGCCGTGCGCGCATCCTCGACGTCGAGGATCCCCTTGAGGATGAGTTTGCCCGGCCAGAGGCCCCGTATCCACTCCACGTCTTTCCAGCTCAATGCTGGATCGAATTGGGCGGCGGTCCACTGCGCGAGCGACGTGACATTTTCCATGCCGCGCACATGGCCGGCGATGTTGCCGAAGGTCTTGCGCTTGCCGCGCAGGATCGAGAGCACCCACGCCGGTTTGGTCGCCATGTCGAGGACGCTCGTCAATTTGATCTGCGGTGGCACGCTCAGGCCGTTGCGCAGGTCGCAATGGCGCTGGCCGAGTACCTGCAGATCGACCGTGAGCACGAGCGCGCTGCATTTTGCCGCCGCGGCGCGCTCGATCAGCGCGCGGATGAAGCCGCGGTCCTTCATCACGTAGAGCTGGAACCAGAACGGCTTGTCGACCGCTTGCGCCACGTCCTCGATCGAGCACACCGACATAGTCGAGAGCGTGAAGGGAATGCCGGCCGCCTGCGCCGCGCGGCAGGCAAGAATTTCGCCGTCGCCGCGTTGCATGCCGCAGAGCCCGATCGGCGCGAGCGCCAGCGGCAGCGCAACGCGTTCGCCAAGGATGGTGGTGGTGAGATCGCGTTGCGAGACATCGACGAGCACGCGCTGGCGCAGCTTGATGCGCTCGAGATCCTCGCGATTGGCGCGCAGCGTCTCCTGCGAATAGGAGCCGGCCTCCGCATACTCGAAGAAGGCGCGCGGAACCTTGCGGCGCGCCTGCTGCCGCAGATCCTCGATGCAGGTCATGGTGCGCATGGTGCAAGTCTTAGCACGAGGCGGGGGTAGTCATCAGTGGTGTGTCGTAGGCAGGCGTCATGGAGAAGATCCTCATGATGCGCTTGCCGCGCCGCGAACTCGATCTGCTCCCTCGCCCCGTGAGCAAAGCGAACGGGGAGAGGGGTGGGGTGAGGGGCGCCTAAAGCATGGGCGAGCTTTTTGCGCCCCTCACCCAAATGCGATCGCGGACCGAATCTTGTGCCCTCTCCCCGCTTTGCGGGGCGAGGGCACGTGCGGCGCCTGACACAGGAACGCGGTCTCGCGCCGAGACGTTATTTGCGTGAAAGGCGCGGATGAGCGCGCCGCTTGCAGGGAGAATTGCATGGCAGGTCCGAAACAGATCCTCGTCGACGACGAGAGCGACGAAAAGTCAAAGCGCGAGGCCGAGGAGACACGTAAGCGCATGCTCGAGCGCTCGCTGGAACGGCCTCGAGGATAGCTTTCCCGCCTCCGATCCGGTCAACGTGACGCAGCCGGCGCCGACCCGCGGCGACAAGCAGAGAAAGTAAGTTCCTTACCAGGCTGCCGGCGGCAGTCCCGCGGCTATTAGCCATGCGCGCAGAAAAGCCGCCTTTGTTTTGAACAATTCGCCCAATTGACCTATCATCCACATTGAACCATCGCGTTTTGGGGGTGCGGGGACACATGGCTCGAAAATATTTCGGTACCGATGGCATCCGCGGCCGGGCCAACGGGACGATCACTCCGGAATTGGCGCTCAAGGTCGGGCAAGCTGCGGGCTTGATCTTTCGCCGCGGCGACCATCGTCATCGCGTGCTCATCGGCAAGGACACGCGCCTCTCCGGCTACATGATCGAGACCGCGCTGGTCGCTGGCTTCACCTCGGTCGGCATGGACGTGTTCCAGACCGGCCCGATGCCGACGCCCGCCGTGGCCATGCTCACGCGCTCCATGCGCGCCGATCTCGGCGTGATGATCTCCGCCTCGCACAATCCTTATGACGACAACGGCATCAAGTTGTTCGGACCGGATGGCTTCAAGCTCTCCGACGAGGTCGAGCACAAGATCGAAGAGCTGGTCGATTCCGAGCTGGTCAAGATGCTGGCGAAGAGCGCCGATCTCGGCCGCGCCCGGCGCATCGACGACGGGCAGGGCCGCTACGTCGAATTCGCCAAGCGAACGCTGCCGCGCAACCTGTCGCTGGAGGGCTTGCGCGTCGTGGTCGATTGCGCCCACGGTGCCGCCTACAAGGTTGCACCGCAGGCCTTGTGGGAGCTCGGTGCCGAGGTGATCTCCATCGGGGTCGAGCCCGACGGCTTCAACATCAATCACGAATGCGGCTCGACCGAGCCGGGACCGCTTTGCCAGAAGGTGAAGGAAATGCGCGCCGACATCGGCATCGCGCTCGACGGCGACGGCGATCGCGTGCTCATCGCCGACGAGCGCGGGCGCCTCATCGACGGCGACCAGCTGTTGGCGGTGATCGCCGAGAGCTGGAAGGCAGATGGTCGCCTCGCCAAGCCCGGCGTCGTCGCCACCGTCATGTCCAATCTCGGGCTCGAGCGCTATCTCGGCACACTATCGCTTTCGCTGGCGCGAACGCCGGTCGGCGACCGCTACGTGCTCGAACACATGCGCGCGCACGGCTTCAACGTCGGCGGGGAATCCTCCGGCCACATCATCCTGTCCGATTACACGACGACCGGCGACGGCTTGCTGACCGCGCTGCAAGTGCTGGCCGTGGTCAAAAAGCAGGACCAACCTGTGTCCAAGGTCTGCCATCGCTTCGATCCGCTGCCGCAAATCCTCAAGAACGTGCGCTACGCCAGCGGCAAGCCGCTCGAGAACGCCAAGGTGCGCAGCGCCATCGAAGATGCGCAGGCCCGCCTCGACGGCCATGGGCGGCTGATCGTGCGCTCATCGGGAACCGAGCCGGTGATCCGCGTCATGGGCGAGGGCGACGACAAAGTGCTCGTCGAGGAGGTCGTCGACGGCATCGTCGAGGCATTGACCAGCGCGGCGTGAGCGCCGCGGCTGCGCCATTTCTCGCTGCAAGTGAGACACTGCGGGCGGTGTAGCGAATCGGTCTGCTCCCTCCCCCGTTTACGGGGGAGGGGTGGGGTGGGGGCACGTAAGCACGAATCTCGTCGTGTGCCCCCTCCCTAACCCTCCCCCCGCAAGCGGGGGAGGGGACGCAATGAGCGTGCGGTGCGTGTGCGCCAACAAAGCGCAAGATTCATGCAACCAGGGCAATTCAGCCGCTGGCCCCATCCTGGCGGCACGCGCGCCTCCGCCTCACATTGGAATAGGTAAAAATTTGGCGTTTTCCTTTTGCCTGCCCAGCCGGCCTCATGTATCGACTAGTTACATAAAGAACCAACCGCTCCGGAACGCCCACCCCTCATGATCGTCTGCTCCTGCAACGTGTTGAGCGACCGCGACGTGCGCGCCGCGCTCGGTGCTGGCGAAGCCCCGCGCACCGCCAGCCAAGTTTACGGCTGTCTCGGCTGCAACCCCCAGTGCGGCCGCTGCGCGCGCACCATCCGCGCGATCATGGACGAAGCAATCACGGCGGCCTGTTGCCGAACCGGGCAGGACTGAGCAAGTTCCTCCCACGCTTGGCCTCGCCGAGCGCTTGTGGCCAGACCCAGCTTCGGGCCATCGTCACGCGTAACCCGTAAATCGCGACCGCTTTGAGGGGCACCATGCAAGGCGACGCAAGAGTCATCGAATATCTCAACCGTGGTCTGCGGCACGAGCTTGCCGCCATCAACCAGTACTGGTTGCATTACCGGCTGCTGGACAATTGGGGTTACCGGGCGCTGGCCAAGAAATGGCGCCAGGAGTCGATCGAGGAGATGCAGCATGCGGACAAGATCGTGCAGCGCATCATCTTCCTCGACGGTTTTCCCAACATGCAGGTAATCGATCCGCTTCGCATCGGGCAGAACGTCAGAGAGGTGCTCGACTGCGATCTTGCCGCGGAGATGTCGGCGCGCGCGCTCTACCAGGAGGCCGCGACGCATTGCCATGAGGTCAAGGATTACGTCACCCGCGATCTGTTCGAGGAGCTCATGCACGACGAGGAAGAGCACATCGATTATCTCGAGACGCAGCTCGATCTCGTCGCCGAGCTCGGCCTCGAGCTCTACGCGCAGCACCACATCGGAAAAACCGACGACGACTCGAAGTGACGGCGGGGCTCGCTCGGGCAGCAAAAAATCCGTTCATTCCCGCGCAAGCGGAAATCCAGAGCCAAGGGCTGGGTCCCCGCTTTCGCGGGGACGAACGGAGGCGAGAGCGCGATTCCATAGAGCACGCGAAAGATAGTGCGTCGCGCGCCCACGCCGCTTGACGCGCCTTCGCTCCTTCCTTATGTCCGCGCGCGGGACACCCCTCCCCACCGAGGGGCGCCTATCTGGAAGGGTAGATCATGAGCCAAGCGAAACCCGCCCTGCGGCCGCTCGTTCCGCACTTCTCCTCCGGTCCCTGCGCCAAACGTCCCGGCTGGAGCCTCTCAGCCCTCACCGACGCACTTCTCGGACGCTCGCACCGATCGAAGATCGGCAAGGCGAAGCTCAAGCGCGCGATCGAGCTCACGCGCGAGGTGCTCGAAGTCCCGGGGAATTACCGCATCGGCATCGTGCCGGCCTCCGACACCGGCGCCGTCGAGATGGCGCTGTGGTCGATGCTCGGCGCGCGGCCAGTCACCATGCTCGCCTGGGAGTCGTTCGGCGAAGGCTGGGTCACCGACGTCATCAAGGAGCTCAAGCTTGCCAACGTGACGGTGCTCAAGGCCGCTTACGGCGAGCTTCCCGATCTTGCCAAGGTCGATCCCGCATCCGACGTGGTCTTCACCTGGAACGGCACCACCTCGGGGGTGCGCGTGCCGAACGCCGATTGGATCGCCGCCGATCGGCAAGGCCTGACCATCTGTGATGCCACCTCCGCCTGCTTCGCGCAGGCGCTCGATTGGGGAAAGCTCGATGTCGTCACGTTCTCCTGGCAGAAGGCGCTGGGCGGCGAGGGGGCGCACGGCATGCTGATCCTCTCGCCGCGCGCGGTCGAGCGCCTGGAAACTTTTACGCCGCCGCGGCCGCTGCCCAAAATCTTCCGGCTCACCAAGGGCGGCAAGCTCAATCAGGCGATCTTCGAAGGCGAGACCATCAACACGCCGTCGATGCTGTGCCTCGAAGATTATCTCGACGCGCTGGCCTGGGCGAAGTCGATCGGCGGGCTGAAAGCGCTGATGGCGCGCGCGGACGCCAACGCCAAGGCGATCGCCGACTGGGTGGCGGTAACGCCGTGGATCGAATTCCTCGCGCGCGATCCGGCGCTGCGATCCAACACCTCGGTGTGCTTGCGGGTCGTCGATCCCTCGGTGGCAAAGCTTTCCGCCGAAGCGCAGGCGGCGTTCGTCAAAAGCATCGCTGCGGCGCTTGAGAAGGAGGGCGTCGCCTTCGACATCGATGGTTACCGCGACGCGCCGCCGGGCTTGCGCATCTGGTGTGGCTCGACCGTCGAGCGCGCCGACGTCGAGGCGCTCACGCTGTGGCTCGATTGGGCTTTCGCCGAGAGCAAGGAGGCGCTGCCGAAGGCGGCGTGAGGTGCGGCGTGTTCCAGTGATTGAAGTTAGCGCGCGCGGCAAGCTCGGTGTGCTCCCTCCCCCGCTTGCGGGGGAGGGGAGGGGTGGGGAGGGGGCGAGCTCGCGCGAATCTTGTCGCATACCGCCTCCCTAGCCCTCCCCCGCAAGCGGGGGAGGGAAACGCACCGAGTGCGCGGCTCAATGATTCACCCAGCACAAATGAAAATGCTCTGACATGTCCCCCAAAGTTCTCATCTCCGATGCGCTCTCTCCCGCCGCCGTGCAGATCTTCAAGGATCGCGGCGTCGAGGTCGATTTCCAGCCCAAGCTCGGCGCCGACAAGGACGGCCTCGCCCAGCGCGTCGGCGATTTCGATGGTCTTGCCATTCGCTCGGCCACCAAGGTCACGCCCAAGGTCTTGGAGCAGGCAAAGCGCCTCAAGGTGATCGGCCGCGCCGGCATCGGCGTCGACAACGTCGACATTCCCGCCGCCACCGCCAAGGGCATCATCGTGATGAACACGCCGTTCGGCAATTCGATCACCACCGCCGAGCACGCGATCACCTTGATGCTCGCGCTTGCGCGGCAGATCCCGCAGGCGGACGCCTCCACGCAAGCGGGCAAGTGGGAAAAAAACCGCTTCATGGGGGTGGAGATCACCAACAAGACGCTCGGCGTCATCGGCTGCGGCAATGTCGGCTCGATCGTCGCCAATCGCGCAATCGGGTTGCGAATGAAGGTGATCGCTTACGATCCCTTCCTCTCGCCCGAGCGCGCGGCGGAGCTCGGCGTGGACAAGGTCGATCTGCCCGAGCTGCTGCGGCGCGCCGACTTCGTCACCTTGCACACGCCGCTCACCGAGAAGACCAAGGGCATCATCGACGCCAAGGCGATTGCCACCATGAAGAAAGGCGTCCGCATCATCAATTGCGCGCGCGGCGGCCTGGTCGAGGAGGACGCCTTGCGCGCCGCGCTCGATTCCGGCCACGTCGCCGGCGCCGCCTTCGACGTGTTCACCGAAGAGCCGGCGACCGCCAATCCGCTGTTCGGCCATCCCAACGTGGTGTGCACGCCGCATCTCGGCGCCGCCACCACCGAGGCGCAGGAAAACGTCGCCTTGCAGGTCGCCGAGCAGATGTCCGACTATCTTCTGCGCGGCGCCATCTCCAACGCGGTCAACTTCCCCTCGATCACTGCGGAGGAAGCGCCGAAGCTGCGGCCGTTCATCGATCTTGCGGAAAAGCTCGGCTCGTTCACCGGCCAGCTCACCGAGACCGGCATCCTCAAGGCGCAGCTCACCTATGAAGGCGGCGTCGGCGGCATGAACACCAAAGCTTTGACCTCGGCTGCGCTCGCCGGGCTGTTGCGGCCCATGCTGCAAGAGGTCAACGTCGTCTCCGCGCCGATCGTGGCCAAGGAGCGCGGCATCGTCATCGAGGAGATGACGCGCGACGTGCACGGCGACTATGGCAACCTCGTCACCGTGACCGTGGTCACCGAACGGCAGACGCGCTCGGTGTCGGGCACGGTGTTCGCCGATGGCCGGCCGCGCATTGTTAACATCAAGGGCATCCGCATGGATGCCGAGTTTGGCCGCTCCATGATCTACATCACCAATCTGGACAAGCCCGGCTTCATCGGGCGCTTCTCGTCCACGCTGGGCGAGGCCGGCATCAACATCGCGACGTTTCACGTCGGCCGCGATGCGCCCGGCGGCAACGCGGTTGCGCTGATCGAGATTGACGGCGACTTGCCCCCGCAAGTGCTGGCGGCCGTGCGCGCGCTGCCGCAGGTGCAACAGGCCCGCCCGTTGAAATTTTGAACCGCGACTCTGAATCCTGTCGCGAACTGTAATTAGTCCGAGCGGCAAACTCGGTCTTTACCCTCCCCTTTTGGGGAGGGTCGGCGCGAAGCGCCGGGGTGGGGGTCGTTGTTGTGGCGCGAGGCGCGTGCCCCACAACGACCCCCACCCCCTCCCCCTCCCCACAAGGGGGAGGGAAGCACACCGAGCTTGCCGCGCGTTCGTTCAAGATATCCGAGGCAGTAGGCGCTACCCGCTGTGCGCGTGCACGCGATGCAGGCCGTCGTGGCGCGCGCCATTCCTCCCCTTGACCTTCGCCGCTTCGGCGGCCGCGACCTCCAGCAGATAAGCGAGGTCGTCCAATTCGACCTGGCGGCACAACCGGCAGAGCTCGCGCGTCATCGTCTCGGTGTAGTGCGCGACTTCCGTCCTGCTTTCCATGGCTTCCTCCAGCTCGCGGATAGCGGAGCATGGGCGACAACAGCTTCCGGCAATGTGAGCTAGTTCACCCGGCGCGTCCTTTGTTTGTGCGCGGCGGCGCTTATGGTGATGTCGTGCCCGCACACTCGGTCGGCTCCCCTCCCCCTTGTGGGGAGGGGGTGGGGGTCGTTGTTGTGGCGCGAGGCACGTGCCTGACAACTACCCCCACCCGGCTCGCTTCGCTCGCCACCCTCCCCACAAGGGGGAGGGTAAGGACCGAGTTCGCTGCTCGCGGTGATGGGAATTCACGCGACGATGTGCCGGCACTGCGCAGGCACGCCCCGCGCTCTCCCGGCGGCCCCGAGCCCCGCGAGCAAAATCGCCGCCGCCGTGATCTTGCCGTGAGATTGCCTTGGAGAGAGCCAAATCTTCCGCTGTGCTCTAGCCCGGCGACGGCAAGGGGTGAATAAGACCCGATAAATCAGGCAGTTGGGCTGCGGACGGCGCCTTCCGTCGCGGCCGCATCGGCGTGCCTTGAAGGGTGCGCGCGCCCGCGGGAGCCGCAATGCCGGGCAAGCCTTTGTCGCCGCGAGATAAGTCCGGGCATCGCCGCGGAGGAAAGCCGCTTCATGGCCAATGTGGTCGCGGTTGGGTCCCAGTGGGGGGACGAGGGCAAGGGCAAGATTGTCGACTGGCTGTCCGAGCAAGCCGACATCGTGGTGCGGTTTCAGGGGGGGCATAATGCGGGTCACACGCTGGTCATCGACGGAACCACTTACAAGCTGTCGCTGCTGCCGTCGGGCGTTGTGCGGCCGGGGAAGCTTTCCGTGATCGGCAACGGTGTCGTGATCGATCCGCGCGCGCTGCTTGAGGAAATCGACCGCCTCAAGGGGCAGGGGGTCGACGTGACGCCCGACACGCTGCGCATCGCCGAGAACGCGACCTTGATCCTGCCGTTGCACCAGGAGCTCGACACGATCCGCGAATCCGGCGGCACGCTTACGCGCGTGGGCACCACCCGGCGCGGGATCGGCCCGGCCTACGAGGATAAGGTCGGCCGGCGCGCGATCCGTGTCATGGATCTCGCCGATCCGCCGGCGCTCGGACGTAAGATCGAGCGCCTCTTGGCCCACCACAACGCCTTGCGGCGTGGGCTCGGGCTCAAAGAAATCGGCGTGGGCGCTGTGCGCGAACAGCTCGAGAGCGTCGCGCCGCGCGTCTTGCCTTACGCCGATTCGGTGTGGGCGCTGCTCGACCAGAAGCGCCGCGAGGGCAAGCGCATCTTGTTCGAAGGCGCGCAGGGCGCGCTGCTCGATATCGACCACGGCACTTATCCGTTCGTGACCTCCTCCAACACGGTCGCCGCCCAAGCCGCGACGGGCTCGGGACTGGGGCCGGCGGCGATCGGTTACGTGCTCGGCATCTGCAAGGCCTACACCACGCGCGTAGGCGAAGGCCCGTTCCCGACCGAGCAGGACAACGAGATTGGCCGCCTCATCGGCGAGCGCGGCCGCGAATTCGGCACCGTGACCGGGCGCCCCCGCCGCTGCGGCTGGTTCGACGCCGTGCTCGTGCGCCAGACGGTGCGCACCGGCGGCATCAACGGCTTGGCGCTGACTAAGCTCGACATCCTGGATGGTTTGAGAGACCTTAAGGTTTGTGTGGGATACCGCCTCGATGGTCGGGAGATCGATCACCTTCCAGCGAGCGAGCATGCCCAGGCCAAGGTCGAGCCGATCTACGAGACCGTCGAGGGGTGGCAGGCCAAGACCGCGCGCGCGCGGTCCGGGGCGCAGTTGCCGGCGCAGGCGATCAAATATGTGCGCCGCATCGAGGAGCTGGTCGGCTGTCCGGTTGCGCTATTGTCGACTAGTCCCGAGCGCGAGGACACGATCCTGATGCAAAACCCGTTCGAGGCTTGAGAGCCGAGCACAAGGCGAGTACTCCGATGGCCGACTATTATCCCCTCATCTCCCGCGCGGTCGGCGGGCTCGAAAAGAACAGCGGCGAGAACCGCCGCGTCATCTACGACCGCGCCCGCGCGGCCTTGCTCGCGCAGCTGCGCAGCGTCACGCCTGCGCTGGAAGAGTCCGACATTACGCGCGAGCGCCTCGCGCTCGAGGAATCGATCCGCAAGGTGGAGGCGGAATCGGCCCGTCAGTTCGTCGAGGCCACGCGGCAGATGTCGGCGGCCAAGCTGCGCCGGCAATGGGAGGCGCCGTCCAGAGCGCGTCCCGCCGAGCCCCGCCCGGCAGAACCTGCGGCGGCGGAGGAGAGGGAGCGCTACATCCATCCGCCCGGGTCCTTCGCGCCGGAGCCGGCAGCGCCGCCGGAAGCGCCGCGCCGGGCGCCATCGCCGCCGAGCATCCCCGATGAGGACGAGTCCGAATCAATCTTCGACCGGCCGTTCCCGGCGGAGCCGCAGCCGATGCCCATGGGCGAAGCCGCGCGCCGCGAGGCGGGCGAGCGCCGCTCGCTGTTCGACTGGATCCGCCGAGATCGCGCCAAGGCCGCGGAGCCCGCCGCGCGGGCGGAAAAATCCGAGCGGGCGGAGGACTTCCCGCCGCCGCCTGCTTTCGAGCGCGCGCCGCAGCGCGGCGCAGAGCGCGCGGAGTTTGCACCACGGCGTTTCGTGCCGCCGCCGCAAGAGCAGCGCGCGTTCGAGCCGCATGCGGAGCCCTCTCGCGGCGAGCAGTTCTCCGAACCGATGCTGGAGTCGGCGTACGCGGTCGACGATTCGCCTCCGCCGGCGCATGGCCGGCAGGCGTCAGGCGAGACGGCCGACGAGGGGTACGCGTACGAATACGACGAGTGGGGTGAGGACGTCGCGCCGCGCCGTTCGTATGCCAGGCTGATCAAGCCTGTGGCCGCGGCGCTGGCCGTCGTCGTGCTCGCCGGCGTCGGCGTCTGGCAGTGGCCGAACATGGTCGCCCTCTACCGCTCCTTCCGCGCTCCGGCGACGACCGACGTGGCGCGCGAGACGCAGCCGTCGACCGCCGCGCGCCCGAAAATCACCGACCGCATCGAGCCCGGCAGCCCGCAGACGCCGGCGACGCCCGCGCCGTCCACGCAAGCGGGCGTACCGTCCGCGCAGAAGGTCGTGCTCTACGAAGAGGATCCCGCCGATCCCAACGGCAAGCGCTTCGTCGGTTCGGCGATCTGGCGCACCGAGACGGTGACGCCCGGTCCGGGACAGCCGCCCGAGCTCGCCATCCGCGCCGACGTCGAGGTGCCCGAGCGCAAGCTCGCGATGACCTGGTCGCTCCGCCGCAACACCGACAAGGGGCTTCCCGCCACCCACACGGTGGAGATCATGTTCAAGGTGCCGCCGGATTTCCCCGCGGGCGGCATCTCCAACGTTCCCGGCATCCTGATGAAGCAAGCCGAGCAGACGCGCGGCGTGCCGCTCGCCGGGCTGGCGGTGAAGGTGACGCCCGGCTTCTACCTGATCGGCCTCTCCAACGTCGATGCCGACAAGGATCGCAATCTGCAAATGCTCAAGGAGCGCAGCTGGTTCGACATCCCGGTCGTTTACAACAACAACCGCCGCGCCATCCTCGCCTTGGAGAAAGGCACGCCCGGCGAGCGCGTCTTCGCCGACGCCTTCAAGGCCTGGAAGCAGTAGCTCATTCAGGATCGCCAATTGGCGAGACGAATTTGGTTTTGGGTATTCGTGGCCAGTTTGTTGATCGCTGGCTGGGAATTCACTGTGCCGACGTTCCCGTGTGAAGGCACCAGATCAGATTGCGCCTTCGAAGCTGCTCCCCACTATGCGCTCTCAATCCTTTTCGCCATCGTCGCGATGGCGAGCGCGATCATCTGGCTGTGCATGATGATCCGCGACCCGGTTAGCGATTACAGGGAAAGCACGTCGCGCTAACGGCGCAGTGGCGTAGGGTGGGCAAAGGCGCGCCCTTGTGCGCGTGGGCAAAATCGTGCGCGCGCCGTGCCCACGCGGCGACGATGCCGCAGCGATTTTGCCCACCCTACGGCTCCTTCGGGTGAAGTGGAATCACCGCAACGCGAACTCGGTCTGCACCCTCTCCCGCTTGCGGGGGAGAGGTGGGGAGGGGGCACGCATATCGCTCTATCTTTTGCATGCCCCCTTCCTATCCCTCCAGCCGAAGTCGGATCTATCCGACTTCGGCCAGCTTAGAAGTGGCCGAACTCGGGTAAACCCGAGCTCGGCTGCAAGCGCGGGAGGGAACCGCACCGAGTGCGCCGCGCCATTTTGCTGTAAAGCACACACGGACGCGCAAGCTTGACTGCGCGCAGGACACTACGAGTGAGTGAGTCAGGCGGCCGATGTCAATGCGCGTGCAGCGCCGGCGCGCTTGGGCGGCTCTCGATCGCGGCGATGCGATTCTTCACCGCGCGCTGCACCTTCTCGAAGGCGCGCACCTCGATCTGCCGCACGCGTTCGCGCGAGACGCCGAACTCGGCGGCCAGATCCTCGAGCGTGATTGGATCATCGGCGAGCCGGCGCGCCTCGAAGATGCGCCGTTCGCGATCGTTGAGCACCGTGAGCGCCTCGCCAAGCGCCTTCTTGCGGTTGTCAGACTCCTCGTCCGCGACCAGCCGCTCCTCCTGATCCGAGACCTCGTCGACCAGCCAGTCCTGCCATTCGCCGGAATCGCCGTCGTCGCGGATCGGCGCATTGAGCGACACGTCGCCGCCGAGGCGGCGGTTCATGTCGACCACGTCCTGCTCGGTCACGCCCAGCCGTTTGGCGATGAGCTTGACCTGGTCGGGGCGCAGGTCGCCGTCTTCGAGCGCGGAGATCTTGCTCTTGGCCTTGCGCAGGTTGAAGAACAGCTTCTTCTGGTTGGCGGTGGTGCCCATCTTCACCAGCGACCACGAGCGCAGGATGTATTCCTGGATCGCCGCCTTGATCCACCAC
>Ga0126378_10000971_pt1 | contig 21392 bp, 17 predicted proteins | sample PanSoiMetPlot_23_FD_92587 | JGI IMG/M metagenome (GOLD analysis project Ga0126378, IMG submission 92587) | Tropical forest soil microbial communities from Panama - MetaG Plot_23 | ecosystem: Environmental > Terrestrial > Soil > Tropical forest > Bulk soil | place: Panama | collected 2016-02-17
CGACGGCGTTCAGGTAGCCGAGGGCCTGAGCATAAGAGCCGAGGAGGCTGGTCTGGCAGTACGGCAGTCCTTCGCGCTGGCAGAAGTCGCTGATGAGCGCTTGCGACCGGCGCAGACTCGGCCGGGGCATGGATGGGAACAGATGATGCTCAATCTGGTAGTTCAGTCCCCCGAGGGCCAGGTCGGTGAACCATCCTCCGCGGACGTTGCGGGAGGTCAGGACCTGACGGCGGAGAAAGTCGTGCTGGTCCTCGGGTTGTAGGACGGGCATGCCTTTGTGGTTAGGGGCGAACGAGGCTCCCATGTAGAGGCCGAAGAGGCCCTGCTGGACCAGGATAAAGATGACGGCTTTGAGGGGGCTTAGCACCGCGAACACGACGGCCAGGTAGCCGGCGATGTGCAGTCCTAGCAAGACCGCCTCGACAGGTCGCCGTCGGCCAGCGCCGTCGGCCACTGCTCTGATGCTCGCAACATGGAGGCTCGCGGCCTCCCCCAGCAGCATGGGAAAAAACAGATACGCCTGAATGCGGAAGATTATCTGGGACAGGCCGCTGCTCGCGGCCGCCTGCCTGGCGGTCATCGCGAGGGCTTTCATCATGATGTCGGGATCCGCGCCCTCGGTGTTCGGGTTCGCGTGATGGCGGTTGTGTTTGCTCACCCACCAGCCATAACTCAGGCCGATGCCGAGATTTCCGAGGAGAATGCCGAGGACGTAGCTGACCCGCCGTGATCCGCTGATCTGGCGGTGACCCGCATCGTGGCCGAGAAAGCCGAGCTGGGTGAACATGACCGCGAGATAGGCGGCCACTGCCAGCTGCCACCAGGAGTCACCCACCAGCAGGAACGCGGCCCAACCCCCGAAGAGCAGCACCACCGTGATCCCGATCCGCCAGGCGTAGTGTCCCGTTCGCCGATCCAGCAGGCCAGCCTGCCGGACTTGACGTGACAGCCGGGCATAGCTGGTCCCGCGCGGGGCGTGGTGAGAGTTCGCCGGGAGGGGTGCGCTGACATCGCCCGCCATCACAGCGTTGCTGCGCCGGTAATCGCCGCCTCCACTGTTTCATGATCGAAGTGCCGATCCACTCGGGGGTACCAGGGTTGCTCGCCGCACAGCCCGGCGAGGGAAGCAAACTCGCCCGAGCCGACAGCACACATCCAGCGGACTGATGACGAGGCCATGAACGTGACTTCCCCCCGTTTGCTAGCCGCCGTCGCCGGCTGAGCCGTGCCTTTTCTGTTCACGGTATGGGAGTAGAAGAAGTAACTCGCAAATGAATCTCGGAATCCGAGATGAACGTTGGCCAAAGGCGGGACCCCGCTGACCGCGCACGCGGGCGTCTGGCGTGCGCGGACGGCGGCAGGCCCGACGCGCTCTGGCCTGCCGTGCGCATTCCCCGCGACGCACCCGGCGCGGCTCACCCTAGAGCTTGATCAGCTTCGCGCAGGGGAGCAGCACGCGCAGCCGGTGCGTTCCAAAGTCGACGAGGATGACGGTCTCGTCCTCGATGCCGATGACGTTACCGAGGCCGTACTTGTCGTGAGTGACCAAGTCGCCCACAACGAAGGTCTCGACCGGGTCTTCGACTGCTGGGACGTTGAAGGGACTACCTGGCAAGGGACGCCTCGCGGGCCTGGCGTGTGTTGGCTTCACAGCTCACAGTATTGCGCGCCTCTCTGCCGCAGCACTCGTGCGCCCGGCCATCTTCCCCTTCAGCAATTCAGCCTGGCGTCCGGCGGCGGTGCTGTGGCGGTGTCAGCGAACTACCGCGAGCGGCGCCCACGTTCGTCTCGCCGGTAGCTCCGAGGCCTGTCTCCCGCCTGGTGCCTTTCGCCTCTTCCGGATGCACGCACAGCCGGTTCTAATGGAAAGGGTTCGCGTCGCGGCTGCTTTTAGCAAAGCCGCGCCTTATCAGAAACCGGATCATCACGGCGGGCAGCGCATATGCCAGTACATAGATGGTTCCGGACGGGGTGGTACCGCTGTAGGCAGCCTAGTTTTGACGCCGCGAGAAAGGGCTGCAGGGCGCAAAGGCGACAGGAGCTTGCAAATGAATTCATTCGATTCGGAAGTCGCCGTGGGGTCTCCTGTGGGTTTCTTCGGGCCGGAGATGGCGGATACCGCAGGGTGGTTTGCCAGTCCTCGGTTCGACGGCATCACGCGTTTGTACTCTGCGCGGCAGGTGATCGAGCAGCGGGGCACGATCTTCACCGACTACCCGGTGGCGCGACTGGCGGCCGAGCAGTTTCACCACCGGCTCCGGCAACTGTTCGCTGATCGCGGGCAGATCACGACCTTCGGTCCCTACTCGCCCGGTCAGGCGGTAGCCCTGAAGCGCATGGGGATCGAGGGCATCTATCTCGGCGGCTGGGCTACCTCGGCCAAGGGCTCCGTGACGGAGGACCCAGGTCCCGACCTGGCCAGTTATCCGCTCTCTCAGGTGCCCGAAGAGGCTGCGCCGATCGTGCGCGCACTGCTGACGGCGGACCGGAATCAGCACTTCGCCCGCTCGCGGATGAGTGAGGAGCAGCGTGCCACGTCCCCCGAGATCGACTACCGCCCGTTCATCATCGCCGATGCGGACACCGGGCACGGCGGTGACGCGCACGTCAGGAACCTCATTCGCCGCTTCGTCGAGGTGGGAGTTCCTGGCTACCACATCGAGGACCAGAAGCCCGGCACCAAGAAGTGCGGGCATCAAAGCGGAAAGGTGCTCGTCGGAGCGGACGAGCAGATCAAGCGGCTGAACGCAGCGCGATTCCAGCTCGACGTTATGAGGGTGCCCGGCCTGATCGTGGCCAGAACCGACGCCGAAGCGGCCACCTTCCTGGAAGGCCGAGCGGACGAGCGTGATCATCCGTTCATCCTGGGCGCCACCGACGCCGAGCTTCCGACCTACAAGGTTGGCTACCTCACGATGTTGCGCAGGCTTCGCGAGCTGGGCGTCGAGGACGCGCGTGGTCATCTCCTGTTCGAGATCTCCGCCGCGGAGTATGACGAGGCCGCCGCCTGGCTGGCCCGGACTGGCGTGATGCGAGTGCTCGAATCGAGCGCCCAGACGTTTCAGCAAGCGGATGGCTCGTCCGCCGAGGCGCTGCTGGAAAGCCTCGAGACCCGCTATCTGGAGGCGTGGCTGTCGGAGGCCAACCTGAAGAGCTATCCCCGGGCGGTGGCCGACGCCATCGAGTTCCGCGCCAGCGAGGGGGAGTCATTCGACGTGACCGCCGATGAGTGGCTGAACTTCGCGAACCACACATCGTTCCACGCCGCTCGGGCCAAGGCGAAATCGATGGGAATCGACATCACCTGGGATTGCGAAGCATGTAAGACTCCCGAGGGCTATTACCAGGTGCAGGGCGGAATCGACTACGCAATCGCCAGATCGCTGGCTGTTGCACCGTTCGCCGACATTCTGTGGATGGAGACCAAAACCGCAGACCTGGCGGACGCCCGGCTCTTCGCCGAGGCGGTCCACGCCAAGTTCCCCACCAAGATGCTGGCGTACAACCTGTCACCGTCATTCAACTGGGACACCACCGGGATGAGTGACGAGGAGATGAGGCGATTCCCTGAGGAACTCGGAAAGCTGGGGTTCGTTTTCAACTTCATTACCTACGGCGGACACCAGATCGACGGGCTTGCAGCAGAAGAGTTCGCGACGGCGCTCAAGCAGGACGGAATGCTGTCCCTGGCCCGGCTGCAGCGCAAGTTCCGCTTGCTCGAATCGCCGTACCAGACGCCTCAGACCCTGGTCGGAGGGCCACGCTCCGATGCCGCCCTGATGGCAGCCTCGGGTGGCACGGCTGCCACCAAGGCGATGGGCGAGGGCTCGACGCAGCATCAGCACCTGGTCCAGACAGAGGTGCCTACCAAGCTGCTCGAGGACTGGCTCGCCATGTGGACGGAACAGCACCAGCTTCCTGACGCGCTGCGCGTCCGACTGCGGCCGCTCACGGCGGGCTCGGAGTTGCTGGAACTCAGCCTGTCCAACAGCAGCGACGAGAAGGTCGCGAACATCATCTTCTCGGTGATCGTGGATCGCCGTGGGCGCAACATTCTGTCAGTTCGAGACCAGAACACCTTCGACAGTGGCCTGCGTAAGAAGCGACTCATGACGCTGAACCACCTGTTCCTCGTCCACCGGTACAAGATCTGGGCTGTCCACTACGTGAGCCCTACTGACGACAATCGTTACCAGGCCCAGAAAATGAAGGCACACAGCCTGTTCAGCGACGTCCACGATGAGGTCGGCCACGTCATCGTGGCCGACGTCAACACGGAGGGGGTTAAGGCCTTGCTCGCCCCGGACAGGGACCTGTTGAAGGCCTTGATTGAGCGGAAGTACCCGCGCGTGCCAGCTGACGCCGCCACGCCAACCTGACGTGGCGATGCCGGGCGAGAATCAGGGACGCGACCGGGCCAGCCATGGCCCGGTCCCATCGACTGACCCGCTCACGAGTGAAACGGTCCACACGGGGAAGTTGGCTCAGCCTGGTATCAGGGCTGGAGGTTCAGGTGTCGGACGAGAAGAGAAACAGCGGGTTCCGGATTGTTGACCGAACTATGCGGCGTGCGGCGGCCTACGTCCAGCCGTTAGCCAAGCGCAGCAGCACAGCTGCGAAACACCGCGTCCGCGCGGCGCGCGGACAGCTGGCGCCGAGAATCGAACGAACTGGTCAGGCCCTGGAAGAGACCGTCGCGCCGAAGGTCGCATCCTACCTGTCCACCGCAGCGCGGCGGGTAGCGCCGGACGTTCCGCGACCTTCGCGCTGGCGTGCGCCGTCACGTATGGCCGGACTGGCCGCAGCGGCTGGTGCGGCCGTTGCCGTTGTCCGGCACCGGCAGAAGCCGCAAAGCGCAGGCTCGCCCAATGGCACCGGTCAGGCTGAGGAATCAGTGACCGACACGACCGAGTGAGGGTGGCTCGATTACCACCAGGTGTTTTCGAGCGCGCGCTCGGTGCCGCTGGTCGTGTCGAGTGAGTCGAGGGCGGCCATGTCCTCATCAGACAAGGCGAAGTCGAAGATCTGAGCGTTCTCCTCGATTCGCTCGCGGTGCGTCGACTTGGGGATGACCGGAATGCCGTGCTGCAGGCACCAGCGCAACAGCACCTGTGCAGACGTCCGCCCCGCGTGCTTCGCGACTTGCCGCACGGCCTTGTCGGACAGGTGCCTGCCGGTACCCAGCGGGCTGTAAGCCTCGACAGTGACATCCTGTTTCCGGCACGCGTCAGCCAGGCCGCGCCGGTAGTGCACCGGGTTGAACTCGACCTGGTTCACGGCAGGCGGGACCGTTCCCGCCTCGATCACCTGCGCGAGCTCGCCCGCGCTGAAGTTCGAGACGCCGATGGCACGAGCTGCGCCCATCTCGCGCGCCCGTTCCATGCCCGGCCACGCCCAGGTCGGTCCGCCTTGTGGCCAGTGAATGAGGTACAAGTCGACGTGCTCAACACCGAGCCGCGCGAGGCTCTGCTCGACAGCGGCGACCGGGTCATGGTTGCCCGGATAGAACTTGGTCGTGATGAACACCGCGTCGCGCGGCAAGCCGCTGTCGCGCAGCGCCGTCCCGACGCTTTCTTCGTTTCCGTAAGCCTGCGCTGTGTCGATGTGTCGGTATCCCAGCTCAAGCGCCCAGCGAACGGCGTCAACGCACACCCGTCCGTTGGGCACCTGCCAGACGCCCAGGCCCAGCATCGGCATCTGCATCCCATCGGCCAGCACCAGGGTCCGGCCATCAGATCGGGCTGAACTCGCTGACATCCTCGCTCCTTCAGGGTCGGGAGTGCGGTCGCTCTATGACGCTATCGCCGCCCGCGGCGGCTCGATTCACACCATGGCGATGAGCATGTAGGCCATCGCGCCGCTCATGGCGATCTTGCTGAGGGCGGCGACCCCGGGGGCGAGCAGTGCGGTGCCACTGGCGTCTGCACGGACAGCAGGGCCTCCTGCTTTCGCTCCCGCCGAGGCATACGCGGTGACCGGATTGTCGGCCGCGATCGTGCTACGGCGCCGGGCCAGGGTGAGCTGGTCTGTAGTCCAGAGGATGGAGCCGAGCATGAAGAGCGAGAAGACCAGGGAAACCGCCGGGTTTGACGCCGATCCGGCCGCACTCATGCCAGTCATCGCGACCGCATTGTCGTGGGCACCTAGCCGCGCTGGCCAGAGCATGTAGAACATGGCGGCGCACTCGACGGCGTGCGGTGCGGGGTGCGCCCACTGCCATCCGCCTGATCGCACTGAGTGGTTCCGGAGATTTCTCCGGCTGGCCTGCCAGGTGAACCACACTGCGGCCGAGGCGAACACGGCGAGCCACACACCGGTGGGGGCCGCGCTGAGCCGGGACTCGAGCATGCCGGCCATGGCCACGCCCGTCAGCACGTGCAGAACGTCGCTCTCAGGGTCGCTGCGCCGACCGCGATCCCGCCGGATGAGCAGGCGGGTGGCGGAGCAGGCAGCGATCACCAGCACGAGCGCGGCCAGGCAGCCATGAAGCCAGGGCGGACCGGTCAAAGCGTTCCCCCAAGCATCGGGGAGCGGTGCGGCCACGGCCGCGCGCGGCTGGATGCGGCGAGCCGTTGATGGCCACAGTGAGCCCGAGTATCCGGATCGGAGCCCATGGCCGCGACTTGTGGGTTGTGGTTGTGCGCCATGACGGTGAAACGCTAATCCAGCCCCTGAAATTACGGCAAGGCAGGCCCTGAATAACGTATTGCCGCACTTCCCTATCTCGCACAGAAAACAGCGGACCGGCATTTACCTAACCCCGGCTGGGTATGAGCCATACCACCGTACGGTATTAGCGCAACAGCGCCGAACGGCCTCGGGTATTTTCGCAAATCCCTCGAGGCATCCACGGCAACCGTCAGGCCAGGAAGCGGCCTAACCATCCCGGCCATCTGCTTATCATCTATGACATATCGGGCGTACAGGACGTCAGGCGATAGAGGGGCGAGGGATGAGGCTAGCGGAGGCGTTCGCGGAGGCTTACGCGCTGGCCAGCAGTCTCGCTGCGTTGGTCTGCGTGACGCGTCTCGTCTTCGTTCCGCGCATTCGCACCCGTTACACAGCGTGGCGCGGTCACCGGCAAATAGCGCATCTGCTGGCGGAGGTAGCCGAGAGGTCAGTGAGACCGGAAACCCGCTAGCTGGCGAGCCTCGACGAGCCCGGTTACCTGCCTTGTTTCCTATCCCGAGGCTCCTTCGTCGCACTGCCGCGCTGAGAGGACCGGCCGACGACCCGTGCTAGGGCACGACTACGAGGGGTACCGGGGAGTGCCGGACCAGGCCGACCGCGGCAGAGCCGACGACGCGATGCGTGACGGCAGACGAGCTGCCGACGACGATGACGACGGTTGCGCCTGGGTGTGCCGCAGCGATGTCCTGGGCGGCCGCGATCAGTTCTTCTGCGATCAGGCCCTGGCGCCGCTGGAAACCCCAGTCGTGCTCGCCGCCGTGCAGCCGGTCGGCGGCCAGTGCACGAAGTTCTTGCTCGACGTCGTCGAAGCTTGCTTCGAGCTCAGTGACAGCGCCGGATGACAGCGCGGCCATGCTGGGCACGTGAGCGACGTAGACCACCTCGATCCGGCCGGTCCGGCCCTGGAGCAGCCGGACCGCGGCGTCCAGCGCGCGAGCAGCCGGAGGTGATCCGTCGTAGCCGACCACAAGACGCAGGTCTGTCCCGGGCGGCGTGGCTGTGGTCATCGGCGGCTCATATCCCCCCGTGTTGCGGCCGAGGCGTGTGCGCTCGGCACATGTCTGGCGGCTGACCGGCCGGTCGGCGTCAACGGTCAGCCGCGGCTGTGGCCGCGTGGGCGGCTGTCACTACTGGCGAGCAGCTGCACAGCGCCACGGGAATTGCATGGAACGCAGGCTGCGGGGCTCCGGCAGGCGGCGAAGGGGTCACAGCGGCAGCGGGCGCGGGAGCGGCTGCCGCGGCGGCGGCGGCGGTCCTGATCTCCGCGACCCGCCGTCTGCCGGGGAGCAGGACGATGGCGAGGATGCAGCCAAGGCCGAACAGCGCTGCCGAGACGGTGAACGCAACCGTATCGCCGTGCGTGATCGCGATCGCGGGCGCGAGCGGGCTGGTGTGGTGCCCGATCAGGTAGCTGGTCGTCGCACTGAGCGCGACCGTGCTGAGCGCTGATATCCCGATCGAGCCACCGACCTGCTGCATCGTGTTGACGAGCGCGGAGGCGACGCCGGAGTCCTGACGGGCGACGCCGAAGGTAGCGGTGTTGATGGCTGGCGCGAAGATCATGCCGAATCCCAGCCCCAGGAGCAGCAGGGCGGGCAGCACGCCGCCGGCGTAGCTTGAGGTCACCGTTATCTGGGTCAGGTACACCATGCCGCCCGCGCCCAGCAGCATGCCGCCTGCAATCAGGACCCGGGGCCCGAACCGGGCCAGACCCACGATGCTGGAAAGGTTGGAGGTAATCAGGATGCAGGCGACCATCGGCAGGAACAGCAACCCGGTGGCGAGCGCGCTTTCTCCCTTGATCACCTGCAGGTAGTACGTGAGGAACAGGAACGTCGCGAAGATCGCGATTCCCGCAATGAAGACCGCGACATAGGACCCGCCCCTGATCCGGTCGAGGATCACCCTCAGTGGCAGCAAGGGGTGGCGAGAGCGCTGCTCGGCAACAACGAACCCGGCGAGCAGCAGGACGCCCGCTACCAGCGAGCCGACCGTCTGGGCGGCCGCCCACCCGGCGGACTCGGCCCGGGAGAAGCCGAAGACGATGAGGAACAGGCCAGCGCACGCGAGCACGGCGCCTGGCCAGTCCATCCGCGGCCTGACATCAGGGCGGCTGCGCTGGATCCAGGCCACCGCGCCGACCACCGCGACGGCAGCGAACAGCAGGTTCACATACAGCGTCCAGCGCCACGACAGGTACTGGGTGAGCAGCCCGCCGAGGATCAGCCCCACGGCACCGCCGCCGGCGGCGACCGAGCCGAAGACGCCAAAGGCCCGGCCCCGCTCCCGTGGCTCACGGAACGTGCTGACCAGTGTGCCCAGAGCCGAGGGCGCAAGGACGGCGCCGAAGGCGCCTTGGAGAGCCCTTGCTGCCACCAGCATCGCGAACGAGACCGAGGCGCCGCCGATGGCCGAGGCGCCCGCGAACCCGATCAGGCCGGTGATGAAAACCCGCTCGCGGCTGAACATGTCCCCGAGGCGCCCGCCGACGAGCAGCAAGCTGCCGAACGCGAGCGCATAGGCCGTCACCACCCACTGCCGCTCGCTGTTGGAAAACCCGAGCGCACGCTGCGCCGATGGCAGCGCAATGTTCACGATCGTCGAATCCAGGACCACCATCAGCTGAGCGACGGCGACCACGACCAGGATCCGCCAGCGCCGGTCACCGGGGGCAGCAGGCTGGTCGTCGGTTGCCCGCGACGTCGTTGAGGACATGAATCTCATCCTCCACGTACGGCTGACGACGACCAAGGCCGACCACAGCTAAGCCGTCCCGCAGACCAGCGTCGTTGTGACAGATTAGCTGTTGACAGCTATTGCCGGATAAAGGTGATATTCGCGCCAACCATTGCGCAGAACCATGAAGCGATACAGACTCCTGGCGGCCGGGATCGCAATCCTCGTGGCCGCGGTCGCCGCGGCGGCGGTATACCTGTCCGCCGGAGCGCCCGGCACGATGGCAGCGCCCGGCGTGAGCACACCGGTCAGGCATGTCATTGAGGTCATGCTGGAGAACCACACGTTCGATAACCTGTTCGGCACCTTCCCAGGCGCTGATGGCATCCCCGCGGGTACCACCCTGCTCAGCCCGAACACGGACTCCAGCTTGGCGCCATCCGTGCATCCGGTGTTCGCGGCCCCGAACGAAGGCGACGTGCTGGGCGCCCTCAAAAACGGCAGGGCCCAACTGCAGATGGCGATGGACTACGCCCCCGGCAAGGGCTATCAGATGGACCACTTCACGCTGTTGCCCGCGGACAGCATGGCGTCCATCACCGAGTTCGGCCCGCAATTCGACCCGAACCAGCAGTATCTGGCCGGGCACTATGAGCTGGCCGACCACAACTTCCAGCTGTTCATAGCCTCCACCATGCCGAACGTCATGGGCGCGCTGAACGGGACGTCTCACGGCTGGTTCTACAACAACCTCAACCCGAACGACACCCGGCCGTGGAACTCGATCTTCGATGAAATGACCGCGGCCGGACGATCCTGGAAGATCTACTATGCGCTGCCGCGGCCGGTCCTCGACGGCACGCTGTGGGAGAAGATCATCCCGCGCGGGCACGAGGGCGACATCGCTTCCGGGGATCAGTTCTTCACGGACATCGCTCATGGCGCCCTGCCGGACTTCTCCTTCATCCGGCCCGGTGTCGGCTACAGCGGCGAACCCGAGGAAGACCTTGGCAACCCAGACGCCTGGATCGGGCAACTGGTCAACGCCGTGGTGCACAGCCAGTACTGGAACTCCACGGCGATCTTTGTCAGCTATGACGAGGGAGGCGGATTCTGGGACCATGTCGCGCCCACGGCGGCCAGCGGGTACGGAACGCGCACGCCGCTGACCATCATCAGTCCGTATGCGCGGCCCGGCGTGTATCACCAGCAGACCACGAACGTCTCGATCCTGTCGTTCATGCAGAAGATCTGGGGACTAGCACCGCTAACGCCGCTCAATAACCGCCAGAACAACCTGATGTCAGCGTTCGATTTCCGCCAGGCCCCGCTGCCAGCGCCCGTCATGCCGGTGGCCCCGGCGCGGACGCTGGCCTTTCACGGACCCGGAGGCATCCTGACCAATATCGCCGAGCCTGGCCCCGGCCGGCCCGTTTCGATAAGCCTCTGGGTGCAAACGCCTGGCCTCTCTCTGGATTCAGGTGTGAGCGGCACGGTCCAGCTCTCGGTGACGCCGCCGCCGGGGGTAGCACTGCCAGCGGGCATCCCCAGCTCGGTAACACTGATCGGCGGCCAGGCGAACTTCACGCTCACCTTCCGGACCGTCGGCTATTACCGGCTGGCTGCGACGGGACCTGACCGCAGTGTCGGCTGGGCCACTGTGGACGTCGGCACGACCGCGGGCACGGCACCGCCACGGTAACGCCGCCGGGTGATCGCGCGGCTGGCCACTGGATCGGCCATGCCAGCCACCAGGACAAGACAAATCGGACGGGAACGTGGCCGTCAGGCTCGACGCCGCGAGCACTGCGACTGCCGCACGACAAATCTCCGTCACGAGCGAGGAGCAACTGCGGACTCGGTGGCCTCTGCCGCTAGCGTGGTCCAGAACATCGACTGATAGGACGCCAGCAGCCGCGCGTAGCCAGTTGCCCGCAGCGGCGGCTGACCTGTGTCGACGCTGGCGGCGACGATCTTCAGCAGCTGCTCCTCGTTCTGCTTGTCCGGGGCAGCCATCAGATCGAAGAAGGCGCAGGATCGCTGCTCGAACTTGTAGTCCGCATGCTCGCGCAGTGCCCGCCCGACGCCTGCAAAGCTCGCGGTCCACGCCGGTTTGCACGCCACCACCGCCAGCGCAGCGTCCACGGGCTGCGCGTTGAGCGCGAGCCAGGCGACGAACGCGGAGTAGGCACGGCAGCCTGCCCGCTGCGGACCGGGACCGGCGTCGACCCGGCGGCCGAGCGCTTCGGTGAAGATCGTGAGCAGGTCCATCGCGTGGCGCTCGGCTTCCGCGAACTCGGAGAACAGAGCGCCCACCGCGTCGTTCGACCGTGCGGCGAGGTAGAGGTAACTCCGCCGGTCGCTGGCCCGCGACTGCGCCTGCTCGGCCGCGAAATCGCCGAGCCGACCGCGCGGCACCGCGCCCGCCGAGACAAGTTGCAGGTATGGGTTGGCAGCCGCGTCGGTCACAATGTCGCGCCGGATTGCTTCGAGATAATCGCGTGGCCGAGGTCGCGGCGGCGGTACGAGTCGGGGCGAGCGCTTCGATGGCTGGGCAGGCCGGCGCCTGGCCTTGGCTCGCCGCGCGGCGCGCTGGCGCTTGGCCTCGATTCGCATGGCGAGAAGTTGTCGCTTGGCTTCGGCTCGGCTGGCGGCGGCTTCCCGCTTGGCTTCGATTTTGCTGGCCGCCGCTTCCCGCTTGGCTTCGGTTCGGCTGGCGGCGGCTTGTCGCTTGGCTTCGATTTTGTTGGCGGCGGCTTGTCGCTTCGCTTCGATTTGGCTTGCGATGGCTTGTCGCTTGGCTTCGGTTCGCTTGGCAGCGGCTTCCTTGGCGGCACCGCGAGCCTTGCGAATCGCGGCCAGCGCTGCGGCGTAGCCATCGTGCGCGCCGACGAGCGCGGCGTAGAGCCCGGCCGCCAGCAGCCACGACTCTGCCGGCACGAATCCCAGCGCGGGCGCCGAGTGCTGACCCGGCAGCAGATCCATGCCCCACCCGCCGAACCAGGCAGCCGCCAGCACGGCCCCGATAGCTGCCCAGTTCGGGCCGCGCCCGCCCTTGCCCCAGGGCGGAATCTTGATGCGGCGGCTGCGATCGGCGCCCGGTTGCCGCCGGGCCAGCAATTCCACGCACATCACGACGGTCACGCTCGGCAGTACCACGGCGGACCAGGCGGCCACTCGCGCGAAGCCCGCAACGGACCCCTGAATCGCCCACGTGGTCAGTCCGCCCAACGCCGCAACCAGGACCGCCGTGTGCCACCGGCGCCAGCCTTTCAGCTGCCCGACGAAGTTCTGGACGGCGTTGGTCATCTGATAGCAAGCGCCGCTCGAGTTGGCAACCTGCAGCATGGCGATCACCACGGCCGCCAGCCCGAGCACACCGAACGTCGAGAACCGGACTCCGTGCGCGAACGCCGCTTGCGTGCCCCCGCGCGACATGCTCGCCATCAGCCAGCCGGCTGCGGCGAGCAGCAGGCCGCCTGCCGCGAGTGAGACGAGGTAGGGCGACACGGGCCAGCGCGGCTTGGCCTTCCCGTAACGCCAGACGTCGGGCTCGTTGCCCCAGGCAAGGGCGCTGATCGCGATACCGACCCCCGCCTGGAAGGGCAGCGTCAGCGGCCCATGCGCGCCGAACGCGATGTGCGGGCTCAGGACGCCGCGGATAAGGAGATATCCGGCCCACGCGAGCAACAGCGGCGCGGCTAGGTAGCGGGCCACGGCGGCGATGCCGACGAACCCAAACAAGTTGATGCCCGCCGCGGCGACCGCGAGTGCTGCGGCGATCATCGCCACGTGCCCCCACCCGAAGACACCGCTGAAGATGCTTGCCACGACGGTGGACACGAAGGCAAGCCGGGCCGCGCCTGCGGCGACCAGCAGGTCCGAGATCACTGCGGACGCCGCCGATCCGAAGACCGACCGGGTGAGCAGTGCCGTTCCCCGGGCGGTGCGGGCACCGAGGTAGGCGGCCGGGATCGCGTAGGCAAGGTAGCAGCCGCCGCCGATCGCCATCGCGGCAAGGGCGCGGGCGAGAGAATATCCGGCCTGGTAGAAGTCGGCCCCGACGGCCAGAGCCGGGATACCACCCAGCATGGTCATCCACAGCGCGGTCAGGTGCCATCGCGGGACGCGTGCACTGACCGGAACCGGCTTGGATTTCGCGGTCGAGTAGTCGTCGGTGAGCGAGGCCGCTAGCGTGCTGGCCGCCAGGCGGCGTAGGGGCGACCGAATGCCGCGCGGTTGCGACGCCGCGACGGCCTCCGGTTGGCTGGCCGGCGAGGTGGGGGGAATGACCTCGTGCCCTTCTGCGGAGCCGGTCGCGGGTACCCGTGCTCTCGAACGCCACCGCAGCCCTTGGCCCGACGTTTCAGGCTGCTGCCCAAAGGTAATCTAGCCGCCGAAGCAGCCAACGGGCGGATGAATAAACAGGCCGGCCCAGGGCACTTCGAGCGGCGCCGACCGCTGCGCGTCGGGTCGTCGCCACGGTGATGTCTCACCCGCGGCCAGGGGTCGGGGGGTCTCATATCGTTAGCATTTCGGCCTCGCCGCGCCTACGGTTGTGCGTGCCCCCGTTCCCGGCCCCAGGAGCGTCATGAGACGCGCCGCCCGCAGGCGCATGACCATTTGGATCGCTAGCGCGCACGTGCTCGCATCGGCGGGCGTCGCCGCCGCCGCCGTAGCCCTGTCCGGCGGGAGCGGGGACTCACGGGCGTTCAGCTTAAGCCTGGCTGCAGCCGCGGCGAAACCGCCGCCCGTGGTCGATGGTGTGCGCCGGGTCTATGTCGGATCCCCGCACTCACCACGACTGTCTCAGGCGCTGTCCCGCGGCGCGACGACAACGACCGCCCTGCCTGCGACCGCGGGTGCGCGCGCCGTCGACGTGGCAAGTTATCAGCACCCGCATGGCGCGGGCATCAACTGGGGCCAGGTAGCCAGGGCGGGATACAGGTTCGCGTTCGTCAAGGCATCCGAGGGCAACTACTACGGCAACCCCTACTTCGCCACCGACCTGGCGCAAGCCAAGGCTGCCGGGCTGTTCGTGACCGGCTACCACTTCGCGATACCGAACCTCAGTAGCGGCGCCAGCCAGGCCGACTTCGCGGTGAAGCACACCCGTTATGCTGCGGACGGGCGCACCATGCCGCTCGCGCTGGACATCGAGTACAACCCCTACGGCGCCACGTGCTACGGGCTCACCGCCGCGCGCATGGTGGCGTGGATCTCCGCGTTCACCGCTGAGGCACGGCGGCTGACCGGACAGCCGACGATCATCTACACCACCGCGGACTGGTGGCGCTCGTGCACAGGAGACAACGCAGGGTTCCGCTCTGACCCGCTGTGGGTCGCCGCGTATGGGCGCAACTCTCCGCCGATGCCGTCTGGCTGGCGTCAGTGGACGTTCTGGCAATACACCAGCAACGCGCGGGTGCCGGGCATCGCCGCGAAGGTGGATGTCAGCTACTTCGGCAGGGCAGTCCTGCAACTCCTTGATCCAGGCGCTCAGCGCAGCCTCGTGGGAACGGCGATCCGGCTGCAGGTCGGGTCGCTCAACGCGGCGGCCGGACAGCCGCCGGTCTACACCGCGGCTGGCCTGCCCCCCGGCCTGTCGATCAGAGCCAGCGGGCTGATCGTCGGCACGGTAGCGGCCTCGGCGACGGGCGTGCACGCGGTAACCGTCACCGCCCTTACCCCGCTCGGCGTTACCGGCTCGGTGAGCTTCACCTGGACGGTGCCCGGCCCTGCGTTGCCCTCGAAATAACGGACTTCCGGCGGCTCAATCCAACTGGCCGCCCCGCGCAGGCGGCAGAGACCGGGGCGGTGTGCCTGTCTCCGCTCCCGGGCACACCTATGAGGCCGTGCACCGCGATTTGCCGCGAAGAATCGTGATGCGCGGCGCTGAGGAACCCGATCGGAGACATTTAGTGCGGCTAAATCAGGGGCGCACCGAGGCTTGGGTGGTGGCCTGCGGCGTCCTGGGCCCGATCATGCTGGCGGCATACTTCGCGGCGCCGCTGTTCGCGCCACCGCTTGGCCGGGTGATCTATGCGGCCCATCCGGCGACCGCTGAGGTGGTGCGCACGGGCAGCCGATATCACGAACTGCTGTATGCAGGCGGCTGGCTGCAGGCCACCGGAGCCTTGCTGGCGGTCATTTTCTTCTTGGCGGTGGCTGGCATGGCGAGCACGCCGGAAAGCCTGGCCATAAGGATCGTCCAGCTGGGCTCGGCGGTGCTGGTGGCGGTGGCCCTCGCCGAGGTCATCTTCACCTTCACCTGGGCATCGGCCGCGGTGAACGGACAGACTGCCAGTTCCCGCACGAGCTTTGACCTGATGGCGGCCTTTATTCGCGTCTTCCCCATCGTGCCGGCCCCGGCGGTGTATCTGCCGATCGGAGCGCTGCTGCTGCGGTCCCCCGTGCTCCCCAGGGCGTTCGGTTATCTTGCGATCGGCCTGGGCGCCGCGTTCTTGATCGCCGGACTTACCGGTGCGCTCCTGCCGGCCGCCGCCGCCGCGACCGCGGGGCTCGCCGCCATCCAGGTGATCTGGATCATCGCCGCGGCAATCGCCTTGTACACCATGGCCAGAAAGGCCTTAGCCAAGCCGGACTTCGCCGCTGACGACTTGCCGCGCGACCTCCAGCAGCGGCGTGCTCTCAGCGAACGCACGCGCGGCCAGCAAATCCGCCGCGTCCTCTGGCTGGCACCCGAACTGCACCGAGACCATGCCGATCGCTTGCTGGACGACCGATTGACTGTCTGCCAAATCCAGGAACCCGAGGACAGCGAGGTCTGTGGGTGGCTCCGCGCTCTCCGAGAGGCCCAGCACCATCTGGGTGAGTGCGTCAGCCATCAGCTTGGTCGCGGTAGCGATGCGCTGCGGTGCTTGGGGAACCCTGTCGTACGCGCACAGAGTCCCGATGCGGGTGCGTGCCGGCCCGAGCGGGGCCGCGCATACCGCTTGAATGCCCAGTTCGGCGACGGCCGGGCCGTAGCGGGGCCATTGATCGAGCAACGTTGTGCCGACGGCGTTCACCAGCGTGCCGTTGGCAGCGTCGACGGCCGGGCCCTCACCCATGATCACCTCGAGGTCGTGCGCCGCCTGCGCCGTCTTGTCTGACGTTGCCACCATGGCCGGCGTGCGCCCCTGACGACCGAGTGTCGCGACCGCGCTGGCGGTGCCGAGTTGAGCGGCGATCCCCGCCATGAGTACCGGTTGGCCACCAATGTTGGCGCCCTCGAGCCAGCTCTCCATCCGGGCTGCCAGCATCTCGTGCATTTCCGCTGACATCAGATGGCGTGATGCGGTGCGCTCCAATAGGTCCCGCATTGTTCGGTGCCATTGACGCTGCGAGTCACCCTCCGACGGCATCACCATCCGATGGCCTGCCGCGCGGGCTGCGGCCAGTGCGGCCCGCTCACGTGCCAGCGCGGCAAACCGCCGGACTTTCTCGATTGCAGCCCGGGTCTTGTCGTCGGGAGATGACACAGCTAGAGCCTACGCTTCCGGAAGAAACGCGACAGGCGCGTGATGGCGGCCTGCCGCACGCGGGCTACGCTCGATCTGTATGGGCCCAGGACAATGGGGCGGCCATCGGGCATGAAGAATCGTGACCTATGGGTCAGCACGAGACTTATCGAACTGGCCGAAAGCGCAGATGCTGCCGACGGCGAGGCCGTCAGCGCCAGGCAACTCACGGTGAGCCTGGCCGAGCTCCTCGCACCGGCGGAGGTCGGATTTTTGCTCTCTTCCGAGGCCGGCGGCATGACCGTGCGGGCGGCCAGTAGCAGCCGTGCCCGGGACCTGGCGTCGCTCGAGGTGCTTCGCGGTGAGGGACCGTGCACGGATTGCATGACGCTGGCGAGGCCAGTACTCAATGAGGTTGTCGGAGCGGCCGACGGGCGGTGGCCAGCATTCGGGGCGAAGGCCGGCGCCGCTGGTTTCTGGACTGTGTCAGCGCTCCCGCTTCGGCACGGAGAGCACACCTCGGGCGCAGTCAGCGTGCTGGCTGGTGGGAATTGGCGCCTCGAGGGAAGCGATCTGTACTTCGCCGAGATTCTGACCAGGGCCGCCGCGCTCGCCATCGTGCACCAGCGCGAACTCGGCGCACAGACGCGGACGGCCGAGCAATTGCAGCGCGCTCTGGATAGCCGCGTCACCATCGAGCAGGCCAAGGGCGCCACCGCGGTACGACTCGACATCACACCGGACGCGGCTTTCGCCCTGCTCAGAGCGTATGCGCGCCGAGAGAGCCGGGCGCTTGCCGACGTAGCGCGACAAACCATAACAGGCGAGCTGTCAGCTCACGACCTGCTCGTCCGGCGCGAGGTCAACAAAAAGCGAACGGCACGGCCAGCCGGTCAGCCGTCATGACGAGCGCCGGACATGTGGCGCGTCGGCGCTTAGCAGACTTCCTCCGGGTCTAGGCAGGCCTCCACCACTTGAAGTGTCCAGCCGCTGTTCTCCATCTGCGCTGTCTTCTCGCGCGCCAGCTCCGGCGAGCTGAAGACGCCCAGAAATTGGTAGGTTTGACGGTCCGACTCCGGGTCCGCTCGGTATTGCCATGCCAGATACACTTCCGCGACGGTCTGCTGCTCCGATCGCTGCTCAGGCACCGTTACTGCGCGATTCATGCCGCCCCCCGGCTGCTTTGCTGCCGTGTCAAGCCGGGGTCCAGGACCTGACGTTCTACACAACAGTACCCACTGTGCGGGAGGCCCTTGCGACGGCGAACCGCGGTTGTTCAGCCGACATGACCTCGCTTAACCGGTTGCACACCTCCAGACGGCGCATAACGTGCTCTACGGAGCTTCGGATGCCGGTGTCAGCCTGCGTCAACGGAAGTCGTGGCTGTCGGTCTGGCAGGGATCCCCGACCCTTGGCTCAGGTCTCGCTTTCCGCTGAGCCGCTCTCCGGCTTCCCTCTGCGCGTCCTGCGCACGCCTCAGGTGTTCCTGGGCCGTGGCGAGGGCAGCTGTGGCGCGTTGCACGACCGCGCTCGCGTTCGTCACAGCGGCCGCGTGTCTAGCTGCCGCCTCGGCGTGCTCCGCTGGTACGACGCGCGGCCATGGGGTGATGTCTTCATCAGCCGTAGAGATGGCGTATGAGCTGTCCATGCTGTGACCATAGGGCGCCGCAACGGTTCTGTGACGCTGGCTTGTGGCCTGTGACTGCAGGACCAAGGTCCTTGTTCTGGCCGGGATTCGCGTTAAGCGACTGACGTTCCGCCCGCCTGTACGACCAGCTGCGAGAGGATGCCCACTGCCTCATCGATCGACTTATTGTCCAGATTGCCGTAACCAAGCAGCAAGCCGGGCCTGCTCGGATCGGGCTGGAGCCGCATCTCCTCGATGTCGCCGACCTGGAGGCCGCGCCGCGCCGCCGCCGCGATGATGGACCGGGTGTCCGTACCTGACGGCAGCTCGAGCAGCAGCATCATCCCCGATTCGGCCCCGTGCACCCGATAGCCAGGCAGCTGGGCCTGGAGCGAGTCGACGAGCAGGTTGCGCCGTGTCCGCAGCTGTAGGCGGGTTGTCCGGAGATGCCGGTGATAGCCACCCGACCGCATCAAATGAGCCAGGGCGAGCTGGTTGAGAGCGGGCGGCAGCACCTGAATCTCGTCTTCGGCCCGCACCGCCTGAACGAGCCGGCCCGGCGTTACCACCCAGCCGATGCTGACGGTGGGGCCCAGGGCCTGCGTCATCGACCCCATCAGTGCCACCCGACGCGGATCGCTGCCCTGGAGCACCGGAGGTACCGGCCGGTCGTAGCTGAACTCGTGGTCGTAGTCGTCCTCAATGACCAGTCCGTCCGCTCGGCGGGCCCAGTCCAGCAGTTGTCGCCGCCGGTCGGCCGGCAGCGGCCCGCCATAGGCCATCTGCCGGGCGGTGCCCACGCAAACCGCGCGCAGGTCGGGATGCCGGTCGAGCGCTTCGACCACCAGGCCGTGCTCATCGACCGGCAGCCCGATGAGCCGCATGCCGGTCGTGTGGGCGGCTTGCCAGTACCGGGGCGAGCCAGGGTCCTCGATGCCGAGTACCGACTCGCCTTCGGCCATGAGCGCGCGGCACACCTGCATCAGGGCTTGCCCGGCACCGGAGAAGACAGAGATCGTGCCCGGCTCGGCGGCGGCGCCTCGGCCCCGGTGCAGATGCTCGGCCAGCACTGTGCGCAGTTCGAGCATGCCGCCCGGCTCGGAATAGCCGAGCTGGCTGAACGACGCCGTCGCGGCGGCGGCGGTGATCGCCTGCACCCACTTGCGCCGCGGAAAGGCTCGCAGGTCTGGCCAGCATGAGTACATGTCGAACCGCGCGAGCGGCACCGCAGCGGGAATCGCCTGCCTAGTCAGCCGGAGCGCGACATCGTCATCCGGGTCAGGCGCCCAGCTCACTCTGGTGGCAGAGCCCGTCTGAGCGCTCAGATAGCCCTCAGTCACCAGCTGGCCGTAGGCCTGTGTAACCGTCCAGCGGGACACGCCGAGCTCATCGGCAAGCTGCCGGCTGGGCGGCAACGCCGCGCCGTGCGGCACGCGACCGTCCCTGACGGCTGAGCGAATCGCGGCAGCAAGCCGCATGTGCAGCGGCCCCGGCCTCGTCGCGGACAGGTCGAAGAGGGTTCCCCAGGCCAGATTGGTCTGCGTTTTCGCCACGCTATTGGATCGTACAGCCAGATCAGCCTTACCTAGCGTGAGAAGTGCGCCAACGACAGCTGAAAGGAGGAGAACGAAATGACCTTGTCTGCTTCGGTGGTACGGCGGGCGCTGATCCTATGGCCGCGGCGCCAGCCGCTGCAGCCCGCTCGGCGCCGCACGCACCGCAGACCATACCGGGACGAGTACTTCGCAGATCCGAATGTGGTTGAGGACGACTACTGGCGGATGAAGCGCAGATGACCTCACCGTCTCAATCCTCCCGACCGTAGGCTCCTACGATGACGGGGTGACGGAGCAGGTTGGCGAAGGCCCGCCCGGGCGCCGCGCGTATCCGAAGGGGACGCGGCGCAGGCAGCAGATCCTGGAGAGCGCTATTGCGTTGTTCGCACAGCGGGGCGTAGACAGCGCTTCCTTGCGAACAGTGGGTCAGGCGATTGGCGTGTCCCATACCGCGCTGCGCCACTACTTCTCGACACGAGACGAGTTGCTCGTCGAGGTGTACAGGACGCACGAGGCGCTCACCGATGACGAGGACTCACCAGCGGGCAAGTCTGCTGTTGGCGTGATCGTCGAAGCCGCTGAACGGAATCGCTCGATCCCCGGCCTCGTCGAGCTCTACGCCACGCTGACCACGGATGCGTTGCAAGAGGCGCACGGCGTCACTCGTCAGTTCGTGCGCGACCGGTTCCGCTCACTGCGCGCGACGCTGGCCGGCCGGATCGAATCCGGGCAACGGGCCGGGCGCATTCCCGCGAACATCGACCCGGTCGACGCGGCAGCGCTGGTCATCGCGGCGTCGGATGGCCTGCAGATCCAGTGGCTCCTCGATCCCTCCGTCATCGATGTCGGCCGTTCGCTGTCACTGCTTGACCAGCTGCTTCAGCAAGACGCAAAGCCCGGCAGTACTGGATAGCTCCCGCACCGCCGCGCCACGCGAGGGCCAGCTCCGATCCAGCCGTGATACTTTCCACTGGAAGGTTTTTGGAGTCAGCGGATAAGGTCGCCGGTCATCGCTCCTGGCCAGCGAAACCGGCGAACCGGAAGGGCTGCCAGGCGAGCGGCGGCCTGACGCCTTTCAGGGGAGCATGCTGGTGACGGACGTCCTTGTCACAGCCCAGGGCTCGATGCTGACCCGCTGGCGGTGGACGATCACCGCCGCGTTCGGCCTGGGCGGGATCGCGATCACCGCGTGGGGCCCGAGGCTGCCGGCCATCAAGGCGAGCCTCGGGATCGGCACGGCCGTCATCGGTTTGCTCCTGGCGGGCGTGACCGTCGGGGGCATCCTGGGGCTGTTCGTGTCGGCCCCGGTCCTGCGCTGGCTGGGCAGCCGCCGAACCGTCACGGGAGCGCTCCTGGTCATGACCGCCGCTATGGCCGTCA
>Ga0126378_10000973_pt1 | contig 21379 bp, 18 predicted proteins | sample PanSoiMetPlot_23_FD_92587 | JGI IMG/M metagenome (GOLD analysis project Ga0126378, IMG submission 92587) | Tropical forest soil microbial communities from Panama - MetaG Plot_23 | ecosystem: Environmental > Terrestrial > Soil > Tropical forest > Bulk soil | place: Panama | collected 2016-02-17
CTTCCGTGCGATCTGGATCGGTTTCTCTGAAGTGCCTGAATTCTCATCGCGCAACATCCTGGTCTCGGCGACATAGCGCGCCTTGATGTCGGACCGCTGAGTTACATTTACACCTCCGGGTCGCTGCTCCGGGACAGCCAGGAAGATGCCTATCTTCCGCTTTTCTTCCGTGAAGAACGAGTTGAGCTGGCGGGCAGAAGGCGCGGCGTCGGCTCCGGGGAAGTCGAATAGAAGCCCATCGGGCAACACACCTGCACCGGCCGAGATGCTAAGCAGGCCCTCCGTCAGTTTGCTTTCGTCCACTTGCAGCTGGGAAAACCCCCAGAATCTGAACGACAAGGATTCGAAATAGAAGCGCAGGCTGTCTTCGATGTAACGGTCTTGAATTTGTAGATGTTGCGGGGTAAGGAAGGTGCCCTTCGACCAGATAACGTGCTGCAGTTGTTTCATCGCGACGGAAAAGGCCTGCCTATGCTCCATGGATATGCGGGAGTATACCCCGAGCGACGGATTTCCCTTGGGAGGAGAAGGGCAACAATCCAGTCGAAGGGGACAAATCGTAAGCGAAATATAACTGTTTGTCAGCCAAGTTTCGCTTCGGGAAGCTGCAAGTTTTTCCTGGGCTAGACAAGCAGAGAGTTGTTGACTCCGGCTCGGCGTGAGATATAATCCCGCACCGAATAAAAGTACAACCTCCCGGGTGTCCCCCTTTCCAACCCGCAAGGCTGCCCGCATCGGTGTGTTTGGCCCACGCAGATCGCCGTTGCGTTTCGATTTCAGGAATTAAATCCAGGGCCAGTCTGACTGTCCCTACATGGGGTCTGCAATATGGGCAGAGAAAGTACACAGCAAAAACTGTCTCGCGTTCGTGCACCGCGCGTGCATATCACCTACGACGTTGAAGTCGGCGACGCGATCGAATTGAAAGAACTCCCGTTTGTCATGGGCGTTCTAGGCGACTTTACCGGACACGCCGAGCAGCCGCTGCCAAAACTGATGGAGCGGAAGTTCGTGGAAGTAAATCCGGACAACTTCGACCAGGTGCTCGACAAGATGAATCCGCACCTCGCGTTCTCCGTCGACAACAAGTTGGGCGGTGATCCCGATTCGAAACTCAAGGTCAATCTCAACTTTCATGAGTTGGCAGACTTTGAGCCGGAACAGATTGCGAACCAGGTTGGTCCGCTGAAGGAACTGCTGGATTTGCGGCGCAAGCTCGCGGATCTTCGCGGGAGCTTGCAAGGGAATGAGAAGCTCGATGAGATCCTGCAGGACGTAGTGGGCAACACCGAGAAGCGGCAGAAATTGAGCGCAGAGCTGGGCCTGGATAAGGGCACTGATGGAGGTAACAATGGCTGAGGCAGCGAAGTCCGCAACAGCGGCAGCGCAGGCAGTTGAGCAGTCGAGTTTGCTGGACCGCATCGTCGAAGAGGGGCGGTTTACTCACACCGAGGCAGCGCGCGAACGCGGCAAAGACCTGGTTAAGGTTTTCGTGCAGGAGGTCTTAGAGCGCGCGGCGACGGTGCCCAAGGACGCAGAGACCGCGATCAACGCTCGCATTGCACAGATCGACAAATTGGTCACCGCGCAGCTCAACGAAGTCATGCACCACCCCGACTTCCAGAAGCTCGAAGGTAGCTGGCGAGGCCTGAGGTATCTGCTCGATCAGAGCGAAACCGGGGAAGGGCTCAAGCTCAAGATCTTTAACGTCAAAAAGACCGAGTTGCTCCGGGACCTGCAGCGGGCAGCTGAGTTCGATCAAAGCGCGTTATTTAAGAAAGTCTACGAAGAGGAATTCGGGGTGTTCGGTGGAGCGCCGTTCGCTGCACTCGTCGGTGACTATGAGTTTGGCCCGAAGCCGGAAGATATGGAGCTCCTAGAAAAAGTTGCTCAGGTGGCGGCGTCCGCACACGCCCCATTCCTCTCGGCAGCTTCGCCGGACATGATTAACCTCGACAGCTTCACCAATATCGGCGCGCATCGCGATATCGGCAAAGTCTTCGACAGCACCACCTATGCGAAGTGGAAGTCCTTCCGCCAGTCGGACGACTCTCGTTATGTGGGCCTCACTCTTCCTCATGTTCTTATGCGCCTTCCTTATGGGGCTGAGACCAAGCCGATCGAGGCCTTCGCCTACGAGGAGGGTGTCGACGGTACCGATCACTCCAAGTATCTGTGGGGCAATGCGGCATACGCTCTGGGTGCCAGGCTTACGGGCGCTTTCGCCAAGCATGGATGGTGCGCGGCGATTCGCGGAGTCGAAGGCGGCGGCTTGGTGGAAGGTTTGCCTGCCCATACTTTCCGCACCGACGAAGGCGATGTGGCGTTGAAGTGTCCAACGGAAGTCGCGATTACCGATCGTCGCGAGAAGGAACTCGCCGACAACGGATTGATTCCACTCGTGCACTGCAAAAACACGGATTACGCTGCGTTCTTTAGTGTGCAGTCCTGCAACAAGCCAAAGACGTATGACAAGGAAGCTGCGAATGCGAACGCACGGCTATCGGCGCAATTACCGTACATACTTGCCATGTCGAGATTCGCTCATTACCTGAAGGCGATGATGCGCGACAAGCTCGGTTCCTTTATGACCCGTTCGGATTGCCAGCGATTCCTGAACCAGTGGATCAACAATTACGTCTGCGCGGACGACAATGCCTCGCAGTCAGTGAAGGCCCAGCTCCCATTACGGGAAGCCGCAATCGAAGTTCAGGAGATTCCGGGCAAGCCAGGTGCTTATCGGGCAATTGCTTTCCTCAAGCCGCACTTCCAGCTTGACGAACTTTCTGTATCGTTACGTTTGGTTGCCGATCTTCCTGCTTCGGCACGGAAGTAACTGTGGTGAGATCGGTGGGCAATCTGATTAACGCTGTGAATTCGTTACTGAGACAGAGGAGATAAAGAAGATGGCCCTGGTTGATTATTTCTTGAAACTAGACGGAATCGACGGCGAGAGCCACGATTCCAAACACAAAGGTTCCATCGATGTCGAGAGCTGGTCTTGGGGTGAAACTCAAAGCGGCACTCACTCGGGTGGCGGTGGCGGCGGAGCGGGCAAAGTATCAATGCAAGACTTCCACTTCGTCATGAAGGTTAACAAGGCAAGTCCGAAGCTTTTTCTGGCTTGCGCCGATGGTGAACACATCAAGAAAGCGGTTCTGACTTGCCGCAAAGCAGGAAAAGAGCAGCAGGAATTCTTGAAGGTCACCATGTCCGACCTCCTGGTCAGCAGCTTCCAGACAGGTGGGTCAGGGCAGAGTGATATCGTTCCCACGGATCAGATCTCTCTTAACTATTCGAAGATCGAGTTCGAATACAAAGAGCAGAAGCCTGACGGCACGCTGGGCGGCTCAGTGAAGGCCGGCTACGACCTGAAGGCCAACAAGGTGGCCTAGGTACTCTCATGACGGCAAGAGAGCTCTTTCAGTCAGGGAGACTACAAGACGCGGTTGAGGCGCTTGGCGAGGAGGTGCGCAATGCCCCTCTTGACGCCAAGCGCCGTACTTTTCTGTTTGAACTGCTGTGCTTCGCCGGCGAGTACGAACGTGCCGAGAAACATTTGTCGGTTCTTGCCGACGCCAGTCAGTCGGCTGGAATGGGCGCTCTTTTATACCGCTCGGCGCTGCATGCCGAACGAATTCGTCAGCAGATGTTTGCAGATCGCAGTTATCCAATGGCACATGCAATTCGTCCTCGAGCGATCGCTCGAGCGGGAGAATTTGGCAAGTCCTTCAGCGACGCAGATCCTCGTATTGGAGGTGCGCTCGAGGTATTTGTTGCCGGCTCCTACAGTTGGATTGCCTTGGAACAGATTGCGCGAATCGAGATTCCCAAACCGAAGCGACTGCGAGATCTGCTTTGGACTCCGGCGATCGTTACCACGACCCCTGAATATAAAGCGATGGAACTGGGTGAGGTGCTGCTCCCTGTCATTTCGCCACTCTCGTCACGTTACGAAGAGGACGAAGTGAGGCTGGGACGATCGACCGTCTGGATCGAAGACGAGACTTGTGGTGAAGTCCCGCTCGGTCAGAAGCTGTTCGTAATGGACGGGCAAGAGATCCCCATTCTGGAACTCGGAACCATCGAGTTTGAGGATGCGTTGGGAGAGAGCCGTGCCGCTTCAGCGTGATGATCTGCTCAATCCCATTCCCGGAAACAATCCCTGTGGGGAAAACCTCCGTTACGATCCTGTCTACGACAGAATAAAAGAAGCACGCCAGGAAGACGAGGACGACGCTCCCCAGGGTGAATGGCAACGGGCGCGCAAAAAGGCTGATTTCGCGCTTGTCATAAAGCTGACGTGCGATGCCCTCATCAAGAGAAGCAAAGATCTTCAACTTGCCGCCTGGCTGGGTGAAGCTCTGTTGCGGCGAGAGAGCTTTCCGGTACTCCCAGATTGCATCTCCTTTCTAAAGGACCTGCAGGAGAAGTTCTGGGAGAGTTGCTACCCGGAAATCGAGGACGGAAGTCCCGAACTCCGCTGTTCTCCGCAGGAATTCTTTGCCTCACGTTGTGATTACATTCTTCGCCGTCTTCCCCTCACCAAAAACGGTCTTACCTGGATCGACTATCAGACGAAGAAGACGGTTCCCTCCGAGGACGATGCTAAGTCTGACGAGAAGAAAAACGAAACCCGGGAAGAAGCTATCAAGGACGGCAAGCTCACACCGGAAGACTGGAACGAGGCTTTGGCCGCCACGCCGAAGGAATTCTATGAACAAATCGTCCAGTCTCTTGACGCTTCGCTCGATGCTGTCGCCACACTAGACAGGTTCTGCGACGAAAAATACGGCAGCGAAGGTCCCAGCCTAGGCAAACTCCGTAGCGTCCTTGATGAAGTCAGGACCACTGCCAACGTATTGTACACGGAGAAAGGTGGTCCCGATTCGGAACAACCTGCGGAGGAAGTGGTAGAAGGAGGCGGAGACGATTCCTCCGCTGTGTCCGTGGGTGGGGGCGCTGCGGCTGCTCCGGCGCGCGTTCGTGCAGCAGGCTCGTGGAGCGAACCAGACAGCCCTGAGACAGCCGCCACTCTCGCCGCTCGCATTGCCGAATATCTACGTAGGCAGGATCCTTCGCTGGTCGCCCCCTATTTACTTACGCGCGCCTTGCGCTGGGGCGAACTTCGGGGGCAGGGTGACACGCTCGATGAATCCTTTCTTGCCAGTCCGCCTACGGAAACCCGGCAGCAGTTACGGACTCTGCAGCGTGAAGGCAATTGGGAGGGATTGCTTAATGGGGTGGAAAGTGCGATGGCTACCCCCAGTGGTCGCGCCTGGCTCGATTTGCAGCGGTATGCCTGGGAAGCCTGTTACAACCTTTCGTATTCTGCGGTACAAAAGACGATATGTAGTGAAACCCGCGCCTTGTTGCAGGACTATCCGGATCTGGTTTCGATGAACCTGAGCGACGGCACTGCTGTCGCCGACAGGCAGACCGCCGAATGGATTCAGGAAAACGTGGTTCCACGGCAGGCACAACCGGAGCAGACTGCTCCGGTTCCCGAGTATGCAGAGGCCAGAAAAGAGCCTTCGAGCGAGAATGGCCACGCCGACTACTTTGAGGTCGCTATGCAGTTGGCTAAGTCCGGACACGTTGCTGAGGCCATTGATGGATTTGCGCGGGAAGCGGCTCGCGAGTCTTCGGGACGCGAGCGCTTTCGCCGGCAACTGCAAATGGCGCAGATTTGTCTTGCCACTCAGCACTTCACGTTGGCGTATCCCATTCTGCAGGCACTTTCTCAAGAGATCGAGCGACGTAACTTGCTTGACTGGGAGGATCCCGCTTTTCTTGCACAGGTGTTGGCCATGCTGGTGCAGTGCATCGATCGCACGACCCGTGACCAGCAGGAACGAGCGCGCGCGTACAGCTTGCTGTGCCGACTCGGACCGGTTGCAGCTTTGCAATTCGAAAGATCTTGATCAAGGTGAATAATCGTGCCCATCGAGGACATCGACGGCTTTCCCACTCCATCGATCATTGACCGGCTCAGTAATGACGAGCCTGATTTCTACGATTCCACTGACATGGATGCTTCCGGCAGGCTTCGCCGGCATGCCAACAAAGCCAAGAGCAGGGAAGCAGTGCGCCGATACGAGGACTCGGTACGTAGAGACTTGGAGTGGCTGTTCAACTCCAGGCGAGTGAAAGACGATCGCCTGGAGAGATATCCCCAATTGCAGAGTAGTGTTTTCTGCTATGGCATTCCCGATTTGAACTCAGAAGATCCGTCGCGCACTCATGACAAAGATGAGTTGCTTCACAACATGGAGGATGCAGTAGCGCGCTTCGATCGTCGGTTGCGGGACGTCACGATTGAATTCGGCTCCCAAGTACTCGGCAGTCATCTGCTCCACTTCCAAATCGCTGGAATTGTGCTGATGGATCCGGTTCCAGCAGAGGTAGCGTTCCAGAGTTCACTCGATCCGACTAACGGGGAGTGCAAGGTGAGCTGACGTGGCAGGCATCCGGGAAGATCTTCTCAATTATTACGAGCGTGAGCTGACCTACATCCGGCAAATGGGAGCGGAGTGGGCGCGAAAGTATCCGAAGCTCGCCGGCCGATTGCTCATGGAGCCGGATCGTTGCGAAGATCCTCACGTCGAGCGCTTGCTGGAGGGTTTCGCGCTGCTCGCCGCGCGTGTTCACCTGAAGATTAACGACGACTTTCCTGAGATCAGTTCAGCTCTGCTCGAGTGTCTCTTTCCTCACTACATTCGTCCTGTCCCTTCGATGACGGTTGTCGAATGCCAGCTCGATCCTGAGCAGGGAAAGCTTTCAACTGGCCTCCATATTCCGGCCGGGTCGATGCTTCAATCCAACCGTGTCAATGGAATTGCGTGCAAGTTCCGCACTGCCTACGACTCGACGATCTGGCCATTGCAGGTGAAGAACGCGACATTTCGTTCGAGCGAGGGCATGTTTCAGCCCGCAGGCACAGGAACCGCGACCGCTGCGCTCAACCTCCGGCTGGAATCAATGCCGGATGTCTTCTTTCACAAGCTCGAGTTGAATTCCCTGCGTTTCTATCTCTCTGGAGAGAGCAATATCGTTGGTTCCCTTTACGAGTTGCTCTTTAATAACTGCATTGCCATAACCGCTCATAATCCGGAGAAACCAGGCTCAAAGCCCATCGTTCTTTACGATTCTTCGCAGGGCAACTCTTCGCCGTTGAAGCCAGTAGGTTTTGGCGAAAACGAAGGAGTTCTTCCGTACGCTGGCCGTTCCTTTCTGGGATTTCGCTTGCTGCAGGAGTACTTCACGTTTCCCGAGAAATTCTATTTCTTCGATCTTCAATCTGTGGAACTCCTTCGTACACAGGGTTTCGGCTCACAGTGCGAACTGGCATTCCTGTTTTCAAATTTCGAGCGTCCGGAACGCCACCAGATGCTCGAGCTAGGCGTTTCGCAGAGTACGCTGAAGCTTGGCTGTACTCCTGCCGTTAACTTATTTTCCCAAATCGCAGAACCGATTCGGGCGGATGGAAGCAAGTTCGAATATCAGGTGATCGCCGATCTCCACCGTCAGAGCACAACCGAGATTTACTCGATCGATGACGTAACGGCGCAGGATGCTCGCACTCGCAGTCTGATCGAATACCGGCCGTTCTACGCGCTTCGGCATGGTGTGGAGGATAGCGACGCCACCAAGTATTGGCATTCGGTACGTAAAGCTTCCGAACTGCACGAAGATGCACCCACTGAGATGTATCTATCTCTGGTCGATTTGTCGGGAGAGCCGGTTCGTCTGGACGCTGCTGCAATCACCGTCCGGTGCACGTGCACGAACGGGAGTTTCCCTTCCAAGCTCCCGATTGCGGCGCAAAATGGGTCGCAGCGTGAAAGTTCCAGCATGGGAGACTTCACGCTCGAAGGATTCTCGGCAGTGAAAAAAGTGTTTGCTTTGCGCCGGCCCACGTCAACCTATCGTCCGCCGCTGGGAAAGGCGACGCTCTGGCAATTAATCTCACACCTTTCGTTAAATTACTTGTCTTTGGTGGACCAGGGAAAAGAAGGCTTGCAGGAGATCCTCAGGCTCTATAACTTCTCCGGCTCTCTGCATTTGCGCAATCAGATTAGTAGTATTACCGCCATTCGGAGCCGCCGTCATTACGGGTTAGTGACATCGACGGAGGGCGGCGCGAGCTTCGCCCGCGGGACTCGCGTTGAGATTGATTTTGACGAGACTCAGTTTGCTGGCGAGGGAATCTTTCTCTTCTGCGCGGTGGTGGAGCGATTTCTTGGGCACTATGTTTCCATGAACAGCTTTTCTCAGCTCACTGCGTCGAGCAAGCAGAGAAAGGAGCCGATCCGTGAATGGCAACCCCGCTCCGGAAACCAGATCCTGATCTAGAGATCGAGCCTGAAGTGGTGGACGAGTTGTTGGGAGAGCTGCGCTCCCGGCCGTGGAACGTCTCCTTCTTTCAGGCAGTTCGCTTGCTGCGCCGCGCTTTTCCGCGCCGCGGAGCTGTGGGGGAGTTTGTTCCTCCGGCAAACGAACCAGTGCGCTTCCAGGCCAATCCAACCTTGGGATTTCCGGCCAGCGAAATTCAGTCACTCGATTGGCCGGAAGACACACAGCGTCCTGCACAAATGAAGGTGAATTTCATGGGTTTGTGCGCGCCATCGGGCGTGATGCCAATCCCGTATACGGAGTTGATACTCGAGCGCGCGCATAAGAAGGACAATGGTTTTCGCGATTTCCTGGACATCTTCAATCACCGCTTGATTGCTCTCTTCTATCGGGCGTGGGAAAAGTATCGCTTTTTTGTTCGATACGAGCGGCGTGAACCAGACTCGCTTTCTCCTCTTCTGATGAGCTTTGTTGGACTGGGAACAAAGGGCCTTGCTTCACGACAGGAAGTTGCGGATGAGTCACTGATCTTCTACGCCGGACTGTTGGGTCAACGTCCGCGATCGGCGCTCGCGCTGAAACAACTCCTGGCTGACTACTTCGATGTTCCTGTGGAAGTGGAGCAATTTGTGGGCAAGTGGATCCATCTGGATGCGCGCGACCAGACGGAATTCAAAGATGCCGAACGAGTCACAGAACAGCTTGGCTACGGAGCCGTCGTGGGCGACGAAGTCTGGGATACCCAATCCACCGTGCGCGTCAAGCTTGGGCCACTCGGGCGTGAGCGGTACCTTGATTTCCTGCCACGGCCTGAGTCGAGGGGCTACGCAGTTCTCAATTCCATCTTGAAATTCTATTGTGGAACCGAGATCGACTTCGAAGTGCAACTAATCCTCGATAGGAACCAAGCGACGGGGGTAGAGCTTGGCGATGCCGGTTCGACTCTTCTATTGGGGTGGACAACCTGGATCAAGAATGCGCCTCTCGATCGCGATCCCCAGGAAGCCGTATTGCAAATGAATTGAAAGGACCTGAACCATGAGCATCAATCTAAAGTCGTTGATCGGCAGGTTGAACGATACAACGCGCGGAACCCTCGAAGCCGCCGCGGGACTCTGCCTGAGTCGTACGCACTACGACATCGAGCCTGAGCATTTTCTCCTGAAGCTGCTCGACAAGCCGGATGCTGACGTGCCCATGGTGCTGAAACACTTTGGAGTGGACAAGTCGAAGCTCACGGCCGATTTGAATCGCAGTATCGACAAATTCAAGTCAGGTAACGCGCGAACGCCCGCCATCAGTCCGTCGCTACTGCGTGCACTTACTGAAGGTTGGACGATCGGTTCACTCAACTACAGCGCCGGCCAGGTCCGGTCCGGATTCGTGCTCCTGGCATTGCTCAGCGAGGATGATTTATCGCGGCTTATGCGAGACATCAGCCCACGCGAGTTCGACAAGATCAATCTCGAGAGTTTGCGAAAAGACTTCTTTGCATTAACCCAGATGTCCGGGGAGACAGCCTCGCCGCTCGCTGCCGATGGCGGCATTGCGCAAGCCGTTCCGGGGGGACATGCCTCAGGCGGCAAGACACCTCATCTCGATCAATACACAACGAATCTTACGGAGAATGCGCGTAAGGGGAAGATTGATCCCGTTTTAGGACGCGATACAGAAATTCGCCAGATCGTCGATATCTTGATGCGGCGTCGACAGAACAATCCCATCCTCACCGGTGAGGCTGGGGTAGGAAAGACCGCGGTAGTCGAAGGCTTTGCCCTGCGTATAACGACTGGCGATGTGCCGCCGCCCTTGAAGAAAGTAAAGGTGCATTCTCTCGATCTCGCCCTGCTGCAGGCAGGGGCCGGCGTGAAAGGTGAATTCGAAAATCGCTTAAAAGGATTAATTGAGGAAGTAAAGTCATCGCCGAGTCCCATCATCCTGTTCATCGACGAGGCCCATACGATGATTGGAGCCGGCGGACAGGCTGGGCAGAACGATGCCGCCAATCTCCTGAAGCCAGCCCTCGCTCGCGGTGAATTGCGCACGATCGCCGCAACTACCTGGTCGGAATACAAAAAGTATTTTGAGAAAGACGCTGCGCTCGCCCGTAGATTCCAGGTGGTCAAGGTCGAGGAACCGGAAGAAGATCGGTGCTCGACTATGCTGCGCGGTATTGTCGCTTCGCTGGAGAAACACCACAATCTGCGCATTCTGGATGAAGCCGTTACTGCAACGGTGAAGCTATCACACCGCTACTTGGCTGGCCGGCAGCTTCCGGACAAGGCAGTGAGTGTGCTTGATACGGCGTGCGCTCGCCTTGCTTTGGGGCAGAATGCCACTCCACCTGCTATCGAAGACGCCGTACGAAGGCTGGACGATCTCGAGGTGCAGCAACGAATCCTCGATCGGGAGACGGCAGTAGGGGCTGACCATCAGCAGCGTCTGGCCGCAATTGCCGAAGAGAGAACGCAAATCAGTGCCCGTTTGGATGCGTTGAAATTGCGTTGGGAAAGAGAAACTAGCCTCGTCCAAAAGATTCGCGAAATCCGTACTCAACTTGAAGGAGCAGTCGCATCGGCGCCGGTCGCTCAAGACGGTGGCGCAGCGGCGGCCCCGGCTCCAAACCCAGAGGTTAGTACGGAGAGCTTAGCCAAACTCGAAGCTGAATTGGAGGCGTTACAGGGCGATGAGCCTCTTATGAGGGTTTGCGTCGATACGCAAACCGTGAGCGAAGTCATCTCCGGCTGGACGGGTATTCCGGTCGGCAAGATGGTGAAGGACGAGATCGGCTCCGTCCTCGATTTGGGTCAACAGCTTGGCCGTCGCGTGATTGGACAAGACCAAGCACTCGACGCGATCGCGCAGCGCATCATCACGAGCCGTGCCAGCCTCGATGATCCCGCCAAGCCCGTCGGCGTATTTCTACTGGTAGGGCCGAGTGGCGTGGGCAAGACAGAGACCGCGCTTGCTCTTTCCGATCTCCTCTATGGCGGAGAGCGAAATCTCATCACCATCAATATGTCGGAATTCCAGGAAGCGCATACCGTTTCGACACTCAAGGGATCGCCTCCAGGATATGTAGGTTACGGAGAGGGTGGAGTGCTTACAGAAGCGGTTCGTCGTCGCCCGTACTCCGTTGTGCTGCTCGACGAAGTCGAAAAAGCGCATCCCGACGTTCTCGAACTCTTCTATCAAGTGTTTGACAAGGGAAATATGGAGGATGGCGAAGGACGGGAGATCGACTTCAAGAACAACGTCATTCTCCTGACCACAAATGCATGCACGGATACCTTGATGAAGCTTTGCGCTGATCCGGAGACGATGCCTGGGTCTCAAGGCCTGGTGCAAGCTCTCAAGCCAGAACTCAACAAAATCTTCAAGCCGGCGTTCCTTGGACGTATGATGATTGTCCCCTATTTCCCGGTTCGGGACGAGGCCCTCAAGCGCATCGTTGTATTGAAGTTGGATAAGATCCGGCGTCGCTTACAGGAAAACCATGCGGTTACGCTGCGTTATGACGATAACTTAGTGACAGAAATTGCGAAGCGCTGTACCGAAGTGGAAAGCGGCGCTCGCAATGTAGACAACATCCTGAGTAATACCCTGCTGCCGGAAATTTCGCGCGAGCTACTGGGCCGAATGGCGGAAGGCCTCGATCTCGAGGAGGTTTCGGTCGGTATCGGTGCGGACGGAAAGTTTGCGTACACATGGTCGAGCGGCAGCCCAGAACCGAAGGCGGCGGTCGCTGCCAGAACAGAACAGCCGGCCGCATGAACTTGGAAACCTAAATGGCGACACCCCAGATTCGACAGAAAGACCGTTTGCTCGAGCTGAAGAGTCCGCTCGCGCCGAGCGCTTTGGTCATTAACGGCTTGTCCGGCTCGGAGGCGCTCTCGAGTCTATTCTGTTTCAGAATGGAACTCCTGGGGTATGGCGTAAGCGAAAGCGACGCGTTGAATCTGCGAGGCAAGGCCTTCAGCGTCAGCATGCGAACCAACACCCAGGAATCGCGGTACTTCCATGGGATAGTGCGACAGATGGTGGTGCGAAGAGGTGATCCCGTAGCCGGAAGTAGATTCCGGCAGTTTCACGCGGAAGTAGTTCCGTGGCTATGGCTGCTCACGCAGCGCGCGGGCTGCAGGATCTTCCAGGACGTCACGGTACCGGAGATCATCAAGAAGATCTTTGAAGAATACAAGGGCGCGTTCAGCGATGTAGTGAAGTATGAAGATGCCACGACCGCAGGCAAGCATCTTCCTCTGGACTACTGCGTCCAGTATCGGGAAACCGACTTCAACTTCGTTTCACGACTGATGGAACAGGAAGGCATCTTCTACTACTTTGAGCATGATGATCAGGGTCACAAACTGGTATTTACGGATACAACAACTCTCCTTCCTCGCATCCCGGGAAAGAGCGAGATCCTGTTTGAACCCCAGCAGGGCTATGGTGAGCGGGAAGATGTAGTTACGCATTGGGAACACCAGTGGAGTATGCATCCCGCCAAGTACACAATGAGAGATCACCATTTCGAGCTCCCTGGCGATCCTTTGGAAGTGTCTGACGAATCCGACGACGGATTTCTTGAGATCTACGACTATCCAGGAGATTTTACGGCCCGCTTCAATAAGCCCGGAGAACGGTTAGACAAGGTCAAGGATGAAGGTGCGAGACTCGTTAGACTTCGTTTCGAGGAAGAACATCGCACTGGATACGGCTACGGCGGCAGTTCGACCTGCCGGAACTTCTCTTCCGGGCATTTCTTCAAGCTTAACGATCCCACTGACCAATATGGGATGGGACACGCCCTCCTGCTATCCGTCAATTTTTCAGTCGCACAAAGCCCCGATTACATTTCTGGCGCGGAGGCCTCCGGTAGGCCATATCACAACAGCTTTACCTGTTTTTTGACGGACCCCGGCTCGTCTCAGCATTTTCGAGTAAGGCGCCTCACTCCTAAACCAATCATGCCCGGTGCGCAAACGGCAACTGTGGCAGTCAAGGACGGGGAGGAGAGTTGGCTTGATAAATTCGGTCGCGTGCGAGTTCAGTTTCATTGGGACAGGGAAGGGAAAAATGATGAGAGCAGCGCCTGCTGGGTTCGTGTTGCCCAACCCTGGGCGGGTGCCGGCTGGGGCGCGCACTTTTGGCCACGCGTGGGACAGGAAGTGGTAGTCGAGTTTCTAGAGGGCGATCCTGATCGTCCCATCATCACGGGATCGGTCTACAACCCAGCCAACATGCCTCCATATAAGCTGCCGGATAATTACACGCGCAGCGGCATCATCACCCGCAGTTCGAAAAACGGCGCCAGTAAAAACTTCAACGAGATTCGCTTTGAAGACAAAAAGGACAACGAGCAGTTGTTCATGAACGCCGAGCGCGATATGGATCAGCGCATCGAGCATGACATGCGCGAGTTCGTCGGCTGCAATCAGCACCTGATCGTTGGCGCAACACAGTTACAGGCTATCGGAGGAGAAAAGCACGAGCACGTTAAGAAGGATCACGTGGAGAAGATCGACGGAGATGCTTCGCGAACCGTACTCGGCGAGCACATGGAAAAAGTTTCCAAGGATTTTTCTCTTGCCGTTGGAAGTGACCTGAAAGAGAACGTTACCGGCAAGATTTCTGTTCAGGCCGCCAATCGCCACGAGAAGATCAAGCAGAGTTACGCTCTGGAGGCCAATCAGGAGATTCATCTCAAGTCCAACATGAATGTCGTCATCGAATCTGGAGTGCAACTCACACTAAAGGTCGGTGGAAACTTTGTGAGCATCAGTCCGGTCGGAGTGACGATCCAAGGGACAATGGTTTTGATTAATAGCGGTGGTGCGGCGGGATCTGGTGGCGGGTCGTCGCCTGATGATCCGAAAGCGCCAAAAGAGCTCAAGGGGCCGCAGACCGCCGATGACGGTTCAAAGGGAGGAGCCCTCGGCTAATCGAGTATGCCTCCAGCAGCTAGGCTTACGGACATGCACACTTGCCCGATGGTGACGGGCGTTGTGCCGCACGTAGGCGGACCGATTTTGCCGCCTTGTGCTCCGACTGTCTTGGTAGGCATGTTGCCCGCTGCCAGAGTTACAGACATGGCCACCTGCGTGGGGCCCCCGGACGTGATCGTGAAGGGTTCCCCAACCGTCCTAATCGGCAACTTGTTGGCGGCACGAATGGGTGATCTGACGGCGCATGGCGGTGTCATTGTGGTTGGCTGCCCGACGGTGATTATCGGGGAAGCTGGCGGCGGACCACCCGCAGGAGCTATTCCTTTCGTTTCGATACCGCTAGTTTTCGACCTCATGGCGGCCCAGCCCGACATTGCCTTCAAGTTTCCAGTTGATGGATGCTACGCTCGTGCACACCTGATGGTTCAACGTATGCAAAAGATGGGCCTGAAGCCGGGAAAGGTGTGGACATTCGCGAGTGACCCTTCTGATCCATTGTGGGTAAGCACTCCGAACCATCCTGACGGAAGAGTTGATTGGGGTTACCATGTCGCGCCTACTATACCGGTCGAGAATGATGATGGTACGGTGCAGGATATGGTGGTTGATCCATCCATGTTCGATCATCCGGTCACGATAGATGAATGGAAGGACGCTCAGCATGACCATCCACATGTGGTTCAAACTGCTCCCGGCGAACCTCCGATTCCATCCCGAGGTGGTTCTGGATACTGGCCATCAGCGGATCCTCCCGAAGGTGCGGACGAGAATGCGAAAGAAGCGATGGAAGAATATAAGCGCTACGAAGGTACTCGCGGCCCTTAATGACGGAGTCTCGACATGCCGGACTTGATGTTGGCAGTGCTAAAGCTCGTGATTGTCGTTGGCATCCAGAAGACCGATTCTGGATCTGTGATTCGCTTTGAAAACGGCGAATCTGCCAATCTGTTGAGCAGTAACTCCGACTATTCGTACTACCTAAAACTCTCTGAAAGAAGTCTGGAAAGAAAACATCCAATCGGCGTTGGACTCAAAGGCCAGGAAGTCAGTGAGATGTCCCGCGCCGATGCTGACATCGTTTCGCACGTCGTCGACAACAAACAAAAACAGCGGCTGGATGTTGGTTTTCAGGGACACGATGGGCTTTTTTCATTGCAGCACACCCATCCAGAATTCAATCGCATTGCCGATATTCTGAACACTTCCCTCCGGGAAAAAAAGCAGGTGTGGTTTGTCGCAAAAAAGCCAATGCTTGTATTGCAAGATGCGAGATTTCTTGCCCCTCCAAGTCCGGGTAAATAGAGTGACTCGGCCTTCTTGCTATTCCTGGATTGCAGTATAGCCGCCCGAGACTAGAAGGCGGAGAACTTCGGCAAACTGGCGGAACGACGTTTCTGGCTCGAACGTCTCCTTTTCTTTGAATGTATGGAACAGCTCCTCCCCAGTGCGATTTCCGTCGCAAGCTGCTAGCAGTTCCAGAGTCCAGCCTGGTGCATCGAGTTCCATTTTGAATGGTTCATCGATCAGGATGCGCTGCTTTTCCGGAGTCCAATTGCCCTCGCGCAGAACATAAGTCGCATTCAGACGACACTCAGATGCCGTCTTCAACCGGGCAGTGCGTAGCATCTCCACATCTTGGCCACGGGCCACGATGCGTTCCCATTCCAGGACCGCCTCGATCTCTTTCAAGCCAAAGCTTTTCCCAGTGCTGCGACGGACGGTAACTCCGGGGCGATTTTCGCCGTGGCGGTAGATGAACATGCCGCCGAATACGAAGCTGACGATCTTCAGGAGTTTCAAGACTTCTTTCCAGCGCTGCACCTGCTCCACCGAGCCTCGCCCGCGGATCACATCGTTCAATGCCTGGACAGCGGGTTCCATTTCGCTTCGGATGAACAATCCGACGTCAAATTCGCTGGATTTCTCCCCTAACCACTTGCGGATTCGATCTTCAAACGGTTCATTCACACGGTCAGAGCCCAGGGAGACGCAGATGAAAAGTCCTTTCTCCTCCAGATAGCTGGGCAAGTCCTGAACCATGCGTCGTGTAATTTGCTCTCCATCTTGCCCGCCGTCGTAGAAGACGTACTTTGGTTCCAATACGGGAACATATGGAGGGTGCGCCACAATGCGATCGAATTTACGCCCCTTTGCGGGAGCGTAGAGATCCCCTTGGGCGTTCGTAACGTTCGGAATCCCGTTCAGGCGACGGTTGAACTCCGCAAAATGCACGCTGCGGGTGGCGATATCGAAGGCCCAAGCATGTTCCGCTCCATATCGAGTCGCCAACATGGCAGCGATTCCCGTTCCAGCGCACAGCTCGAGGAAGCTTTTGCAAGGCGTGGACGGAATTGATGAGAGAAACCCACGTGTTGTGCCCAGGATCGCCGGGTACACAACATCAGTTGAAGGTTTCAAAGGCTTTCCGTCAACGCCACACCAGCGGTCGGAAACTATGTACAAACCGGCCGTGGCGTACAGGGCAACAGTCGCTACATAGCGTCCATTTTCGACGTCTAGGAGGCCCAGATCTGCAAGCAACGCTGGCAATTCCTGCCCCAAAATGGCCTGAAATTTCTCCTGATCGAAGCTCTTTCCCTGCAGAAACAAGTTCGCAAGCGCATCAAAAGACGGCGACTTCTCGATCGAGCGTGACTCCACTTCGAACTCGGCTTCCCCTACTTTGTGTAAGCGGAAGTGGCCCTCCATGTTTTCTTGCACGTATGCCGCTTCCTTAAGCAGTTCTCGCAAACGGGAAAACTGTTGTTCGGTGCCGAATCGAATGGGATAAGTCTCCGGTTGGAGTTGTGGAATTGCGCTCATATAGCGAGTACGGTGGGGAGTGCGCCGCAGATTAGCACAATAGCGAAGCCATCAAGTGCCAGAATCTTAATTTTCCGTCGTCGGTCTTCCGACTGGAACTGGGCTAGATGCGTATGCGGTTAAGACTCATCCTAAGAATTCTAAGGGCCGGATCGAGGTCCGGCCCTTAACTCTCTTGTGCCGTAAAATCCGGCTAGTGAGGGTTGGTAGTGTCTCTCGGCGGGCTGCTGTAATCGCGAGGGCGGTCGTTGTCGCGAGGTTGATTGTTGTAATCGTTGTATCGGTCTGAAGGTGGCAATGGACGGCCATGTCCCTGGTATCCGTTGTATCCGGCCATCCGGACACTTTGATTCAGGCGGAAGTTCAACTCCGTTTCCGCCGGAATGTTGAGTTGCTTACCGCGAGTTAATATCTGGGTCCCGGCTCCGGCCGCTCCGCCAACAATCGCGCCGATGGCTGCCCCTTTTCCGCCACCCGCCAGCGCCCCCAGCAACGTACCTGCAAGTGCGCCGCCGCCAACGTACTCACCCGTGCGCTTGTTCATTCCGATACCGCCATTTTTGCTGCTCCCTGCGGCACTGGTACCTTCCGTATCCATCCGGTAATTTTGGCCATTCACTTCAATGGAACGCAAGTCGAGCGTCAAGTCGTTGGCATCTTTTCCGGCCTGAACAACTGCTAGCTGTGCGTGAGCGCCTCGTGGGATTACTACGTTGCCGTTAGCATCGGTAATATCGCGCGAGACGGTTCCGGGAAACATTGCGCCAGGCGCAAGGTTTCCGTTCTTTGCATTAATGTCTTGATCGACGCGAACGTGCACTTCAGTGCCCGCCGGCAGCGTCGTCGATTGCGCAAATGCTCCAAAGCTGAACCAGAGCACGGCGCAGAGTCCAACACGAGATGCGATTCTCCGCATGAAATTCCTCCTCAAATCCTCAGCAGACACGAATATGGTCTGTCCTCAGTATGTTTAGTAAAGATGCAAGGAAGAGCTGCCGAGTGTGCTCGGCGAAGTAGCGGAGTCCCGTCGTGGTTAACTGCCCGCGCAGCTCAGAAAAGAACTGAAGCGAGCTTCAGCTACTCGGGATGTGGAGTCTCAAGATATGCCCATCGTTCGACAAGCTGCCGGTGTGCGATCCTCCAGATCACAATTCCCCGAAATTGCAGTGACTGACCGGATTGAGGGTTGGTGGCACGCCAGGTATTGCGAACCACAACTTTGTCGTCCTCGGCAATCACATCTTCGAGCGTCACATGGAGGTCGGGGAACTTAGCAAGCGCGCTCGCGACGTAAGCCTTTGCACCTGCCGGACCAGGAGGCATATTCAGTGGAACATCTGAACCATGATCGACAAATTCTGGAGCGAAATTCAAATCTGCTACTTCAAGGTTCTTGCGATTGACGAATTCATCAAAGTGGTGACGAACGAAGCGTTTCATCTCGTCATGGCTCATTCCAGTTGTGGGATTAATAACTCCCCTGGCTTCTTGCGCGAGTTCTTGAGCGCTATTCATGCGGTCGCTGCTCTCTTGCTGAACGCAGCTGCGTTCTCCTCTAAAAATCTGTCGAAGGTTCTAGGAATATGACCCGTAACGAGCCGAATTTCATCGTTGCATTCGCCGCCATATCCATGGCGGTAGTAGTCCTGTAGATCAATGAGCGCCTGAGCCTGCCAGTCGGGCATTCCCGAACCGACTAATGCTTTTTTCTGGTCGGACATTGGAATGTCGATATAGCGAATCGTGCGTCCACAGATCTTTGAAACGCGCTCGGCTACTTCATCGTACGTGAGGGCATCGGGACCGTGCAGCTCATAAATTCTGTTCTCAGGCTTACCTGATGCGAGCAGACTTGAGACAACATCCGCGATGTCTCGGACGTCAACCAGGCTCACTCTCGAAGTCCCCATACTGTTGTAGAAGGCATCCTGTGTCTGAATTGTCCCAGCGAAAAACGCAGTGATGTTCTGCATGAAACTGTTGGGCCGGACAATGCTGTGTCCGACACCGGAGGTCTGAAGGAGACGCTCGACTTCTGCATGCCATTGTGGGAACGACTTGTCCCATCGTCCGGCTCCGGCCGACGAATTCTTTACTACGTGCTTGATGCCGAGTTCCCTAGCGACCTCGATTGCGTTGCCTTCCAGCTCGACCAGTTCCGGAATTGGAGCACACACCAGAAACAAAGCATCCACATTCTCAAACGCGCGGCGCAACGATTGCTTATCTTTGAAATCGGCGATTACGACGCGCGCGTTTACGGGCGCGGTACGTGCGTCGGATTCAGAAAGATACATAGCGGCCGCCGGCAAGCCTGACTTCAGCACGCTCGCGAGCACAGCACCGCCCACATTGCCAGATGCACCGGTAACAAGAATCATCGAGTTCTCCTCTCAGTTCGACAATCGAATTTACTCCTGGAGCATAGGCGTCGAGAAGTACGTACAAATTTGTAAGTGCCACAATAATGTTGGTATCAAAATGCCTGGCGCGGAGGTACACATGAAGCCTCACTATGGTTGTCCTGTGCAGGCCACCATTAATGTGCTCGCGGGGAAATGGAAAGTAATGATTCTGTGGCATCTCGGGTTTAGGACGAAACGGTTCGCAGAGCTGAAACATGTGCTGCCTGGAATCAGCGAGAAGGTATTAGCGGATCAGCTTCGGCACCTTGAGACCGACAGAGTAGTGAAGCGATCGTCGGATGGTGGTATGCCTGCGAAGGTAAACTATAGCCTTACCGCAGCAGGCAAGGAGCTTGTTCCTGAAATGGAACGATTGGGTCATTGGGGATCGTGGCATTTTGGTATACGCCCGACACTCACGCGTCCCGGTAAAGCAGAATCCAATTAGTAGCAAGGCAGCTATTTCTTAACCGCAAAAAACACGATAAGAAGAATGGCGAGCAAGAACAAAAGATTCAGCACCAGAATTAGCGGCATATACTGCGACAGCTTCGAGGGCTCAGCAGGCGGAGCCTCAGGTGGCTTCGGTATCGGTGGGAGAGTTGTATGTGGCGTGGCCCACGGCTGAGCATTTTGCGTGGCCAGCCTCTGAGTTTGAGAGGAGCTTGCCGACCATATTTGTGTAGCCATTCCTGCCGGTAGGGAAGCCGCGGCTGCCGACGGTGCGGGCCAGGTGTTCTGATCTCGTGTGGCAGGGCTACCGGATGTCGAAGCGAACTTCTCCTGCAGGGCACGCAATTCAGATCCCTTCACAACTCTGGTGAAATCACTTGGAGCAGCCGCGGTGGTGGGTGTCGAAGGTGCGGGAGCGCTCGTCGGATCCGCGAAACTTCTAGGCGGCGCCGACGGATTCTGCGGCAGAAGCGGAGCCGGAGGTTGCGGCAGAGTTACTGAATCCTGCATGTGCATGATGCGCGTAAATTTCGCCGTGGGCGCTGGTTCGCCAGTGCCAGCGGCTGTGCTGTTCGCGCCAAAGGCGCGCGCGAAGTCATCCGGTTGCTTCGCTCCCTGACTCAGCGGCGACGGGAAGTCGAAGATATCGGTGCCCGGCTTCAGTGGCTCTTTCGGAACTGAGATCGCAAACATCGGACCGTCCTGCGCGGGAGCCTCACCTGGCTTTCTTACGAAGAGTTGCGTCGCCTCAGTCCACGCCGCATTGCTGAGGTCGCCTGGCTTCCTCTCTTCTCCTGGTTTTGGGATATTCGCAAAAACGTTTACGTTCAGAGCGATGGTCATCCCGTCCTGCGACGGAACCTCGCTTCCCTTATTGGGATTGAGCGAATCACTTGCAGGTTTCTGCGCAGGAGGAGATTCTATTGGCAGACGTTCTGGAATCGGATTCTTGAAAACGAACCGATCCGAGTCTGTTCGGATGCCGAGCACGTCTGAATCACTGGGCAATTTTTGCGTTGGAGCATTTATCGACGACGAACTCGAGGCGTCCCGTTCCGGAGTCTTCTGCGCCTTGCCAAAAACTCGTTCGAATTCCCGCTCTGCGTCTTCGCGCTCGCCCATTCAGATGTCTCCGGAGGCAGGCAGTTAGCTTACCCTGAGATGCCCGTCCAGTAAACATGTTCTTCTTGACTTTGGCGACATTCGTGCATACGATTCGTTTCCCATAACACCTGCTAGTTCATTCTTCCGTTTGGCCGAATGGTCAGCAAAATCAGGAGCAAGTTGCGGGAGTCCCCAGAGAACTCGGGTGCGGTTTGGTGGTGCTCTTGATGCGAAGATTGTCCGCGGAATCAGATCCCACGAAACAAGAGAATTACCGTTCAGAGATTCCTAAGC
>Ga0126378_10000974_pt1 | contig 21378 bp, 18 predicted proteins | sample PanSoiMetPlot_23_FD_92587 | JGI IMG/M metagenome (GOLD analysis project Ga0126378, IMG submission 92587) | Tropical forest soil microbial communities from Panama - MetaG Plot_23 | ecosystem: Environmental > Terrestrial > Soil > Tropical forest > Bulk soil | place: Panama | collected 2016-02-17
ATGGTCGGAGCCCGGATTCACCGGCGCGAGGACCCGCGCCTGGTGAGCGGCCACGGCCGCTATGCCGACGACTTCCTCCGCACCCACGCCGCGCATCTGGCGGTGGTCAGGAGTCCACATGCGCACGCCCGCGTGCGCTCGATCGATGTGACCGAGGCGCTGAAGGCGCCCGGTGTGGTGGCCGTCCTGACGGCCGCTGACTTCAAGAAAGTCCTCTCGGGCAACATGCCGGTGGCGCCCGCATTTGTGGCCGAAAAGAAGCAGGCACCTGATCGCTTTCCGATCGCCGAGCGCGAGGTGTGCTTCCAGGGTGAGCCGGTGGCCGTCGTCGTCGCCGACACGAAGTACCAGGCCGCCGACGGGGCAGAGCTGGTCAGCGTCGACTGGGAGCCACTGCCCGCGGTGATGGACCTCGAAAAGGCGATGGAGGCGGGAAGCCCGAAGGCGCACGAGGGCGCCGCGGACAACATCGGCTGGGACCTGACCTACAACGCCGACGCCGAGGCTGCCTTCGGCGAGGCGGAGGTCGTCGTCAAGCAGCGCATCCTTCAGCAGCGGCTGGCCCCAACGCCTATGGAACCGCGGGGCGTCATGGCCGAGTGGCACAACACCGACCAGACCATGACGATGTGGATGTCCAGCCAGAACCCGCATTTCATCAGGCTCTTCATCGGCGGCGCTATGGGCATCCCGGAAAACCGGTTTCGGGTCATCTCGCCCGACGTCGGAGGAGGGTTCGGCAGCAAGATCAGCCCCTACCCTGAGGACTATCTGGTGCCCGCGGCCTCGAAGCTCCTGGGCCGGCCGGTCAAATGGAGCGAGACCCGGACCGAGAACCTGCAGAACGCCACCCACGGCAGGGGCCAGGTCTTTGACGTCGAGATCGCAGGCAACCGGGATGGCAAGCTGCTCGGTCTGCGGATCACCCAGTACCTCGACATTGGTGCCTATGTCGGCACTTTCGGTGCTTTTCAAGCCTGTGCCTGCCTGCTCCCCGGCGCCTATGTGTGGAAGCAGGTGGCATCGAGAACCGTCGGCATCCTGACCAACAAGGTGCCCACCGATCCGTACCGCGGGGCTGGACGCCCGGAAGCGACGCACCTGGTCGAGCGGATGGTCGATCTCTTCGCCCAGGAGATCGGGATGGACCCGGCCGACGTGCGTCGCAAAAACTTCATCAGTGAGTTCCCGCACACCAATCCGTTCGGGCTGACGTACGACTCCGGCAACTACGAAGGTTCGCTGTCCAAGGCGCTCCAGCTCGCAGGCTACGAGGAGTTCCGGCGTGAGCAGGAAGCGGCTCGCTCCCGAGGCCGCTATCTGGGCGTCGGACTCTCGACCTGGATCGAGATCTGCGGCTTCGGGCCCAGCGCCGGCACGGCTCCCGCGACGGGCGGCCTGGCGCTGACCGAGTCGGCCCATGTTCGTGTCTACCCGACTGGCTCCGTGAACGTCTACGTCGGCACTCACTCACACGGCCAGGGCCACGACACCACGTTCGCGCAGATAGTGGCCGACGACCTGGGCGTGCCCTATGAGCTGGTGGAACTTCATCACGGCGATACAGCCGAGGGGCCGGCGTTCGGTTACGGCACGTACGGCAGCCGCTCGCTGGCGGTGGGGGGGATGGCCGTTCTCAAGGCCTCCCACAGGGTTCGCGACAAGGCAAAAAAGATCGCGGCCCACGTGTTCGAAGCCGCCGAGGAGGACGTGGTCTTCGACCAGGGACACTTCTATGTGAAGGGCAGCCCCGAGAACCGAAAGGCGCTGGGGGAGATCGCTTTCGCCGCCTATGGTGCCGGCCTGCCGGAGGGCATGGATCTCGGCCTGGAGGCGGTCGCCTATTTCGACCCGCCGAACTTCGTCTGGCCGTTTGGCGCCCACGTCTGCATGGTCGAGGTCGACCCCGAGACGGGCGGAGTGCAGATGCTCAAGTACACCGCGGTCGACGACTGCGGCAACGTGATCAACCCGATGATCGTGGAGGGACAGATCCAGGGCGGAGTCGTCCAGGGTATCGCTCAGGCTCTGTTTGAGGAGGTCGTCTACGCCGACGACGGGACGCTGAGGACCGGGACGCTGCTCGATTATGGCGTCCCAACCGCAAGTGAGATCCCGCCGATGACCCTCGACCGAACCATCACGCCCTCGCCTACCAACGAGCTGGGTGTCAAGGGCATCGGCGAGGCGGGCACGATCGCCGCCAGTGCGGCCGTCATCAACGCCATCTGCGACGCCGTCGCGGCGTTCGGCATAAAGCACGTGGACATGCCGGCCAGCCCTGACCGGCTGTGGAAGCAGATTCAGGAGGCGAAGGCATGATCCCAGCGGCGTTCGAATATGCCAGGGCCACCACGGTCCAGGAGGCGAGCGACCTGCTCCGCAAGTTCGGGGAGGAGGCGAAGGTGCTGGCGGGCGGGCACAGCCTGATTCCTTTGATGCGGCTGCGATTCGCCAAGCCGTCGGCGCTGGTCGACATCAACCCCGTGCGGGAGCTCAGCTACATCGTCGTAGAGGACGGCAACCTGCGCGTGGGCGCGCTGACCCGCCACGTCGAGCTGCACCAGAGCGACGTGGTCAGGCAGAATCTGCCCCTCCTGGCTGAGATCGCAGAAGAAGTCGGCGACAACCAGGTCCGCAACATGGGCACCATCGGCGGTGTCATGGCCCACGCCGACGCGGCTGGGGACTACCCGACCCTCGCGCTGATGCTCGACGCCGAGATCGTGACCAACAAGCGGCGCTTCGGGGCCAAGGACTTCTTCGTCGCCCTCTGGACGACGCCCCTCGACCCTGACGAGATCGTCTGCGAGGTCGTCTTTCCGCTCGCGAGCGGCCCCCACAAGTACATCAAGTTCCGGCGCCGCCTCTTCGATTGGGCCATCGTCGGGGCTGGCGCGCAAAAGCTGAACGGTGGATGGCGCATCGGCCTGACGAACTGCGGTCCCACGCCGGTTCGGTGCCGGACCGTGGAAGAGGCGCTGGCATCCGGCTCGCCCCCAGAGCAGGCGGCCGAGCATGCCTCAGACGGCCTGAGCCCAAGCAGTGACCTGCGGGCGTCGGCAGAATACAAGCTGCATCTGGCACGGGTGCTGACGAAGCGGGCAATCCAGCAAGCGGCCGGTTAGCCGCTGGCGTTCATGGCGGAGGCTCCGGGGCTTCGGCTCCGGAGCCTTCTGGCTGGTCGGCGGGCCGCTGCACGTGTTGCACCGGGGCGCGATCCGAACTGGTCAGCAATTAGGCTTAGCACCACATGACCCCGTCTGGTATGCCGGCTACGATCGACGACGTCCTCGAGCAGTTGGGCGTCCACCGCTACATCGGAGATCGGCCTCTGGCCACCGCCATCTTCCTTGCGCTGAAGCTGGGTAAGCCCCTCTTCATCGAGGGCGAAGCCGGTGTTGGCAAGACCGAAGCGGCCAAGGTGATGGCCGAGGTGCTTGGCGCTCGGCTCATCCGGCTGCAGTGCTATGAGGGCATCGACCTCGCCCACGCCGTCTACGAGTGGAACTACCCACGCCAGCTGCTCCACATCCGGCTCCTGCACGAGTCCGACGACCGCCAGGCCGCGGAGCGGGAGATCTTCAGCCGCGAGTTCCTCCTCCGACGGCCGCTGCTCGACGCCATCGACAACCACGACGAGGTGCCTCCGGTCCTGCTCATCGACGAGATCGACCGTTCGGATGAGGAGTTCGAGGCTTTCCTGCTCGAGCTGCTCAGCGACTTCCAGGTGTCGATCCCCGAGCTGGGCACGATCACAGCCAGGCGACCGCCTTTCGTTGTGATCACGTCCAACCGAACGCGGGAGGTGCACGACGCGCTCAAGCGGCGCTGCCTGTATCACTGGATCGATTACCCGACCCTTGAGAAGGAGGTCGCAATCGTGCGCGCCCGCGCCCCCGAGGCTGCTGACCAGCTCGCGCACGAGGTGGCAGCGCTCGTCCACAACCTTCGTGAGCTTGACCTCTACAAGATGCCCGGGGTCGCGGAGACTCTCGACTGGGCGCGATCGCTGGCTGCTCTGGGAGCGACCCGCATCGACGCCTCGCTGGTCGACGCAACCCTGGGGGCGGCGCTGAAGTACCAGGAGGATCTGGAGCGCGCGCGCCAGGCGGTCCCGGAGCTGGTGGCCAAGGCTCAGCGGCCGGCTTAGGCGACGGAGGGCCGCGTCCAGGTCGGTAATCTCAACCTGGGCCATGAGCACCGAGATCGATCAAGCAATTGTGGAGGAGTGCGTGGGCAGCGCCCATGGCGACCTGAACAGGGTTCGGGAGCTCGTCGAACAGCATCCGGCTCTCGTGAACGCTCGAGCTCCGTGGAACGAGGCGCCGATCGAAGCAGCCGCCCAGCTCGGTCGCAAAGACATCATCGAGTACCTCCTGAGCAGGGGCGCGCACCTCGACTTCTTCACTGCCTGCGTCCTGGGACGTCGCGACCTGGTCGAGAAGGAGCTTGCCCGCGACCCAAGCCAGGCACGGGGGCTGGGCGTTCACGACCTCCCGGCCCTCTACTTCGCGGCCATTGGCGGTCAGCATGGGATCGCGGACCTGCTTCTCGCCAATGGCGCGGACGTGAACGGCGCCGCGCAGGCGGCCGCGCCGATCCACGGTGCGGTGATGGGCGGCAGCTCAGCGATGGTGGCCTGGCTGCTCGAGCACGGCGCTGATCCCTCCCTCCGGGACTACAAGGGGCGCACGGCGCCCGAGCTGGCGCGGGCAATGAACCGACCGGATCTCGCCTCGCTCTTTGATTGATTCCCCAAGCGTCTTCACAGGTCCGGGGTCTCAGAACCCGCCACATCGTAGGCTGGGCAGGACGATGACAGAGGCTCCGGACCTGCTGCCCAGGCTCGCCGCCTTTGCTCGGTTGCTGCACGATGCCGGGCTGGACGCGGGGCCCGGACGCCTGGCCACGGCGACACGCGCCCTGAGCGAGGTTGAGCTCAGCGACCAGGCGGCTTTCCGTGACAGCCTGAGGGCTTGCTTCGTCAGCCGCAAGGACGAGCTGCCTCTCTTCGAAGCCGCCTTCGACATCTTCTGGGCTCCCGCGGACCCGCGGATCAGGGCGGGGACAATTCCGGGCCGGAGCCGAACCCTGCCGCTCTCGCCCGAGCGCGCGCGAGCATGGTTGCAGGCACTGGGCATGAACCGCTCGCGAATCCCGCGCGAAGCCGACGAAGATAGCGTGCCCAGCAGCAGCTCCGGCTACAGCCCAGAAGAGCTGCTGCGTCACAAGGACTTCGAAGACCTGACCTGGACGGAGGCGGAGCAGGTCAAGCGCCTACTGGAGCAGGCGCCCTGGCGGGTCGCTGAGCGGAAGACCCGCCGCCTGCGGCCCGCCCCCGGCGGCCGGGTCGACCTCCGGCGCACGGCCCGGCACGCCATCCGTTCCAGCGGCGAATTGATCCGGCTGCTTCATCGCCAGCGACGGCTGCGCCGCCGGCCGCTGGTCTTGCTGTGTGATGTCAGCGGTTCGATGGAACGCTACACGCGACTGCTGCTGATATTCGCCCACGCGATCGCTCGTCGCGAGGACGTCGAGACGTTCGTCTTCTCCACGAGGCTGACGCGGATCACACGCCTCCTGCGTCGGCGTGACATCGACCGCGCGCTGGCTGAGGTCGGCAAGTCGGTCCACGACTTCAGCGGCGGCACCCGGATCGGCCAGGCCCTGGCCGAATTCAACCGCCGCTGGGCCCGACGCGTGCTCGGCCACGGCGCCATCGTCGTTCTCGTCAGCGATGGCTGGGACCGAGGAGACCCCGAGCTGCTGGCCGTCGAGCTGTCGCGCCTGCGCCGGATGTCGCACCGACTGATCTGGCTCAACCCACTGCTCGGCTCCGACGGCTATGAGCCGATCACGCGAGGGATGGCGGCGGCGCTCCCGCATACAGACGACTTCCTGGCCGCCCACAACTTGCAAGCGCTTGACGAATTGGGCGCGTTGCTGGCCAGTTTGGACAGGAGGAGGCACGTGAGGAGATGAGAGAAGTCGAACAGGAGCTGCGCACCTGGCGGGAGGCCGGTGACCCGGTGGCTATCGCCACCGTCGTGGAAACATGGGGCTCGAGCCCGCGGCCGCTCGGCTCGAAGATGCTGGTCGGCCGCTCGGGCCGCATGGCGGGCTCTGTGTCCAACGGCTGCATCGAGGGTGCAGTCTTCGAGGAGGCGCAGGAGGTGCTGGCGTCGGGCCGGCCCCGGCTCGTCGAGTACGGCGTGGCCGACGACGTCGCGTTCGAGGTCGGCCTGGCCTGCGGCGGCCACATCGAGGTTTTCATCCAGCCGGCCAATGAGGTCCACGACGAGGCGCTGCGGTTGCTGGCGGAGGAGCGGCCGTTCGTCCTCACCACCGATCTGAGCAGCGGCAAGACGGAGCTGTTCCGACGGATGCCGCTCACTGAGCTCCCCGCCCGCGATGGCGACCGGTTCGAGGAGCCATTCGCCAGGCCTGCTCACATGATCATCGTCGGTGCCATCCACATCGCGATCCCGCTGCACCGGCTGGCGAAGGTGATGGGCTACCGCGTCACAGTCGTCGATGCTCGCGCCCAGTTCGCAACCCCAGAGCGTTTCCCGGAGGCGGACGAGCTGCTCGTCCGGTGGCCAGACGAGGCGCTGGCCGGCATGACCATCGACCGTTCGACGGCCCTGGTCATCCTGACACATGACCCCAAGTTCGACCTCCCGGCACTACGAGCCTCGCTCCCGACCAGCGCCGGCTACATCGGCGCCATCGGCTCCCGAAGGACGAACCAGAACCGTTTCGACGCGCTGCGAGCGGAGGGGTTCACCGATGAGCAGCTGGCGCGCGTGCACGGACCGATCGGGCTCGATCTCGGCGGCAGGGGCGCTGAAGAGACGGCGCTGGGCATCATGGCCGAGGTCACCGCTACCCGCTTTGGCGGAACGGCTACGTCTATGCGTCAGAAGAAGGCTGCCACCAGCCCAGCTTGCTAACCAGCGCCTCCGCCACGTCGCGAAAGGCGCCCGCAACCGGGCCGACCGACCCATTGGCGACCAGCACTTGGCCGGTATCGCCGGCCCGGCCCAGCGCCGGGTCGAACGGGATGGTGCCCAGCCGCTCGACTCCGATTGAGCGGATGCTGCGCGCCTCTGGCACCTCAGGGAAGACCTCGACCGACTCCCCGCAGTGGGGGCAGCGCATCGGCCCCATGTTCTCGATCCAGCCCAGCACGGGCACCCCGTGCCGCTCGTACATGCGCACCGCCTTGCGGGCGTCGATGTGGGCGACGTACTGCGGCGTGGCCACGATCAGCGCTCCGGTGAGCGGGACGGCTTTCAACAGCACCTGCTGGATATCAGCGGTCCCAGGCGGCAGGTCGACGACCAGGAAGTCGAGCTCACCCCAGGCCACGTCGTCGATGAGCTGCCGGACCATCATCTGTGCGGTCATCGCCTCGACGCCCAGCGGCTGGTCCTCGCCCAGGATGAAGCCCGCAGAGACGATCTTCAGACCGTGTCTCTCTACCGGCCGGTGTCGCACCCGGCTTTCCTTCGGCCGGGCCAGGGTCCAGGTCTCTGTCCATTTGTGCCGGGTGAGGCCGACCATGAGCGGGATGTTGGGGCCGTAGAGGTCGGCGTCGAGCAGTCCGACCGCATACCTCCGCTCGACAAGGGCCAGCGCCAGATTGAGGCTGACGGTCGACTTGCCCACACCGCCTTTGCCGCTGCCGACCGCGATGACGTGCTTCATGACGGTGTGGTGATCATGAAAGTGAAGTGTGGGCGCCGCACGGTCCGAACGGTAGCGTCCGTTGGAACCTCGCCGCCCATCATGTGGGCCTCGATGCTGAGCTGGTCGACCTGGGGTCGCGTCTGCGCCCACGCGCGATGGGCGGCGGTGAGCGCGGCCGCCGGCCCGTCGCCGTCGCCGAAGACCAGGACCGGGTAGTCGTCGTCTTCGGGGACCACCAGCGCCGCGCCACCAGCTCCCCGCAGGCCGAAGACCGGTGCATCTTCGGCCCGCAGCCGCGGCCGGAAGTACGCATTCTGGGTCAGCGCGAGCCACGACTCGAAACCGGCCCGCAGGTCCGCGGCCGGCAACACGTAGCCGCTGGGCTGCTCGGGCCCTTGCAGCCAGGGCTCGAGCCCGCTGTCCGCGACATGCGGGGGTGGCGCCATCTGACCTCTGAGCGGCATGAAGCCGCAAGTGGTGACATCGCTGCTGACGAGTGATGGCCCGCGTCGCACGAACGCCACCGACTGCTGGATCGGCCCAGCCAGCGCGAGCGGCACCACCAGAATGCCCTCTTCGACAAGCTGGTCCAGCCATTTCGGCGAGAGGTCGCTCGCGCTGACGGTCAGGATCATGCGGTCATATGGGGCGGCAGGTGGCCAGCCGTCAGCACCGTCCGCCTGGATCACCTCGACGCCTTCGACCCCGGCCGTTGCCAGATTCGCTCGAGCCTGCTCGCAAAGGTCGGCGTCGATGTCAACCGTGACGACGTGCCCGTCACGCCCGACCAGGTGGGCGATGAGTGCTGCGTTGAAGCCGGTGCCTGCACCGATCTCCAGTACCCGGTGACCAAGCTTCACCTGGAGCTGCTGCAGCATGATGCTCATGATTGCGGGTTGAGATGACGAGCTGACGGGGATGCCCTTGTCGCCCATCTTGGTCATGATCGCGGAGTCCTCGTAGACCTCCTCCAGCGGCCGGCCGGGCAGGAAGTGGTGGCGGAGGACGGCGCGAAATGCACTTGCCACGGCCGGGTCGCGCAGGCAGCCGGAGCTCTCGAGCTGGGAGACCAGCTGCTCATTTCGCTGCTGAGCATCAGCGTCTGCCACTGCTCACAGTCTGCCCCCAGCGAGCGGTCGTGTGGCGGACAACGATGACCCCGCCGACTTTCATGGTCTCAGGTGCCCCGGGACATGAGCCCTTAACAATCACGGTTGCCTGCACTCGGTGGGGCGCGCAAGCTGCTCCAGTGCGCAACCCGGTGGCCGTTCCCGATGCACTGAAGCACGGGCTGTTCAGCATTCAAGACGCTCGGAGGGCGGGCCTGACGCCGGACCAACTGCGCGGCAAGAGCTATCGGAAGATCGCCCGAGGGCTGTACGTCTGGATCGGGTTCGTGGATGACCAGCACCTGGCGCTTCGGGCCCAACTGCGCCGCCTCCCAGCTGGATGCGTGTTTTCGGGGCTCACCGCCGCACGCCTGTACGGGCTCGACTTCCAGCTCGGTGGGCCGATCGAAGTAACGGCGCCGGAGGGCGCCGCGGTACGCCTGCGAGAAGACCTGCGGGTGCGCTACAGCAGCGTTGAACCAGGGGACGCGAGTTGCTGCTTCGGCCTGCCGGTGACGAGTCCGGTGCGAACCTGGTTCGACCTGGCCCGCCATCTTTGCCTGACCGACGCCGTGGCCGGGGTCGATTGGGCCCTCAGGCAAGGTCGCGTCACCCGACCTGGGCTGGCCGCTTATATTGAGCGTCGACAGCGTCTCAAGGGGACGCGGCAGGCACGCCGCGTTCTGGAGCTGGCCGATCCCAGGTCGGAGTCGTTGATGGAGTCCCGGCTTCGGGCTCTACTACTCACGGCGCGTCCGTCGCTGCCGTCCCTCGCAGTGCAGCATGAGGTCGTATCCGGCACCGGACAGGTGTTAGGCCGGCTGGATCTCGCGTTCGTGGGAATCAAGCTAGGAATCGAGTACGACGGCGCGCATCATGTTCACTCCCTAGCGGAGGATGACCAGAGGCAGAATCGGCTCATCAACGCGGGCTGGGTGCTGCTGAGATTCACGGCTCAAGACTTCTATCGTCGCCCCGAAGGGATCATCGCCGAGGTCAGGGCGCTGCTGCTTCAACGCAGGCTCAGCAGAGCCTAGCAATTCACTGTTTGGTACAGAACAGTGGATTGGGGTGCCTGACAATCCACTGTTTGGTACAGAACAGTGGTCCCGCCTCCCCGCTGCGCGTTCACGTCGCGAGGCGGCGCAGGATCTCCATGTTCGCCGCGTCCGGGCCCTTGCCGTCGAAGCCGGGCACCTCGAGGATGAACGGCACCCGCTGCAGCCGCGGGTCGTGCAGCAGCGCCCGGAACCCAGCCTCCCCGATCTCGCCGTGGCCCACGTTCGCGTGGCGGTCGCGGTTGGAACCCAGCGCAGTCTGCGAGTCGTTGCAGTGGATTACCTCCAGCTTCTCCAGCCCCACCACCCGCTCCCACTCGTCGATTGTCGCGCTGGCCGCCTCGGGTGTCCGCTCGTCGTAGCCCGACGCGAACGCGTGGCAGGTGTCGAAGCAGGCGCCGATCCGGGGATCGCGGACCGCGTCCATCATGAGCCGAATCTCCTCGAAGCGAGCGCCGACGCAGCCGCCCATCCCCGCGTTGTTCTCGATCAGCAGGCGAGCGCTGCCAGGATCGGCTCGCTCCATCACCCGCTTCAGGTGATCGATGATGGTGGGCAGGCACTCTTCAAACCCCACACCCTTGTGGCTTCCCGTGTGGAAGATCACCCCCCCGATGCCGAGCCGGTCAGCCGCCGCCAGGTAGCCGGCCAGCGTGCTCTCGGAGCGCTGCCTGAGAAGGGGATCATCGCCGGCCAGGTTGATCAGGTAGACCGCGTGGAAATAGAAGGGCGGGTGCCCGGCGGCCTCCGCAGCGGTTCGAAACCGTTCCACCCGCTCCTCATCGAGCTTCGGAGAGCCCCAGTAGTGCGGTGGTGTGGGGTGCACCTGGATTGCGTCCGCTCCCATGGCAGCGGCCCGTTGGAATGCGAGATGAAGGCCCCCCGAAGAGTCGACGTGCGCGCCGAGGATGGGCATCGGACAAGTGTGTCACCTGGACGGTCGGCTGGGCTCGTCCTACCCCGGCACCGCCCATCTCGGTACATTCCGTGGGTCGATGGTCTACCTGATGTCCGACCTAGACCTCCCGGTAAGGGACCGAATCTACCGGGAGCCGGAGGGGCCTCACGTCGTGATCGTCAGGGGACGTGACCTCGACTCCGCCCTCGATCACCTGGACGCGCGGCCCGACTGCCGGGCGCTGGCTGTGATCGGGCTGCCTGCCGACGTGCCCGACCTGGAGCTGATGAGCGGCCGCCGCCTGCTGGTCGTCGACGGTGACCGGGCGCTGATGAGAGAGTTCGCGGAAGCAGGCATGGCGGCCGGAGCCGAGGTGGAATGGCTGCACAGCGACCGCCCTGACTTCAACCGGATCGCCACCTGGGCGCTGCCTGTCGGCGCTGTCGTCCTGGCGGCGGGCTCAGCGTCGCGAATGGGCCGCAACAAGCTGCTCCTCGAAGTGGGCGATCGTGCCCTGGTCCGCCATGTGATCTCTGCCGCCTCGGACGGGGGCTGCCACGTGATCAACGCCGTCTTCGCCGACGAGGCCGTTCGCATGGCGATCGGCAGCTCCGCGACCTGCATTCACAACCCGGACGCGCCGTCGGGTCAGGCCTCCTCACTGCGGGTCGGCCTGCAGTCGATGCCAGAGGAGGTCGCCGGGGCGCTCGTCATGCTTGGCGACCAGCCTCTGGTGGGCTCACGGACCGTGGGCGTGCTGCTGAAGGCATGGCGGCGAGAGGGGACCCGGCCGGCCGTAGCAGCCACCTACGGAGGCCGCAGTGACTGGCGCCCGCCTGTCCTGCTGGATCGTTCGCTCTGGCCAGAGGTGATAACGCTGGATGGCGACGCCGGTGCGCGCCAACTGTTCGAGGACCGGCCCGAGTTGCTGGATACTGTTCCTGCCGCCGGGTTGCCCGACGACGTCGACACGCCGGATGACTATGCCAGGATCGTCCACCTCTTCCCTCGACAGGATCAGGTCTGACCAGCTGGCCAGGCTCCGGGCCGGCCTGCCCGCGGTGCTGCGCAGCAACCCCTTCTGGCGGCAGCGGCTGCGCGACGTCACAGGGTGGGATGATTTCGAGCGTCTGCCGCTGACCACCAAGGCCGACCTCATGGCCGACCAGAATGCTCACCCGCCGTTCGGCACCAATCTCACCCACCCGGGCGATCGCTATGTACGAATGCATCAGACCTCCGGCTCCAGCGGCGCTCGTCCGCTGCGCTGGCTGGACGACGCTGAGTCGTGGAGCTGGTGGCGCCGGGTCTGGGCCGAGCACGTTTATCGCTCGGCAGACGTCACCTCCGCCGATCGTGTCTTCCTCGCCTTCTCATTTGGTCCGTTCATCGGCTTCTGGTCCGCGTTTGGTGGCGCCGAGGAGCTGGGCGCGCTGGCCATATCCGGCGGGGCAATGACCACGGAGCAGCGCATCCGGACAATGGCCGAGGTCGGCGCGACGGTGCTGTGCTGCACGCCGACCTACGCCTTGCGGATGGTCGAGGTCGCGCGGGAGATCGGGGTCGACCTGGCCGCGTCGCCGCTGCGCGTTGCGATCCATGCGGGTGAGCCGGGCGCGTCTATCCCTTCCACGCGGGCCGCGATCGAGGCCAGGCTCGGGGTGCGCTGCTTCGACCATACCGGCATGACCGAGTTGGGACCGACCGGCGTGAGCTGCTCGCAGCGCGATGGCGTGCACTTGATCGAGTCGGAGTTCATCTTCGAGGAGGTGGACGGCGAGCTGATCGCGACCAACCTGGGCCGGTGGGGCTCGCCCCTGATCCGCTATCGCACCGGCGACCGGGTCGTGCTCGGCCGAGAGCCGTGCTCCTGCGCCAGCCCGTTCGTGAAGGTCGTCGGTGGTCTACGCGGCCGCCTCGACGACATGTTCACGGTTCGCGGCGTGAACCTCTACCCATCGCAGGTCGAGGACATAGTGCGACGCCATCCTCAGGTGGTCGAGTTCCTGATCGAGCACAGACGGGTTCGGCAGATGGACGAGGTTACGCTCCTCATCGAGGCTGCCGACGGTGAGTCCCCGCGGGAGCGCCTGAGCACTGACCTGCGCCAGGCTCTGGGCGTTCGGATCAACTGCCGCGAGGTGCCGGCAGGGACCCTGCCTCGGGCTGAACTGAAGGCTCAGCGTCTGCGTCGGATCACCGACGAATGAGACCGGTCTACCGGGAGGAGATGACACCGGTCACGCTCCTCGAGCGCGCCGGTACGGCGCATGCAGGCCGCGTCGCTGCCGTCGACGGCGAGCTCTCGTACACCTTCGCCGAATGGCGAGCGCGATCACGACGCCTGGCCTCCGCCCTGCGAATGACAGGCGTGCGCAAGGGTGATCGAGTCGCTTTCCTGGCGCTCAACTCGGAGCCGCTGCTGCTGGCGCACTTCGGGGTCTTGCAGGCTGGAGGCGTGCTGGTCGCGATCAACACACGGCTGAGCGCGGCCGAGGTGGCGTACATCGTGGACCACTCCGAAAGCCGGCTGCTGTTCTACTCCACCGAGCTGGCCGCGCAGCTCGCGGCCGTGCCCGCGACGGTCCGGCTTATCGAGCTCGGCCATCAGTTCGAGTCGCTTCTGGCGACCGGCTCGGAGGCGCCAGTCGAGTCCTGGTTGCAGGACGAGTACGAGCTCTGTGCGATCGACTACACGTCAGGTACCGCTGGACAGCCCAAAGGTGTCATGTACCACCATCGCGGCGCCTATTTGAACGCGGTGGCGATGGGCCTGGAGAACCGTCTGACCGCCGAGTCGTCCTTTCTCTGGACGCTGCCCATGTTCCACTGCAATGGTTGGAGCCACTCCTGGGCTGTGCCTGCGGTTGGGGCCAGGAGCGTCTGCATATCCCGCGTCGACCCGGCGCTGGTGTGGAGGCTGCTGGACGCGGAGGGCATAACCCACTTCAACGCGGCGCCGACCGTGCTGATCATGCTGGCCAACGACCCTGCCGCCCACCGCCTGGCCCGGCGTGTGCGGGTCTGCACAGGTGGCGCACCGCCGTCTCCGACTTTGATCTCGCAGATGGACAGCTTCAACGTCGAGCTGATCCACCTGTACGGGCTCACAGAGTGCTATGGCCCGTTCACCATCAACGTGCCGCCGCCAGGATTCGATGACCTCGACCCAAGCGCACAGGCTGCCTTCAAGGCGCGCCAGGGCGTCCCCCACCCGCTGGCAGGTGCTGTCCGGATTGTCGATGAGGGGCTCGGGGATCTGCCAGCGGATGGCACCGCCCTTGGCGAGGTGGTGCTGCGCGGCAACACCACGATGATGGGCTACTTCAAGGATGCGAATGCGACCGAGGAGGCGTTCTCAGGTGGCTGGTTTCACACTGGGGACGTCGGCGTGATGCATGCGGACGGGTCGATCGAGTTGCGCGATCGCAAGAAGGACGTGATCATCTCGGGCGGCGAGAACATCTCGACAATCGAGGTCGAGCAGGCCGTGATGAGCCATCCCGCGGTAATGGAGGCGGCGGTGATCGCCGTCCCCGACGAAAAGTGGGGAGAGGCGCCGAAGGCGTTTGTCACGCTGAAGGCAGGGCTCACGCCTACGGCCGATGAGATCATCGAGCACGTGCGGGGGCGCATCGCCCACTTCAAGGCACCCAGGACTGTCGAGTTCGCCGAGCTGCCCAAGACGTCGACTGGCAAGATCCAGAAGTACGTGCTGCGTGAGCGGGAGTGGGCAGGATACACGAGGCGGATCAATTGAGGTCCGAGGGGAGGAGCTTCATGGTGAGGTGGGCCACCTTCGCGGAGGAGATGCCAGACATGGCGGCGGCCGGCCTCGAGCTCCTGTATCAATTCGGCCCCGGCCTCGGCTACCTGGCCACCATCCGGCGCGACGGTGGACCACGGATCCATCCCGTGTGTCCGACGGTGGTTGGCGGCGGGCTGTACGTCTCGCTGGGTGAGTCGCCCAAACGAACTGATCTCAGGCGCCGCGGTCTCTGCGCCCTGCACACCTTTCCGCGACCAGACGTCGACGACGAGTTCTTCGTGGCCGGCCGGGCGAAGCCGGTCGATGCCACGACCGAGTCGACTGTGCACCGGGATCTCGCCCAGCGGGGAGTCCGCGAGACCGGCGGCGAGCAGGTCTTCGAGCTGCTGCTGGAACGAGCATTGTGGGCGAAGTACGGCCCGCGGCCATCCTGGCCGCCCGTCTACGCGCGCTGGCACGGAAGTTAGGAGGCATCTGACGGTGATCACCGAGAAGAAGACCGTCGTCTATCGCGAGGAGCTGACCCCGGTCTCGTTCCTCGAGCGAGCCGGCACTGTCCACGCCGATCGTATTGCTGCAGTCGATGGGGATCGCCGGTACACATACCGTGAGTGGCGGTCGCGCTCGCGCCGTCTGGCGCATGCGCTGCGTAACGCCGGCCTCCGGAAGGACGACCGTATCGCCTTCCTGGCGTTCAACTCCGAGCCGCTCCTGCTGGGCCACTTCGGCGTTCTGCAGGCGGGCGGGATCATCGTCGCCATCAACACGCGCCTGAGCGGGGATGAAGTGAGCTACATACTCGATCACTCAGGCTCGACCATGGTCTTCTTCTCCGCGGAGCTGGAACCGCTCCTGGCAGGTGCGCCGGGGGGCATCCGGCGCATCAACATCGCCACTGAGTTCGAAGCGTTCTTGGCCACAGGTTCCGATGGGCCGGTCGAGTCATGGCTGGAGGACGAGTACGAAATCTGCGCTATCGACTACACGTCTGGTACCACGGGCCGGCCGAAGGGCGTCATGTACCACCATCGCGGCGCCTACCTGAACGCGATCGCAATGGCAATGGACCTGCGCCTGGACTCGGACTCCAAGTACTTATGGACGCTCCCGATGTTTCACTGCAATGGCTGGACTGTAACCTGGGGGTGCGCGGCGGTAGGCGCTGCCGGCGTCTGCATCCCGAAGGTCGACGCACCGCTGATCTGGAGACTCTTCAAAGCGGGGGAGGCAACCCACTTCTGCGGCGCTCCGACCGTCTTGGTCATGCTTGTCAACGACCCAGCGGCAGAACGGCTGGTGCGCCCGGTGCGGCTGTTCACGGCGGCGGCGCCGCCTTCGCCAACCATCATCAGCCAGATGGCGGAGCTGAACTTCCGGCTCGAGCACGTGTACGGGCTCACTGAGACCTACGGACCGTTCACGATCAACGTGCCTCCGCCCGGCTTCGAGTCCCTGAGTGCTGTCGAACAGGCGCGGTTGCGTGCTCGCCAGGGCGTGCCTAACTTGCTGGCGGGCGAGCTGCGCGTGGTCGACCAGCAGATGCGCGACGTGGCTGCCGATGGCGAGACGCTGGGCGAGGTGGTGATGCGCGGCAACGTGGTCATGAAGGGTTACTTCCGCGACGAGGAGGCGACGGAGAAGGCCTTCGCGGGCGGGTGGTTCCACAGCGGGGACGTTGGGGTGATGCAGCATGACGGCTCAATCGAGCTGCGCGACCGCAAGAAGGACATCATCATCTCGGGCGGCGAGAACATCTCGACGATCGAGGTGGAGCAGGCTGTCGTCAGCCACCCAGACGTGCTGGAGGCCGCCGTGATCGCGATTCCGGACGAGAGGTGGGGGGAGGTGCCCAAAGCGTTCGTCACGCTGAAGCCCGGGCGGACGCTGAGTGCCGAAGACCTGATCGCACACTGCCGCACCAAGCTGGCCGGGTACAAGGTGCCTAAGGCTCTCGAGTTTGGCGAGCTGCCTAAAACATCCACTGGCAAGGTTCAGAAGTTCGTGCTCCGTGACCGGGAATGGGCTGGGAGCGACAAGCGCATCAACTAAAGCGCGTCGCTTTCCGCAGCGCTCTCAGGGCGCAACGTTCGGGCGGGCCTGCCAACTCGGTCTGGTCCGGCTCTCCATGTCGCGCCCTGCTCGGCGCCTCGGTGACTCCGCCCAGCTCCCCGTGCGGAATAGCCGCCGCACATCACGAGGGTCGGCTCGAGCCAAGTCCTCCATGACCTGAATGTCCCGCCGAGCCGTCTTGAGCGACCTACCGCCAGTGCAGCTCCATCGCCTTGCGCTGGCGACGCAGCTTGGAGAAGCATCAGAAATTGACTAGGACAGCCGCGAAGAGGTGATGCATCGATGGCGTCCGCGAAGGTCTTTGCCGGTACCACATCGGCATCGAGCATGCTGCCGACGTACGCCCAGTGCCGCCACGCTTTGGAATCCGCGTCCGTCGCCGGCGGCTGCCTGGACTGGTCCTGAGGGAGCTCCTGCAGTTCCGGTTCGACCTTGGGGTGGCGCCGCTGAGCCGCCCGTGGGTCTACGGGGTCTTCTCCCGCCCGGTCGGGGGCCTAGCGCCCCGTGAGGAGCGGGCGCTCGGGCGGCTGGTGCCTAAAGCTACGGCTAGGGAACCTCCATCAGCTGGATGAGCACGCCGTGTCCCTGGCGGGGGTGAATAAAGGCCTCCTTCCACCGGCCCTGCGAGACGACGTGGATCGGCTCGATGCCGTGGCTTCGAAGATATTCCAGCCTCGACTCGATGTCCTTCACGCGGAACGTGAGGTGATGGACGCCCTCTCCTCGACGCTCAAGGAACCTCTGCAAGAAGCCGCTCTCGCCCAGCGGCTCCATCAGCTCGATCTTCATGCGGTTCGGATAGCGGAACTGCGTAAAGCGGAAGCCCTCTTCGGGCACATCCCACCCGGACACCGGCTCGCCACCCAGGATGTCGCGGAAGAGCACAGCGCCCTGATCGATCTCATGCACCCCAATCGCGACGTGGTCGAAGCGCTCCGTGAAACCCATTTCGTACTCACTTCCCTCTTGAATTAGCTCTCGACCGGGAGCATAATCCGTCTGCTCCCTGTCAGGAGGCGTACCCCGGCTCAGCCAGGGTGAGAGGGTCTGGTGAACAGGTCCATGCGGTGCTGCGAGTGCGGCGGTAGGCTCTACCACGAGCCGCGATGCCAGGTGGCCCGCGAGGAGCTCGTGATAGAGGCGTTGGAGGCGCTGCAGTGGGCATACGCCGGCGCACCGCTCTACGTCATCTGCCCCTGCCAGCTGGGCTATCCAGGCCTGCTGGGTTGCACGCACTCCGGAGAGGCTAAGCCGCTCAGGCGATTCTCTGGAAGACGAGCAGCCTCCCCCGCTCGGTAACCCGCGGCGCGGCCACTCCAGCTTCGGCCGCGAATACGTCGAGAGCGCGCGCCAGCCGTTCGGGATCCGGCTCACAGCGCAGGCGGAGCTCCCACTCGAAGATGTTGCCCATGCCGAGCTTGCGCTGCCAGAGGCTGGCAGCGCGCACCCCAGCGCGTGCCACTGCGCTCTGCATGGCCTGCCGCAGCAAGCGACGAAGGTCACCGTAGCGCTGCGGCCCCTTGGCGAAGAAGATCGACGGCTGCCACTCCCCGCGCTCTGACCCCATGGGGTCAGCGACTGCCGCAACCTGGTTCTGGGTGAAGAAGATCACCGGCCCCATCTCCTCCACGTGCTGGAGGTGCGGGTACTCATAGATGCCCATCAGGTCGCGGACGACGTGCTCGACCAGGTCGTAGTTCCAACTGCCAGTGAAGAGCAGCACCGACACGTGGACGGGCGCTTCGCCCTCGGCGCTGCGGAAGCCGAGCGAGGTTAGATAGTCGCGGCCCGAGCCGGCGAGCTTCTGCAGCCGGGCTTCGGGGAGCGCGGCCTCGACTGTCGCGAGTTCCAGTGCTCCGTCCAGTCCAGGGACAGGACAGAGCCGTTGGAGCAAGTCGTCGACGATCGCAACTCCAGCGTTGCCAACCTGTGCCGTCCGCCACTCGCGGATCTGGCGTGAGGCTTCGTCGGAGCGTGCCCTGGCCTGACGCGTCAGCTCAAGCAGGGTCTTCACGTACTCCTCTTCGGTAACAGAAGGCTTGCGCTGGTGTAGGACCGAATAGGCGATCGTGGGTACGGTCAGGTCAAGTGGGTCGAAAAGGCCCATCGACCAATGCTAGCCGGGGGGCGCGGCCTTGAACGCCATCGGCGCGCGTTCCCGTACAGCCAGACCGGTGATCAGGGCGGCGGCCGCGATCAGTCCGGCAGCTAGGCCGCCGGCGGCCGCGAACCCAGCCACCTCTACTATCTTGCCCATCAGGGCCGAACCGATCATGGCACCCAGGTACATGGAGCTGTTGTTCAGTGAGAGCAGCGTCCCGCGCGCCGTCGGGCGCAGCTGGGAGATTATCGCCTGCTGCGAGGGCATGCCGAACCACGCGGCGGCGCCCCAGACCGCCAGCGAGAGCACTGCTAATGGACCGGAGCTGTGGTTGACCGCGATCAAGAGGAAGGCGCCGACCAGTCCCAGCAGCCCGAGCAGCACGGCCATCCGCTTGCTGGATCGCCGCGCGAAGCTGGCGCCGCCAAACTCGCCGACCAGCCCCATCAGACCGTATGCCCCAACCGCCAGGGCGCGCTCGCGCGGCCCGAAATCGAAGAGGCTGTAGAGGTACTGGCCGATGTAGGTGAAAAGACCGAGCGAGGCCACGAACCAGAGGAAGGAGACTGAGATCGGCGTCATCGCCGTGCCGTCCCGCACCGTCGTCAGGATTGATGGCCAGTAGCCAGATTGCCCGGTGGTCTGAGGTGAGCTCAGGCGAAGGCTCGACAGCAGGGCCAAGGCGGCGACCGCCGAGACGGCGCCCAGTCCCCACCGCCAGGAGCTGGCCGCCGCGAGCAGCCCGGCCAGCGGCACTCCTGCCACGGTCGAGACCGGGAGGCCGGCTAGCACGACGGCCATAGCCCGCTGCCGACTCTCATAGGGGTACCGGTCGCCGACGAACGCGTAGGCGGCGGGCGTGAACAGCGCTGCGCCGATCCCGGCCGCGGCCCGGGCGGCCGCCAGAAGCGTAGGGCTCGGCGAGAGCGCCGACGCCGTGGTAGCGATCACCAACACGACCATCCCGGCCCATATCACCGGCACGCGGCCGACGCGGTCCGAGATCGGTCCCAGGGCCGGCGCCAGCAACGCGTAAGTGAGCGCGTAACTGCCGACCAGGAATTGGCCGAGGTTACTGACGCTGGTTCCCGGGAAGTCCTGCCGGATTGCAGGTAGCAGCGGGACCACAATGAAAAGGTTGGTGCCAATGGCAAAGATGCCGAGGAAGAGCGGGGCGAGCTCCATCGGCAGTCCCCGTCGGAGGCTTGCCATCGCCCTCAAGAGTAGGCCCTCCTGGACCTGCCTCCAGGCACTCAGTGTTCCCAAGCCCGCCAAGGCTGGTGATAATAGGGGCCACAAGGACCGAGACCATTCCCGGACCGGACACATACGGCTTCTATCAGTCGCTTATGGCTGAGGAGGGAACATGGCAGTGGAAGTGCGACAACTGGGCGACGATCAGCTCGAGGAGCGTGTGGGCGGCGCCAAGCTCCAGGCGATGGATCAGGTGTACATCGATGACGTCCTCGCCTACACGGAGCGGGGGCTCGACAGCCTGCCCTCCTACATGGACCTCTACCGCCGGGCGATCAAGCAGGCGTGGAACCCGGACGAGCTTGACTTCTCAGCCGACAAGCGAGAGTGGGAGTCCCTTTCGCCTGAGACGAAGCAGCGGCGGGTCGCGGGCCTGCGGCTTTTCTTCGACGGCGAGGAGCGGGTGGCGAGCATTCTCGCGCCCTTCGTGTGGGCGGCGCCAACCAAGGAGATCGAGGCCTTCGCCGCCACGCAGCTCACCGACGAGGTCCGCCACACAGTCTTTTTCGAGCGGTACTGGCGGGACGTGATCGGCACTTCAGCCACTGACCTGGGCTCGCTGATCCACGAGGTCCGGCCGACCGAGATCCCAGCCTACCGGCAGGTTTTCTACGAGTGGCTGCCGGGCGTCGCCCAGCGGCTTGCTTCCGATCCGAGAGACCTGGACAGCACCGTCGAGTTCGTGACCCTGTACCACCTTGTCGTGGAGGGCGCACTTTTCCTGACTGGCATGCGCTACCTGCTGGAGGGCGCCCGGCGCTGGAGCCGCACCTGGGCCTTCTACAAAGGGTTCACCGCCACTACCCGCGACGAGTCACGCCACGTGCTCTTCGGGGTGCGGTTCCTGCGCGACATGGTGGCGCAGGATCCTGCCCGCTTCGTGCCGATCGTGCGTGGGACGGTCGACAGGGCACTGCCCCTGATTGAGGGCCACATCAAGCCTGCCGGGGCGCCAATCAGCCTCTACGGCGGCAAGCACCTCGAGGTCGCCTGGCCAGGATATACGCCGGAGCGAATGCAGGACGAAATGCTGGAGTACGCCCGGATGATCCTCACCCGGCGCCTACACGCTGCGGGCCTCGCCATAGCCGCGTAAGCGACCAGGACCCGGATCACGCCGTCCTCTCGGCTGAAGTGTCGAGCCAGGCGAGGACGTGAGCAAGCGCCTCGGGGTTGACTCGGGTGTCCCCATGGTTGAACCAGACCGGCAGGTAGTCGAGCAGGCGCGGGTCGCTGGGGGCTTGGGTGTAGAGTGGCGGCACAGCCACGCGCTCCAGGTTCACCAGCGAGAGCGCCTGCAGGCCGGCCAGGATGCCGGGCACGTCGGCTTCGCTGTAGACGATCAGGCGCGGCTTGCCGTCGTCCCTGACCGGGGGGATCGCGGCCGCGATCTCGAGCAGGTAGCCGGGCCGCTCCTCGCGCAC
>Ga0126378_10000975_pt1 | contig 21353 bp, 20 predicted proteins | sample PanSoiMetPlot_23_FD_92587 | JGI IMG/M metagenome (GOLD analysis project Ga0126378, IMG submission 92587) | Tropical forest soil microbial communities from Panama - MetaG Plot_23 | ecosystem: Environmental > Terrestrial > Soil > Tropical forest > Bulk soil | place: Panama | collected 2016-02-17
GCGGCTTCGATCATGTACTCGCCGGGGACGGTTGACCAGCCATCGGCCCAGACTTGCCAGGTCCGTTCGGGCAGGTCGATCGTGACGGTGGCGCTCTCGCCCGGGCTGACGGTAACGCCCGCGAATCCGGCCAGCCAGCGGCGCGGCCGGCTGTCGTCGGCTCGCCCGATCGGGCTGACGTAGACCTGCACTACCTCGCGCCCGGCGCGATTGCCCGCGTTCCGGACTGTGACCCTCACCTGGCCTGCGTCGCTCGTTTCGATGCCCTCGAAGCGCCACTGCGTATAGCCAAGACCGTGCCCGAACGAGTACCGGGGCTTGACGGCGACGCGATCCCACGCGCGGTAGCCGATGAAGATCCCCTCGTCGTAGGCGATCCTGCCAGCAACCGGCGTCGTGTTCAGGACGGGGCAGTCGGCAGTCACAACGGGCCAGGTTGTCGGCAGGCGGCCGCCGGGTTCCGTCACGCCGAGCAGCACGTCAGCCAGCGCGTCGCCGACTTGCTGGCCAGGGAACCAGACGAGGAGCACGGCCGCGACTTCGTCCGCCCACGGCAGTTCAACCGGCGAGCCGGCGTTGACGACAACGATTGTCCGCGGGTTCACTGCGGCGACCCGCCGAACTAGGTCGTCCTGCTGACCGGGGAGAGCGAGCGTCGTGCGGTCGAAGCCTTCGGACTCCACTTCCTCGGTAGTGCCCACGACGACGATCGCGACGTCACTAGCGCGAGCCGCTTCCTCAGCCTCGGCGAGCAGTTCCGCCGCGGTGCCAACCGGTGCGCCGTAGCCGAGCGAGAGCGACACGACGGCGAAGTCAGGTTCGAGCCGCACGCTCTGGGTCAGCGATACGTCCGCCTGTTCGCCGGCCGCTAGCTCAAGCGTGACCCGCCGCTCAGGCGGCGCGAGGAACGTGGTCGCGATGTCGTCGGAGTCGGGCGTGACCTGCCCATCGAACAGAACTCGGTCGGCAGCGGCTAGCTGGAACTGACCGATGCCGCGGATTGCGAGTTCGTGCCTGCCACTCACCTCGGCCGTCAGCGTGCCGGAGATTTCGACGGAGGCTACGGCCACCGGATCGACGCCAGCGGGCATCTCGAGCCAGCGCCCTGCACCGGTAGCCAGCGGTGCCTGGTAGATGTCGGCGCCGGCCGCATCGCGGAACGTCGCCCGCAGGCCGTGCCAATGCGGCGCAGCCGCGGGCGCAAGCTTGCCCGTCCGCGGGTCGGCGCCGAGCGCGAACCTCAGCGTCACCGAGTCGGGCAAGGCGGCGGTCAGTCCTTCCAGGGGCGACACGATATGAGCAGGGAACACGGTCGCGCTGCCGCCGCCGAGCACCCGCGCGTCGCGGGCCAGGGCGCCGATCAGGGCCACGCTGGCCAGTTCGGCAGTGTCCAATGGCAGCACTCCCGCGCCGTTCTGGGCGAGCACGAACGAGCGCGCGGCGATCTGGCGGGCGAGGCCTGCGCCGTCGATGACTGCGGGTGGGCTCGTGGGTGTGGCCGGCGCGCCGGCCAGCGCGCCGACCCGAGCGGCGAGTCGCAGCACGCGCCGGACTTGCTCGTCGACGACCTCGGCCCGAACCTCGCCATCGCGCACCGCTGCGACCAGCTTGTCCCCCCACGGGCTGCCCATGGCGGGCATCGCGATGTCCAAGCCGCCGGCAGCGGCGCCGACGGTGTCGCGCGCCGCCAGCCAGTCCGACACGATCGCGCCGTCGAAGCCCCACTGGTCCTTCAGCACGCCGCGCTGGAGCGGAGCGTTGTCGGTCATCGACGCGCCGTTGACGCTGTTGTACGCCGACATCACCCCCCACGCATGGGCGTCACGGATGATCGCCTCGAACGGAGCCAGGTACAGCTCACGCAGCGTGCGGTCGCTGACCTGGACGTTGACAGTGAACCGCTCGGTCTCGAAGTCGTTAGCGACGAAGTGCTTCACCGTCGTCGCGACGCCCTGATCCTGCACTCCGAGGACGAAGCCAGTGCCGATCGCGCCAGTGAGCAGCGGATCTTCGGAGTAGCACTCGAAGTGGCGGCCGCCGAGCGGGCTGCGGTGCAAGTTGACCGTCGGCGCGAGCAGCACGTGCACGCCCTTGCGCCTGGCTTCCTGACCAAGGAGCTGCCCCGCCTCGCGAGCAAGCACTGGGTCCCACGTGGCGGCGAGGGCAGTCGGGCTCGGCAGCGCAATCGAGGGATCTTCAGCGCTCCACGTCGTGCCCCGCACGCCGACAGGACCGTCCGACATGACGATCGACGCCAGCCCGATCTCGGGCAGTGTCGGCAGTGTCCAGACATCCTGGCCCGACAGCAGGCGCACTTTGGCCTCGAGGCTGAGGCGGGCGAGCGCGGCAGCCACGGCCGCTTCCTGCGCGCTGCCGACGTCCGACATAGACAATCTCCTCTAGCTTGGGAGCGTGGTGGCCATTGTCCCAGTACGGTAGCCCCTAACCCAGTGCGGGACGAGGTGTCGAGTTCGGCCGTCTTCAGGACCCAAGCCAGGCCAGTTGGCCTGGTAGACCTGAGTGTGCGTCCTGGTCGGCGGCCTGCCCGGCGCAACGACTAGGAGGCAGCATGGCCCGGCGCATAACCACCTTGGCAACCGCTGCTGGTGCTGTCATCGCTTTTGGTACCGCTGGGTGCGGCGCGAGTGCCCCGCCGGCCCGCCCGTCGCCCGCTGAAACGGCGCACAGCCCGGCCGCCGTGCCATCCCCGACTTCCACTGATGTAGCGCCCGCCGCCGCGTCCAGTTGTAGCGGTCAGTCTTGGCGCTCCGCCCCCATCACAGTGACGCATTCCGTGACCGTTCCGCCGGTGCCGGTGATCAAGGACGTCCGGGTTGCGCAGCATCCCGATTGCGGGTATGACCGCGTGGTTCTGGACGTCGGCGGACAGGTCCCGGGGTACACCATCAGGTACGTCGCCTCTGTCGTTGCCGATGCATCCGGCCAGACGATCGCGATCCCCGGGGCGCGCTATTTGCAGATCACGCTCCGGCCTGCCCGGGCACATAACGACACTGGCACGCCGACCGTCACCAGTGGCATCGAGCAGCCCCGATTTCCCGCGCTCGCAAGCTGGGTCTTGGCCGGCGACTTCGAGGGCACCGTCACGATCGCGCTAGGCCTGGCAGGCCAGGCAAGCGTTCGAACCGGCGAGCTGCCCGGCCGCATCTACATCGACGTCAAGGAATAGCCCTATTTCCAGAGGAACACCGGCGCCTCGAAGTGGGCGACACGCTGCGGCTTGCCGTGCAAGGCCACCTGGCAGAACTGATAGATGATCGCGGCGGTCGGCGCGTGCACGAACCGGTCAAGCAACGGCAGCCTGATGACTGGCGCGTCGGTCTCAGGAACGCTCAGCAGCTCGGGCTCGACGTCTAGGTCGGCCACTGGAATCTCATAGACCTGGGTGACTTCACTGGCGGCACCGGCTAGATCGCCTGGTGGCGTGCCACCCCACACGACGACCGGCGTGATCACATAGCCCGAACGAGTCGAGTAGTCGTCGAGCACGCCCAGCACGGCGTCCGCGCCCAGGTGCAGGCCCGTCTCTTCATGCAGTTCACGCAGCGCAGCGGCCTCGACCGATTCACCCGGATCGCGCCGCCCGCCCGGGAGCGCCCACTGCCCGGCGTGGCTGCGCAGGCCCCGCGCCCGCCTGGTGATCAGCAACGTCTCCCCGGCCGGACGCGACATGACGCAGACGGCGACCGACGCCTGCTTGAGGTCTGGCCTGGCGACGGCGATGCGCTGAAACTCCGCCAGGTGCGTTGCGATGCCCGCGCGCAGCCCTGAAGAGTCGCCCGTGGTCACTCAAGCGATATTACCGGTTTGTCCCGGCCGGCAGAAGCTGGCGGGCCGAGACTCTCTGCTGTCCGCAGATTGTCTTGGCTGGCCGAGCCAGGACCGCCGATTGTGGAAGCTGACCGGCAGAAAGGATGATCATGTATACGGCAGTCGCGGAGCCAGGCTCAGTCACCGGCACGCTCGACGATCAGCTGATCGGCAGGCTCCTCTATCAGCGCATCATCGTGCTCGGCAGTGAAGTCGACGATCGCGTGGCCAATCGGCTCTGCGCGCAGCTGCTGCTGCTGTCCGCTGAAGATCCGCGCAGCGACATCAGCCTGTACATCAACTCACCTGGCGGCTCCGTCAGCGCGGGCCTGGCCATTTACGACACCATGCGGCTGATCCCGAACGACGTCAGCACGCTGGCCATGGGGCTGGCCGGGAGCATGGCGCAGTTCCTGCTGTGCGCTGGCACGCCTGGCAAGCGGTTCAGCCTGCCGCACGCGCAGGTGCTGATGCACCAAGGCTCGGCGGGCTTCGGCGGCACCGCCGCGGATGTAGAGATCTACTCGGCGCAGCTCGAGCGGGTCAGTGCGCTGATGACGAGGCTGACCGCCGAGCACACCGGCCAACCACCGGAGCTGGTCGAGCAGGACAGCAGGCGCGACCGCTGGTTCAGCGCAGAAGAGGCGCTGGCGTACGGGATGATCGATCACATCCTGGAGCGAGTCGAGGACATTCGTCCCGCGGTCGTCGGCCGGATGGCGAGGCTTTGACCATGGGCCAGTACACGATCCCGACCGTCATCGAGCGCACGGCGCTCGGCGAGCGTGCCTTCGACATCTACTCCCGGCTGCTGTCCGAGCGCATTATCTTCCTCGGTACCGAGATCGACGATGGCGTTGCCAACGTCGTGATGGCGCAGCTATTGCATCTCGAGGCGGCCAGCCCTGACCTCGAGATCAGCCTGTACATCAACTCGCCGGGCGGCTCGTTCAGCGCGCTGACGGCGATCTACGACACGATGCAGTACATCCGCCCAGATGTCGCCACCATCTGCATGGGCCAGGCTGCCTCCGCCGCCGCGGTCTTGCTCGCGGCCGGCGCCCCGGGCAAGCGCCGGGTCCTGAGTCACGCGAAGGTGCTGCTCCACCAGCCATCGAGCCAGTCCCAGGGCGCGCTGCCTGACCTGGCCATCCAGGCGAAAGAACTGCTGAAGGTTCGCGACGAGGTGGACAGCATCCTCAGCCAGCACACCGGCCACTCAGTCGAGAAGATCCGGGCCGACACCGACCGCAACAAGACCTTCGGGGCACAGGAAGCCGTCAGCTACGGGCTAGCCGACGAGGTCATCGTGAGCCGGAAGGCGGTGCTGTCCAGGTAGGTCTCAGGCGGCGAGCAGACCGACGACGTCGCCGGGCCTGACGCCGACGGCACGCTGGTCGGGTCCAGTGCCGAGCCGCAACACCAGAGCCCGCCGCGGGGTGTCGGCCAAGGCGGGCGCGGCGCGGGCCAGGTCCCGACCGACCTCCTCGAGCACGTCCGGCAGATCGACCTCTAGTGCGTCGCAGATCGCGGCCAGGATCTCCGACGACGCCTCCTTGCGCCCGCGCTCTAGCTCCGACAGGTACTGCATTGAGATCCGACCAGCGGCCGCGACGTCGGCGAGCGTGCGTCCCTGATCGAGGCGGATCCGCCGCAGGACGTCGCCGAGCGTGGTCCGCAGTAGTGGTCGCGAGGCTGGCATGCCGCTAACGTACGACGGCGGCCGTCGCCGCGGGACGTGTTTTCGCAGCAGGCGTAATGGTTCAGGCGTCGCGAAGCCGAAGCACGATCCAGCCGCCCGCGAGCGCAGCCGCGGTCCACAGCCCGAGCACCGCAAGACCGGGCCACGGGCCGATCGGCAGCTTACCGATATTCCTGGTCGCCTGGATTGCGAGGCCAGCGTTCACCGGAGCCCAGCGGTCGAGCCGGTGCCGCCAGACCGAGCTGAGCATGACGTCGCTGACGAGCGGGATGACGTACAACACGCAGAGCACCACAGCCGTGGCGAGGCCCGAATCTCGCAGCGCCGTCGACAGCCCGAGGGTGAACAGGGCGATCAAGACCAGATACAGCACCGAGCCAACCGCGGCGCGCAACGTCGCGCCATGGAGAACCGACAGCGCCGTGAAGTGATGAGCGGTGTTGAATCCGTTGCCTGGGAGCAGGAGACGGCCAGCAAGCATCGAGCCAAGCACCGAGATCGTGCCAGCGGCCAGCACTACAACCGTGACCACGACGGCTTTGGCCGCCAGCAGCGCGGAGCGGCGCGGCACGGCGGCCAGGCTGACCCGGATCATGCCGCTGCCGTACTCGCCGGTGATGATCACCACGGCGAGCGCGGCCACTGCCGCCTGACCGAGCATGATGCCGGTCAGGCTCAGCTTCGTGGTGTCGGCGTGGCATGTGGCCGGGCACTTCACGATCGCCGTCGCCGTCGCGCTGGCCCCCACTGTCAGCGCGACGACGGCGATCAGCAGCCAGCCTGTGCTCGGGACGGTGCGCAGCTTCGTCCACTCAGCGTGCACTGCGGTCTTCACGCGTCCCGCCGGCGCAGCGCGTAGATAGCTCCCGCGAGGGCGACGGCTGCCCAGGCGCACAGCACGGCGAACCCGTGCCACGGAGACAGCGGGAAACACGAGTGGTACGGCGCGCAGACGTTGTTGACCTGGCCGTAACGCGGCAGGCCGGCCTGCAGGCTGAACGCAGCGGCTGGGAACACCCGCAGCAACCAGGTAGCCAGTGTCAACGGCAGCACGAGCGCGAGGATCAGCGGAACGATCACTACGCCCGTGGTGGCGATGATGGCACCCGTGCCGCGCCGGAAGATCGCGCCCACTGCGAGGCCGAGAATCGTAACGACGGCCGCGATGGCGGCGGTGCCGAGTACCACTCGAAGGCCGATGCCGGTGGTAAGCGACAACTCGGGCCAGACTGGCGGCCGCCATCCGTTGGCGTAAAGCTTGTGTGCGGCGACCGGGAGGGCGATAGCGCCGCCGATGAGTCCGGCCACGAACGCGAGCACTCCTACCACGATGGACTTGGCGACAAGTATCCGGCCGCGCCGCGGGCTCGCGGTGATAGTTGTGCGGATCAGGCCGCGGCGGTACTCCGCAGTCACAAACAGGGCGCCGAGCGTGATCAGCGCGATGAGTCCGAACAGCGTGCCAAAGAAGCTCACATGCAGCGGATCGACGATGGGTTCAAAGGGCGCGATGTCACCTGATCCGGCGACCGTGATAGTGCCAGCCGCTGCCCGAACCGACCCGGCCTGCACCATCGGCACCTTGACCGCTCGGTGGCCATTGACCGCGATTTTGATGGGTCCGCTACCGGGATTGGGCGTTCCGACCTGCGTCCCGCTCCAGTGGCCGCCCGGCTGCGCGCCCGACAGCGAGATGTGGCCGAACGTCGCTGACGCATTCGTTCCGATACCCACGCTGCCGTCTCCCGAGCCGATGGCCACCTCGAATATCGGCGACGCCACGAACAGCCCGGCCTGCGCAGTCCCGATGAGGCGAGGGAGGACCGCGGTGCCAATCTCAGTCCAGTGGCGGCCGTCGGCGGACTCGTAGCCAGTGACGGAAGTCCCCGCGCGGACGAGCCGCAGCCACGAAGCAGCCGACGCACCAGCGACATCATGAGTGAAGTCGTACTGCATCCGCACGCCGTGGCCGCCCGTCAACATGATGGCCGCGTACGCAGCTCCCGGCTGAGTGCTGGCCTTGATCATGAGACCCGCCTTTGCCCAAGGCATGATCGACGGCGGTCTCGGAAAGCCGGCTGGCGCCCTGAGCGCCGGCCCTGACCCGTGCAGTCCGCTGACGCGAGCTGTGATACTGCCGTCAGTCGCTAGCGGCTGGTGCGCAAAGTTGAAGCTGTCGATGACTGCGCCGCCCTCGGGGCCCGTGGCGACTACCTGGCCTTCGGCCTGACAGAGCCCGCGCACGCACGTCTCGGCGCCGTTGTCATTCGCAGTGCTGGCCAGGAAGATCGGGACTACCGCTGTCAGCGCTGCCGCGAGAATCAACGCCAGCACCCAGCCTCGGACCGTCCTGAGCTTCGTCCACTCGGCCCACAGCAGCTGGCCAAAACCGTCATGGCCGACGGGCCGGACTGATCGATAGACAGTCGTTGTCATGTCGTCTCCTCCAGCGCGGTCGAAGCGCCACTGAACTCCACGGAGTCCCTGGTCAGCTCCATGTACGCCTCTTCGAGGCTGGCCTGGTGCGGCGCGAGCCCGGAAAACGGCACGCCTCGGCCGCCGAGCAGCTCGGCGATCCGGCCGGCTGGCAGGCCGGCGACCGCTAGCAGATCGTGGTCCGAGACCGCGACCGTGCCGCCTGCCTGCGCCAGCACTGTGGTGGCGGCGCCACGGTCGGTCGTCCGGACCATGACGCGGTCTTTCGACGCGGCCGTGAGCAGGTCGGCGACGCTCGTGTCTGCGATGATCCGGCCGCGGCCGATGACCAGCAGCTGATCGGCGTTGCCCTGCAGTTCGCTCATCAGATGACTGGACACCAGCACGGCCCTGCCCTCTGCGGCAAGGGATCGCAGGAAGCCGCGCATCCAGGCCATACCCTCGGGGTCAAGGCCGTTGAATGGCTCGTCGAACATGAGGACTGGCGGGTCGCCGAGCAGCGCGCCCGCGATGCCGAGCCGCTGCCGCATGCCGAGCGAGTAACCGCCAGCCTTGCGTCGGGCAGCCGATCGAAGCCCGGTCAGCTCAAGCACCTCGTCGACGCGCCGAGTGCCGTAACCCTGTGAATGGGCCAGCCACAGCAGGTGGTCGCGGGCCTTACGGCTCGGCTGGATCGCGCCGGCATCCAGTAGCGCACCGACGTGGCTGAGCGGATGCCGAAGCGTCGCGTAGGGCTGACCGCCGATTAGTGCGCTGCCCTCGTCTGCGCTGTCAAGACCAAGGACGATCCGCATGGTCGTGGACTTGCCGGCCCCGTTTGGGCCAACGAATCCCGTGATCTCGCCGGGCTCTACCCGGAACGTGATGCCGTCAACGGCCACTGTCGGACCGAATCGCTTGCGCAGGCCCGTTACCTCGATAGTCGCGTCCATGGCGCACAGGCTATGGAGTCGGCTATGACGCAGTCGTCACGCCGGAGGGCGGTCTTTCACTGGCCGCCACGAGCGATCGCGCCGCGGGAGGTCCCTCCTAGGAGTGACGGCGGACTCCCTGGCCAGGGGACGCGGCAGTCGCCGCGGGCCGCGACAATGGGCAGCATGAACTCCGGCGTGCAGAGCACGTTGCCCTCCCACCCCGTCCAGGCCCTCGTACGCTGGGCAGCACCACGGCGGCCGTTCGTTGCGGGCCTGGTGCTGGCGTTCGCAGCCATGCTGCAGGTCACCCTCCAGCCGCTAGCAGGTAGTACAGGTCTTATCATCCCTGCCGGATCGAAGTTCTTCCTCGTGCTCATCGCGCTGGCTACGACCCTTCCGCTCCTCCTGTGGTCGCAGCCGCGAATGACCGCCGTGATCGTGACGGCCAGCAACCTGTTTTTGCTCGGGGTCGTGCACACGACGAGCGTGGCTGGCGTGATCGTGCTCCTCGTCTCGGCTGCCCGGCTCGGCTATCTGGGCGCCCAAGCGCTTGCCGTGTGGATAGCGCTTGCCGTTCTGGCGATGGCCCTCGCCCAGCCGGACAGCAACCCGGCGCGCGTGGTGCTGATCTTGCTCGCGGGCATGCTGCCGCTCGCGTCCTGGGCCGGTTATGCATGGCGCGTCAAGCACGAACGCGCCGTTCGCAGCGTGCAGGACGAGGCCGTCGCAGATTCACTGCTAGCGCACACGGTGCGCGGCGAGCGCGCCCGCATCTCGCGCGAACTGCACGATGTCGTGGCCCACCACATCTCGATGATCGCCGTGGAGGCCGAGGCCGCGCGGCTGACCACGCAGGGCATGCCACCTGCCGGCGCGCAGCGGCTGCTGGCGATCGGCGATACCGCGCGGTCGGCGCTGACTGAGATGCGGCGGCTGCTTGGCGTGCTGCGCGAGGACGCCGCCGTCGCAGCGCCACAGCGGCAACCGCAGCCGGGGCTAGCTCAGCTCAATGAGCTCGTAGATGCAGCGAGGGATGCGTCGCGGACTACAACCCGGCTGATCGTCAGCGGCCCGCCCATCCTGCTAGACCCAGGGGTCGAACTCGCTGCCTACCGAATCGTGCAGGAGGCGCTGACCAACGCGCGGCGGCACGCGGCTGGTGCGGCGGTCGATGTTGAGCTCCGCTATCAGAAGGACGGGCTGTACGTACGGATCCGTGACAATGGTCCAGGACCGGAGCAAGCGGGGAACGACGGTCACGGGCTCCTCGGTATGCGGGAGCGAGCCGCCTCCGTAGGCGGCGTGCTGCGCACAGGTCCGGCGACTTGCGGCGGCTTCGTGGTCGAGGCGAGACTGCCGGCGAAGATCGCGCAGGACGCCGCGTGACGGTCAGCGCGCAGGTCATCCGGATTGTCGTTGCCGACGACCACCAGGTGGTGCGCGCCGGCTTTGCCGCCCTGCTGGACACGCAGCCGGACTTCACCGTGGTCGGCACCGCGCGCGACGGCATCGAGGCTATTGCACTAGGTCGTGAGCTGCGCCCTGACGTCGTGCTGATGGACGTTCGCATGCCGGGCACCGACGGCATCGAGGCAACCAGGCAGCTCGCCGTCGGCCAGCTAGACGGCCCGCGCGTACTGATCCTGACGACCTTCGACCTCGACGACTACGTGTTCGAAGCGCTGCGGGCCGGGGCAAGCGGCTTCCTGCTCAAGGACGTGACGGCAGAGCGGCTGTTCGACGCGGTCCGGGTGGTGGCAGCTGGCGAGGCGCTGCTCGCGCCGACCGTGACCCGACGGCTGATCAGCGAGTTCGCACGGATACGGCCGACGGCTACAACGCCGCCGGGACTCGTGACGCTCACGCCGCGCGAGACCGAGGTGCTGCGACTGGTTGCCGAAGGCCTGTCGAACCAGCAGATCGCCGCGCGCCTTGTCGTCACCGAGGAAACCGTCAAGACGCACGTCAGCCGGATACTGCACAAGCTGGCGCTACGCGATCGGACGCAGGCTGTCATCGCGGCCTATGAATCGGGCCTTGTCGTTCCGGGCGTGCATCCGGCGCGAGACTAGGCGGCCTCGAAGACAGCGGCGACACCCTGGCCGCCGCCCACGCACATGGTCTCCAGCAGGTAGCGGCCGTCCCGCCGCTGCAGTTCCCGTAGTCCGGTCGCGAGTATGCGCGCGCCAGTCGCGCCGATCGGGTGGCCGAGCGAGATGCCCGAGCCGTTCACGTTGAGCTTGTCGGGGTCGTTCCAGCCCCATCCGGCGAGCACGGCGAGTACCTGAACCGCGAACGCCTCGTTCAGTTCGACGAGGTCCATCGCGGTGAACCCGAGCCCGGTGCGGGCGAACAGCTTCGCGACGGCGGGCACCGGCCCGATACCCATCGTGGCTGGCTCGCACCCAGCAGCCGCCCAGCCGACGAGGTAGCCGAGCGGCTCCAGGCCAAGTGACTCGAGTTTGTCTTCGCCCACGACCAGGCAGGCCGCCGCCGCGTCGTTCTGCTGGCTGGCATTGCCTGCTGTCACGGTGCCGCCCGGCATGATCGTCCGGAGCTTGCCGAGCGATTCCGGGCTGGTGTCCGCGCGAATGCCCTCGTCCTTGCTGACCGTCACCGGCTCGCCGCGACGCTGCGGCACGTCGACGGGCACAACCTCGTCATCGAACAGGCCCGTATCCCAAGCGGCTGCCGCGCGCTGCTGGCTGCGGGCCGCGTATACGTCGGCCTCATCCCTGGTGATGCCGAACTGCTCGGCCAGATTCTCGGCCGTCTCGATCATCCCGGAGATCTTGCCGAAGCGCCATTCAGGCTGGGACCGCTCCCGGCCGCGATCGATCCGGTCATAGAGGGACTGATTGCCAGACCTCGCGCCCCAGCGCATCGACGTGGTGTAGTGCTCGACGTTGCTCATGCTCTCGACGCCGCCCGCTAGCACGACGTCGGCCGCCCCGCTCTGCACCATCATCGCCGCGGTGATGACTGCCTGAAGACCGCCGCCGCATCGCCTGTCGATCTGGAATCCGGGCACGCTCACCGGCAACCCTGCTTCCAGTGCTGCCCACCGCCCGACGCATGGAGTCTCGCCGCTGGCGTAGGACTGGGCGAACGACACATCCTCGATGAGTTCGGGATCGATCGATGTCCGGGCCAGTACGGCCTTGATGACGGTCGCGGCGAGCACGCCGACGGGAACGTCGCGCAGGCTGCCTCCGAATGTGCCCACCGGAGTGCGCAGCGGTGCGACGATGGCGGCTCGGCGCGTAGTCATGAGTCGGCTCCTTATGGTCGGTCGCTAGCGGCGGCCGCCGCGAGCGCGTTCCTGTGGTCAGGGTGGGCGATGGCGATCATCCGCTCGCGCCGCTGCGCTAGCGTCAGCCCTCGCAGGTCTGCAACTCCATACTCGGTCACGATGACACCGGTGTCAGCACGGGCCAGCGTCACCGGGCCGCTGAGCTGGGCCACGATGCGGCTGGCGGCTCCAGCAGTCGACGGCAGCGCGATGATCGGGACACCGCCGGGCGACCGCGCCGCGGCCCGCGCGAAGTCAGCCGCTCCCCCGACAGCGCCGACGTACTGCCCGCCAGCAGTCTCGGCATTCACCTGTCCAGTCAGATCGACCTCGGTCGCGGAGTTGATGGCGGTCAGCTTGGTCTGCGCCGCCAGCACCGCCGGGTCGTGCGTGTACATGGTGTCGCGCAGTGTGATTGCCGAACTGGCGGCGGCGAGCTTCACCAGCCGCTGCGTGCCAATGAGGAAGCCGGTCACCACCAGGCCGCGATCCACGCTCTTGCACGCACCGGTCACGACTCCGGCCTCGATCAGCTCAGCGACGGCGTCGGTGATCAGCCCAGAGTGCACGCCGAGGTCGCGGTGGCCACACAGCCGGCGGGCCACCGCCGACGGCATGCTGCCGACCCCTAGCTGGATCGTCGCACCATCGGGGACGAGGCTGGCGACGTGGCCGGCGATTGCGTCCTCAATGTCTCGCGGCGCCCGCGCCGGGTACTCCGCCGGTGCCCTCGACACGGCGACGATGACGTCCAGCTGATCTGCGCGGAGGCGCAGGTCGCAGCTGACGTCCGGCACTTGGTCGTTGACCTCAGCGATCACGGCCCTGGCCCGGCCGAGGAGGCTAACGATGTAATCCGCCCCGAGGCCGAGCCCGAAGGTGCCGTCCGGCCGCGGCGGGGGCAGCGAGAGGAAGATGACGTCGACGGGCACGAGGGGCAGCTCGGAGTAGTGCGCTGGCAGGATGGTCAGCGCACCGGCCCGGGCGAGCAGCCGGTTGGCACCGGCAGCTGTGTAGGACATAAACGACAAGAAGTCGCAATGCTCCGGACGGACGGCCGACGAGCTGGAGATGCCGGTGAAGCAGCGGACGCCGCCAAGACGCTGGCGCTGCGCGGCCAGAGCTTGAGTAAGCGTGAGCGGCTCTGCGCAGGCCTGCCCCCAGGCAACAGTGTCGCCCGGCCGGACGTAGCTGGCGAGGTCCAGCTCACTGATGTCACGCAGATAGGTCGGCACTGAGGTACGTCGTCAGCCGATGCCCGGTCCTGCAGTCACGAAGCGCAGCTTAACGGCCCAAAGTGCCGCTCGCGACCCGGCGGGTAGCATCGTCACATGGCTAGGGTGCGGCCATGAGGCCCGCTGAGGCCTTGCTGCCAGTCGAGGGCCAGCTCCCGCCGCTCACTGGCGCGACCGGCTGGCTCAATACAGCGCCGCTCACGCCAGACGACCTGCGCGGTCAGGTGGTTCTCGTCGACTTCTGCACTTACACGTGCATTAACTGGATACGCACCCTTCCGCACATCCGTGCTTGGGCGGGCAAGTACGGAGATCTTTCGGTCGTCGGCGTCCACACGCCCGAGTTCGGCTTCGAGCACGACACGGACAACGTCCGTGTCGCGGCCGCGGACATGCGCGTCGACTACCCCGTAGCGATCGACAACGACTACGCCATCTGGCGCGCCTTCAGCAACATGTACTGGCCGGCGCTGTACCTCGCCGATGCTCGCGGCCGTATCCGCCGCCACCAGTTCGGTGAGGGCGACTACGTCAACTCAGAGAACGCCATCCAGCAACTGCTGACCGAAGCGGGCCTCGGCGGCACGGGCACCGGACTCGTGTCGGCCGACGGCGATGGCGTAGAAGCGCCCGCTGACTGGGCGAGGCTGCAATCGCCCGAAACCTACCTCGGCTACGAGCGCGCAGAGCGGCTCGCCTCATCTCGCGACGCAGTCCTCGACGCACAGCACGCCTATGCGGCGCCGGAGCGGCTGAGTCGCAATGAGTGGGCGATCTCCGGTGCGTGGACGCTCGGGCGGCAGGCCGCGACCCTGCATGAGGCAGGCGGGCAGATTTTGTACCGTTTCCACGCCCGGGATCTTCATCTCGTCATGGGTCCCGGCACTGGTGACGCGGTGCGCTTCAGCGTGCAGCTCGACGGCCGCCCGCCGCGGGACGCCGGCGGCCTTGACGTCGACGACCAAGGCCAGGGTGTCGTAACTCAGCCGCGCCTGCATCAGCTGATCCGCCAGCCAGGGCCTGTCACGGAGCACTTGTTCGAGATCACGTTCCTCGATCCTGGCGTCGAGGCGTACGTCTTCACCTTCGGCTAGATCCGACAGGTCAGGCAAGGACCGCGACGTATCGCCAGTCCAGGACGTCGCGCGGGTCGGGTGCGTCGGCGCGCACGAGCGAGCGCAGGTGCACGAGGCCGCCGCCGTCGGGCAGGTAGTCCACGTGCTCGACCGTGATTGCGCTGCGGAGCGTGTCGCCTTCGCGGACCGGCGCCAAGTGGTCGCAACTGTGCCAGCCGCACACGGTGACCATCGCGGGCAGCGCTCTGGCCGCCTGCGAGAGCGCCAGTCCGATGGTGTGGCCGCCGTAGACGAGCCGCTCGGCGCCGCTGGCAGTCTTGTCGTGATGCACCGCTGCGATGTTGGCCGTCAGCCGGGCCAGTTCCGGGGCGCTCGACACCAGGTCGCCGCCTGCTACCTCGAACGACTGGCCGGCGCGCAGGTCGGCAGGTCGCAGCCCGGTGGCCCGGAACCGGTCGAGCCGCCAGCCCCGGACGAGGGCTTCGTAATTCGGCGGCGGCGCGCCCAAGCCGACCTGGCTCAGGTCGGCCTCGTTCCCGGTCTGTGCTGACTGATCGCGGAGCGGCAGCATGGCGCAGCGCCAGAAGTCGAGCACCGGGCGGTTTTCCTGATCGGTCGTGATGATCCGCAGGGCCGCCATGCCGGTCGCGGCCCGGCCTTCGCGCTGCGCGTTCTGGCGGAGCGCGACGACTTGAGTGACGGTCGCCAGCGTGTCGCCGATCAGCGGCGCGCGCCGGAACGCCAGGCCCCGGTAGAACAGGTTTGCTTTGACGCGCTGGGTCACCACCGTGGACTGGCCGATGGTGAGGTCCCAGACGAGGCTCGGCGAGGCCACCGGCCCGCCGCCGGTGACCTGCCGGCACAGCTCGTGATCAAGCGTCAGAGCCAGGCGGTCGCCGGTGATGGCCTGATGCGCTGCGGCCAACCCGGACGTCAGCGTCATCGCTGGCGCGCAATATTCGTCGCCGACGGCCAGGTCATCGAAGAACGGTCCCTCGCCAGCCAGCATCCGTCACGCTCCCATGGCGACGTCGTCACCTGTGCGGCGGTCACTACCATCAATCGGGAACGTGGAGTGTGAGGGAGCAGGACGTTGAGTGGTCTTTCGGCGGACGAGCGGGCGGTCGTCGCGACAGTCGCGGACTTCGTCGATCGCGAGGTCCGGCCGGTCGCACGTGAACTCGAGCACGCTAACGAGTATCCCGAGACGCTCATCGGTCAGATGAAGGACCTCGGCATTTTCGGGCTGGCGATTCCCGAGCCGTACGGCGACGCCCCGGTCTCGACGCCTTGCTACGCCGAGGTGACGGCCGAGCTGGCGAGGGGCTGGATGAGCCTCGCGGGCGCGATGGGCGGTCATACCGTCGTCGCCAAGCTCCTGCTGACGTTCGGTACCGACGGGCAGAAGGCGCGCTACCTGCCGCGGATGGCGACCGGCGAACTGCGGGCGACGATGGCGCTAACCGAGCCGGGCGGCGGGTCCGATCTCCAGGCGATGACGACTATTGCGCGCCGGGATCGCGACGGCTACCTGGTCAACGGCGCGAAGACCTGGATCACCAACGCGCGTCGTTCGCAGCTCATCGCCCTGCTGTGCAAGACCGATCCCGTTGCGACGCCCCGGCACAAGGGAATCAGCATCTTGCTCGTCGAGCACGGGCCGGGCCTGATCGTCTCGCGCGACCTGCCCAAGCTCGGGTACAAGGGCGTGGAAAGCTGCGAGCTGTCGTTCGCCGATTTCCGGGCGCCGGCCGACACTGTGCTCGGCGGTGAGCCGGGCAGCGGGTTCGCGCAGATGATGAAAGGCCTTGAGATCGGCCGCATCCAGGTGGCGTCGCGGGCGGTCGGCGTTGCTCAGGCTGCATTCGACGACGCGCTCCGGTACTCACAGCAGCGGGAAAGCTTCGGGCAGCCGATCTGGAAGCATCAGCAGGTCGGGGCGTACCTCGCCGACATGGCGACGAAGCTGACGGCATCCAGACAGCTCGTTCGGTTCGCCGCTGAGCGGTACGACGCGGGCGAGCGGTGCGATCTGGAAGCCGGGATGGCCAAGCTCTTCGCATCCGAGGCAGCGATGGAGATCGCCCTGAACGCTATCCGGATCCATGGCGGCTACGGCTATTCGACCGAGTTCGACGTAGAACGCTACTTCCGGGACGCGCCGCTGATGATCGTGGGCGAGGGCACGAACGAGATTCAGCGCAACGTCATTGCTCAGCAGTTGATCTCTCGCGGCGGCCTCGGGGCATAGCGGGTGATCGCTGCGGCGGCGCCGTCACCCTGGGTGCTTGCGTCGCTGGATCCCACTCGGGCCAGCTCAGCACGCTCGTGGCAGGCTCCGGGCGGCCGTCGAGCCGCCGCCCGCCGCCGGGCCGCGGCTGCCTCGGCTTCGGCGGTCGCGTGCCACCGCCCCCGCCGCCGCCAGGTCGCAGTCCTCGGTTGCCTGCGGCGTACAGCCCGCCCCAGGCACCGATGCCCGCGCCCAGGAACGGGAAGACGATGAGGATGAGCAAGTAGCCAGCCGCGGCATGGCTTGCGTTGACGCCGAGACGGTACAGCGAACTAGCCGGCATGTCGTGGCCCGGAATCGTCCACTGGATACTCTCCGCGGCGTGCGGCGACACGGCAATCGTGGCGATGCCGAGTACCGACACCAGCAGCGCGCAGGTGATGCCGACGCACAGGCCGGCCGCGACGCCCTGCCGTGCTCGGATGTGCGTCAGCGGCAGCGATCCGTTGCGCTGGCGCCGCGAGGTTCGCCGAGCCGCCATGACCACGGCCACTGTCGCAAAAGCCAACGCCGCCACCACTGCGGCGACTCTCGCGATGTCGACTGTCACGTTCAGCCAGCCGTCAGCGATAGTGACCTGGTTGTCGAGCGGTCGCAGCGCATAGACAGCAAGGCCGAGCAGCACACCGGCGGTGATGCTGATCAGCGTGGCCGGCGGGCTCGCGGGCGACCGCCGGGCTGTGATAGCCAGCAAGCCGGCCACGTACGCGGCGATCACAAACAGAAAGGTGATCTCGCCAGTCCAGGTGCCCGCCAGCGCTAGCCCACCGAGATGGGCGAACTCATGCCGCTCGACGGCTGCCTTGACCAGGATCAGGGCGGCTACCAGGGTGAACCCGGCAATCCGCACAGTCCGCGCGGTCCGCGATGATCCGACCGGGCCGAACTTGCGCCGGACCGGCCAGTACACGACCGCGACCAGCGCGCCGATCGCGAGAGTACCCAGACGGCTGATGAGCGTGGCCGGATTGGCCGGTGCGCCAGGCCAAGCCGCCGCCATGACGCACGCCGCCACGATGCCAAGTGCCAGCCGGTACCCGATCTTGCGTGGCATCAGGGCCTCCCCTACCGTCTGCCACATCTTCGAGCTTTACAGGCTAGCTGGCCAGTACGCGGCTGGCTTGCGACGGGGAGGCCACCGGGTCGCGAGCAGTGGACCGCGCAGGTAACCCGGGCAAATGCCGTTTCGCTCGGCCCGGAATTGGGTATCGAATGGATGTTCGAGCGATGGGGTGAGCGCGGTGGGTGAGCGCCATGAAAGGTGACCGCGTCGAGATCGTCGTCGACGTCGGCGACGGCACCCGCGTGTACGAGGTCGGCGCGACGCGCGCGGGCCGGCGGGTGGAGGTCGAGACGCGGCGCGGGCTGGTCGAGGTCTCTGAAGTGACGCGCACCGGCACGCCCGTCCGGACGGCCCGGTTCATGGCGAGCCGGATCATCTCCCTCGTCGAGTTCCCCGCTTCTGACGGTTCCCGGCGTCGCGGAGACTCCTAAGCGGCCCAGCGAAAGCGTGCGCTATCGCATGGGGGCCCGCTAGTACCCGCAGACCTCACGCGAAGCATCCGGCCCAGGCCTGTCGCGTAGCCAGGTAGCGCCATGTAGCCAGGTAGCGCCATGTGGCCAGAGAGCGATCGCTGCCGGACGAGCAGCCCGCCCAGTGCACGATCCACGCCAGCGCGATGATCGCCACGACTACGACGACCAACAAGAAAAAAAGCCAGACAATGCCGGGAATGGCGTGACGGCCTACCGTTCTGTAAGCCATGGCCGCCAGGTACCCGAATCGCTGCGACATATTCAAAGGCGCGTACCTGCTAACCCAGCTTCAGCTCAGGTCGTAGCACGTCAGCGCCAGAGCCCTGGCAGCGGCGCTCCATACCCTCGCTGGCGAGCGTCCTCCTTCTTGTGCCTCAGAAACGGACCGGCATGTGCTTGATGCCGTTGATGAAGTTCGAGCGCAGCCTGTCCGGCTCACCGTCGAGTCGAATGCCTGGCATTCGCTCGGTCAGCGCCGTGAGTAGCACCCGCAGTTCTAGCGCGGCGAGGTGGCGGCCGAGGCAGAAGTGCGGGCCGCCGCCGCCGAAGCCAAGGTGGGGATTTGGATCGCGGCCGACCTCGAATTTGTCCGCGGCGGTGAACACCTCCTCGTCCCGATTCGCCGACGTGTAGAACACGATGACCTTGTCACCGGCGGCTATCCACTGGCCGTTCAGCTCGGTGTCACGCAGCGCCGTCCGACGGAATAGGTTCACCGGGCTGACCCACCGCACGATCTCCTCGGCGGCCGTCGGGATCAGCGACGGGTCGTTCATCAGTCGCTGCCACTGCTCAGGGTGCTCGAAAAGAGCGAGCATCCCCCCAGCGGCCGCGTTCCTGGTCGTTTCGTTACCGGCAACGGTCAGCAACAGGAAGAACATGTCGAACTCATCGCTCGTGAGCGCCTCGCCGTGATCGTCAGGCTGCAGGAGCTGGGTAATGATGTCGTCGGCCGGCTGCTCTCGGCGGCGCGCGGCGAGCGCGGCTCCGTATGCGTAGACTTCCGCCGCCGCGTTTACCTGCGCCTCCGGCTCGACCTGGAACTCCGGATCTGCGGACCCGATCATGATGTTGGACAGCTCGAAGATCCGGTCACGGTCCTCGACTGGTGCGCCGACGAGTTCGCAGATCACCCACAGCGGCAGCGGCGCGGCGATCTCGGTGACGAAGTCGGCCGAGCCAGCCCCCTGGACGTCGTCGAGCAGGGTGTGACAGATCTGCGCGATGTGCTCCTCGAGCCGGGCGATCATCCGCGGGGTGAAGCCGCGGTTCACGAATGCCCGCTGCCGCGTATGCGCGGGCGGGTCCATGTTCAGCATCATCAAGCGCTGCAACTCGATCTGCTCCTCGGGGATCTCACCAAACAGCGCCAGCCGCTTAGCCGACGAGAAGATCTCCGGGTGCCTCGACACGTGCTCGACGTCATGGTGCCGTGTCACGGCCCAGAAGCCGGGCCAGCCCGGTTCGCCGCCGTCGGCGTGCCAGAAGACCGGAGCGTGCTCGCGCAGCCAGGTGAACTGGTCGTGCGGAGGTCCACCGCGCTGATAGGTGTCCGGGTCGACGAGGCTGATCTCCGGTGCCGTCATACGCGCAACGATAGGTCGATTCCATGGCAATCAGGAAGCGTCGAACAGGCCAGGCTCGGTGCTCGATAGCGCTTCAGCGGCTGTGGAGTGCCTCAGCTGCCCGGCCGGGAGAACACATTGACGAGGTTCCCGGCCGGGTCGGCGAAGATCATGGAACGGTTACCCCACGGCTGTGTTGTTGGCGGCATGAGCCAGTCGACATCCAGAGCCGCAATCCGCGCGTACTCCGCGTCCGCGTCGGACACCAGGATGTCGAGCATGAACTCGGCCTTCCTGAGCCCCTTACCGCTGCGCGCCTGGTTGTGCTCCTGGTACTCAGTGAACCGGCGCCTCGACAAGCCAACCGAGCTCGGGCCGGCCGGGATCTCGACGTAGTACTCGTTCAGCGCGACAGGCGACTCCAGCAGAGCGGCGTAGAACGTGGCCAGGCGCTCAACGTCGTCGGTCAGGAGCCGAGTCTGGACCAGTTCCACGTCACTCCCCTGCCGCCGGGACATCAAGCTCGGTCTCGGCGTAGTTGAAGAAGCACGAGGTGAAGACCGGCGAGAACTGGACCATCTCCGCGAGGAGCGGCCTCGCAGCCTCTGGGGCATCCTCGATGGCGTAGCTAGGAATTCTCATGGTCGTCCCTCCTGAGTGCGCCTCATGGGCAGGGACGGGATAGCGCTTGGGAAAGTGACGTCACATTCCGGCGAGCTGCGTCGTCCTCCCGACAGGAGGGAAGAGATGGACGATCCACGGGTCAGCCATGCCTACCGGGAGCACCGGCCGTACCTCGTCGACCTGGCCTTCCGCATGCTCGGCGATATCGGCGCGGCCGAGGATGTCGTTCAGGACGCCTTCACCCGGATGATGCGCGCCGACATTGATGAGATCGAGGACATGCGCGGCTGGCTGATCGTCGTGACCAGCCGCCTGAGCCTGGACCTGATCCGGTCGGCCCGGGCACGCCGCGAACGCGTCCACGACGCGAGTGACATCGAAAATGTCCACACCGAGCGGTCCGAGCTGACCGACCCGGCCGACCGCGTTACGTTCGATGACAATGTCCGGCTGGCGCTGCTGGTTGTGCTGGAGCGGCTCACCCCAGCCGAGCGAGTTGTGTTCGTACTGCACGACATCTTCCGGATGCCGTTCGACGAGGTCGCCGTCACGGTGGGACGGACGGTTGCAGCGTGCAGGCAGCTCGCCAGGCGTGCCCGCCAGCGTGTCGCCATGGGGCAGGCCGGGCTGCGGTTCGACGTCAGGTCGGTCGAGCATCGCCAGGTGACTGACAGGTTCATCGCAGCGTGCGCCAGCGGCAATCTCGACGGCCTCCTTGAGGTGCTGGCGCCGGATGCGTGGGGCGCGGTCGATCTCGGCCCCGAGACCACCACGCCGGTCGTGACCGGTGCCGACCGCGTTGCCCGTAATCTGCTGCACTTCTGGGGCCCACCCGCCACGCTCGTCTCCCAC